>WNFC01000286.1_pt1 | contig 105277 bp, 93 predicted proteins | sample 5400541 | NCBI WGS metagenome assembly WNFC01 (sample SAMN13153342, study PRJNA577476) | soil metagenome | isolation source: 120 cm saprolite under Douglas fir tree site 2 hole 2 replicate 1 | place: USA:California | collected 2015-04-18
AGGCCTGGGGCTACAAGGAAGAGGACCAGGCGGCGGCGAATCTGTGGGGCCACGGCCTCGGCCTGGCGCAATACGACCCGCCGGTGATCTCGCGCATCTGGTCGCTCGACCACCCGGTCGAGATCAAGGCCGGAATGACCTTCGCGCTCGAGACCCAGCACGGCAAGCGCTTCCGGTACGGCGTGCGCATTGAGGAAATGCTGATCGTGCACGAGAAGGAGATCGAGATCATCTCGAACTTCCCGGTCAAGCAGATCACCGTGGTCGATCCGATTCCCGGCTACGGCGACCACGTGAAATGATCGACGTCTGCGCATGACTGAGTTCATCGTCCCGCTCACCGCCGCTGCGGCCGTCGACGCCGAGCGGGTCGGCCCGAAGGCGGCAAACCTCGCGGCGCTGGCGCATGCGGGCCTGCCGACGCCGGGCGGCTTTTGCCTGAGCGCTGATGCCTATCGCGCGCAGATCGCGACGCTTGGACTTGAGCCGATGATGCGCCGCTTCGCGGCCGCCGATGTCGTCGAAGAGCGGCGTCTGGCGGTCGAGATCCGGCTCGCCCTTTACGAGCAACCGATCGCGCCCAGCATCCTCGCGCCGCTGCTCGCGGCCTGGCACGACGCGCGAAAAACGAGCGCGCGGCCGAGCGCGGTGCGCTCCTCCGCCCTGATCGAAGACAGGAAAGGCAGCAATTTCGCCGGCCAGTTCGAGAGCTTTCTCGGCATCGATGACGAGACCGCGTTGCTGACCGCCGTGCGCGCCTGCTGGGCGGCGCTGTGGACCACGACTGCGCGCCGCGGCATGGCAAACCACGCCCGCTCGCCCGCGGACACGGCCATGGCCGTGCTCATCCAGCCGCTGGTCGACGCGCGCGCCTCCGGCGGCGGTTTGAGCGAGACGGCCTCCGGAGGGATGCTCATCAGCGCGACCTGGGGGTTAGGCTCCGCCATCGCGCAGGGCGAGGTGGTCCCCGATCGCATCGTGCTCTCGCGCCAGGGGTTTCTGCGCACGGTCGATGCCGGCCGCAAGCATCACCGCGAGAGCTGCGGCCACGGCGCTGGCGCCATGCCGCAGGCGGTGCCGAACGAACTCGTCAGCGCGCCGTGTCTTGACGCCGCGCAAGCGGTGACGCTCGGCCGCATGATGCGCAAGGCGGAAGCCGCCGTCGGCGGTCCGGTCGAGGTCGAATGGGCGCTCGACCATCTGGGCTTCAAGTTGCTGCAGGCGCGCCCGCTCATCGTCGAGCCGATCACCGTCCCTGACGAGATCTGGCGCAAGCATCCCGGTCTCAGCGGACACCCCGCGGGCGTCGGCTGGGGCGCCGGCCGCGCGGTGGTGGTGAACTGCGAGTGTGAGTTGACGCGGGTTGCGCCCGGCGACGTGCTGGTCACGCGCATCGCCAGCCCGGCGCTGAGCCACGTGTTGCCGCGCGTGGCCGGCGTGGTCGCCGAGCTCGGCGGCTCGACCTCGCATCTCGCCTCGCTGGCGCGCGAGCGCGGCATCCCGATGGTGCTCGGCGTGCTCGACGCCACCAGCCGCATCCCGGACGGCTCGCAGGTCGCGGTCGACGGCGTCGCCGGCGTCGTGCGGTGGATGACCTGATGCGCCCGCGCATCTTCATCACCCAGCCGGTCGCCCGCAGCGCGATCGAGCGCTTGCGCCGGGTCGCGAGCGTCAAGGTCAATCCGGACTCGAGCCGCATCATTCCCAAGAAGACGCTCGTCGCCGCGGTGCGCAAGAGCGACATTCTGTTCTCGCTCCTGCACGACCGGGTCGATCGCGACGTGATCGCCGCCAATCCGAAGCTATGCGCCGTCGCCTCGCAGTCGATCACGCCGGACAACATCGACGTCGCCGAGGCGACCAGGCGAAAGATTCCGGTCACGGTCGTCCCGCCGATCGTCGCGGAGGCGACGGCCGACATCAATTTCGGCCTGATGCTGATGGTGGCGCGGCGCATGGTCGAGGGCGACCGCTTCGTTCACAAGCGCCGCTTTCCGGGCTCGCAGTCGAGCCATCTCGCGGGAGCTGCAGTCTACGGCAAGACCATCGGACTGGTGGGCGGCGGCGGGCGCATCGGCTCGGCGGTGGCGCGCCGCGCTCGCGGGTTCGGCATGCGCGTGCTCTATTGGGCGCCGCGACGCAAACCGGAGAGCGTCGAGCGCGAGCTTGCGATGACCTACGCGCCGCTCGATCAGTTGCTCAAGGAGTCCGATTTCGTCTCGCTGCATTCGCCGCTGCGGGCCGAGACGCGCCACCAGATCGGTGCGCGCGAGCTCGCCCTGATGAAGCCCACGGCTTTCCTGATCAATACCGCACGCGGAGCGATCGTCGACGAGGCGGCGCTGGCGCGCGCCCTCAAGAAGCGCCAGATCGGCGGTGCCGGGCTCGACGTGTTCGAGCACGAGCCGGACGTGACGCCCGCGCTGTTGCAAATGGCCAACGTGGTCACCACGCCGCACCTCGGAAGCGCCGTGGTGGAAGTGCGCGAGCAGATGGCCAATATCGTGGTCGACAATATTCTCGCGCTGCTCGACGGCAAGACGCCGCCGAATTGCGTCAATCCGGAGGTGTTGCGTGGATGATGACGCTGCGTCCGGGAGCGGCAGATGCCCCGTTTCTTGATCGCGGTCACTGACAGTCCGTTCCCCTCGCTCGATCCGGCGAAGGCGGCGCTCGCGCGCGTCGATCCCGAGCTGCGCATGGCCAAAAGCGCGTCGGCCGACGACATCTTGGCGGTGGCGCGGGACGCCGACGCCATCCTCGTCACCTACGCCAAGCTGCCGGGCGATCTGTTGCGGCAGCTCACGCGTTGCAAGGCGATCGGCCGTTTCGGCCTCGGCGTCGACAACATCGATATTGCGGCCGCGGCCGAGCTCGGCATCGCCGTGACCTATGTGCCGGATTATTGCATGCACGAGGTTTCCGATCACGCCATGGCGCTGCTGCTCGCGCTGGCGCGGAAAATTCCGCTGTCGAATGCGCTGGTGCAAGGCGGACGGTGGGAAATGCCGGCCGTGGTGCCGATCCACCGGCTCGCCGGACGCGTGCTCGGCCTCGTCGGCTTCGGCAATATTCCCCGCGCGGTGGCGCCGAAAGCCAAGGCGTTCGGGCTGCGCGTCGTCACCCATGATCCTTACGCGCCGCCGCAGGCGCTCGCCGCGGCCGGCGTCGAAGGCGTGAGCTTCGACCGGTTGCTCGAAATCTCCGACTTCGTCTCCATCCACGCCCCGTTGATGCCGGCCACGCGCGGGCTGTTCAACGCCGAGGTCTTTGGCAAGATGAAGACGGGCGCGTTGCTCATCAACACCGCGCGCGGGCCGTTGGTGGACGAAGACGCGCTTGCGTCGGCGCTCGATTCCGGCCGCCTCGGCGGCGCTGCGCTCGACGTGGTCGCGGTCGAGCCGCTGCCCAAGGACTCCAAGCTGATCGGGCGCGACAACGTCATCCTGACGCCGCACACCGCGTTTTATTCGGTCGAGGCGCTCAACGAGCTGCAGACCAAGTGTGCGGCCGACGTCGCGCGCGTGTTGAGCGGCGAGAAGCCGGTCTATCCGGTCAAGGTGGGCTGAACTCGCGGGCTCGCGCTTCGCGCAAGGCGACAGGCCTATTCCGCCGTCCAGCCGCCGTCGAGGACGAGGGCTGCGCCGGTCATCAGTGACGAGGCGTCGGAGGCGAGGAAGACGATCGCGCCGGTCAACTCGTCGAGCTGGCCCAGTCGGCCGAGCTTGATCTTGGAAAGCACCTCCTCGCGAAAGGCTTTGTTCTCGAAGAACGGCCGCGTCATCGGCGTCTCCAGGAAGGTCGGGCCCAGGCTGTTGACGCGAATGTTGTGGGGCGCAAGCTCGATTGCCATCGCCTTGGTGAAGCCTTCCATGGCGTGCTTGCTGGCGCAATAGACGGTGCGGCGCGCCGCCCCGACATGGCCCATCTGCGAAGACACGTTGATGATCGAGCCACCGCGTTTGGCCTCGATCAGGCGGCGTGCCACCGCCTGCGCCATGAAGAAGGCAGCGCGGACGTTGAGCGCAAAAATGACGTCGAAATCCTCGACCTTGACGTCCATCAGCGCGGCCGGGCGATTGGTGCCGGCGTTGTTGACGAGCACGTCGAAGGGTTGCGCCGCCGTGATCGCGCGCCACACGGCATCGAGATCGGTGACGTCGAGCTGGAGCGCGTCGGCCTTGTCGCCGCGCGCGGCGATTGCCTGCGCCGCGGCCTCGATCTCCTCGCGCGTGCGCGCGGCGAGCGTCACGTGCGCGCCGGCTTGCGCCAGCGCCGATGCCGCAGCAAGCCCGATGCCGCGTCCGCCGCCGGTGACGAGCGCACGTTTGCCGTCGAGACGGAAGGAGGGCGTTTTGGCGAGATCGACCATCATGCGCCGATGTCCTGCACCGTGATGCCGGCGCGCCAAAGCCTAGTCGGCGGGACCCGCGAAGAGAAGCAAGTTGCCGTCGGGGTCCTTGACGATGAAGGTCTCGGCTCCCCAGGGCTCCTTCCTCAGTGTCTGAAAGAAGGTGATGCCCGCCGCTTGAAATTCCAGGAACAGCCGCTTGATCTCTTCGTGCGTATCGACAGCCATGTCGGCTGACAGCAGGCTCTCCCGATCCCTGAGCGCGGGATCGATCACCGGATAATCGACGCATTTGAGATTGAGCAGGGCTCTGTCCCTCTTTACCTGGGCATAGAAGGGCGGCTCCCCATAGGTGAACACAACTGAGAAGCCGAGTCGTTGGGTGAAGAAATCGCACGACGCCTTGATATCGGCGACGAATAGCTCTGCCGCGATCGCAGAGATGACCGGCTTCGACGGCGTGTCGTGTGCTTGACCTGGCATGGCGGCCGGGCAGCGCGCGTGGCGCGACTACTTATTCCGCCGCCTGCGCAAAGGCCACGTTGCGTCCGCCGTAGCGGCGCACGCGCACATTGGCCTGCTCGGCATGGGCGTAGAAGCCCTCGAGGATGCAGAGCCGCGAGCAATATTCGCCGACCAGGGCGGACGCCTCGTCGGTGAGCACGTTTTGATAGGTGCAGGTCTTGAGGAATTTTCCGACCCACAGGCCGCCGGTGTAGCGCGCGGCCTTCCTGGTCGGCAGGGTGTGATTGGTTCCGATCACCTTGTCGCCATAGGCGACATTGGTGCGGGGCCCGAGAAACAGCGAGCCGTAGTTCTTCATGTTGGCGAGGAAGTAATCCGGACTTCGCGTCATCACCTGCACGTGCTCGGAGGCGACGCGGTCGGCCTCACGCACCATTTCCTCCTCGCTTTCGCACACGATGACCTCGCCGAAATCCGCCCACGCTTTGCCGGCGGCGTCGGCGGTCGGAAGCAGCGTGAGCAGCCGCTCGACCTCGCGCATGGTCTCGCGCGCAAGCTTCTCCGAATTGGTGATGAGGATGGCGGGCGAGGTCGGGCCGTGCTCGGCCTGGCCGAGCAGATCGGTGGCGCAGATCTCGCCGTCGACACTGTCGTCGGCGATGATCAGCGTTTCGGTCGGCCCCGCGAGCAGATCGATGCCGACGCGGCCGAAGAGTTGGCGCTTGGCTTCCGCCACGTAGGCGTTGCCGGGCCCCACGATCATGTCGACGGCGCCGATGGTCTCGGTGCCCAGCGCCATGGCGGCGACCGCCTGCACGCCGCCGAGCACGTAGATGTCGTCGGCGCCGCCGAAGTGCATGGCGGCGACGATGGCCGGGTGCGGCCCGCCCTTGAACGGCGGCGCGCAGGCGATGATGCGCTTCACGCCCGCCACGCGCGCGGTCACGATCGACATATGCGCCGAGGCGACCATGGGATAGCGTCCACCCGGCACGTAGCAGCCGATCGAATTCACCGGGATGTGCCGGTGACCGAGCACGACGCCGGGCAGCGTCTCGACCTCGAGATCGCGCAGCGTCTCCTTCTGCTTCTGCGCGAAATTGCGCACCTGCGCCTGCGCGAACTTGATGTCGTCGAGGTCGCGCTTGCGCAGCTGGGATATCGCGCGCTCGATCTCGGGGGCGGTCAGCTTGAACGAGGGCGGCGACCAGTTGTCGAATTTTTGCGACAGCTCGCGCACCGCCGCATCGCGCCGCGCTTCGACCTCGGCGAGGATGTTTTCCACCGTCTCGCGCACCTTGGCATCGGCGGCTTTGATCGCGCTCGCGTCCATTCCGCGCTTGAGATAGCGGGCCATGGGGGCCTCCGTTTATCGTTCATAGCGGCCGGGCTCGCTCCGGCCGCGCATGTCTTCACGTCCACTATACCCAAAGACGCGCAGCGTCCGAACGCTGGTTTGCCGCGGCATCGGGCATTTGGATGACGCCGACGGCGTCATTTGATCGCCTGCGGATTGATCGGCGAGCCGGTGCCGCCGGTAATGATCAGCGGCGGTCCGCAGAAGAAGAATTCGTAGACGGCGTCCTCGGCGCAGTCCTGCGCCAGATCCCTGAGATAGAAGATTTCGCCCATGCACAGCCCCATGGCCGGAATAACCACCCAGTGCCAGGGCTGGTTCGCTTCCGTGGTCTCGTTCGGCCGCACCTCGACGCCCCAGGTATCCGTGCAGATGGCGGCGATCTCTTTGTCCTGGCACCAGTAGCAGTTCTCGAACCTGACGCCGGGGGCGTCGCCGCCGGCGTAGCCGCCCCATTTCTTCTCCTCGAGGCAGCGCTCCATCTGTCCGGTGCGAATGATGACGAAGTCGCCGCGGCCGATCTCGACCTTCTGCTGCTTGGCGCACCGGTCGAGCTCGTCGTTGGAAATGCCTTCGCCGTCCTTGAGCCAGTCGACGCCACGGAAACGCGCGATGTCGAGCAGCACGCCGCGCCCCACCATCTTGTTCTTGGAATGCTCGATGCCCAGCACGTTCAGCCCTTTGGCGTCGATGAGCTTGGCCTCATAGCCGTTGTAGGCCTTGTCCTCGTAGAAGACGTGCCCGAGCGCATCCCAGTGAGTTGCTCCCTGGACGCACAGGTTCAGGGTGTCGTCGGCGTAGCGGATCTTGTTCCAGTCCTGCCGGCCGGCGATGGCATCGGTGCCGGTCGCCAGCATCTGGTGGATCGGATTGAACCGTCCGCCGAACAGGCCGGTCTGCGGGCCGTTGCTGTCGAGCGGAATGCCGAGCGCAAACACCTTGCCGGTGCGGATCAGACGAGCGGCCTTGACGATATCTTCCGGCCTGACGTGGTTGAGCGTGCCGATCTGGTCGTCCTTGCCCCAGCGGCCCCAATTCTTCAGCTGCTGCGTCGCCTCGGCAATCGCTTGCTTGCCCGCTTTGATGTTCATGTGCCGTGTCCTCTCATTGCTCTTTCGCGACAGCCCGGAAGCTCATCACGCCCGCGTTGATTCGCTGATCCGCCCCAATGCCTGCAAAATCCGCCCGGGCGTGAACGGCATATGCGTGAGCGGCTCGGCGCCGAGCGGGCGCAGCGCATCGTTGATGGCGTTCATGATCGCACCGGGCGCGCCGGCGGTGCCGGCTTCGCCGGCGCCTTTTGCGCCCAACTCGGAATCGCCGGTCGGGGTGACCACGTGGCTGACTTCGATGTCGGGCATCTCGGCCGCCATCGGAACGAGATAGTCCGCCATGTTGCCGTTGAGCAGTTGGCCGCGCGCGTCGTAGATGCAGTGCTCGAACAGCGCCCCGCCGATCCCTTGCACCACGCCGCCGCGAATCTGTTCGTCGACGAGCTGCGGATTGATGACCGTGCCGCAGTCCTCCACGCACCAGTGCTTGAGCAGTTTCACGATACCGGAATCGGTGTCGACTTCGAGGTAGCTCGCCTGCACGCCATTGGTGAAGGCGAATGGCCAGGCGCGCGGCACATAGTGGCGCGTCGCCATCAGCTCCGCCTGGAAGCCCGGCGGCAGCGTGTCCGGACGGAAATAGGCGATGCGCGCGAGCTCGTGCAGGGGAAGGCGCTCGCTGCCGCTGTCGCGATCGACCACGGCGCCGTTGCGGATGTCGAGATTTTCCGGCTTGGCCTGCAAGATGGAAGCGGCGCAAGCGAGTACGTTGGCGCGCAGCGCCTTGCCGGCCTGCCAGGCGGCTTCCCCGCCGATGCCGGCCGCGCGCGAGGCCCAGGTGCCGCCACCGTAAGGTGTGTTGTCGGTGTCGCCGGTGATGACCCGCACGCGCTCGATCGGCACGCCGAAAGCGGAGGCTGCGACCTGTGCGAGTACGGCCTCGGCGCCTTGGCCCTGCTCGGTGACGCCGCTCTGGCAGATGATCGCGCCTTGCGCGTCGAGCCTTATGGTGACGCCGTCCTGCGCGGAGATTTTTGCGCCGCCGACGCCGTAGAAAGCCGCGCTCGGATTGGTCACCTCGATGAAGGAGGCAAAGCCGATGCCGCGATGGATGCCTTGCGCGCGCAGCCGCTTCTGCTCGGCGCGCAGCCCGGCGTAATTCATCATGGCGTCGAGATGGGCGAGCGACTCGTGGTGCGAGAGCGCCTCGAACTTGATCCCGGATGGACCGCTGGAAGGATGGGCATCGTCCGGGATGAGATTGCGGCGCCGGATTTCGAGCGGGTCCATGCCGATCTTGGCGGCGGCCAATTCGACGAGCCCCTCGGTCACCGCGGTCGCGATCGGATGGCCGACGGCGCGATACTGGCACATGACGTTCTTGTTCTGGAACACGACGCGCGCGCGGGCACGGTAGTTAGGGCAGACGTAAGGCCCGCCGGTGAGGTTGACGATCTGGTTTGCCTCGATGCCCGAGGTGCGCGGATAGACCGAGTAAGGGCCGATGCCGGTGAGGTCGTCGATCTCCCAGGCGGTGATGGTGCCGTCGGTCTTGACCCCGATCTTCGCCTTCACGCGATGGTCGCGGGCGTGGATATCGGTAACGAAGCTCTCGATGCGATCGGCGACGAACTTGATCGGACGCCTGAGCAGCTTGGAGAGCGCGACTGTCGCCATCTCGTCCGCATAGGTATGCACCTTGATCCCGAACGAGCCGCCCACGTCCTTGGTCACGACGCGGACCTGATGCTCCTCGAGCCCCAGATGCTTGGCGAACAGGTTCTGCATCATGTGCGGCGCCTGCGTGCCGTGGTAGACGGTGAGCCGTTCGTCGCCCGGGTTCCAATCAGCGAGGATGGCGCGCGGCTCGTTGGTGACGCCGGTATGGCGGCCGAACACGAACGTCGTCTCCACCACCGTGTCGGCGTCCTTGAAGCCCTTGTCGGGATCTCCCGCCACGTGCACGCGCTCGAAGGTGAGGTTGTCACCGAGCTCGGGATGGATGATCGGCGTGCCGGGCTCGAGCGCGGTTTCGGCGTCGGTGACCGCCGGCAGCTCCTCGTAGCTGACCTCGACGAGCCCGCAAGCATCCTCCGCTTCGGCGCGGGTGCGGGCGACGACGGCGCAGACCGCCTCGCCTTGCCAGCAGGCGCGTTCCACCGCGATCGCGTGCTGCGGCGCCGATTTGATGCCCTTGAGATGGGTGAGCACCCCCACCCAGGGCGTGATCACCTTTGCCAGCTCGACGCCAGTGACAACGGCGATAACGCCGGGCGCTTTGCGCGCGGCCGCGGTCGCGATCGCGGCGATGCGCGCGTGGGCGTGGGGCGAGCGCACGAAGGCCACATGCGCCATGCGCGGCAGCGTCATGTCGCTGACGAATTGCGCGCGGCCGCGGGTAAGGCGCGCAAGATTCGGCCGCGGCACCGAGCGGCCGATATAGGAATTCGGCCGGTCGAGGGCGGAGACGATCGGCGGCGAGTCGTCGGCGATTTTCATGCGCGCCCTCCACGCTGCCACATGCTGGAAGCCTCCCGCTGCAAAGGGAAGGTCGACCACGAAACGGCCGCATACGCCTCGAAACAAGGCCACCGTGGAAGGAAGCGCATCCGCATTTGCCGCGCGTTCACCGCTTCGCTCCCGCTCGGGCCTGCGCCACCGCCTCGACCGCGTCGACGATGGCCTGATAGCCGGTGCAGCGGCAGTAGTTTCCGGAGAGATGGGTGCGGATTTGTTCGCGGCTCGGAATGCCGCCGCGGGCCAGCAGTTCCTGCGCGGTGAGCAACATCCCCGGCGTGCAGTAGCCGCATTGCAGTGCGTTGCGCGCAATGAACGCCCGCTGCAGATCGGCGATCTCATCCGTATCGGCCACGCCTTCGATGGTGTCGACGCGCGCGCCGTCGCATTGCACCGCCAGCATCAGGCAGCCGCGCACCACCACGCCGTCGACGCGCACGCTGCAGGCGCCGCATACGCCGTGCTCGCAGCCGACATGACTGCCCGTGAGCGCAACGTCTTCGCGCAGGAAGTCGACCAGCGTCTTGCGCGCATCGACGCGTTCGCGCACTTCCTCGCCGTTGACGGTGACGGCGATGTCGTGGAAGCGCTCGCTCATGACGGCACCCGCGCAAGCTGTTGTGCCACCCGCCGCAGCAGCACGCCGGCGAGATGGGTCTTCACCGCGCCCGATGCCTGCACGTCATCGGTCGGCTCGAGGTCGTCGGCGAGCGCCTTCACCGCCGCCTCCACGTCGCCGTTCGCCAGCGCAGGTTCGGCGTGCCGTGCCCGCACCGGCGTCGTGCCGACGCCGAAATAGACGAGGCGGAGATTGCCGAGGCGCTTGCCGTCGGCGCGCGCGCAGGCGGCAAGGCCCACCATGGCGTAGTCGCCGTGGCGGCGCGCGAACTCGGCGAAACCGACGCGGGTGTCGGCGCCCGCGGCCGGGATTCGGATGGCGGTGAGCACATCGCGCGGCGTAAGCGCGGTCTCGAACAGGCGCTTGAAGAAATCATCGGCCTTGACCGTGAGTTGCCCTTGCGGCCCGACGATTTCGATTTCGCCATCGAGTGCGACGACGCACGCCGGCAGTTCGGCGGCCGGATCGGCGAAGGCGAGCGAGCCGCCGACGGTGCCGCGGTTGCGGATCGCGGGGTGGCCGATATGCGGCAGCGCCAAAGCGATGAGCGGCGCCGCTCGCGCGATCTCGGTGGAGCGTTCTGCTTGCGCGTGACGTACCAGCGCGCCGATCTCGACGTGGGCGTTTTTCAACACGATTCGGTCGAGTCCGCCGATGGCGTTGATGTCGACCAGCAGCGCGGGCTCGCTCAGCCGCATGTTGAGCGTGGCGATCAGGCTTTGTCCGCCGGCAAGCAGCCGCGCGTCGTCGTTCGCCAACAACTCGATCGCGTGCGCGACCGAGCGAGCCTTGGCATAGGCAAACGGTGCCGGCTTCAACCCGTCCTCCCCGCGGCGCTTGTCGTTTGGGCTTATTGTCGCCGCTGCGCGCGAGCCGTCAATCCTTGCCGGCCGCCGTCCGCTTGGTGAAACGGGCGCGTCGCCCGGTTCGTGCCGATCGTGCGCACCCCAATGGATTGCGCCGCGGCGGCTTGCTCAGCGCCCGTAAAGGTTCAACGGCGCGGTCAGGCGGACGAGGATGGCGCGACGATCGCGCGTACGATGTCGATCGCCCGCCGCATCAGCGTCTCCGAGGCTTCGAGCGTCCGGAAGGCTGCATGGGAGGTGAGCGTCACGTTCTCCATGCGCGCCAGCGCGTGGTCCCGCTTGAGCGGCTCGGCGTGGAAAACGTCGAGCCCGGCGTGGCGGACGTGGCCGCTTGCGAGCGCATCGAGCAGTGCTGCTTCTTCGACCAGCGCCCCGCGCGCGGTGTTGACGAGGATCACGCCCCGCTTGGTGCCCGCAAGGCGCTTGGCGTCGATGAAGCCCCGCGTCTCCTCGTTGAGGGCAAGATGCAGTGAGATCACGTCGGCGCGCGCCAGTAGTTCATCGAGGCCGACCAGCGGCACGCCGACCTCGGGGCGCGCCGAGCGGTTCCAACCGATCACCTCCATGCCGACGCCGCGGGCGATGCGCGCCACCTCTCGCCCGATGCCGCCGAGCCCGATAAGGCCGAGCGTCTTGCCGTTGAGCTGCATGCTTTCGAGCGGGTCCCACACGCCCCCTCGCACCGCCCGGTCCATGCGCGCGAGATCACGGCAGCAGGCGAATATCAGCGCCATCGTGTGCTCGGCGACCGCAATGTCGCCGTAGCCCTTGATGGTGTGCACCTTGATGCCGAGCCCGTTCAACGCCGGGACGTCCATATAGCTCGATGCGCCGGTGCCCAAAAACACGATGTGCTTGAGCCCGCGGCACTGGGCCATCACCTCGGTCGGCATATAGGAATGGTCGTCGAGACAGACGTCGTAGCCGGCGAGCAGCCGCGGCAGGTCGGCGGATTGAAACGCATCGCTATTGACCGCGATCGGCGGGTCGTCGGGGCGTCGCACGCGGGCAAACACCGGCGCGAGCTGGTTGTTGCAGTCGATGAAGATCGATTTCATGGTCGCCCCGTTCCCTCGTCGTTTGCAGGCATAGTAGTACTGTATCAACGGGCAAGCATGGAGGATGGGAAATGGCTGGTGAGTTCGACGGCAAGATCGTCGTCATTTCGGGGGCGAGCCGCGGGATCGGCCGCGGCATCGCGCTCGCATTCGCGCGCGAGGGTGCGCAAACCGTGCTGGCCTCCTCCTCCGAGCAAAATCTCGCCGCCGCCGCCAAGGCGGTCGCGGCGGAGGGGCCGCCGCCGCTCACCGTCGCCGGCGATCTGCGCAAGCTCGAGGCGTGCGAGCAATTGTTCAAGCGCGTCAACGAGCGCTTCCAGCGTTGCGACGTGCTCGTCAACAACGCGGGCGCAACGCGCGCGGGCGCGTTCCTGGAATTGCCCGATGCGGTCTGGCTCGACGGCTTCGCGCTGAAATTCTTCGGCTGCGTGCGGCTCACCCGCCTGTTCTGGCCGCTGTTGAAGGCTTCGCAGGGAAGCGTCGTCAATATCGTCGGAGGCGCCGCACGCACCCCTGATGCCGAATTCTTGATCGGCGGCGCGGTCAATGCGGCGGTGGCCAACTTTTCCAAGGGCCTGTCGAAGCTCGGCAATCGCGATAATGTCAACGTCAACGTCATTCATCCCGGTAATACCGACACCGAGCGGCAGGACGAGCTGCGCCGGCAACGCGCGGCGGCCTTGGGCAGGTCGGTCGACGAGCTGCGCGCCGAGGCGCTGACCAAAAGCAACATGCGCCGGTTCGGCAAGCCCGAGGACATTGCGGCGCTGGCGCTGTTCCTGTGCTCCGAGCGCGCGCGCCACGTCCAGGGTACCGCCATCGCGGTCGATGGCGGCGCGACGCCGGGCCATCATTGATCGCGTTCACATTTGCGAATGCGGCCGCCGAGGAACTTGCGCGCGCCCGCGGACGCTGGTCTGATAGCAAATGACCCCGAGCGGCGGGAATAAGCGCAGCCGTGAAGGGTTGTTGATTCGATCGTCGGGCTTTTCGCCGGCGACGAGATTTTCGGGAGGACGACATGAACCAAATCGCACGGCGCGCGTTCGGCGCGGCCGGTTTTGCCCTGCTGCTTGCCACATCCGTGAGCTTTGCCCAGCAACCACCGCCGGTTCGCGTGCGCGGCACGGTCGAGGCCGTCGACGGACCCGTGCTGACAGTCAAGTCGCGCGACGGGCAGACGACATACAAGGTGAGGCTGACCGACAATGCGGCGGTGCGCGGCATCGTCAAGGCAGCGCTCTCCGACATCAACGACAACTCGTTTATCGGCGTTACCGGCATGCCCCAGTCGGACGGCAGCCAGAAGGCAGTGGAGATTCATATCTTCCCCGAGCCGATGCGTGGCACCGGCGAGGGTCATCGGCCGTGGGACCTGGTGCCCAACAGCACCATGACCAACGCCACCGTCTCGCAGATGGTGAAGGGTGTGCAAGGCAACGAGATCACGCTCAAGTACAAGGAGGGAGAAAAGAAGATCGTCGTCGTGCCGGAGACGGTGATCGTGACCTACGTCCCCGGTGACAAGAGCGAGCTCAAGCCCGGCTCGAAGATCTTCATCGCTGCCGCCAACAAGAAGGATGACGGCACGCTCGAAGCCGCCGCCGTCTCGGTCGGCCGCGACGGCATCACGCCGCCCATGTGAGGGCGGCGAGCCGCCCGTGGCTTTGTCTTGTGCGTGCCGTCCTTTAGTGACGGCACGCAGCCATTTTCGGAGAAACAACATGGACAGAACGACGCGGCGCCTGCTGGCAGGCGCTGCCTTGGTGGCGGTGCTGGCGGTGTCGCCGGCATTGGCGCAACAGCCGCAGACCGTGCGCCTGCGCGGGCCGATCGAGGCGGTGGACGGTTCGACGCTCACCGTCAAGGCGGGCGAGGCGGGCGACGTGAAGGTGAAGCTCACTGACAACGCCGCGGTATACGGGGTGGTCAAGGCGAGCCTGGCTGATATCAAGCCGGGCGCCTTCATCGGCGTCGGCGCGACGCCCCAGCCCGACGGCAGTCAGCGCGCCATTCAGATCATGATCTTCGCCGAGGTGCAGCGTGGCACCGGCGAGGGTCATCGGCCCTGGGATCGACCGAACACCACCATGACCAATGCCACGGTGGACACCACGGTGGCGGGCGTCGACGGCCAGGTGGTCATGGTCAAGTACAAGGACGGCGAGAAGAGTATCATCGTCGGTCCCGACGCCGTGATCCGCGCCTACGTCGTCGGCAGCAAAGACGAGCTCAAGCCGGGCGCCAACATCAATATCGTCGCCGCGACGAAGAAGCCGGACGGGACATTCGAGGCCGCACGGGTCAATGTCGGGCGCGAGGGCATCGTGCCGTAGCGCTGGGATTAGCTGCGCACGATTTTCGTGCCGCCGCGGCGCGCCGGCGCGTGCGCCGAGCCGCGCGCGGGAACATCGAGGTCGCTTGCCAGCAAATCTGGAAGTTGCGCAGGCGCGGCGATGCGCGGCGGATTGCGGCGGCCGCGGGCGCGGCTGTCGATATTTTCGTCGTGCGGGCGCTTGACCGCGTCGGCGCGCGCGAGCGCCTCGATCGCAGGCGCATCCTCCGTCAGGCGCGCAAGCAATGAGGTGAGATCCTCGAGTTTTGCCGCGACCACATGGATGACCCCGGATTCCTGCTGCAGCTCTCCGCTCACGGCGACATAGCGCGCGCCCATGATGATGGGACGAAAGCGCTCGAACGTCTTCGGCCAGACGATGATGTTGGCGACGGCGGTCTCATCCTCGATGGTCATGAAGATGACGCCATTGGCCGATCCCGGCTGCTGGCGAACAGTGACGAGGCCGGAGACGCTGACGCGCGCACCCGACGGCTGCACGCGTAGTTCCTCGTTGCGGATGATGCCGCGGCGGGCGAGGTCGGCGCGCAGGAAGCACGCCGGATGCGGGCGCAGCGACAGTTCGAGGAAGCGGTAGTCGTTCACGACCTCTTCGCCCAGCGGCATGGGCGGCAGCGGCACGGCGGGCTCGCGCGGGACTGAAATGGGCGCATCCGTCACGGGCGCTTGCATCGCCCGCCCGCGAAACAACGGCAGATCGTCGTCCTTGTCGCCCACGCGGCCGAGCGCCTTCGCCGCCCACAAGGCCTGCCGCCGGCTGAGACCGAGCGAACCGAAGGCATCGGCATCGGCGAGCCGCTCGATGATGCGGGGCGAAAGTCCGGTGCGCAGCCAGAGATCGCGGAGGCAGGTGTAGCCGGCTGCGCGGTTCTGCACGATGCTTCTGCCGTGCTCTTCCGACAATCCCTTGATCTTGCGAAAACCCAGCCGCAGCGCGTGGGTGGTGCGGATGTCGCCCGCCATCTCGCGGTGGAGCGGGTGCACGCGCGCGGCTGCGTGCGGGCCGGGCTCGAGCGTGGCGTCCCAGTGGGAATGGTTGACGTCGACCGGGCACACTTCGACACCATGCTCGCGCAGGTCGCGCACGATCTGCGCCGGCGCATAGAAGCCCATGGGTTGGGCATTGAGCAGCGCAGCCGCGAACACGTCCGGGTAGCGGCACTTGAGCCAGGCCGAAGCGTAAACGAGGAGCGCGAAGCTCGCCGCATGGCTTTCCGGGAAGCCGTATTCGCCGAAGCCCTCGATCTGGCTGAAGCAGCGCTCGGCGAAGTCGCGCGGATAGTTTTTCGCCACCATTCCTTCGATCATCTTGGTCTTGAACGTGCCGATGGTGCCGGTGCGCTTGAAGGTCGCCATGGCGCGGCGCAGCTTGTCGGCTTCGCCCGGGGTGAAGCCGCCGGCGACGATGGCGATTTTCATCGCCTGTTCCTGGAACAAGGGGACGCCGAGCGTCTTGTCGAGGACGGCTTCGAGCTCCTTCGAGGGGTAAGATACCGGCTCAAATCCCTGCCGGCGGCGCAGATAGGGATGCACCATGTCGCCCTGGATCGGGCCCGGCCGCACGATCGCTACCTCGATGACGAGATCGTAGAACTTTTTCGGCTTGAGCCGCGGCAGCATCGACATCTGCGCACGGCTTTCGACTTGAAACACGCCGAGCGAGTCCGCGCGCTGCAACATGTGATAAACGGCGGGATCTTCTTTCGGAATCGTGGAGAGGGCGAAGAACCCCTTTCCGTTCTTTTGCTCTTCTCGGAATAAGCGGAACGAAAGGCCATAGTGCTTCTCGGTGAGCTCGAATGCCTTGCGCAGGCATGTGAGCATGCCCAGACCGAGCACATCGACCTTGAGGATGCCGAGCGCGTCGAGATCGTCCTTGTCCCATTCGACGAAGGTGCGGTCCGCCATTGCGCCATTGCCGATCGGCACCACCTCGTCGAGCCGGCTGCGGGTGATGACGAAACCGCCGACGTGCTGGGAGAGATGGCGCGGGAAGGATTGGATCTCGACGGCAAGCGCGCGCATCTTCCGCATACGCGAGCTGTTCACGTCGATGCCGGCGCGCACGAGCTCGGCGGTGCGCACTCCGCCACCGCCCATGCCCCAGATCGAGGAGGACAGCGCGCCGATCGTATCTTCGGACAGCCCGAAGACCTTGCCGACCTCGCGGATGGCGGAGCGGCCACGATAGGAGATGACGGTCGCGGCAATGCCGGTATGGCCGCGGCCGTAGTGCTCGTAAATGTGCTGGATCACCTCCTCGCGCCGCTCATGCTCGAAATCGACGTCGATGTCGGGTGGCTCGCCGCGATCCGAGGAGATGAAACGTTCGAACAGGAGGCGGCCCTCGCGCGGGTCGACGTCGGTGATGCGCAGGCAGTAGCAGACCGCCGAGTTGGCCGCCGACCCGCGGCCTTGACACAGGATATTTTGGCTCCGCGCGTAACCGACGATGTGGTGGACGGTGAGAAAATAAGGCGCGTAATTGAGCTTGGCGATGAGCGCCAGTTCATGATCGAGCGACTGGCGGACATTGTCCGGAATGCCCTCGGGATAGCGCGCGGCCGCGCCCTCCCAGGCCAGATGGACGAGCGCGTCCTGGGGCGACGCGAAGCCCGCGCGCATTTCCTCGGGATATTCATAACGCAGCTCATCCAGCGAGAAGGTCAGCGCCTCATCGAGCGCCGCTGTTTCTTCGATCGCTCCCGGTGCATCGCGGAAGAGGCGCGCCATCTCGGTGGGCGGCTTGAGATAGCGCTCGGCATTGACGGCAAGGCGGCGTCCCGCGGTGTCGATCGTCAGGTGCTCGCGAATGCAGGTGAGCACGTCCTGCAATTCCCGCCGGTCGGGATGGTGATAGAGCACGTCGTTGACGGCGATGAGCGGCACGCCCGCTTGGCGTGCAATCGCGGCGCGCCGGGTGAGCCGCGCGCGGTCATTGCCGCGATAGAGCATGTTGGCGGCGAGCCGCACGCGGCCGCGGGCGACGTCGCGCAGGAGCGCGAGGAGATCGCTTGCGCTCGCTTTCTGCGCACTTGCGACCAGCCGAAGCCCGGCCATTGGCCCGGCTTGCGTCGGGGCGGGGAGGGGAATGGCTGTGGGCGCCGACGGCGGCTTTCGCAGGACAGGAGGCGACGCAAGCTCCCACGTCGATGTCTCCATCACAATGAGCTCGAGGCCCTCGATGTGTTCGAGCAAATCGTCGCGATAAAGGATACATTCGCCTTTCTCCGCGCGCAGGTTGCCGCGCGTGAGCAGGCGGCAGAGGCGTCCCCACGCGCCGCGGTCGCGGGGATAGGCGAGAATGTCCGGCGTGCCGTCGGCGAAGACGAGCCGCGCCCCGGGGTGATAGGCGAGCGTCAATTTCTGCTCGCGTTTGATGAGGTGGGCGCGCACCACGCCGGCGACCGAATTGCGGTCGCAGAGTCCGAGACCGTCGAGTCCGATATGCGCGGCCTGCAGCATCAACTCCTCGGCATGCGAGGCTCCGCGCAGGAACGAGAAGTTGGAGGCGACGGCGAATTCGAAGTAACGCGGCATGTCACGCATACATCCCGTGAAGAAACCAGCGTGGCGGCGGCATGTCGCGGTAAAGTCCCGCGCGAAAGAGCCAGAAGCGCAGCCCCGCCTTGTCCTCGACGCGGAAATAGTCGCGCGCGGGGCCGCCCTCTTCGCTCCACCACGCGCCTTCGATGCGTTCGGGTCCTTCCGCGCAAACCACTTCGTGCAGGGCGCGGCGCCAGCGGAAGCGCACCGGCGGGCCGTCGGGCACGAGGGCGAAAACATCGGCGATGGGCTCGGGCTTGGCGAGCAAGCGCAGCGGGCGCGGGCTCAAGTGAGCGTCGGCGCGGAAGCGGCGGAACGCATCCCAGCCAAACTCGGCGCGCGCCATGGCCTGCGCCGGCACCGCCGCGACGGCGAGTTCGGGGATATGGCTGTCACGGGCGACGAGACGCGAAACCCGCCGCCGTCCGAGCCGCGCGCTCAGGCGATCGACCAGGCGGTCGAGCTCGGCCTGATCTTCACGCGAGCCGAGACCGACCTGCTCGTCCGGACAAGGCTCGGCGTTGAGCACCGACAACCGCGCCAGATCGAAGCCGAAGCCCGGATCGATCTCGTCGCCAAGCGCGGCGAGCCGCTCGACGAAGAGCGCGCGGATTGCCCGCGGATCGCGCACCGGACGCGAGGTGCCAGCCGCGATGCGCTTGACCGCGCCATCGGTGCGGAAGAGGGCAAGCTCGAGGCGCCGCGCCCCCTCGCCGCGCGCTGTCAGCGCCGTCTTGAGCCGCGCCGCGAGCCGCTCGACGCTCGCGAGCACATCCTCCTCGCGCGCGATCGGCTCGTGAAAGCTCTTCTCCGCGACATAGCGCGCGACCGGCAGACGCGGGGTGAGCGGTTCGTCTTCGCGGCCAAGCGCGCGGTCGAGCTGGCGCAAGAGATCGGCGCCGAAGCGGGCGACGAGCGGCGCGCGCGGCAGGTCGAGGATGTCGCCGATGCGTTTCAAGCCGACCCTCGCGAGCGCGGCGACGGTCTCGTCCGGCAAGCGCAGCGCTGCGAGGGGCAGCGGCGCAAGACGCTCGCGCTCGCCGTGATTTGCGCCGGTCGTCGTCCCATCGCCGAAACGTGCCATGGCGGAGGCCGCGCCGATGGTGCTGGCGATGGCAGCGCGTGCCGAAAAGCCCGAACGCGCCGCCCGTGCGAGGAGATCGTCGCGAAGATTCTCCTCGCCGCCGAAGAGATGCGCGCAACCGCCGATGTCGAGCAAAACGCCGTCGGGCGGATCGACGGCGATTAGCGGCGTGTAGCGCTGGCAGCCGTCGGCAATGGCATCGAGCAGGCGGGTATCGGCCGCCTGGTCCTCGGGCACGGCCGTGAGAGTTGGATGCATGGCGCGGGCCTGCGCCAGCGCGAGGCCAGGCGCGAGTCCGAGCCGCTCCGCCGCGGCGTCGACCGCGAGCAGGAGATCGAGGTTGCCGCGCTTGCCGAAGACGACGAGGGGAGAAGGTGCTTCACGCCACTGCCGTGCGATGCGGTCGGTCGAAAGCCGATCCAGCCACAGGCTCAGAATGCGTTGCGAGCTCGAAACGCTGCTCCACACTGTTCCACTCCACGATCCATGCTCCGAGATGACCACGGCGGTTGCGCACGAGACGCGCGAGGAGCCGCGGCGGACCGACACCGTGACCGCGCTCAGCATTGAGGGACGGCGCTGCGCCGACAATCCAGCGCGTGGCGGCGGCGGAAGGCCCATCATCCGGCGCGGTGCGCAGGATGAGGCCGAGCGCGTTCCCGGCGGCGGCCGCGAGCGCGAGCCGTCGGGTCGCCACCTGATCGATGTCGCGTGGACGCATTTCGCCGATCACCATGCCGACGGCGCGGCAGCGCAGCGCTTCTTCCATGGCCCACAGCACGTCGCGCTCGCGCGCGGCGGCAACCGTGATCAGCCGCTCGGGAGCAATCCCGATCCCGTCGAGACCGGGCCCATACGGCGCGCCATTTTCGGCAAGCGAGAGATCCTCGGCGATCCAGAGCACGTGTCGTCCCGAAGTGACAGAAACCGCTCGCTCGTCGTTGTGCGCGCGTGCGTCGCACGAATTGCCGATCGCGGTCGACGCTCTCCGCCACGATGTCCTTCGCGCCGCGAGCGCCAGCGCGAAGCCGCTGGCGGCGGCGGTTTCCGCCTCGCGCGCGGCGGCGACCTCGTGCAGCGCGCCGGCGCTGAGCCCGCCGCCAAGGGCGCCGTCGATGACGGGGTGACCGAGCGCGAGCGGAGCGCCGCAATCGCCGGCGAGGCCGGTTGCCGCTTCGAGCGCGCAGAGTTGCCGACGCAGCCGGTCGATGCGGGCTGCCGGCTCCCCGCCGGAAGAAGCGTCCAGTCGTACGGTAGCGGCCATGGGCACTATGTTCATGATTTGTTCTATTGATTCCCGAGCCTGCTGGCGGCGTCAAGCGCAAAGCATAAGTTATTGAAAACGTATTCCTTCCGCCGACGCGCCGCTCCGCTCAGGCAACCACCGGCGATATGGCCGTCGGGCGCCGAACTAACGGAGCTGCCGGCCTCTCACCCGGGCGTAATCACGTTGCGGTCGATGTCGCGGACGCTCTTCACCCCGCACAGCGCCATGGTCACATCGAGCTCCCGGGCGAGAATGTCGATCGCCGCGGCGACGCCGGCCTCGCCGCCGGCGCCGAGGCCGTAGATGTAGGCGCGTCCGATCATGCAGGCGCGCGCACCACACGCGAGCGCGCGCACCACGTCCTGGCCGGAGCGGATGCCGCCGTCGAACATCACCTCGATCACGTCGCCCACCGCCTCCACCACCTTGGGCAGCGCCCAGATCGAGGAGGGCGCGCCGTCGAGCTGGCGTCCGCCGTGATTGGAAACGACGAGCGCGCCGGCGCCAATCTTGGCGGCGGTCCTCGCGTCCTCGACGTCGAGGATGCCCTTGAGGATGAGCTTGCCGGGCCAGAGGCTGCGGATCCACTCGACGTCCTTCCAATTCAGTGCCGGATCGAATTGGTTCGCGGTCCACTGCGCCAGCGAATTGACGTTCTCCATGCCGCGCACGTGGCCGGCAAGGTTGCCGAAGGTCTTGCGCCTGCCCCGCAGGATCGACAGCGCCCAGGCCGGCTTCGTCGCGATATCGATGACGTTCGCGAGCTTGATCTGCGGCGGCACGGTCATGCCGTTGCGGAGGTCACAATGGCGCTGGCCCAGCACCTGGAGATCGACCGTAAGCACCAGCGCGCTGCACTTTGCGGCGGCGGCGCGCTCGATCAAAGCGCGGATGAAGCCGCGGTCCTTCATCACGTAGAGCTGGAACCAGAACGGCTTGTCGACCGCCTGCGCCACGTCTTCGATCGAGCAGATCGACATGGTGGAGAGCGTGAACGGAATGCCCGCCGCCTGCGCCGCCCGGCAGGCCAGAATCTCGCCGTCGCCATGCTGCATGCCGCAGAGCCCGATCGGCGCGAGCGCGAGCGGAAGCGAAACCTTCTCACCCATGATTGTGGTGGCGAGATCGCGTTGCGATACGTCGACCAGCACGCGCTGGCGCAGCTTGATGCGCTCGAGGTCCTCGCGGTTGGCGCGCAGCGTCGCCTCTGAATAGGAGCCGGCTTCCGCGTAGTCGAAGAAGGCGCGCGGCACCTTGCGGCGGGCCGTCTGCCGCAGGTCCTCGATGCAGGTCACGGTGCGCATGGACTTAGCTTCTAGCACGATCGGTCGTCGGTGATCAGTCGTCAGAGGGCGGTGACTGGACGCTCTTCTAACCCGATCACCGATCCTCGGCAGGGGAACGCCAGTCATGCCCCGTGCGTTGTTTGCACGATGACGCGACCGGTGCGTCGCTTGCCCGGTGCGCAAGGAGAAACATCCATGGCCATTCCGAAGCAAACCGTCGTGGAAGAGGAGCGCGACAGGAGCAAGCGCGAGCGGGAGGACGCCCGCAAACGCAAGCTCGAGCGGTCGCTCGAACGAGGTCTCGAGGACAGCTTTCCCGCCTCCGATCCAGTTAACGTGACGCAGCCGGCCCCCACGCGCGGCGATAAGAGGCGAAAATAAGAAAATAAGAGGCCGCCGCCATCACGGCCGCCGCGATTTCGGCCGATAGCGGCTTTAGCCATAGGCGCAGAAATCGCTCGTTCTTTTTGAAGATTTCGGGCAATTGGCCTATCATTCTGTTGGAAAGCTCGGCCTTTACCGGGGTTGGGGAAGATGGTTCGAAAATATTTCGGTACCGACGGCATCCGCGGCCGCGCCAACGGGACGATTACGCCGGAACTGGCGCTCAAGGTCGGGCAGGCGGCGGGCCTGATCTTTCGCCGCGGCGAGCATCGTCATCGCGTGCTCATCGGCAAGGATACCCGCCTCTCCGGCTACATGATCGAAACCGCGCTGGTGGCCGGCTTCACCTCGGTCGGCATGGACGTGTTCCAGACCGGCCCGATGCCGACGCCGGCCGTCGCCATGCTCACGCGCTCGATGCGCGCCGACCTCGGCGTGATGATCTCCGCCTCGCACAATCCCTATGACGACAACGGCATCAAACTGTTCGGCCCCGACGGCTTCAAGTTGTCCGACGAGATCGAACATAAGATCGAAGAACTGGTCGATTCCGCGCTCGTCAAGATGCTGGCGAAGAGCGCGGATGTCGGTCGTGCCAGGCGCATCGACGACGGGCAGGGCCGTTACGTCGAGTTCGCCAAGCGCACGCTGCCGCGCAACCTATCGCTGGAAGGTCTGCGCGTGGTGGTCGATTGCGCCAACGGCGCCGCCTACAAGGTCGCACCGCAGGCGCTGTGGGAATTGGGCGCCGAGGTGATCTCGCTCGGGGTCGAGCCCGACGGTTTCAATATCAATCGCGAGTGCGGCTCGACCGAGCCGGCGGCCCTTTGCCAGAAGGTGAAGGAAATGCGCGCCGATATCGGCATCGCGCTCGACGGCGACGGCGACCGCGTGCTCATCGCCGACGAGCGCGGGCGCATCGTCGACGGCGATCAGCTGCTGGCGGTGATCGCGGAGAGCTGGCAGGCGGACGGCCGCCTCGCCAAGCCTGGCGTGGTCGCGACCGTGATGTCCAATCTCGGGCTCGAACGCTATCTCGGGAGCTTGGCAATCGCGCTCGCGCGCACGCCGGTCGGCGACCGCTACGTGCTCGAGCATATGCGCGCCCAAGGCTTCAATGTGGGCGGCGAGTCGTCCGGCCACATCATCCTGTCCGATTACACCACGACGGGCGATGGCCTGCTCACGGCGCTACAGGTGCTGGCGGTGGTGAAGAAGCAGCAGCAGCCGGTATCCAAAGTCTGCCACCGGTTCGATCCGCTGCCGCAAGTGCTCAAGAACGTACGCTACGCGAGCGGCAAGCCGCTCGAGAACGCGAGGGTGCGCAGCGCCATCGAGGATGCGCAAGCCCGCCTCGACGGTCATGGTCGGCTGATCGTGCGCTCGTCGGGCACCGAGCCGGTGATCCGCGTCATGGGCGAAGGCGAGGATAAGGTGCTGGTCGAGGAGGTCGTCGACGGCATCGTCGATGCGCTCACCAACGCGGCCTGAGTGCGTTCCATCCTGCCCGCTTCCCATCGCTATCCTGCTATCGCAGCTTGCAAAAAGGCGAGCCGGCTGCCGGCGGCCGAGTTGTCCCGCGCACATTGGAATAGCTACAAAATCGGCGTTTTGTTTTTGCTTGCCGGGCCCGCCTCATGTATCGATGGTTGCATAACGAACTAAGCCCGCCTGGGACCGCCAAACGTCCATGATCGTCTGTTCTTGCAACGTGCTGAGCGACCACGACGTGCGCGCGGCAATCGGCGCCGAGCAGACGCCACGAACGACCGGGCAGGTCTATGGCTGCCTCGGCTGCAGCCCCCAGTGCGGCCGTTGCGCGCGCACCATCCGCCGCATCATGGACGATGCGGTCGCGGCGGCCGGCGGCTGCTGCGCGGGCGCTCCGCAGCGCGACTGAATCATCGTTTGACAACCGGCGTTTTGGCCCAGCGGGGCGACGATTTCCCCTTGTCGCGCCAGCCTGTTTAGAGACATTCTAGACCACCGATCGGTTGATCCGACCGCTCGAGTCAGGGATGCGCACGATGCAAGGCGACGCAAGGGTCATCGAATATCTCAACCGTGGCCTCCGGCATGAGCTCGCCGCCATCAACCAATACTGGCTGCATTACCGGCTGTTGCATAATTGGGGCTACCTCTCGCTGGCCAAGAAATGGCGACAGGAGTCGATCGAGGAAATGCAGCATGCCGACAAGATCGTGGAGCGCATCATCTTCCTCGACGGGTTTCCCAACATGCAGGTGATCGACCCGCTTCACATCGGGCAGAACGTGAAGGAGGTGCTCGACTGCGATCTTGCGGCCGAGATGTCGGCGCGCGCGCTCTACCAGGAGGCCGCGACCCATTGTCATGCGGTCAAGGACTACGTCAGCCGCGACCTGTTCGAGAAGCTGATGCACGACGAAGAAGAGCACATCGATTATCTCGAGACCCAGCTCGATCTCGTCGCCAAGCTCGGCCTCGAGCTTTATGCCCAGCACCACATGGGGAAAACGGACGACGATCACGCGGACTGACGACGCGGCTCGTGCGGTGGATTTGAGGTCCCTACGCGTGGGACCGCCGCGATCTGCGGTGCATTGGCGCGAGCGTGCGACCGCTTGACGGGGCTCGGCTCCTTCCTTATGTCCGGCCGCGGGACACCCCTCCCCACCGAGGGGCGCCTATCTGGAAGGGTAGACCATGAGCCACGCGATGCCCGCCGTGCGGCCGGCCATTCCGCACTTCTCCTCCGGCCCCTGTGCCAAGCGCCCCGGCTGGAGCCTCTCAACCCTCACCGACGCCGTTCTCGGACGCTCGCACCGATCGAAGATCGGCAGAGCAAAGCTCAAGCGTGCCATCGATCTCACCCGTGAGGTGCTCGAAGTCCCCGCCGACTACCGCATCGGGATCGTGCCGGCCTCCGACACCGGCGCGGTCGAGATGGCGCTGTGGTCGATGCTCGGCGCGCGACCGGTCACCATGCTCACGTGGGAATCGTTCGGCGAAGGCTGGGTGAGCGACGTGACGAAGGAGCTCAAGCTCGAGAACGTCACGGTGCTCAAGGCTGCTTATGGCGAGCTTCCCAACCTCGCCAAGGTCGATCCCGCGTGCGACGTGGTCTTCACCTGGAACGGCACCACTTCGGGCGTGCGGGTGCCGAACGCGGATTGGATCGCCGCCGATCGGGCGGGTCTGTCCATTTGCGATGCCACTTCGGCCTGTTTCGCGCAGGAGCTCGAATGGCCGAAGCTCGACGTCGTCACCTTCTCCTGGCAAAAAGCGCTGGGCGGCGAGGCGGCGCACGGCATGCTGATCCTGTCACCGCGCGCGGTCGAGCGCCTGGAAAGCTACGCGCCGCCCCGGCCATTGCCGAAAATCTTTCGGCTGACCAAAGGCGGCAAGCTCAACCAGGGCATCTTCGAAGGCGAGACCATCAATACCCCGTCGATGCTGTGCGTCGAGGATTATCTCGACGCGCTCGCCTGGGCGAAATCGATCGGCGGGCTCAAGGCGTTGATCGCGCGCGCCGATGCCAATGCCAAAGTGATCGCCGATTGGGTGGCGTCGACGCCGTGGATCGAATTTCTCGCGCGCGATCCGGCGCTGCGCTCCAACACGTCGGTGTGCCTGAAGGTCGTCGATCCGTCGGTGGCAAAGCTTCCCGCCGAGGCGCAGGCGGCATTCGTCAAAGGCATCGCCGCCGCGCTGGAGAAGGAGGGCGTCGCCTACGACATTGATGCTTATCGTGATGCGCCACCGGGCTTGCGCATCTGGTGCGGCTCGACCGTGGAGCGCGCCGATGTCGAGGCGCTCACGCTGTGGCTCGACTGGGCCTTCGCCGAGACCAAGGACGCGCTGCCGAAGGCGGCGTGATGTTCCAACCACCACGATCCGTCAGGCGTCGCGCAAGCGAGGCCCGCTTTCGCGAGCAACGACAGCAATAAAGGCCGCAGCAGCCCATGGCTCCCAAGGTTCTCATCTCCGATGCGCTCTCTCCCGCCGCCGTGCAGATCTTCAGGGATCGCGGGGTCGAGGTCGACTTCCAGCCGAAGCTCGGCGCCGACAAGGAGAAGCTCGCCGAGCTCGTCGGCGATTTCGATGGCTTGGCGGTGCGCTCGGCCACCAAGGTGACGCCCAAGGTCTTGGAGCAGGCAAAACGCCTGAAGGTGATCGGGCGCGCCGGCATCGGCGTCGACAACGTCGACATCCCCGCGGCGACCGCCAGGGGCATCATCGTAATGAATACGCCGTTCGGCAATTCGATCACCACGGCCGAGCATGCGATCACGCTGATGCTGGCGCTCGCGCGGCAGATCCCGCAGGCGGACACCTCCACCCAGGCGGGCAGGTGGGAGAAGAACCGCTTCATGGGCGTCGAGATCACCAGCAAGACGCTCGGCGTCATCGGTTGCGGCAATGTCGGCTCGATCGTGGCCAATCGCGCGATCGGACTGAAGATGAAGGTGATCGCCTATGATCCTTTCCTGGCGCCCGAGCGCGCGGCAGAGCTCGGCGTGGAAAAGGTCGATCTCGCCGAGCTGCTCAGGCGCGCCGATTTCGCCACGCTGCACACGCCGCTCACCGACAAGACCAAGGGCATCATCGACGGCAAGGCGATCACCGCGATGAAGAAAGGCGTGCGCATCATCAATTGCGCGCGCGGCGGGCTGGTCGACGAAGGTGCGTTACGCGCCGCGCTCGATTCCGGCCACGTCGCGGGCGCCGCCTTCGACGTGTTCACCGAGGAGCCGGCGACCAAAAATCCGCTGTTCGGCCATCCCAACGTGGTGTGCACGCCGCATCTCGGCGCCGCCACCACCGAGGCGCAGGAAAACGTCGCGTTGCAGATCGCCGAGCAGATGTCGGATTACCTGTTGCGCGGCGCGATTTCGAATGCCGTCAACTTCCCGTCGATCACGGCCGAGGAAGCGCCGCGGCTGCGGCCGTTCATCGAGCTCGCCGAGAAGCTCGGCTCGTTCGCCGGCCAGCTGACCGAAACCGGCATCCACAAGGCGCAGCTGTCCTATGAAGGCGGCGTCGCCGGCATGAACACCAAGGCGCTGACCTCGGCCGCCATCGCCGGCCTGTTGCGGCCCATGCTGCAGGAGGTCAACGTGGTCTCGGCGCCCGTCGTCGCCAAGGAGCGCGGCATTGTCATCGAGGAGATGACGCGCGCGGCGGCCGGCGACTACGACAGCCTGATCACGCTGACGGTCGCCACCGAGCGTCAGACGCGCTCGGTGTCGGGCACGGTCTTCGCCGACGGACGGCCGCGCATCGTCAACATCAAGGGCATCCGCATGGACGCGGAGTTCGGCCGGTCCATGATCTACATCACGAATTTGGACAAGCCCGGCTTCATCGGGCGGTTTTCATCGACGCTGGGCGACGCCGGCATCAACATCGCCACGTTCCATGTCGGCCGCGATGCGCCCGGCGGCAACGCCATTGCGCTGATCGAGATCGACGGTGACTTGCCCCCGCAAGTGCTCGCGGCGGTGCGCGCGCTGCCGCAAGTGCAGCAGGCGCGGCCGCTGAAGTTTTGAGCGATGCGGCGCTAACCGGTCTGCGCGCTCAACTGAACGGCGTCCGAGCCGTTGCGTTGCTTCACTTTGGTTGCCTCGGCAGCGGCGACTTCCAGCAGATACGCCAGGTCGTCCAATTCGACCTTGCGGCACATGCGGCAGAGCTCTCGTGCCATCGTGGCGGCGTAGTGGGCGACGTGCGTCCTGCTTTCCATGAGTCCCTCCGAGATCACTGGACGCCCAAAGGATGCGTGACAACGATCTCGGCTAATGTGAGCTAATTCACACGGCCGGCGAATTGTTTGAGCGCCGCGCTGTCTGCATCCCTGCGCGCAGTGGCGAAATGCCGCTCAACGGCGAAGCCAAAGTCGTCGCCGCCGCGATCTTGCCGCGAGATTGCCTTGGAGAGAGCCAAATCATCCGCTGTGGTTAGTGCGGCGCGACGGCAAGGGGTGAAATAAGGCCCGCAAAATCAGGTGGTTGGGCTGCCGACGGATCAGTCCGTCACGGCGGCCTCGCCGTGCCTGGAGGGATCCCTGATCCGGTGAGGGCCCGAATGCCGGGCAAGCCTTTGTCGCTTCGAAACTATCCCGGGCGTCCGCGACGCGGAGGAAGGCCGCCGCATGGCCAATGTGGTCGTGGTTGGTTCCCAGTGGGGGGACGAGGGGAAGGGCAAAATCGTCGACTGGCTGTCCGAGCAAGCCGACATCGTTGTCCGCTTCCAGGGTGGACATAATGCAGGTCACACGCTGGTCATCGACGGCATCACCTACAAGTTGTCCCTGCTGCCGTCGGGCGTGGTGCGGCCGGGGAAGCTTTCCGTGATCGGCAACGGGGTGGTGATCGATCCGCGCGCGCTGCTTGAGGAAATCGATCGCCTCAAGGGGCAGGGGATCGACGTTACGCCGCAGAGCTTGCGCATCGCCGAGAATGCCACGCTGATCTTGCCGCTGCACCAGGAGCTCGATGCGGTCCGCGAATCCTCCAACATGCTCACGCGCGTAGGCACCACCCGGCGCGGCATCGGCCCCGCTTACGAGGACAAGGTCGGCCGCCGCGCCATCCGCATGATGGATCTCGCCGACCCGTTGGCGCTGGGGCGCAAGATCGAGCGTCTCTTGGCCCATCACAACGCCTTGCGGCGCGGCCTCGGGCTTGAGGAAGTGGGCGTGGGTACGGTCCGCGAGCAGCTCGAGAGCGTCGCGCCGCGCGTGCTGCCTTACTTGGATTCGGTGTGGTCGCTGCTCGACCACAAGCGCCGCGAGGGCAAGCGCATCCTGTTCGAAGGCGCGCAGGGCGCCCTCCTCGACATCGATCACGGCACCTACCCGTTCGTGACCTCCTCCAACACGGTCGCCGCCCAGGCCGCGACCGGTTCGGGGCTCGGGCCGTCGGCGATCGGCTACGTCCTCGGCATCTGCAAGGCCTATACCACCCGCGTGGGGGAGGGGCCGTTCCCGACCGAGCAGGCCAACGATATCGGCCGTCTTCTCGGGGAGCGCGGCCGCGAGTTCGGCACCGTGACCGGGCGGCCGCGGCGCTGCGGCTGGTTCGACGCCGTGCTCGTGCGCCAGACCGTTCGCACCAGCGGCATCAACGGCCTGGCGCTGACCAAGCTCGACATCCTGGATGGTTTGAGAGAACTTAAGGTTTGTGTGGGATACCGCCTCGATGGTCGCGAAATCGACTATCTTCCGGCGAGCGAGCACGCCCAGGCCGAAGTCGAGCCGATCTACGAGACGGTCGAGGGCTGGCAGGCCGAGACCGCACGCGCGCGCTCATGGGCGCAGCTGCCCGCGCAGGCGATCAAATACGTGCGCCGGATCGAGGAATTGGTGGGCTGCCCGGTCGCTCTGTTGTCGACCAGCCCCGAGCGCGAGGACACCATCCTGATGCAAAACCCGTTCGAGACGTAAGCTTAAGCGCAATCCAGCAGCCGGAACGAGTAAGTCCGATGGCCGACTATTATCCGCTGATCTCCCGCGCCGTCGCCGCGCTCGAAAAAAACAATGGCGAGAACCGCCGCGCGATTTACGAACGCGCGCGTCACGCGCTGCTCGCGCAACTGCGCGGCGTGACGCCGGCACTCGAGGAGTCCGACATCACCCGCGAGCGTCTCGCGCTCGAGGAGTCGATCCGCAAAGTGGAGGCCGAATCGGCGCGTCAATTCGTGGAGGCCTCCCGCCAGATGTCGGCGGCGAAGGTGCGCCAGCCGCGTCAATGGGACGAGCCATCCAAAGTCGGTCCGCCCGAGGCCCGTGCGGCCGAGCCGCGCCGATGGGACGAGGTTGAGCCGCCGGGCTCCGCTCCGCGCCGCTACGTCAGTCCGCCGCCGCAGGCGCCGCAGGAGAGTGCGCCCGCCGCGCCGCAGGAGCCCACGCGCAGAGCATGGTCGCCGGCGGCATCGCCGCGCGCCATGCCCGATGCGCAGCATTCCGATTCGATCTTCGATCGACCGCTGCCGCCGGCGCCGTCGGCGCGCGACGCCGGCAGCGGGGGTGAGCATCGCTCGCCGTTCGACGTCGCGCCCAAGGATGTTCGCGGCGGCGTCACCGCCGAGGAGGTTGGCGGCGCGACGGCGTGGGCGGAAGAATCCGAGCGCGAGGGCGATGCTACGGCGCCAGCACCCGAGCCCGGTCGCGGCCGGCGCTTCTTCGACCGGCTGAAATTCGGCCGCTCCGAACCGCGTGTCCCCGAGCCGCAGGCACCGCAAGAGCCCATGTTCGAGCCGCGGGCGCGGCAAGAGCGCATGTTCGAGCCGCGGGGCCGGCAAGAGCGCATATTCGAGCCGCCGGCGCACGAGCCGTCGCCGCACGAGGATTTCTCGCAGCCGATGCTGGAGTCGTCGTACGCGGTCGACGACGCCCAGCCGCCGGCTCACGACGCCCACGCTCCAACCGATGCGATCGACGACGAGTACGTCTACGAGGAGGCGGAGGAGGATTTAGCGCCGCGCCGGACGTATCGCGGTCTCATCAGGGGTCTGATTGCGGCGGGCGTCGTTGTCCTCATCGTCGGCATCGGCGTCTGGCAGTGGCCGAACATGGTGGCGCTCTACCGTTCCTTCCGCGCGCCCGCGGTCGACACCGCGCACGACGCGCCGCCGCCGCCGGCGACGCGGCCGAAGATCACCGATCGGATCGAGCCGAGCAGCCCGCAAACTCCGGCGGCGCCCGCGCCCGCCACGCAGGCGGCCGTCCCCGCCGCGCAGAAGGTGGTGCTCTACGAGGAGGACCCGGCCGATCCCAACGGCAAGCGCTTCGTCGGTTCGGCGATCTGGCGGACCGAGACGGTGACGCCCGGCCCGGGACAGCCGCCCGAGCTTGCGATTCGCGCCGACGTCGAAGTGCCCGAGCGCAAGCTCGCCATGACCTGGTCGCTTCGCCGCAACACCGACAAGGGGCTGCCTGCGACCCACACGGTGGAGATCATGTTCAAGCTGCCGGCGGATTTCCCCTCGGGCGGCATCTCCAACGTTCCCGGCATCCTGATGAAGCAAGCCGAGCAGACGCGCGGCACGCCGCTCGCCGGGCTCGCGGTTAAAGTGACGCCCGGCTTCTATCTCATCGGCCTGTCCAACGCGGAAACCGACAAAGACCGCAACCTTCAATTGCTCAAGGAGCGCGGCTGGTTCGATATCCCGGTGGTTTACAACAACAACCGCCGCGCCATTCTCGCCTTGGAAAAAGGCACGCCCGGCGAGCGCGTCTTTGCCGACGCGTTCAAGGCGTGGAAGCAGTAGCCGCAGCAGCCATCACGTCGTGCATACGCGGCGCGGCCTTACGGCCGCGTCGATTCTTTCTCGGATATTAGCAGGCGACGGATAGACCGCCGCGGCGCCGAGGAGCGGGATGAACTCGCGCCGCCGCAGATCGAAAATCGCTGCCTCCCGGTTTCGACAGCAGGTGCTGCGCGGTTGCGCGTCCGATCGCGCTCGATCAGACTTCGCTGCGGCAATAAAACTTGGGCGCATCGGTACTCTCGTGTTGCGGGGCGCAGTATTGGGCCAATTCGTTGCCGGCGGGCGCTTGAGTTCGGACTTGCCCGAATGAACTGCTTGCGGCGGCGACCGCAAGCAGGCCGATCAAGCCGGCATTGACGGCGTATCGCAGTATCGTCGTTCTCATGGCTGGTGCCGGGGAAGCGCGCTTGCGAAGCGCTGGCTCACCGGGGCAATCGCCGATCCGGTCATCAAGCCGAGCCATTGCCGCGCGCCCATGACCTGGATCTGCTGGGCCACCAGATCGAATCCGCCGGGTTGTCCGCCGCCGGCTGCGAACAGCAGAAGCCCGAGCGAGACTCGCAACCAGCGTAATGCTTGGTGTTTCATGGCGTTTGGTCCTTCGCCGGTCAGCGTCTGCAGTTGGAGTGGACTTTGTATCGCCCTTGTGGTACTGACCGGTAACGCACATATAGGTACTGACCGGTAACACCTATGTCAAGGGGAGAGTCATGAAAACCGCGATCAGGGCCGCAACTATCGGGAAGGCCGAAGGAATTCCGCCGCGGGAACGCATTCTTGCGGTCGCGGCCGACCTGTTTTATCGCCACGGGATCAGGGCGGTTGGGGTCGAAGCCATCGCCGAAGCGGCGGGCACCAATAAAATGACCCTCTACCGGCACTTCGCCTCGAAGGACGAACTGGTCGCAGCGTACCTGCGATGCTTGGCTGAAAAGGCGAGCGCGTCCTGGGACAAGCTCGCGGCACAGCATGCCGGCGATCCGCGCGCGCAATTGCGTGCCTGGCTTGAGAATATGGCCGGTCATCTCGACAGCGGCGATCAGCGCGGATGTCCGCTGTCGAATGCCGCGGTCGAGCTACCGGAAAAGGATCATCCCGCGCGGCCCGTGATCGAGGCGTTCAAGAATGCGCAGCGCAACCGGATCATCCAACTGTGCGCGGCCGCGGACTTGGCGCAGCCCGAGCTTCTCGCCGACGAATTGTTCCTGCTGCTGGAGGGCGCGCGCGTGACCGCGCAAAGCATGGGTCGCGCCGGATTGGGCGAGCGTCTCATTCGGATGGGCGAGGCGATGATCGCCGCCCACCTGAAGTGAGCTGCTGCGGATTGCCGTTTGCGATATGACGACGCGGCCTCACGGCCGCGTCGATTCTGTTTCGCCTTGCCTGGCGGATCTGCCGCTTCGAGCGCTCAATGCACCTGCAGCGCGGGGGCGCTCGGGCGCGCTTCCATCGCCGCGAGGCGGTGCTTCACCGCCCGCTGCACCTTCTCGAACGCGCGCACCTCGATCTGACGCACGCGCTCGCGCGACACGCCGAACTCGGCCGCCAAATCCTCGAGCGTGATCGGGTCGTCGGCAAGCCGGCGCGCCTCGAAGATGCGCCGCTCGCGCTCGTTGAGCACCGAGAGCGCTTCGCCGAGCGCCTTCTTGCGGTTGTCGGATTCCTCGTCCTCGACGAGCCGCGTCTCCTGATCGGAGACGTCGTCGACGAGCCAGTCCTGCCACTCGCCGGAATCGCCGTCGTCGCGGATCGGGGCGTTGAGCGACACGTCGCCGCCGAGGCGGCGGTTCATGTCGACCACGTCCTGCTCGGTTACGCCCAGGCGCTTGGCGATGAGCTTGACCTGGTCGGGGCGCAGGTCGCCCTCTTCCAGCGCCGAGATCTTGCTCTTGGCCTTGCGCAGGTTGAAGAACAGCTTCTTTTGGTTGGCGGTGGTGCCCATCTTCACCAACGACCACGAGCGCAGGATGTATTCCTGGATCGCCGCCTTGATCCACCACATGGCGTAAGTCGCAAGCCGGAAACCCTTGTCCGGCTCAAAACGTTTGACCGCCTGCATCAGGCCGACGTTGCCTTCCGAGATCACCTCGGAGATCGGCAGGCCGTAGCCGCGGTAGCCCATGGCGAGCTTGGCGACCAGCCGCAAATGGCTGGTGACGAGCTTGTGCGCCGCGTCGCGGTCGCCATGCTCGCGCCAGCGCTTGGCCAGCATGAATTCGTCCTGCGGTTCCAGCATGGGGAACCGCCGGATCTCCTCGAGATAGCGGGTTAGGCCGGATTCGGCCGTCAAAAGCGGCAAAGCCGCGGTACGGGCCATAGTAGCGCCCTCCAAAAGTGTGCTCCCGGTGCGCCGGCGAGCGAAGCGCACCGCCGCTCCCCGAGCCGACGGTGCCGGTCTTGCTGCGACCGCGAAGGCTGATCGCAGCGGCAAGTTACAGGACAAACGGGTCCGAAAGAAAGTGAACTCGGCGTCACGTCGCCGTGACCCCTCCGTGTACGCCTAAGCCATTGATTAGCCAGCGCTTTCGATCAAGACGCCGTGCCCTGCGCACCGAGGCTGTGGCGTAAACGTAAAAGATCGTCCGGCAGTTCCGAGCGGAACTCCAGATTCGTGCCCTGCGATGGATGTTCGATAGCGAGTAGATAGGCATGCAGAGCCTGTCTGCCAAGGGCCTCGAGCGCGGCTCTTGCGTCGTCGGCGAGCTGGCTAGCCTTGGTCTTGAAGCCGCTGCCATAGACCGCGTCGCCGAGGAGCGGATGCCCGATCGCGGCGAGGTGGACGCGGATCTGATGCGTGCGCCCGGTCTCGAGCCGGCAGGCAATCAGACTCGCCACCGGCGCGCCATCGCGGCCGCGGTAGCGTTCGAGCACCTCCCAATGGGTGACCGCCGGGCGCCCGCCGGTGCGCACCGCCATCTTGTCGCGGACGCGGGGATGGCGGGCGATCGGCTTGTCGATGGTGCCGCGCGGACGCTCCGGCACGCCCCACACGAACGCCAGGTAGCCGCGGCGCAGCGGCCCGTTGCGGCCGTGGTCGGCGAACTGGCGGCTGAGCGCGCGATGGGCGCGGTCGGTCTTGGCCACCACCATCAGGCCGCTGGTGTCCTTGTCGAGGCGATGCACGATGCCGGGGCGCTTGACGCCGCCGACGCCGGAGAGGCTTTCGCCGCAATGGGCGACGAGCGCGTTGACCAGCGTGCCGGTCCAATTGCCGGCGGCGGGATGCACGACGAGCCCCGCCGGCTTGTCGATGACGATGATGTCGGCGTCCTCGAAGACGACGTCGAGCGGAATGGTTTCGGGCGCGAGCGCGACCTCCTCGGCGGGCGGAAGATCGAGCACGATGGTGGCGCCGGCGTTGACGCGGTGGCCGGGATCGCGGATCGTGGCGCCGTCGATCGCGACGCGACCCGCCAGGATCAGCGCCTTGTGGCGCGAGCGCGACAGCTCGGCCACGCGGTGAGCCAGCACGCGGTCGAGCCGCTCGCCGACCTCCTCGGCGGCGATCACCAGTGTCTCGCTGCGCCCCTGCAAGGCCATGAGCAAGCTCTCGGCGGACGATGAAGCGCCCCTCGATCCCGCGGCCGCCCGCATCGTCGCGAAGGTGCGGTGGCTGATGCTGATCGCCGGCGCCACCACGCTCATCGCGATCACCGCGGTCATCGGTGTCATCGGCTATCGCGTTTTCAAGGCGGAGGGAAGCGCGGCGGCGGACGTGACCGCGCTGCTGCCGAAGGGCGCGCGCGTCATCAGCGCGGCGGTGGCCGAGGACCGCATCGCCGTGACGCTCGATGTGGGCGGCACGATCGAGATCCGCACCTTCGACGCCAAGACGCTCAAGCCCACCGGACGGCTGCGCTTTGCCACCGAGCCGTGAGCGGCGGCGGAGTGCGAGGCGCATGGGGGGAGTTGCGACGAGACTGCGCGCTGCCGCCGCCAGATCTGGATGAATTGATTCAGCTCCCGCCTCATCCACACACGGCGTCACCCCCGGGCTTGACCCGGGGGTCCATCTTCCTTCGCATGACTCTTCTTTTGTAGAGAGGGTTTGCAGAGAGGCTGGATCGCCGGCTCATAGCAGTTCACGCGCGTCCTCCCACGCGCTACGCCCAGCCCGCGCTATGCCCAGCAATGACGATCCAGCACAGGGTTGAGGACCGCGGGGCTCTCCTTGCGCGCGGCGATGATCGGCGCTATCTCGGGAGCTTCTCCGCTGCTCCCTTCGTCTAGCGGCCCAGGACGTCGCCCTCTCACGGCGAAAACAGGGGTTCGAGTCCCCTAGGGAGCGCCACCATTAAAATCCGCATCTGAAATCGTTGGAGTTTTCGCTATAAAAGTCCCACCGACAAAAAAGTGGGACACTCAAATGTTCATCTTTTGAGCTTCGCCATCGCTCGATCTGCAATTTTCCGCTTTTGCGCTTCACGCGTGTAGCGCTCCACCTCTGCCAATGATTTGTGTCCAGTCACCGCCATGATCTCGTGGGGTGTTGCACCGCGCTCAACAGTCGCAAAGGATCGAAATACATTTGAAAGTTATTTGGGGAAGCAGCGGAATTGATAGGCTCGACAGCAGATCAGAAGTCTATGGTTGATATCGCTCAACGACGCGGATTCCATCTGCAGCCATCGGTGTACCTTCTTCGATACCCGTTCACTTTTGCGGACCAACTTGCGGAAGACCGGGAACTAGTTCGTCTATTGTACGATGAGGAGATACAGTTTCCGCTATTAAATTGACCTCACGAGGCGTTTGAGGCGTTTCAGTTTGTTGGCGAACAGCCGCCACGATTTTAATGAGGTCGTTCATGTCATAGCTGACCGATGGGTCAACCACCACATCTTTGTTTTCCAGAAGTGCGTCAGCAAAATTCGCCAGAGCCTGTATAGCTTTTCGAGGGTCTGGATTACTAGCATTCCAAATGAATTCTCGAACCAGAGTAGTCCTCACCTCACGATAGAGTTTGTCGGTTAAATACCGGAACCTCACGTCGGTAATTGTTGGATCGGAAGTCGAGTCGAAAAACGCTTTTTCCACCAAGAACGTCTTTGCAAGGCTGTAGGCTTGATCAAGGTTGCTTTGATTTAGGTTCGGGGCCAAAATTTTCGCATTTTCTTCATATGCTGCCACGAGGGTTGCCGCCGCCGGCACGATCCTGTCTACGATAGCTTTATAATCCGGTTTTTTGGACATTTTATCGAACAGCACTCGGATTTCGTCAGGTGTCGCTCCAAGCAACTGCAGACGTTTCCGAAACACGATACTCCCAATTCCATCGCTCACAGTCACCAGTTGTTGTGGCTTGAATTCATACGAATTAGCCAAAGCGGCTCGTTGCAAAAACCAACCTTTGGCAACAATCGCCAATAACAACGCCAGCAGACAAGCCGAGCAACAGGAAAGCAGTGAACTTCCAATCAACCGGACCTTCGTCTGACTATTTGGCTTTGAGAGGTCCATCTTTAGGAGAGAAAAACTACCCGCTCCGCCGAGTAGTCCGAAGAGAAGTGGCATTGCAGTCGCGACTACAGGGCTGGCGGACCAAGCGATCAGAACGCCCAGTAGTGCTCCCAAGGCAGCCATTCCGAGATTTAACAACATTGGCTCCGCTCCCATGATTAGAAATGGCGACGAGCCGGATGATCTTGGCAATTTCCAAGCCTACCACATTTTCTCGATCAGGATGATGCCTGACTGCAAAAAAATGCCGCCGAGAACGTGAAGGTGCCCAGAAGAAGGACAGGAGTGGACCCCGTCGTGAAGGAGCTAGCTTTAATTTCAGTAATCGCGTGCTTCGCTCTGGCAATAGCTTGGAGCTATGAGGCGGATTTTCTCGCAATCGTCTTTTGCTGCTGCTGCAGCCATTGCCATCGTCGAAGCGGTTCGAAGGTCTGTGTGAAGTTCGCGGCAGAATTTGCCCAGAACGAACATGCCCTCGCCTCGTTAGTCATGCGGACACGCCCTAGAATGTTTTCATCGTCAGACGCGTCCAGTTCTTCTTCTACGCACCGCTGAAACAAAGAATGCGCTAACAAAAAGAACTGACATTATTGACTGCATAATACCTTGGATGAACATTTGGTTAGCCAAGTTCTCCTTGTCAGGATAGAGAGACTGCATAAATGCGATCCAGTGGTTCCAGCTTACTAGCACCACAAGCCAACCGAGCACCAGTGAGATACCTAAAAGCCAAAGATCGATAGGAACTTCTCGTACTCGCAATCCAACACTGTCAAGTATCTCTCTTTCCTTGGAGTAGTACACCGCGCCCTCCTGACTACCAGGAAAGCAAATCCCGTCAGGATTTATGCCAATGAAAAGGCCACGTTTAGCCAAGAATGCGGTGACAGGAAAAGCTAGCAGGTATCCAGGAGCAAGTAGCCCCAGAATGAACAAACTATCGGAAGACATTCGCTCGGAGACAAGATTTGCAACCACGTCTGTTGGCATACGGACTCCGAGCGAGTCCAAGAAATCAATAAATTGCTTATACCAGGTTAGCAGCGTGAAGATTGCCGGCAACACGACAGTGTAAAGGGCTCCGGCGAATCGAGGTGTCTTCCATCGTTCAATCGAAGCATCCAGGCGGCTCAGTAATCCCGAGCGTGCGGTGTCAGACAAGTCACTATCAAGGACTTCGAGTCTCAAACGCCGGAGTCGATGTTCAAAGTGCCCTTTCATGAAGATTGTTAAAAGTGGGCGAACAAATATGGACGGCGCGGTGAGTGCTTCGCCCCGCCATACCCAGATCAAGCAGTAGTAAAGATGATGTAGGAAAAATGGTCGATATCTCCAATGGCCTGGAAAAACGTTTCTAATTAGTATGACGAGATTGACGGGTATGATCAAAAAAATACCAATAATAAAAAAGAAATAAAACTTAAGAAAAGCCCACATGAAGATTAGTATGGGCATAAAGCTGACCAGCGGTAGATCAAGCGTACTCCGCTCGACACCTCGATAGAGTGCAATCAGACTATCCGTCGCTTTAGCGAATGTATCGTCGGCATCAGACATGGATCACGCTATGCGGCGGGTGATGATGATTTCACGTCATCTGCGTCCTCGGAATGCCTGATGCAACCTGCATCGTCGGCTCTGGGAAAGTCGGCGGTTTCTGCGGCACTGAACCACTTCAGGTGCCTTGTTGCAACGTATTCGCCGCTCGTTGTTAACTTTTGCGTCCCTTGGCTTCAAGTCTCTCACAAGCCAGAATCTCCTCTCGTCGATGGAGCTCTCAAGTTTTCGAGGAGATTTCGCAAATCGTCCTTCCTGGTTGATTGCCTTTCTTCGATTTGAACACGCAATGCGATCAGACCGCACTTGGGCTGACACGACTACTCCCCCCATGGTCGCCTGATGCTTACTGTTCTGGGCGGTTTGGCAGAATTCGAGCGTGAGTTGATCCGAGCAAGAACAGGGGAAGGTCGAATTCGAGCTAAGGATCGTGGCGTTAAGTTTGGTCGTCCCCCGAAGCTGAACCACCGTCTTTTACCGCCTCCAGGACGTTTAGAAGGTCCCTGGTTGACCTTGCGAGACGGTCAAGGCGGGTGACTACCAGAACATCATCTTGACCAAGCTGGCGCAGCGCCTTGGCTAATTCAGGAGATTTATCCCCGTTGGGCCGCTGCTGCGACGGCGATACTTGCTTGCACGCCTCCTTAGCGGCTCGCCATGCGTCCGAGTCTGGCGATGGTCGGCTTTCTCTCCAGTGGAAATAGATGGAAATACGGCTGCGCTTCCTCGAGCACCCGCGCAAAGGAAGGGCGCGCCATCAGGCGATCGAGATAGGCCCCCAGATTTTTGTGCGTCTCGGTAAAAGGAACGACGGTGTTGGCGTAGAAGAGCGCCGGCGCCGCCGCGCAGTCGGCCAAGGTGAAGTCGTCGCCGATCGCCCAGGTCTTCAATTCCATCTCTCGTTCCATCACGCCGTAGGCCTGCTGAAGCTGCGCCTTTGCAAGCTCCGCCCCGTACGCGTCGGCCTTGCCCTCGGGACGCAGCCGGTCAGCGACGATCTTCTGCATGGGTTCCTGAACGTAGTGGTCGTAGAAGCGGTCCCACATCCGCGTCTGCCAGGCCCGATCCACATCCGCGGGCAAAAAGCGCGTCGGTCCCGGATAATGCGCGTCCAGGAATTCGATGATGATGGTCGATTCCGCCACCGTGCGATTGCGCGCCTCGTCGTGGAGCACCGGCATCTTGGCCATGGGCCAGACCGCGCGGAAGGCCGCGCTCGAAGCCTCGTCGCGCAAATCGACGATGATCGGCTCGAACGGGATGAGGTTCTCGTACAAGGCGATGAGCGCCTTGTGGCAGAAGGACGCAAGGGGATGGAAATAGAGCTTCAGAGCCATGCCAACGGACTCGCGCTCGTTCCTTCAAACGTTCCGCTTCGCTGAACCGAACCCGGCGCAACTATCCGCGCACCGCCGCTTCCGCCACGGCCTTGAGGTTCTCCAGGCCCTTCTCGAAATAACCGCCGAGCATCTTGTCCTGGTTCATGAACAGGCAGATCGCCCGGGAGACGAAATTGTTATGGCCGAACATGGCCCAGGTGACCGCCGTCCGATTGCCCTCGGGCTTGAACGTGAACTCGGCGGTGCTGGTGCCGGCCATCGGTTGCACGAAATCGAGTTTGATCCTGATGAGCTCGGCCGGGCGGCTCTGGGTCAGCGTCATGCGCCCCTCGCCGATCTGGCTGTTGCCGGCCCAGGCGAAGACCGCGCCTTCTCCGGCCGACGGGCCCTCGAAGGTGGTCTTCGCGTCGGGGTCGAGCTTCGCCCAGGGCGACCATGCGTCCCACTTATGGAAGTCGTTCACCTGCGCGAAGACATCGGACGCGGGGGCGGCGATCGTCGCCGACCGCGCGATCCGATATTCGGAGGGCTGCAGAGCAACGAACGCGGCGAACGCCGCGACGATCGCGACGAGGGCGATCAGGATCTTCAGGAACATCGAACCCCCCTCTGTAACGCCATCCACGCGCGCCGTCAGCGGCGCTCATGCCTCCACGATGATCATCCACCCCACGCCGAAGCGGTCGGCGACCATGCCGAAGCGCTTGGCGAAGAATGTCTTGCCGAGCGGCATGCGCACCTCTCCGCCGTTGGCGAGCGCCGCGAACACGCGGTCGGCCTCGGCTTCGTCCTTGGCGTTGACCGAGAGCGAGAAGCCCTCGAATTTCGGCTTGCCCTGCGCGCAGCCGTCGGACGCCATCACCGACTCGCCGTTGATGCTAAGGCATGAATGCATGATCTTGTTGTCGCTGCCGGGCGCAACCCTGCCGGGCGGCGGCGGTTCCGGGCTGTCCTTGATACGCATCATCATCTCGACCTTGGCGCCGAGCGCCTTCTTGTAGAACTCGATCGCCTCCTCGCAGCGGCCGTCGAAGAACAGATACGGTGTCGGCATGGTCTTCTCTCCTTTTGTCCAAGTCGTTTGAAAGAGTCGTTTGGGAAGTCGTAGCGATGGCGCAACGAGCCGCGTTCAGGCCGCTTGCGCCCGCCGCAGCGCCGCCATGTCGATCTTGCGCATCTGCAACATCGAGCGCATGACGCGTTGCGCCGTTTCGGAATTTGCGTCCCCTAGCATCTCGGGCAACGCCCTCGGGAAGACCTGCCACGAGAGGCCGAACTTGTCCTTGAGCCAGCCGCAGCGGCCCTCTTCACCGTCCTTTGCCAGCTCGCTCCAGAAGTAGTCGATCTCCTCCTGCGTTTCACAGGGCACCTGGAACGACACCGCCTCGTTGAACTTGAAATGCGGGCCGCCGTTCAGCGCCAGAAATTTTTGCCCCTCGAGTTCGAACTCCACGGTCATGACCGTTCCTGCCTTCTTGCCGTGAACCTCGAATCCCTCTTTTCCATAGCGGCTGATCTTGCCGATCTTCGAATTCTTGAAGACGGCAGCGTAAAATTTCGCCGCCTCTTCGGCCTGCGTGTCGAACCACAGGCAGGGCGTGATCTTCTTTGCCGTGAGCTCCATGATCTACTCCTTTCACGTCCTTTTCGTTTGGCCTCGGCTCGACACGGTATTCGTCTACGCCCGCCTTTCGGCCCTGAATTCCCTCTGGAGTTCACTCCCCGCGAAAGCGGGGGCGGGAACGAACGGAGTTTAACTGCGGTCGGAGTCTCTGCCCTAAAACCGAGACGCTCCCGCGCCGGTTCCGGCCTTTTCCATTCGATTCCGCTTGTCCACACCCTGGTAATCCGATTGACACAATACGTTGATATCAACATAATTGTGGCGTGTCAAAGGCAGCGGAAGTTCCCTTCGCCACCACACTCTTGGTGCGCGACACTTGCCTGTGCCTTCACCTGCAGCGCGCGGCGCGGGCGCTGGCGCGGCGGTTCGACGACGCGCTGCGGCCGCTCGGCCTCACCAGCGGGCAATACTCGACGATGATGTCGCTCAACCGGCCCGAGCCGCCCAGCATCGGCTCGGTCGCGTCTTTGCTCGCCATGGACCGCACGACGCTCACCGCCGCGCTCAAGCCGCTGCAGCGGCGCCGCCTGATCACGGTGATGGTCGACGCCGAGGATCGACGCAGCCGCCGGCTGAAGCTGACGCCCGCGGGCCGCGCGCTGCTCGCGCGCGCGGTTCCGGTCTGGCAGCGCACCCATGCCGAGATCGAACGCCTCGTTCCGCGTGCCGGCGCCGACCGCCTGCGGCGTGACCTGCAAGCGCTGAGCTAACAAGCGCTGAGCTAAACTGATGCTCGATGCGGCCGGTGAATGGTTTTCGAGTTGACTCCGACGACTGCGAGACATAGCAGTTTTGTCCTCACCCGCGCGCCGTCTTATCCCCAGCGACTCATTTTTCGACGCTTCGTGCGGAACGCGGCAGCCCGCGGATGCTCCCGCTCCATGCCCGAGAGAGATGCCACGGCATGCACGACACCGACGCTTTGATCACGCGGCTCCCCAAATGCGAGCTGCACATTCATATCGAGGGCAGCCTGGAGCCGGAGCTGATGTTTGCGTTGGCGCGCCGCAACGGCATCCGCCTGCCGTATGCGTCGGTCGACGCCGTGCGGCTGGCTTATCGGTTCGGCGACCTGCAGGATTTCCTCGATCTCTACTATCGCGGCATGTCGGTATTGACCACGGAGCAGGATTTCTACGACCTTGCCTGGGCCTATCTCGCGCGCGCCCACGCCGACAACGTCCGCCACGTCGAGATGTTCTTCGATCCGCAAGGCCACACCGGCCGCGGCATCGCGTTCGCGACCGTGATCGAAGGCCTCACCCGCGCCATTGCCGACGCCCGGCGAGAGCTCCGCGTAGAGGCAAGCCTGATCATGTGCTTCCTGCGCCATCTCGATGAGGCCGACGCCGAGCGCACCCTCGACGCGGCGCTGCCATTCAAGGACCGCATCGTCGGCGTCGGGCTCGATTCGTCCGAGCGGGGCAACCCGCCGGGCAAGTTCACGCGCGTGTTCGCCCGCGCCCGCGACGCGGGCTTCTTTCTCACCGCCCATGCCGGCGAGGAGGGGCCGCCGAGCTACGTCTGGGAGGCGCTCGATCTGCTCGGCGTCGCGCGCATCGATCACGGCGTGCGCGCCATGGAGGACCAGGCCCTGGTGGGGCGGCTCGCGCGCGAGCAAGTCCCGCTCACCGTCTGTCCGCTGTCGAACGTGCGGCTGCGGGTGGTCGAGGATCTCGCGCATCACCCGCTGCGGCGGATGCTGGACAAAGGCCTGATGGTCACGGTCAATTCCGACGATCCCGCCTATTTCGGCGGCTATGTGAACGAGAATTACCGTGCCAGCGCGCAGGCGTTGGGGCTCGGACGCGACGAGATCGCGGCGCTCGTGCGCAACGGGATCAAGGCCTCGCTGATGACGACGGGAGAGAAGGACAAGGCGCTGGCCGACGTCGATCGCGCCCTCGCCGAGACCGTGTGAAGGCGGCGGGCGGGCTCGTGTCCCGGACGCGGTGCAGCGTGGAGCGTGCGCAGACAAGTCCACGCCGGCTCCGCAAGAGAGCGCGCGGAACCTTAAGCGCGGCCACGCGCGTCTTCGACGCGCTATGGCACCGCTGATCCGGGACCGCCGCGGGCCGTAACGATCCACGCAAGTCGGGTAAACCCGACTTGCGTGCGTTTGAGCGCCGATCTCGGGTTTACCCGAGATCGGTGTCTGCAGCGCATCACAACGCAATCAAGTGTACGCAGATTGCGTAAACTTATCTGCGTTGCTGCGCTGCGCCCGGGACACACGATGGCGCGACCGCCGTCAAAGGTCCTGCGTCCGGCGTTTCATGGCGTTATCCCAGACCTCGTCGCGATCCTCGTCGAAGACGAGCTTGGCGTCTTGCGGCGTCGTGAACCAGAAGCCGTGGGCGAGCTCGCCCTCGAGCTGGCCCGGCGCCCAGCCGGCGTAGCCGAATGCGATGAGGCTCTTGCTCGGGCCGCGATGGTTGCCGATGTCGCGCAAGATCTCGAGGCTCGACGTCATCGCGACGCGGCCGTCGATGTCGACGGTGTCGGAGCGATGGTATTCGGCGCTGTGGACCACAAAGCCGATCTCGGGCTGCACCGGACCGCCGGCGAAGATGCGCACCTGTCCCGCCACCGCCGTGCCCTTCTCGCCGAGCGCCTGCAGAACGCTCGCCAGCGGCCGCTCCCCAATGGGCCGATTGATGACGATGCCGAGCGCACCGTTGCGGTCATGCCGCACCATCAGGATCACGGTGTGCGCAAAGCGCGGATCGCCCATCGTGGGCGCAGCGATCAGGAGTTGACCGGTGAGCGAGCCGTGCTCCGGGGCATCCGTCGGCGTCGGCAACGCGGCATGCAGGAGCGTCGCGGGCAAGAGCATGGCCGCGGCGATCGCGCCGAGACGCGGGAGGGACATCAAGGACATCGCGCACATCCCCATCAAGTCGCAATCGCGAGCATATCAGCCGGCGTTGGGGCCGGCCATCGGGCGCTCACGCACAACGCTGTGAACCCTCGCCCCGCGAGAGCGGGGAGAAGGTGGCGCGAGCCTTAACCGCGTTCACGCGCGTCCCGCGTGCTGTGGCGGGCGCCGGGTGAGGGGCATCTCGCGCTCACGCAACTCTTTCGTCACCCGCGGGACGGGGCACCCCGCCGACATTGTCGGCGGGGACCCCGTTGACCCGCGGGTCCATCTTCTTCGTGAGAACTTTTTTGCGAACAGGATGGATTGCCGGGGCATAAGCGCGTTTACGCGCGTCTTCAACGCGCTATGCCCGGCAATGACGACTGCGATTGCTGCTCGCGTCTGCCCCTCGCCCGCCTCGCCGCTTTCGCTGCCCGGCACCGTCTCCCCGCTACGCTTTGCCATGGCGCGTCCTTAAGGGCGTTTACGCCCGTCTTTGAGGGGCTATGGACGCGCGTGAACGCGCTTGAGGCGGGGCGCGCGACGGCACGCCGCGCGTGCCTTCATCTCACCACGTGTATCGCACGGTGCCGGTGCCGGCGTAGGTCGAGGAGTGGCTTGCGAACTCGCCGTCGAACTTGCCGAGCAGCGAAACACCGTTGGCGAGGCGAAGCTCGGCGCCGGCGGAGGTCAGCGCGGAGTTCTTCGCCGGCGTCGCGCCGTTGACGAGGAAGCTCGCGCCCGGAAGCGCCTGGAACACGGCGGCGAGCGTCGGGTCGCTCACCCAGTCGTGCGCCCACGCCACCCGCGCGCGCAGCGTGAGCGCGGCCTCGGGGTTGAGCAGCAGCAGGCGATCGAAGCGCCCGCCCAGCTCGCTGCGGGTGTCGGTTGCGGTGCGCCCGTTGTAGCCGAGCGCGAAGCCGCCGGCGGTGAGGTCGGCCTCGCTGTAGGCGGGTGTGCGGAAGTTCTGCGCCTGCACCGCGGCATAGGGCGTGAGCCCGCCATAGATGGTGGCGAAGCGATAGCCGCTCTCCGCGCGCCCGCCGAACGACTGCGCGTTGAAGCTCGCGCTGAGATGGTCGCCGGCAAAGGCGAAGCGGTCGGTCGACATCCAATGGTTGGTGAAGGCCAAGGCCGCCGCGACATAGGCCGGGCCCCATCGCGTCGCGCCGTAGATGCCGGCCTGGAACGCATCGCTCTTGCCGCCCCCCAGCCCCTGCGCCAGGCTCCAGTCGGTCCCGCCGCCGGCGAGCGCGACGCCCACCACGCTGTCGCGCGAGAGATGATAGTCGAGCCCGGCCGCGCCGCCGGCGGTGCGCGCGGTAAGATCGTGGCTGCCGACCACCGCGGGATCGCCTGACGTGCGGTTGCCGCCGCCATAGCCCGCGCCCCACACGCTCCAGCGCTGTTCGAAGCTCGCCGGCTTGGGCGGCGCCTTGAGCAGCTTGGCGTAGGCGAGCGCGATGTCGTCGGGCAGCTCTTCGCGCTCCGGCGCAAAGCCGAGCGCGGGGCCGCCAGCCCCCGCGATGCTGTTCCTGCCGTCGACGAACGGATCGAGCATGATGCCGAGGAACTGGTTGGTCAGTTGAAACGCCGCCTGCTGCGCGCCGGTCGCAGCTTCCCCCGAGAGCAGCGTGAGCGCGTTGCCGAGATTGACGCCGGTGAGCCCGAAGAGGTTCGCGAAGGCGGGTGGCAGGGCGCCGCCGTTGTTGAAGAACGCGTTGATCGCGCCCGCGACGTTGCACTGGTTGATGTTGAAGGCGCAGGTGCTCGGCACGCCCAGCGCGGTCAGCGCGCCGAGCGCCGCAGTGAGATTGAGGTTCACGTCGGTCGCGGTGTAGCTCAGCGAGGCGGTGAAGTTGGCGGGCAGGTTGGTGGTGGTGAGCGCGTTGAACGTGCCGATGCGTCCGCCCGCGGCCGAAACGATGGTATACGCGCGCGTCATGTAGCTGCCCGGAGCGAACACCGCCTGCACGCTGCCGGCAAGCGTCGCGGTGCCGCCGACGTTGGTGCGGTCGGCGCTGGTCGGTGAGATCTCGACGAGGTAGCTCGCGGCCGCGGTCATCACCAGGTTGCCGTTCACCGTGATCGTGCCGATCGAGTTGCCGGGCGAGAGCGTCCCGTTGTTGATGATCGCGTTGCCGATCGTGCCGATGCCGCCGAGGGTGGCGCCGCCGTCCACCGTCAGGGTCGAGTTGGGGATCGAGCCGTTCACGGTCAGCCTGCCGCCATTGACCGCGGTCGCCCCGCTATAGGGATTGGTGCCCGTGAGCGCGAGCGTGCCCGCGCCGATCTTGGTCAGGCCGCCGGCGCCGGAGATCGTGCCGGAGAACGTCGTGCTGGTGTTGTCGCTTCCCGTGGTCAACCTGCCCGCGCCCAGCGCCACATTGCCGGCGCCGGCAAGCGAGCCGACCGTCTGGTTGAAGCTATTGAGATCGAAGGTGCCGCCGGCGTTCACCGTGAGCGCGCCGGTCGGCGCGAGGCTGCCGCCGGGGCCGAGCTGCAACGTACCCGCGTTGATGATGGTGCCACCGGTATAGGTGTTCGCCGAAGATCGTGGTGCCGGTGCCGTTCTGCTGGAACGCGCCGCTGCCTGAGATCACCCCGCCGAAGGTAAACGTGTCGGAGCGGTTGATGGCGAAGGTGCCGTTGTTCGTGACGTTGCCTACGATCGATCCGTTCGCGCCGCCATCGCCGAGTTGCAGGGTGCCGCTCGTGATCGTGGTGCCTCCGGTATAGGTGCTGCTGCCGGTAAGGATCAGCGTTCCCGAGCCGGCCTTGCTCAGCGAGCCGGCACCGGAGATGGCGGCGGCAAGCGTGAGCGCGTCGGTGAAGTTGGCGACGATCTGGCCGTCGTTGGCGATGGCGGGAGTATTGATCGCGCCGGCAAGGCCGCCGATGCCGAGATTGAGCGTGCTGCCGGCGGCGATCGACGTGGGGCCGGGAGAGTTGACCACGCCGCCATCGGCAACGGTGAGCGTTCCCACCAGGTTGCAGCCGCAGCTGTTGTCGCCGATCGTCAGCGAATTGAGCGCATTCAAGACCGAGCCGGCGCCGGTCACCGTCAAGGTCGAGCCACCAGTAACGTCGCCGATGAACACCGGCGCGGTGGAGGTCACGGTGCCACCGTTGGCGACGGTGAGCATGCCCGGCCCGGTGCTGCTTCCGCCGCCGACAAAAAGGGCCGGGCCGCCGACATTCCAGGTCGAGCCGGGGCCGGTCACCAGCACCGAGGGGGTGCCAAGCTCGACGAACAACGTGTCGATCTCGGCGCCACCTTGACTGTTGAACACGGCGCCGTTGGCGATCGTAATCGAGCCGGGTGCAAGGAAGCCGACCGCCGTTACGCCGGTGGCCGTCACCGTCGAGCCCGCGCCGCTGACGATGATGTTGGCCGCGGCGAGGATGTCGACGGTCTGCAGCGTGCCGCCGTTGGTGACGGCGAGCGTGCCGCCGTCGACCTCGACGAAACTGCCGACCGTGGCTGATCCCCCACTGATGGTGATGCCGCCGGACCCGCAAAAGCACAGACTGAGATCGCCGCCGATGTTCAGGGTGCCCGTCAGCGTGAGCGTGCCGGCTCCCGTCTTGGTGAACGAGCCGTTGCCGCTGTCTTGGATCGAGCCGCTCACCGTGGTCGAAAGATTGTTGCTGCCGACGATGAGCCGGTTCGTGCCAAGCTTATACGTGCCGGCGCCCTCGATCGAACCGGCGGAGATGTTGCCGTCGCCGAGCGGGCCGGAGGAGCCGGAGAAGTCGACGGTGCCGCCGGCATTGGTGATGAAGCGGGCGTTGCCGCCGTCACTGTTGCTGGCGAATTGCGTCAGCGCGCCGCCGTTGGTGGTAATGGTCGCGTTGCCAGCGGTGCTGGTGTCGGAAAACGAAACGAGAGTGGGGCCGCCGCCGTTGTTGATGATGGTCGAATTTCCGGCCGAGCTCGAACCGAGAAAGGATATGCCGCCGTTGTTGGTAATCGCTGCGTTTGCGGCCGTGCCGCTGTTGAAAAACATAAGGCCGGCGTCGTTCGTGAAACTCGGCGCGAACGCGGAATTATTGGCAATGCCTGCGCCGTTGATGCTGAAGATCGTGAAGGGATTGATGGTGAACGAATACGCCGGCGCTGCGGCGGTGAACTGGATCGTGTTGATCGACGTGGAGTTCGAGATGACCGACGTGGGGGCGCCGTTGTTCGTGAACAGCCAGGTGCCGTCAACCGCGTGCGCAGGACTCGGCGCCAACATGGCGAGTGCGCCGAGCCAGACGCTGCCGAGCAGCGCCGCGCGGCTGAGTGCCGCCGGTGTCGACCTCGTCGTAATCTGAATTGCGCCCTCGCGAAGCGCGGCGCGCGGCGCAGCCGGTGCCGCGGCGCGCGCGGCCTCCAAACGCCCCCGATACGAACGCATACCCCAACCCCTGCAAACGGCTCCCGCCGCGCATCCCAATCATCGCCGCGCGCGGTCCCGCGCGGACGAATTGTCGCCCCGCGGCCGACGCTACGGGCGGAACGGGTAACGATCAATTCACGGTCGAGCGTCTCGGTGCGGATTGCCGGCAGCTGTGGTTTTGTCGCAACGCTGCCGTTGTTGCGGCCATTACGCGCGTTTCGGCGCGTCTTCGGCCCGGCGCGTGTTCGGCGCGCTCTACCACATAATGCATTTTTCTATTGACTACGATTTGAAGACAAGCTAAGGTTCGCTGACGCGTTCTGAGACGATCATCAACGGGAGGAGGTGTGGATGAGCGAACCCAACGGTCCGTTTGGCGAAACGAACCCAATCAGAGTGGACTGCGTGAAACGGTTGGCATGACAGCAAACCATGGGTTGCAAGAGAAACCGTTCCATTGTTTCCAGCTTGTTATTTACAATAGAAAAACCAACCAGAACGTGTGGACGCCAATCGATCCTGCCCCCAGCGCTCCGGGTGAGCGGTGCCGAAAGGTCCCTGGAACGGCACCCGCCGCGAACTTTTGCTAGGAGTAACCGGCCTGAAACGCCGCATCGGCCTGCGGCGCCGGACCCGCATTTCCCGGAGCATATGATGTCGCCCGTGTCGCGCCGCTTCGTCCTCACCGGGGCCGCGCTCACGACGGCATCGCTCCTCGTTCCCATCACCGTGCGAGCTGGCCGCGCCGCGGAGAGCTACGAGATCACCGATTGGATCGTGATCGCGCCGAGCGGAGAGGTGACGCTCGCCCTCTCGCAGCCGGAGGTGGGGCAGGGGTCGTACACGGCGCTGCCGCAGATTCTCGCCGACGAGCTCGACGCCGATTGGGCGCGCGTCAAGATCCGGTTCGTGACCGGCAAGGCGGCCTACAAGATCGCGTTCCGGCAGGAGCCGCCGGCGCAGAAGGAAGGCGCCTCGATGTCGACCACGGCGCTCTATGAGCGCCTGCGCGCCGCCGGTGCCGCCGCCCGCGATGTGCTCACCCGCGCGGCGGCGCAGAGCTGGAACATCGATGTCGCGCAGTGCCGCACCGAGAATGGCTTCGTCATCAATGCGCGCGGCGAGAGGCTCTCGTACGGGCAACTCGCCGCCGCCGCCGCCAAGCTGCCGCTCAGCGCCGCGCCGCCGCTCAAGCAGCGCAGCCAATTTCACCTCATCGGCAAGCCGGTGGCGCGCTTGGATACGCCGGGGAAATGCAACGGCAGCGCGATCTTCGGCATCGACGTCGTGGTCCCCGGCATGCTCAACGCGGCCATCAAAAGCGCGCGCTCGTTTACCGGGCAAGTGACCGCCATCAACAACGAAGCCGATATTCTCAAAATGCCCGGGGTGCGCGCGGTGGTGAAGCTCGCGGCGCTGGCGATCGCCAACGAAGACGCCGGCTCCCAGCATCCGCGGCTCCCGCACTTGCCGCGCTATAACGCGGTCAGCGTCGTCGCCGATCAGTTCTGGCAGGCCAAGCGCGCGCTCGATGCGCTCGATGTGGTGTTCGACGCCGGCGGTGCCGGCGATCTCTCTACCGCCAAGATCGACGCCATGCTGGAGGTCGGCTTGAACGCCGAGCGCGGCGTCACCGCGCTGATCCGGGGGCAGCCGAGAGAAATCCTGGAACGACGCGCGGCTGCGGTCATCGAGCGGCGCTTCGTGCTGCCGCACATCGCGCATGCCCCGCTCGAGCCGGTCAACGCCACCGCGAGCTACAAGGACGGCGCGGTCGAAGTCTGGGGCCCGATCCAGTCGGTCACCGCGTGTCAGGAGGCGGTGGCGCACGCGGCCGGTTGCTCTGCCGACGACGTCAAGGTCAACGTCACGTTTCTGGGCGGAAGCTTCGGCCGCAAGATCGTGCCCGACTACGTGCTGCAAGCGGTGCAGGCGTCGAAGGCGGTGGGGCGTCCGGTCAAGCTCATTCGCTCGCGCGAGGAAGACATGCAGCACGACGTTTACCGGCCAAACGCGGGCGGCCGCTTTCGCGCGGTTCTTGACGACCGCGGCTACCCGCTGGCGGTGCACGCGCGCGTTGCCGGCCAGTCGTTGTTCGGCGCGGTGCGCAAGAGCTGGCTCGATCAGACGCCGGAGGGCGCCTGGGACGAGAGCATGGTCGACGGCATCTACAATCAGAGCTACCGGCTGCCGCACTTTCTGGTGGAGACCGTCGACACGCCGCTGCCGATCCCGGTCTATTTCATGCGCTCGGTGGGCTCGACCGCGGCGGTGTTCTTCTGGGAGAGCTTCATCAGCGAGCTCGCCCAGCGCGCCAATATCGACCAGTACGCCTACCGGCGCAATTTGCTGGCGGATGATCCGCTCGCGCTGCGCGTGCTCGATGCCGCCGCGCAGGCGTCCGGCTGGACCGCGCCCGCGCCGCCGAATACGTTTCGGGGCATTGCGTACAATTGCTACATCGGCCGCGGCGGACGGTTCAAAACCTATGTCGCCGAGGTGGTGGAGCTTGCCCGCGTCGGCGGGCGGTTGGCGATCAAGCGCGTGTTCTGCGCGGTCGATCCCGGCCTCGTGGTCAACCCGAACACGCTCAAGGCGCAGATCGAGGGCGGGATTGGATTTGCGCTCACCAACACGCTCAAGAGCAGGATCACGTTCTCGAACGGCGGCGCCGAGCAGAGCAACTTCTTCGACTATCCGCTGCTGCGCATCGACGAGATGCCGCAGATCGTCCCGATCGTGCTGGCCAGCGATCGTCCTCCGCAGGGGTTCGGCGAAGTGGTGCTCGCGCCGGTTGCTCCCGCGCTGGCGCAGGCCTTGCTCGGCGCGACCGGCCGGCGGCTCGACGTGATGCCGTTCCCGGACGATGCGTTCCGAGCCAACGCGTGAGAGGCTACCCGTCATGTCGGTGAAATTCTCCGTCAATGGAATGCCGGCCGAGTTCGATGGGCCCGACGACGTTCCGCTATTATGGGTCGTGCGCGAGCATCTCAACCTGACCGGAAGCAAGTTCGGCTGCGGCATCGGGGTTTGCGGCGCCTGCACCATGCATATCGACGGCGTCGCAATGCGGACCTGCGTCATGCCGGTCATGATGGCGGATGGCCGTCAGGTCACGACCATCGAAGGCCTCTCCCACAACGGCGGCCATCCGCTGCAGAAGGCCTGGACCGAGCTCGACGTCCCGCAATGCGGCTATTGCCAGTCCGGGATGATCATGGCGGCGGCCTCGCTGCTGAGCCGCCACCCGGATCCGAGCGACGCCGACATCGATCGGGAGATGACGAACCTCTGTCGTTGCGCGACCTATGTCCGCATTCGTGCCGCCATCCATCGCGCCGCAAAAATGCGATGAGGCAATCGCGGTGTGAGCGCTTGCGGTTTATGTTGATGGCACGATCACGATGCCGCGGACGCGGTAGGCTCCCTCTCCTATAGGGAGAGGGATGGGGTGAGGGGTTGAGGTCTCTCGATAGTTCTGTAACCCCCTCACCCCTACCCTCTCCCCAAACGGGGAGAGGGAGCGCACGAGCGTGCGGCGCCACTACTTAGGGGAGGAAAACACGTGACACGCATCGAGCCCGAGCCCGAGCACGAACCCAAGCTGCTGTTTCCCGTCCTCAAGTCGTTCTACGACATCGCTGTCCCGCTCGCCTGGCCGATTGTGCGCGTCGCAGTGGGCTGGAATCTGCTGGTGCACGGTTGGGGCAAGGTCGCGCGCGGGCCGGCGGCCTATATCCGCGGCTTCGTGGAGCAGGGGTTCGATCCGGCGCTGCCCTGGATCTGGGCGGCGTTGATCATCGAGTTCGCCGGCGGGATCGCGCTCATCATCGGCCTGTTCACGCGCTTCTTCGCCGCCGCCGCCGCGGTGGAAATGCTCGTCATCACGCTACTCTATTGGAAGGCTGGATTTTCGTGGCTCAACCGCGGTTACGAGTACACCTTGCTCTGGGGACTCGTCTGCTTCGCCATCGCGCTGCGGGGCGGGGGACCCTATTCGCTCGATCGCCGGATCGGCGTGGAGCTCTGAACGATCCAGGGTGACCGATGGAATTCGGCATTCAGTTCTTTCCGGCCGTCGGTCCCGATCAGAAGCCCGCCGACCAGTACTGGCGCGAGGCGCTCGAGCTCACGCAACTCGCGGAGCGGCTGGGCTTCACCAACGTGCGCACGGTCGATTTCTCAGCGCCGCGGCGGCGGTGACGCGCTCGATCCGCCTCATCACCGGTGCGGTGCTGCCGGTGTTCAACAATCCGCTCAAGCTCGCAGGCCAAATCGGAATGGTGGATGCGATCTCCGGGGGCCGCCTGGAGGTTGGCTTTGCCCGCGCCTTTTTGCCCCACGAGTTTGCCCGCTTCGGCATCTCGATGGACGAGAGCCGCGCGCGCTTCGACGAAGGCCTCGAGCAGATCCGGCGCTTGCTCGAGGAGGATAAGGTCACGGCGCGGGGGCGCTTCCACAGTTTCGAAAACGCGACCTCGCTGCCGCGCCCGACCCAGAAGCCGCGGCCGCCATTCTGGATCGCGGCGCTCTCCACCAGGGAATCGTTCGAGAACGCGGGCAGCCTCGGCCATTGTCTCATGGGGATTCCGCTCGCCGGCGCGCACATGGCAAGCCTGCTGCAGACCTATCGCGACGCCTGGACGGTGGCCGGACATGACGGCCGCGGCAAGGTCATGCTCGCGTTCCACATGTATTGCGCGGACACCTCGGCCAAGGCCGCCGCCATCGCCCGCGAGCCGCTCAACCAGTATCTCAAGTCGATCGTCGACGCGGCCTCGGGTTGGATGGCCGGCGTGTCCTCGCGCGACTATCCCAACTACCAGAAAATGATCGAGAGCCTGGCGCGCGAGACGTTCGAATCGCAGGTCGAGAAAAGCTTGGCTTGGATCGGTACGCCGGAGGAGATTCGCAGCGCCATCGAGAGTTATCACCGTGGCGTCGGCGGCTTCGAGTGCGCATCGCTGCAGGTCAATTTCGGCATGATCGGCCGTGCCGAGGCCGAGGCGTCGATGCTGTTGTTCGCGCGCGAGGTGATGCCGCATTTTGCCTAGGTTTGATCGAGGCCGAAGCGGCGTGAGTTGCCCGTGCGATGCTCGGCACCGCCGCGGCAAGCGATTAACGAGTTGATGATGTAATTAGGAACCGCGATGGCCTGAGCCATGCGCGGGGAACTCCTACGATGAATGTTCGTTTATAGGGCGGGGGAACTTTTTTGGTGTTCCCGTGGCGGATAGACAGAGAGCAAAAGAAAACCGTCGGGATGAACGTTGGTCCCTCTCAGACGCCAATCCGATGGTGTCCGCGCTGTTTGAGGAAAGCGGCGAGATCGCGGCCGTCGATCTCGGACAATTCGGAAAGCGCGCCGGCGAGATCATCGCGCGCGCAACGCGGCTGCCGCGCCGCAGACCCCATTAACAAGTTGCAGCAGCGCCCTACCGGCTAGCCTGCGCCTTCAACGCCTGCACATCCGCCTCGCGGCGCAGCGTCATGACCGCGACCTTGCGCGCGCGGAAATAGGGAAGGACCACCTGCATCGGCGCGCCGTCGCGCTCCAGCAGGGAAATGTAGCGCGGCTCCGCGCCGCGCGTGGGCAGATCGAACGCCGTCCAGGCGGAGGTCTTGGGATCATAGCGCAGCGCGCGGTCGGCGCCCCAGAGATTGGTCCAGACGTTGTGCTCCCTGTCGACCGCCACATGGTACGGCTGCTGCCCGCCGGGTAGCGGCACGTAGGTCGTGTCGTGGGTGCGCGTGTCGATGCGGGCAAAATTGGCGCCCCACGAGTTGCCGACCCAGAGCACGTCGGCGTTCTTGTCGGTGCCCATGCGCCGCGGTCCTTGCGCCCACGGGAACGGATTGTTGAAGTCGGGCTGGTTGTAGGTCTCGTAGAACTTGCGTGCATCTGCGCTGATGCGATCCATCTCCTCCCGCACGGGAGCGAGCTTGACCTCCTGCGGCTTGTCCGTCGCGCTGTCGCCTTTGCCGATGATGTCGAGCGTCATTTCCGCCCACCAGCCGTTGCCGTCGCGGTCGCCGGCGGCGCCGTAGGTCACGCCGGTGCCGTTCGGGGTCTTGTAGGTGATGGATTTGAACTCGGTGAAGGTCTCGGTCGCGGGATCGAATCGCAACGCTCCGTCCGGCGCGGACGACCAGATCCTGCCTTTGCCGTCGTAGTCGACGGTGGTCGCCCCGCCCGTCGGCGACATTCCCTGCGGCGGCATATAGACGTCGATGCGCTCGGTCTTCGGATCCAAGCGACCCAACCCGCCGCGGCCGTTGTTGACGTTGAACCAGATGATGCCGTTCGGGTCCCGAGTCATGCCGTGGGTCTGCGCGGCGAGACCGTTCACCGCCGGGACCTTGAACAGCTTGACCTCGCCGGTCTTGCTATCGATCTTGCCGATGGTGGTGCGTCGGTTCGGGATGTTGCAGGTAAACCAGAGCTGGCCGTCGAGATCGAGCCAGGCGTCATGCACGCCCCAGCCCGGGATGAGGACGGACGGCGTGCCGAGCGACCAATCGCTGCCGTCGTTCTGCACGAAGTTGCTCGGCAGGCTCGCGTCCGGATCGAGCGGCACGTCGTACTCCTTGAACATGACGCGCGCCGCCTCCCCGGACGGACGAGGATCGGGGGTAAACCTCATGGCGCTTTCGCCGGGTCCGCGCGCGCGCGCGAGATAGGCCGCCAATTCCTTCTGATGGTAGTCGAGAATGCCGGAAGGCTTGCGCTCGTTCCCCATGAACGTGCCGTAGACGTTGGCATTCTTCATCAGCTCGATGATGGCGTTCCAGCCGGCCTCGTCGAATCGGTGCTGAAGCGCGTAGCTCGCGGTGTGACAGCCGGTGCAAATATTGCGCACGAGCCGTTTCATGCGCTTGTCTTGCTCGGTCTCCTCGGGCAGCGCCGACAGCATGACGTTGCCCGGCAATTGCCGAACGAAATCCTTCGTCGGAGTGAGAACGAAGCCCTGCTTGCCCGTTGCGGCCAGATCGACGTCGGCTTTGGCGGTCTGGAAGCTTATCGCTTGCGCCCAGACCCGGTACTTTCCGGCCGGCAATGGTGGAAAATAGTAGTCGCCGCTCGCATCGGTGAAGACGGTCGTGGTCACGGTTCCGCCCACGGGCTTGGCGGATACGGTGACGCCGCCGAGCTTTTCGCCGGCCGCCGAGGCGATCGTCCCGCTGAGAACGACATCGGCGGCGCTTGCGCCCGCAAGGGTCATCGTCGCTGCCGCGATGGCGATCAGCGTGGCGAGCAAGACATTGCGTAGGCTGGTCATGACTTTGTCTCCGATCGGCCTCATCCGCTCAGCGCGCCGGGCTCGCCGCAGCACCCGGAGTGGGTATCGTTTTCAGGTACGCAACGATCGCTTCGATCTGTGCGGGCTCGAAATGGTATTTGAAGCCCGGCATGCGGGGCGTGCCGTTGCTGATGACCTCCCGCATCACCGCTTCCTGTCCACCCAATGAATTCTGCGACAGTTCGGGACCATAGAGCGGGCTCGTCATCTGCGGTTTGGTGTGGCAGACGCGGCACGACTGATTGAACAACCGCATGCCCAGAAGCTGTTGGTCGTTGAGGGAAGCACCGCTTGCCTGCTGGGCCCACGCGCCTTGCGGCGGCAGCGCGAGCGCGATCATGCAGGCGCCCAGTCGGACTGCCACCCCTCTCATCCAGCGTCCTCCCGAACATCGGCGGCTTTTTTGGTCAGCCTACGACCGCGCGGGCGGCAAGGGAAGCGCGCTCTGCGTCGATGCTGATCTGCGCTTACCGCCGGGCTTGACACCCCGACCACGGCTTCGGCAACGAATATCGGCTCGGCAATCTCGCTGAAAGGCCTCGGTTCTCTTTCATGACGATCCGGATCGGCACCTCCGAGCGCGACGGCACCTTCTATAGCCAGGGCCGCGCGCTCAAGACGTTGTTCGAACGGCGGCCCGCCTTGGCGCCGGTCGAGGTCATGGAATGCAAAGCCGCCAGCACGGAAAACGCCAATCGCCTGCACGCGGGCGAGATCGAGTTCGGCTTCATGGCCTCGAACTGGATCGGCCGCGCTAAAAACGGCGAGACGCCGTTCGAGCGGCCGATCGATCTCGCCATGGCGGCGCCGATGAACGCAGGCCCGCTGTTTTTCATCGTGCGCGCGCAATCGTCGATCCACTCATTTTCCGATCTGCGCAGGCGGCGGATCGCGGTCGGGCCGCGGACGAGCGGCATGGTGCAGCATGCGCATGGCCTGTTCGGCGCGTTGGGCATGAGTTTTTCCGACTTCTCGCCGGTCTATCTCGATTTCGCCGCCGGCGGCGCGGCTCTGGCCGCGGGCGACGTCGATGCCCAGTTCCAATGCCCCATCCCCAACGCGGTCATGACCGATCTCGCCCAACGCATTGCGCTGCGCGTGCTGCCTTACTGGAGCGGCGAGCTCGAAGCGGTCATGCGGGCGGTTCCCTATTATCGCCGCACCGTGATGCGCGCCGGCGCGATTCGCGGCCTTGAGGCCGACCTGCCGCAGGTCGCGGTGGTCAATGTGCTCGTCACCCACCAGCGCGTGCCGGATGCGATCGTGCGCGAAGCGGTCGAGGCGATCGTCACGAGCGCCGCTGAGCTCGGCCGGCTCAATCCGCTGTTCATCGGGATGGAGGAGTTGCTCGAGCCGCTGCGCTCACGGGGTGCCACGGCGCTCGAGTTCGGCGGCGTGTCGCTTCATCCCGGGGCGCTGCGCGCCTATCGCGAGGCGGGATTGTTGACGTGACCGGCGGGCTTTGGTTTTGCTGGGGTTTGCGACGATTACTGCGGCTCGATGCCCGCCTCCTTGATCACCTTGCTCCACAATGACGTTTCTTCGGCAAAGAAACGCGCGGTCTCCGCCGGTGCCGTCGCGCCGGTCTCGAGCGACAGCTTGCGCAGCACGTCGCCGGCGTCTTTGCCGTTGAGAATTTCGACCACGTCGCGATTGATCTTTTCGGCCAAGGTGGCGGGCGTGGCCGGCGGCGCAACCAAGCCGAACCAGGTGATCGATTTGAAGCCCGGCAACCCCGCTTCGGAAAGCGTCGGAATCTCGGGAATGACGCCGGCGCGCTTGAGGTCGGCGACCCCCATGAGCTTGACCTTGTTGTCGCGATAGAGCGGCACCGAAGTTGCGAGCGTGTCGAAGAACATGTCGACGTGACCGGCGACGACGTCGGTGAGCGCGGGCTGCGCGCCGCGATAGGGCACGTGCACCATTTTGATGCCGGTCTGCACTTCGAGTTGCGCCGCCGACAGATGCGCCGTTGAGCCGACGCCCTGCGAGGCGTAGGTGAGCTTGCCGGGATTGGCTTTGCCGTAGTCGATCAGCTCCTGCAACGTGGCCGCCGCGAGGTCCTTGCGAACGACAAGGACGTTCGGGATTTTCGCCAGCATGGTGATCGGGACGAACTTGCTCGGCTCGTAGCCAGTCTCGCGATACAGGAGGTGATTGAACGAGAGCGGGGAGGGCGGCGCGACCAGCAGCGTGTAGCCGTCCGGCGCCGCCCGCGCGACGCCAAGCGCGCCGATATTCATGGCGCCGCCGGGAATGTTCTCCACGATGGTGGCCTTGCCCCATTTCTGGCTGAGCTGGTCCGCCACGATGCGCGCCAGCGTATCGGTGGTCGAGCCGGCCACGGCCGGAACCACGATCTTCACCGTTCGTGACGGATAAGCCTCCTGCGCCGGGCTCGACGGCGGCCACAGCGCGACGCTCGCCACGGCCACGCAGCCGATCAAACCGGCAAAACGGGACATTCGCTCCTCCAGCTTTATTCTCGCGGACCGATCGTACTCATACGGGGCAGATGCGCAAAGCCGAGACTTGGTATAGGAAGAGAGCGGATCGGAACGGAGAGAGAGCCATGGCTTACACGCTCGATGAATTCTGCGCCGACAGCCGCGCGGTGCTCAAAGCAGCGCCGTTGGGCGATGCTTTGCCGCAGGTCGCCGATCGGCTCGCACGGCTTCTCTCCAATCCCGCCTTTGTCGCCGAGACTTTCAGCGACGATATACCGCCGGGCCGGCGCGTGCTGCACCACGATCCCGAGACCGATTTCTACGTGCTCGCGCACGTGCAGGAAGGAAAAAAGATCGGCAAGCCGCACAGCCACGGCTCATCGTGGGCGATCTACGGCAACGCGCGGGAACATACCGAGATGACCGAATGGCGCCGTACCAACCCCGAGAGCGAGACGCATGCGGTTCTCCAAGCGATGAGCAGGTATCGCCTCGGGCCGGGGGAGACCAAAGCCTACGGCCCCGGGGTAATTCATTCGACCGCGCATCCGAAAAAGGCCTGGGTGATCCGCGTCACCGGCACCGATCTCGACGTGCTCCCACGCTATCATTTCGGCAAGCAGGACCGCATGCTGGAGCAGGCGTGACGGTCGCGATCGGCATTGGCCAGCGCTAGCGGCAAGCCGCCATGCGCGGCCCAACGCCGGCGCCGTTCGGGCAATACAAGGGAGGAAGCAATGATGCACAAGACATTCTGGTCGATCTTCGCCGTCCTGTTGGCGTGCTCCAGCGCCACGGCGGCTGATGTCCGCCGCGTCGTGACCGGCCTCGACGCCAACAACAAGGCGATCGCGCTGTTCGATGGCCGCCTCACGCTCAACCCCGGACGATCCGGCAACCCAGCGGCGAATCTGTGGATCACGGATTCCTCGCCGCCGGGATTCTCATTCAAAGATGACAACGCCACCAAGCCCATCGGGTTGTCGCCGCCCGACAACGGCACCGCGATCCGCGTGGTCGAGTTTCCGCCGCTCGATCCCGCCGCGGAGGCGAAAATGGATCCCAATTTCATGATGAAAGTGGTCGGCGATCACGCGCCCGCCAGGGGCCTTCCCGTCAAGCATCCGCTGATGCACCGCACGCGGACCGTCGACTACGCCGTGATCTTGTCCGGCGAGATCGACATGATGCTCGACGACTCGGTGGTGCACGTCAAGGCGGGCGATGTCGTGATCCAGCAGGCGACCAACCACGCCTGGATCAATCGCGGCACGCAGCCCTGTCGAATCTTGTTCGTGCTGATGGATTCAAAGCAGCCCTGATTCACTACCGGCCATGCATGCACGCCGCGCCGTCGGTCTCGATGCGCGGCGTGGTGCGTTGTTCTTGCGAGCGAAACGGCGAAGGTCGAGCCTGAGCTTGGCTTTGCGCTACCTCTTCTCGCTGCCGAGCGCGTTGTAGCGCGCGATCACCTCGCTCGGAGTGGCGGCGGTGCGTGCCAGCAAGGTGAGGATCGTCTCGCCGTCGATCGGGCTCATGTCGATGCCGAGCCTCTCGGCTTCCTCGAGGAAGGCCTTGTCCCGGCACATGGCCATGAACGCGGTCTGCAGCGCCTTGGCGCGATCCGGCGGGACGTCGGGCGGCGCGGCGAACGGCAGCGCCATGAAAAATGGCAGCTCCGCGAATTCGATAAGCGACAGCGCATCGGGATTGCCGGTGAGCTCGCGGGCGATCGGCATGTCCGGAAACTCGGCGTGCCGCCGGGTGCGGCCGAACGCCATCAGCGGCCGGAAGGCGCCTCGCGTCCAGAGATCGCGCTGGCCGGTGCGCACCGAGCTCAAGCCCACCATCTGGCCGTCGAGCTCGCCACGCTGCATAGCGAGAAACAACGGCGCCGCGCCGGTATAGCCGCGCACGACGTTCACGTTGAGGCCGAGCACCTCCTTGGCGATCACGGCGAAGATCAGGTTGCTCGATGCCGCATTGTCGGCGCCCAGCACCACCTCAATGCCGGGCCCCTTGAGGTCGGCAACGGTCTTGGCCGCGTGCCGGGTGTTGACGAGCATCAGATAGGCGTCGTCGGCGTAGGACGACAGGCTGCCGAGCCAGGTGAACTTTGCCGGATCGAACTGGGCGTTGGGATGACCCTGAATGGCGAGCTGCGGCACCGCGCGCTCGAGCTTGGCGAGGACCGAGCCGTCTTTGTCCGAATTGAAGTAGAGGCGGTTGGCGGTGACGAGTCCGCCGCCGCCGGGATTGTTCTGGACGATGATGGTCGGATTGCCCGCGATGAAGCGAGAAAGATGCCGCGCCACCAGCCGCGCCGAAATGTCGTTGATGCCCCCCGGCGAAGTGCCCACCAGCATTGTCACGGTGCGGCCCTTGTAGAAGGGCTCGACCGATTGCGCCGCCGCTTGCTGCGCGATCGGCGGCCCGCAGCACAGGCTGCAGACGAGAAGGAGGAGCGCCGCGCGCGGGCTTGCGGACATGGTCGTCCCGCTACGGCAGCGCCGCGAGCAGATGGCCGAAGCCCGATCGCGGCTCGCGCACGTGCAGCCGCTTTTGAATTTCCCAGACGCGTGCCGTCACCGGGTGCACCACCGGCACCTGCAGGTCCTGCTCCAGCGTCTCGATGATGTCGAGCGTGCGCCAGCCGGAGCCGAGCATGTAGATCGCGTCGGCGCCTTTCGCCTTGAGGAAATTGCGCTTGATGTGGGCGTAGACCTGGTGACTCGACAGCTCCTGCACCTTGTCGAACGGCACATCGATCCCCGCCATGCCACGCACGGTGAAGCCGGCGTCGCGGAAATATTTGGCGAAGATGGCGTTGAGCTTGGGCGGGAAATAGGTGGCGCCGAGGATCGTCTTGGCCTTGAGCGTCTTGAGCGCGTTCACGTGGTTCTGCGCAACGCTCATGATCGGTGTCTTGTATTTCTTCTCCCATCCCCTGACGATCTCGGCTTCGCGCTTGCGGCCCTGCACCATGAACGGCGGCGCGCCGTGGGGATGAATGAGGTCGCAGCCGCACTCGGCCAGCACCGCAACGAGCTCCTCGTAGGCCGGCATCATGGCCGCGAACTCGTCTTCGGTGCCGCGGCGGATATTGAGGAACAACGGGATGAGTCCGATGCCTTCCGGCAGCAGGCGGATGACCTCCTCGGTCACGCCCGGCCGCAGGGTCGGATTGATCATGCCCACGACGCCGCGCCAGCTGGAAAAGGCCATGCTGGAAACCTCTCCTTCAGGCGCTGCTCAGGACGAGGGCAGCCTCTAACCGCCATAGTCCTTCTTCGCCGCGTCGGCCGAGACATATCCCTCGGCTATATCACGGGCAAGCGCGGCGCGATCGCGGCGGCGCGGATCGCCGCAGCCGCCGCCGCCCGCGCTTTGCAACAGGAAGCGCTCGCCCGCTTGCATCTCGTAGCGGCCCGAGGACGGCGTCTCGTATTCCTGCGCGGTGTCGAGCCTGATGACGAAGCGTGCTCCGCGTCCCGCCTTGCCGCCCGCGATGCCGCGCGGCGGGAAGCGGCTCTTGTCGTAGCGGCGAATGACGGTCGCATTTTCCAAAAGCTCGTACTCGCGCAGCAGACTCGAGCCGCCGCGCCATTGGCCGGCACCGCCCGAATCGGGGACGAGTTCGAAGCGGGTGATGCGGCAGGGAAACTCGGATTCGAGAATTTCGATCGGGGTGATATGCAGGTTGCTCAGATGCGTCGCCGTGGCGGAGGCGCCGTCGTGGTCCATGCCGCCGCCATAGGCCGAGCCCATGATCTCGTATTGCATGGTGGATTGTCCGGCATGGCCCTTGGCCCAGGCGATGGTCAGCGCGCTCGATGAGCCGGCGTTGGCGACGGCGCGCGCGGGATGAAAATGGGCGAGCGCCTCGAGAATGACGTCCACCAGCTTGAGGTTGACCATCTGGTAGTTGGAGACGGGGGCCGGCGGCTCGGCATTGGTGATCGTGCGCGGCGCGTATGTGAGCCGTACCACCTCGCGCATGCCGTCGTTGAAATGCAGGTTCGGGCCCAGGCAGCCGATGAGCGAGTAGAACACGCAAGCCTCGACCATGGAGGGCCGCAGATTGACCGGACCTCGGGCCTGCGGAGCGCTGTTGGAGAAGTCGAAGCTCGCGATCCCGTTCTTGATGGCGACGGTGACGGCAAGCTTCACCGGCTTGTCGATCACGACGCCGTCGCTGTCGAGCAGCCCTTCGGCCGAAGACTCTCCCCCCGGCAATTTGGCAATGGCCGCGCGCAATTCGTCCGCCGCGCCCTTGAGGATGGCGGCGAAGGCATCGCCGACCGTGCCCGCGCCGAAACGTTCGCACAATTGCTTGACGCGCTGCGCGCCCATTTGCGTCACTGCGATCTGGGCGTGGATGTCGCCGCGCACGAGCGCCGGCTGACGGCTGTTGGTGAGGATAATGCGTTCGACATCGGTCTGCGCGACGCCCGCGTCCAGGATTTTGATCGGCGGCACCAGCAGGCCCTCGTGGAACATTTCGGTGGCATCGGCCGAGGTTGAGCCCGCGACCGCGCCGCCCACGTCCGCCTTGTGCGCGATCGAACCCGCAAACGCGACGATCCCGCCGGCCGCGAACACCGGCGCGACGAAGGCCATGTCGGAGACGTGGGGAAGGCCGCCCTCGTAGGGATGATTGGAGACGAAGACGTCGCCGTCCTTGATCGCGTCGGTACCGCCATAGAGCTTGAGGATGCGGCCGACGAGATGGCGGTAGACCGGGGCGTGGAAGAACATCGGCGGCGCCACGATCAGGCGCCCCTCGCGGTCGAGGATCACGCAGCTGAAATCGCGCGACTCGCGGATGATGGTCGAGTAGCCGGAGCGGTAGAAATGGTAGTGCATTTCATCGACCAGGCTCGCAACCTTGTTGCGCAGGATCTGAATGGTGATGGCGTCCATGCTCATGCCCTCGCCAGGATCAGGTTGCCGTAGCCGTCGACCCGTCCGCTCCAGGTGGGCGGGATGAGGGTGGTGGCGTCGAACTGCTCGACGATGGCCGCGCCCTCGACTGTCGCGCCGATGTCGAGACGCGCGCGCTCGTAGAGCGTCGCCTGCGTGGTCGTTCCGTTGAGCGAGATCGTGCGTTGTCCCTTGACCGCGGCGGCGGTCGGCTGCGGCGCTGGCGGCGTCGCCGCCGCGCGCGGCTCGTATTTGGGCACCGCCACGCGCACGCGCAGGCGATAGCTCACCACTTCCACCGGCCGCTCCTTGGCGGCATGGCCGTGGATCTGGGCGTGCCGATCGTCGAACTTCTCGCGCGCCGCGCGCAGCGCCGCCGCCGTCAGCCGGCCCTCGAACAATCCCTCGAGCGGCGTGCGCAATTCGTAGCCCTGGCCGGTGTAACGCAGGTCAAGCTCGCGCGCGAAGCGGGCATCGGCGGGGTTCATGCCTTCGGCGGCAAGCTCGGCGCGCGCCGTGCCTTCCAGTTGCCGGAAGATGTCTTCGGCATGGTCGGCGGTGACGCCGGCGAGGGTGCGCAGCTCGGAGCGGATGTAGTCGTGCACCACGTCGGTGCAGAGCAGGCCCAACGCCGAGAACGCGCCGGGGCGCGGCGGCACCAGAATGCGCCGCATGCCGAGCTCCTCGGCGACCGCGGCGGCGTGCACCGCGCCGGCTCCGCCGAACGGCAACAGCGTGAAGGCCGAGAGATCGACGCCGCGCTTGGCCGCAAACACGCGCACCTCGTCCGCCATGCGCATGTCGACGATGCGCTGGATGCCGGCGGCGGCCGCCGTCACGTCCATCTGCAAGGGATCGCCGACGTGCGCCTTGAGCGCTGCGCGCGCCGCCGCGACGCTAAGCTTCTGCGCGCCGCCGAGGAAATAGTCCGGGTTGAGATAGCCGCACACGAGATCGGCGTCGGTGACCGTCGGCCGCAGCCCGCCGCGTCCATAGCAGGCCGGACCGGGATCGGCGCCGGCGCTCTGCGGCCCGACATTGAGGAAGCCGCCGCCGTCGATCCAAGCGATCGAGCCGCCGCCGGCGGAGATCGTGGTCATATCGAGTGCGGGCACGTCGACCTGCCGGCGTGCGATCACGCCCTCGGTGACTTCGAGCGGGGCGCCGCCTTCGATGAAGGCGATGTCGGCGCTGGTGCCGCCCATGTCGAGCGTGACGAGGCCGCGCCGCGCATCCTCGCGCGCGAGATAGGCGCTGGCTTGCGCGCCCGCGGCCGGGCCGGAGAACAGCGTATGCACGGTGCGGCCGCCCGCGATCGCCGCCGAAAACGGCATGACGCCACCGTTCGATTGCATCAGGAAGCGTTGCTGAGTGCGCAGGCCGGCCGCGTCCAATCCTCGGCTGAGATGGCCGATGTAATGCACCATCACCGGCTCGAGGTAGGCGTTGAGCAGGGTGGTGGAGAGCCGCGGCCATTCGCGAATGCGCGGCAGGACCTCGCTCGACAGCGAGACGTGGACGGCGGGACATTCCTCCTGGATCAACGCGCGCGTGTCCTGCTCGTGCGCCGGATTCATAAACGAGAACAGGTAGCAGACGGCGATCGACTCGACGCCGGCGTCCTTGAGCTCGCGCGCGGCGCGCCTAACGGCGTCCTTGTCGAGCGGGCGGAGTACGCGTCCGGCGTAGTCGCAGCGCTCGGGAATTTCCTTGGTGAGATGCTGCGGCGCGATGGCGGCTGGCTTCGAATAGAAATAATCGAACAAGTTGCCGTCGCGCGCTTGGTTCTGAATTTCCTGCACCGCGCGGTAGCCCTGCGTGATGAGCAATCCGACCTTGGCGCCGCGCATCTCCAGCAGCGCGTTGGTGGTGATGGTGGTGCCGTGAGCGAAAAAACCGATCTGCGAGGGCGGGATGCCCTTGGCAATGAATCTGCCGACCCCCTCGAGCACGCCCAGCGCAGGATTCTTCGGCGTGCTCGCGACCTTCTCGACCGAGAGTTCCCCCGTCGTGGTGTCGAGCAGCACGAGATCGGTGTGGGTGCCGCCCACATCCACGCCGAGCCGGTAGCGCGTACGTTCAGTCGTCATGGCCGGGCTTGTCATGGGAAGTCGGGTTTACCCACTGCGTTGCCGAGGGCGCACGATCGCCGCTCGTGCCCTCGCCCCGCCTTCAGCGCGTTCACGCGCGTCCATAGCCCGTCGAAGACGGGCGTGAACGCCCTTAACGCCGCGCTATGGCGGGGAGAGGGCTCAAGACCACAAGCTACCCCTCACCCCAACCCTCTCCCCGCTCCGCGGGGCGAGGGAGTACACCGCGTTTGCCGCACGGCAAACCTTGAGCAATGTCCTCAACCGTAGGTCTTGAGCACGTGGCGGGCGATGACCATCTTCATCACCTCGCTCGCGCCTTCGGTGATGCGATAGCTGCGCTGCTGCCGCCACATCTTCTCGATCGGAAGATCGGTGGTGAGCGCAATGCCGCCGTGGATCTGCATGCACTGGTCGGCGGCTTTGAACGCCATTTCGTCGGCGTAATATTTGGCGACGTAGGCGTCCTCGCGCGCCTCTTCGCCTTGATCGAGGCGGGCCGCGGTTCGGTAGACGAGGAGCCGCGCGGCCTGCAATTCGATGAACATGTCGGCCAGCATCCACTGCACCGCCTGGCGCTCGGCGAGCGGGCTGCCGAAAGTCGAACGCTGTTTGGCATAAGAGGTTGCCATCTCGATGCATCGCTCGGCGACGCCGAGAGCGCGCGCACCGTGCTTGACGCGGCCGATATTGAGCCATTGTTGACCGAAGCGCATGCCTTCGCCTTCCGCCCCGACGCGGTGCCTCGCCGGCACGCGCACATTCTCGAGCACGATTTCCCATGGCTTGTCGCCCATCATGGTTTCGTAGCAGGCCCCGAGCTTGACGCCCGGCGCATCCATGTCGACGATGAAGCAGGAAATGCCGCCGCGCGAGCCCTTTGCGCGGTCGGTCGCGACCATGAGCTGCATGAAATCGGCGTCGCCGGCGCCGGTGATGAAGCGCTTGACGCCGTTGATCAGGTAGTGATCGCCCTCGCGCACGGCGGTGGTGCGCATGCTGCCGGGATCGGAGCCGGCGTCCGGCTCCGTCTGCGCGAAGCAGGCTTTCTTCTCTCCGCGCAACAGCGGCAGCAGGTACTTCTCCTTCATCTCGCCTTGCAGCGAGTAGAGAATGCCGCGTGCGGATGGACCGGTAATGCCCTCGCCGCGGGCCGGTATGGCGATGGTGCGCGAGAGCTCTTCCCACACCACGGCGCGCGCGAGGGTCGACATGCCGCCGCCGCCATATTCCGTCGGCACATCGAGCTGCCAGATGCCGAGCTCCTTGGCGCGCCGCTCGAAGCGCTCGAGATATTGCGGCTTGATTTGTTCGTCGTCGGTGGTCTCGCGCTCGATCGGGATCAGCTCGGTGTCGACGAAGCGCCGCAGGGTGGCTTTGAGGATTCGCAGCTCTTCCGGCAATTCGAAATCCATTGCCCTTACGTTCCCTCACCGTGCTCCCGCCACAACACCCGCACGTCGACCGCGACCACGCTTGGATCGGCTCCGGCCGGCTTCTGTACCTTCGACTGCGGATCGTGGGCAGGACTTTGATTGTTCGCCTGCACCATCAGCGGATTGATTTCGATGTCCTTTATTCTTGCACGATGGTCGAGAAAGAAATGCGCGAGCGCGAGCGCGGCGGCTTCGAACGCCGCGCGATCGGCGGCGGGTTGCCCGCGAAAGCCGGAGAGACGCTTGGCCAACTTCAGGCCGTCGACCATCGTGCTCGCCTCGCGGGCGGTCACCGGAAGCAGGCGTAACGCTGCGTCCGCAACGAGCTCGACCAGCACGCCGCCCGAGCCGACGAGCAGCAGCGGTCCGTAGAGCGGGTCATCGCGCGCGCCGACAATGGCCTCGATGCCCGACACCATCTCCTGCACGAGGAAACCGTCGATGCGTGCGGAGGGCTGCGCGGCCCGCGCGGAAGCGGCGAGCGCCTCTGCCGCCGCTTGCACCGCGTCGCGATTTTGCAGGTCGAGCGCCACGCCGCCGACCTCGGTCTTGTGCAAGATGTTGGGCGAGCGAATCTTCAGCGCGACCGGGAAGCCGATGCGCTCGGCCGCGATCACCGCTTCCGCGGCATTTGCGACGGCGTGGCTTTTGGGCAGCGCGATGCCGTAGCGCGCGAGCGTCGCCGACAACGTGGCCGGCGAAAGGTCGCTGGGCGGGGCAGGCGGTGGCGTCGGCGGCGCCCGGCCTCGGCGCGCGGCGTGAAACCACAAGCCGTCGAGCGCGCGGATGGTCGGTTCGATGCCCTGCAAGAAGGGGAATCCAGCGGCTTCCTGCGCGGCGAGGTGATCGTCGCTCACCTGCTGGATCACGCGGCCGAAGCCCACCACCGGCTTGTCGGTCCTGGTCAGCAGCTGCCGCAGCGGAGCAACGTCGCCCCACGCCTCGCCCTTGCGCGGCATGGGCGCGGCCCAGGCGACCATGTCGATGTTGGGGTCGCGCGCCGCGGTCTCGCAGATTTTGGCGGCGACTTCCAGCGTTGAGGGAATGCCGACGTCGAGCGGGTTTTTCGGCGCGATCCCCTCCTGCATCATGGGGAGCAGCGCCGCCTTGGTCTCGTCGGTGAAGTCGGGCATGACCGCGCCTTCGGCCGCGGCATAGTCGTAAAGGAGGTCGACCGTTGCTCCCGAGGTGGTGACGAAGGCGATGCGCGGCCCCTTCGGCAACCGTCCGCCTTCGAAAGCAAGCGCGGTTTCGACCAGATCGTCGAGCGAGCGGTGATTGACGATGCCATAGCGCTCACACATGGCGAGATAGGCGGCATAGTCGCCGGCGATGGCGCCGGTGTGGGATTGCGAGGCGGCGCGCGACTGTGAGGTGACGCCGGTCTTGATGGCGAGGATGGGCTTGCCCATGGCGAGCGCGCGACCGGCGGCATGCATGAAGGCCTGCGGCCGGCGGATGCCTTCGACGAACAACACGACTTGGCGCGTGTGCGGATCGTCGATGACGAAGTTGAGGTAGTCGGCAAGGCCGAGATCGGGCTCGTTGCCCGACGTGATGCAATAGGAGTAGCGCAGCCCCCGGTCGGCCGCGGCCTTCATCCAGAACTGGATCAGGCCGCCGGACTGGAAGATGCAGGCGACCGGACCGGGCGCAAGCCGGCACAAATCGGCGTTGGGGTAGCCGAAGAGGCGCTCGCGATAGGAATAGGCGCCCATGCAGTTCGGTCCTGCCACGCGCAAGCGGCTCGTTGCGGTGAAATCCGTGAGCCACGCGCCGCGCGCCTTCGATTCAGGCTCGTCGCCGTCGCCCAACATCGAGGCGTAGACGGTGGCGGATCCGACGCCGGTTTCCTCGGCTGCGGTAAGTACGCCGGCGACCGCGGCCGCCGGCACGATGACGAGCGCATGCTCGACCGGCTCGGGCAGATCGCGTAGCGAAGGAAAGCAGCGTTGGCCGTAGACTTCCTTCTGTCGCGGATTGACGAGCACGATGCGTCCGGGATAGCCGAACTCGCGCAGGTTCTTGAAAATCTCGCTCGGCCAGCGGGCGCGCTCGGAGGCGCCGATGATGGCAAGCGACTTCGCCGTAAGCGTGCTGACGGCCGAACGGAATAAGCTCTCAGTGGCGGTTGCTGTCTCCGTAACCGGCACATTCCGTTCCTGCCCCTGCATGCGCCTCTCTTAGGACCTCGCCGCCATCGGGTCAAAGGCCCGCGCCGTGGCTCTGCTTATGCGATCCGTTACACCGACGGGATCGCCTTCAGCGCCGGGAACCATTGGCCCATCAGGGTGGGGGGCCAGGGCACGGCCATGAAGTAGTCGAAGGCGAACCAAATGAAGAATACGAGCACGGCGGCATAGGGGATGACCAGCGGCCAGCGCTCGCGCGCCTCGTAGCGCATGAAAAAGACGACAAACAGGCCAACCGTCGGAATGAGTCCGACGACGGCCATCACGCCCATGAAGCCGATGAGGTAGCCGAAGAACAAGGCCGCACGCGCCACGATTTCGCGCACGGGCAGATGCCCGGTATCCGAGGTCAGATCCATGTGGATCTTTTCCCCGACCTCATGCTGGGCATGCTCGGCCAGGCCTTCGGCCGCGGCGGCTGCGGGCTTGCGGCACATCTCGTTGAACAGACTGAGCGCCGCCACGCACAAGGCGACGGTGCCCACGACCAGCGGCACGATCTTGGCGCTGAAATCCCACCGCAACGCCGCGACCACCGCCGCGCCGATGAGCGCGATCATGAACATCGTGAACAGCTGCGGGAGATGAAATGTCGGCCGCTGGAAGCTCGTCAGCATCTTCCGCACGCCGCCTTGGCTGCGGATGTCCTGCAGGAACGGCCGCACCAGCCCGAGGATGGCGAGCGCGAACAGCAAGACCACGATCGGACGAAGCATCCAACTCAGCCCGTAGCGCTCGATCGATATGAACAGATAACGCTCGATGGTGTCGCCCAGCACGACGCCGAGGATGAGCGGCGGCCGCGGCCATTTGAACTGCTTCATGAGCCAGCCGACGAGCCCAAAAAACAGCAAGGTGAAGAGATCGCCCCATTGGCGGGTGGCTTCGAACGCGCCGATGTAAATGATGCCGAGGACGGCCGGCAGGATGAGCGTGTAGCGCAGCGTCGCGAGCTTGGCGAATTGCGGGCTGAAGGCGTAGCACAGACCCGCGCCCAAAATGTTGGCCAACGCCACCGACCACACCATCGCATAGGTGATGCTGAGATTCTTGGTCAGCATGTCGGGGCCCGGCACCAGGCCGTGGATCAGGAACGCGCCGAGCAGAATCGCCATGGTGGCGCTGCCGGGGACGCCGAAGGCGACGGTCGGAACCAGCGCGCCGCCCTCCTTGGCGTTGTTGGAGCTCTCTGAGGCGATCACGCCCCGCACGTCGCCCTTGCCGAATGTCGCGCTGGCGCCCTTCTCGGTCTTGAGCGCATGGCCGTAGGCGAGCCAGTCGACGACGGACGCACTGATGCCGGGGATGGAGCCGATGCCGCCTCCGATCCACGAGCATCGCATGATGAGCCACCAATGCTTGAAGCAGTCCTTCACGCCCTGCCACTGGCCCTTGTAGATGTTGGCGGTTCCGGTGTCGGCTGAGATCGCGACCCGGGCGATCAAGAGGTCGCACAGCTCCGGCAGCGCAAAGACGCCGAGCAGCAGTGGCGTGAGCGGCAAGCCATCCCAGAGGTAAAGGCTGTCGAAGGTCCAGCGCAGCGTGCCCGTTTGCGGATCCGTTCCGATCATCGCGATCATGACGCCGAGGCAGCCGGCCGTGATTCCGCGCAGCGGCGCATTGCCGGACAGCACCGCGACCATGGAAATGCCGAGCACGGAAAAGGCCAAGAGCTCCGGTGAACCGATGAACAGCATCACCGGGCGCAAAATCGGAATGCTGATAGCCATCAGCAGCGCACCGAAGACGCCGCCCATGAGCGAGGACATGTAGGCGGCGCTGAGCGCGCGTCCCGCCTCGCCCTTCTTTGCCATCGGGAAGCCGTCGAGCACCGTTGCCGCAGAGGCGGCACCTCCGGGCACGCCGAACAGGATTGCTGGGATGGGGTCGCCGGTCGCCGTCGTCGCGCCCAGGCCGAGCAGCAGCGCGAACGCCGCATAAGGATCCATGTTGAACGTGAACGGCAGCAGCATCGCCGTTCCGGTGAGGCCGCCGATACCGGGAATAATCCCGAGCACGAGCCCCATGATGCAGCCGAGCCCCAGAAACATCAGCCGGTGGGGCTCCATCAGCGTCAGGAAGGCCTTGCCCGCGGAGGCGGCCATGAAGCCGAGCTCCCCCCCGATCATGTCCATCGCTTGCGCCCTCCGCGAGATTCGTCACGCGCGCGCCCGCGACGCATCCGTCGCGCACCGGCGCGCTCGACCCCGCATTCGGCCTTGCAGGGCCGGATCAAGACATCGGAATGAAAGCGTGCATCCCGCCAGGTCGAATTCGCATATGACCGCGGCCCCTCCGAGTTCGTTTGCGACGGCCGGCCTCCAATCCCGCATGGCCGTCCGGCTATTTTGTTGCCATGTAAGCAGAAGATGCGGTGATGGGAAAGCCGTTTACACTTTCCCGAATGCGACGCTTTGGCCCGGGCAGCGCCGTTGCGGCGCAGATGCTCCGCCGTTGGGGCGCCCCCATATCGGCCTCAACCGCGGTGCGGCTATCGCGCGGGCTCTGCGTGATTTACTTTCATGTCGATCTGCCCTCGAGTGAGGAGATCGAAATGACCGACGCAGCGCCTTGGCCGACGCAGTTGCGGTTGCACAAGGACCGCAAGACGCTGACCATCGCCTTCGACAACGGCGAGAGTTTCGACCTGAGCGCCGAATATCTGCGCGTCAAGAGCCCGAGCGCCGAGGTGCAGGGCCATTCCCCCGACGAGCGCAAGACCGTCGCGGGCAAGAAGGATGTCGCCATTCTCGAGGTGAATCCGATCGGCAATTACGCCGTGCGGCTCGTGTTCGACGACATGCATTCGACCGGCATCTACAGCTGGGACTATTTTCTCGCGCTCGGTCGAAACCGGCAGGCCTATTGGCAGGACTACCTCGACGATCTCGCGGGTAAAGGCTTGACGCGCTGACGCGCGCCGCGGACGCAGGATGCGTCTGCGCCGCCGGTCGTCTGATGTCCCGTCCTGCGTCGTCGGCTACTGCACGATCACCGGCGTGCCGATCCGGACCCGGCTGTAGAGATCGATCACGTCCTCGTTGGTCAGGCGGATGCAGCCCGACGACGTCGCTTGGCCGATGCTGTCCGGCTCGTTCGAGCCGTGAATGCGATAGAGGCTCGAGCCGAGATACATCGCGCGAGCGCCGAGGGGGTTGTCGATGCCGCCGGCCATATGGCGCGGCAGGTCCGGCCGGCGATGCAGCATCTGCGCGGGCGGCGTCCAGTCCGGCCATTCCCGCTTGGCGCTGATCTGGCTGACGCCGCTCCAGGAGAAGCCGTCGCGACCCACGCCGATGGCATAGCTCAGCGCTTGGCCGTTGCCGAGCACGAGATAGAGCCGGCGCTGCGCCGTGCTGATGATGATGGTGCCGGGTTTCTGACTGCCGGAGTAACTTACTACCGTGCGTGCCGTCGAGGGACCGAACAGAGTGGCGAAAAACGAGCGGCCGCTGCCGCGAACCTGCTGGTCGTAGGGATTGGCGGCCGCCGGCGCCACGAAGACGGCGGCGAGCATGCCGACGGCGCACGCGCCGCCAGCGAGGAAGCGTGCAAGCATGGCAAAGCCTCGCAAGATCGAGTGTTTGAAGCCCGAACCCTTTTACAGCAACTTGAAGTTCTACAAGCCGCGCGGCCGCTGTCGATGCTTTAAGCTTAAGTGCGTACAAGTTGCCGCGCAGTGTTGCAGAAAAGCCGCACCGGCGCGGCAGTGCCGTTTGCAACGCGGAGTCGGGGCGGCATTCATCGTCTGACGCCGGCGCATCAGTGGCATCGACGTCGCTCCGAGGTGGGTGAGGGCGACGAGCCGCGGCGGCATGCGAGCGATGCTCGTGTCGAATGGCACGGCCTTCTCCGAGCGGTCCTATGTCGCCTGTGGCGAACTACCAGACGAAAACGTGCATACCCTTAATGTATGTTGCCGTGTATGCCACTTTGGCGTGCTTGCCTTTCGTTTCGATTGAATAGTTCTATCACGCTCTATGGTGCACGAATGGGAGACCCTTATGGCCGCAATTAATCTTAAAGGTATGGACGTTGACGCGTTGCTTGCACTGCGCGCCGACATTGACAAAAGGCTTAGTCAAAAGCGCAGCGAACTGGAAAAGCAACTCTCTCGCCTAGGCGCTGAAAGCGGCGGCGCTGCAAGGAATTCTCGGACCGGAGTCGGCCGCCGCTCTGCGCTGAAAGGGCGCAAAGTTCCGCCTAAGTATCGCGGACCTGGCGGCGAGACGTGGGCAGGCCGTGGCGCTCGACCGCGGTGGCTCTCGGCCCTCATCAGACAGGGCCGCAAGCTCGACGAGTTCGCGATCGATAAGGCGCTGGGCGCCCGGAAGGGACGCAAAGCCCGCCGGAAGAAAAAGTAAACAGGCCGCCGTCCCGGTGCGGATGCATAATTTCCGTGTGTGGGCAAAGAACATTCGATACTGTGGCAGCAAATGGATCTATTTCATCGCTGCCGCGCCGTCGTCGCCCCGCGCGCGACGACGGCGATGCCAACTGTTTTAACGGATGAGCAGAGAAAACTTGCCGGCCGGAGCTGCAAAGCATCAAAGGCTAAGGGGGGCTGCCACGACTTATGATCAGCGAACACGACCGTCAGATTCTGAGTCAATTGCCGGCCTGGAATCCCACCGGCGACATTGTTGCGCAACGCCGCGCTTGGGAAGAGCTGGCCACCGTTTACAACCATGATCTTCCCGCAATTGGCGGCCTCGAACAAAACGTCGAGCTGCGCTCGGGCCTTCGTGCCGACGTCGCGGTGCCCAAGGGTGCCGGTCGACATCCGGTGGTCATCTACCTGCACGGCGGTGGATGGGCATTCGGCAGCCCAACCTCGTTTCGCAAGCTGGGGATGCAGTTTGCCGAAGCGGGTTATCTGACCATCATTCTCGACTATCGCCTGGCCCCCGAGCATCCATTCCCGGCAGCGCTGGAAGACTCGATGTTCGCCATTGGATGGGCGGCGGACAACGCGCGCCGATGGAATGGCGATGGCCGGCGGATCGCGATCGGCGGCGATTCCGCGGGCGCCAACCTGGCTGTCAGCGCCATTACCTCGAGCGCTGCTGACCTGCGCTCGCTGGTGCGGGGGGCAGCGCTCTTCTACGGCGCATACGATCTCAAGGCCACCGCCGAGCGCAACAGATCGTTGCCCGGGCTTCAAGAGCAATTGAGCACGTACGTTTCGGGCAACAAGGATTTGTGGGATGACCCGCGTGTAAGCCCGCTCAAGGCGGTGGCGCCGGGAATACTTCCGCCGTGCTTCATCCTCGGAGCAGGCGACGATTCCTGGTGTCTCGCCGACTCGCTGGCGCTTGCCCAAGCCCTATCAGCCGTCGCGAGCCCTTACGAGCTGCACGTGATGGAAGGAATACCGCACGGGTTCATGCAGATGAGCACGCTCGAAAGCTTTCGCGCGGCCATGCGCTTGATGTGGGAGTTCCTGGCGCGCAACGTCTAAACGCGTCCGCCCGCTGCTCACAGCGCCGGTCTCACACGGCCTCTCTCCGCTGTAGCTCAAGGCCGCGTGTAAGAGGCTGTGCGCGTTCGCCGCGGCGCGCGGCTTTCTAGGACGTATGGTGGGCGCTGTAGGGATTGAACCTACGACCTCTCCCGTGTGAAGGGAACGCTCTCCCGCTGAGCTAAGCGCCCGCACCAAAGCCAGGATTTAAGGAAGGTAAGCCTGCTGTCAAGCGACGCAGCCGGTTATCGATCGCGGGGGCCGAGCCCAGATTCCGGCGCTTTTCCGCATTCGCGGTTCATCGCTGCGTGAGAGGCGCGGCGCACCGCTGCGCGCCAGTCGGTCCCCGCTGACTGACGCGGGAACGGGGCTTGCGCCGTTCACTTGTCCGCGCGTGCTCCACGCGGCACAGCGCTCCGCTTCGCGCCGCGCTGAGCCGGGGCGCCGCGCGACGCACGCGCCTGCAAGGTACGGATGCGGTCCGCGAGCGTGCCTTTGGATTCGCCGGCTCGAGCGGGGACGGCTGGGAGCGGTCCATTCCCGGCGGGCGCTGCCGGTCGTCCGGCATCGAGGATCGTCTCGATCGGCGAGTCCGGTCCTTCGAGCGTGGCGGTCAGCTGAGCGACCTCCGCGGCCACCTCATCGATACGCTCGCGCAGCACGGCATTTTCCATGCGCTCGTACGCTCCGGCGTTTTCGGCGTCGCGTTTCACCGCCGCCATCTCGCGCTGCAACTTGTCACGCTCGTCTTGCGACCGTTTGAGCTCGGTTTCGATCAGCGACTTCTCCGTCTTGATGGTCGCCAACGCCAGGCGGTGGCGGTCTTCCAGTTCAGCCAACTGGGCGCGAATTTCCGCTTCGATTTTCTGGGCGTTCGGCGCCGCGTTGCGGAAGTCTTCGGAGGCGCCTTCGCGATCCGATATCGGTTGCCCCTGCTCGTTGAGTTGCGCGGCGAGCTCCTGAACGCGGCCGCCGAGGACCTCCGATTCCGCCGTTTGCGCGGTGAGCTGGTGGTCGAGCTCGCCGATGCGATTGGCCAGATTGTCGGCGCGCCCGCGCTCCTCGGCAAGCTGCTGTTTCGACGCCTCGAGCTCGGCGGTCTTGCTGTTGAGGTGATCCCACAGCGCCTTAGTCTCTTTCTCGTAGCTGTCGATCTGGCCCTTCAGCGCCTCGGTCTGCGCGCGCAGCGCCACCAGCTCCACGCGCTGGCCGCCCGCCGCGACGGAGGCGTCGTTGAAGTTGGCAGTGACCTGGACGAGCTCGGTCCGCGCGCTCGCGAGCGCGCGCTCCGATTCCTCGAGCGCGACCGTCTTGGCGGCGAGTTCGGTTTGCGTGGTCTGCAGGTCGTCGGAGAGCTGCTTTTCCTTGGCTTCGAGCGCAAACAGCGCGGCGGTCTTCTCGCCGAGCTCGAGTTTGAGGCGGCCGATCGCTTCGCTTTTCCTGCTGAGTTCTGCGAGCTGGTTCGTCGTTTTCGCCTTCATCTGCTCGACGCTCATCTCGAGGCGGCTCATGGTCATGGCGAATTCGGCGCGCAATTGATCCTTGTCGGCCTGAATTTCCGCGATCGACAACGGGGTGAGAGCTTCGAGGCGGCGCATGGTGAGGCGTACCGCGCGCGCGTGCACCAATGGAATAACGCCGATAACGAGCAAGCCCGCGATCAAAAACCCGATCCCGATATACATGATCTGTTCGACCATGACGCCTCCTGAACCCGATCAATCCCCAATTCTCACCAGAATGCCACGCTGGACCACCCGCTACCAGCGCGGGTGGCAGTTAAACTAAACCAGAGCAAGCATTTCGTGAATGACGCTCAGTCGTGTGGTTTCGCCCCCGCACCCGCTCCCCATCGTCGGCCCTGCGGCCGCCCCTGCGAAAGGTATCGCTCGAATTATCCGTCCGGTTCAGAACGGGTTCCAGGTCGCCGTCGGCGTGAATTTGAGATAGCCGACATTGGCGCCGAGACGAACTCCGACCCCGGTGCGGATCGGGACTACGACGATATTGTTCATCGTCAACGCCGTCATTCCCAAGCCGCCGACGAAGTAGGCCGAGCCGTCGATGCCTGCAAAACGCTGGTAGATCGCATCGGTGGCCGGCAGGTTGTAGACCAGCATCATCGTGCGCGCGCCTTCGCCGCCGAAGTCGAAGCCGAGCGAAGGCCCTTGCCAAAAGACCCGCAGATCGCCGGCGTTCTTGGTGTAGAGGATGCCTTCGCCGTAACGCAGCCCGGCGACCATCGCGCCGCCGGCTTCCTGTCCCAGCACGTAGCCGTTGGGGAGTCCGAATTGGCTTCCCGCCTTCTCCACGATCTGCGCGAGCCCCCGCGAGATGGTGCCGAAGAAACGGTGACCGGCATCGACGACTTCGTTCGAGGAATATTGCGGGCCTTGCGGAGCGGCACTGCCCGGCGGCGGCGGTGGAGGAGGACTGGCTTGGGCCGGCGGCGGCGGAGGATTGGCCTGGGCCGGCGGTGGATTGGTTTGGGCCGCCAGCGGCGCGCTTCCCAAGCCGAGCATGACCAGAACGAGAGCGATGGTTCGCGTCGCGGCGCGCATCGAGTGCTCCATGGACAGCAAGAGGTCAACTCCGCTTACACCCGTCAAGACACACATACCTCGACTTTGCGGCCAAACCGCAACCGAATCGCCCCATGACCGGCAAGACTATGACGGCACGGCGGCGACAACGGAAGGTTTGGCTTGAATTTGCGGTCCGGTAGGGCCGCCGCGGTGGGAGCGGCTCGCCGCGCCAATGCTAGCTTGATCTGCACGTAAAGAGCGGGCGTCCTCGTCTTTAGCGGACTGGGCTTTGAGCAGGCGCGGGCCCGTCGAACCTGCTGACTGCCGAGGGGTCGCCCCATGCAACAAAGGCCGGAACGCGGAAGCTCTCGAACACCCGCCCATAGATCAACGGCGCGCCCTCCGGCGTGACGACGGCGCCGCCGGCGGCCGCAACCACCGCGTGGCCGGCCGCCACGTCCCATTCGCAAGTGGCGGAGAGGCGCGGATAGACGTCGGCGGATCCTTCGGCGATCTGACCGAATTTGACCGCCGATCCGCACGCGCGCCGGTCCGCGATCGGCAGTCGTGCCAGGAGCGCCTGGGTCTGCGGTTCGAGGTGCGAGCGGCTGACCACCGCAACGAGGCCCGAGGGCGGCGAAGGCCTACTTCGAATGACGCTGCGCTCGTGCGCAGTACCCGCTGGCGCTCCGGGCGCGAGACGCAGCCGCTCGGCGCCGCGCCCCACAATCCCCCGCCACAGGACTCCCCACGCCGGGGCGGCGATAATCCCAAGGCGCGGAGATCCGCCGCTCACGAGCGCAAGATTGATCGTGAACTCATCCCGCCCGGCGAGCAGCTCGCGGGTGCCGTCGAGGGGGTCGACCAGGACGAAGGTGCCGGGAATGCGGTCGGGGGGCGCGCACCCTGCCGCCTCCTCCGACACCACGCACATGCCGGGAAGCAGGCGGGCAAGCCCCTCGAGGATCAGCGCCTCGGCCGCGTGATCGGCGGCGGTGACCGGAGAAAGATCGGCCTTGGCCCGGACCTCGAGCGAACCCGCGCGGGCCGCAAGGATGGCGGCCGCCGCCGCCGAGACGATGGTGGTGAGCTCGTCGAGCAGCCGGCCGTCTACAGCCGCGATGTCATCGTGCGGTCGCAAGCTCCCGCTCCTGCAGTGGCGGATTTGAATTCCTAGCATTGAAGTCGTAAGCGGGCATAGAAGCTCAAATCCAAAACCACACTAGAGTCAAAAGTTTGCTAGTGTCCCTTTGATTCCGAAGTTCGCACGAGAATGCGCCGCAAGGACTTGCGAACTTCGGAATCGGGACACTAGTATCGCTCGGATTTCGAAGTTCGCATCGCAGGTTTCCGACCTTCGGACTCGGGACACCGGTGGTGCTGCCGGTTCTAGTCTTGGCAGCTCGCGCTGCCGCGGTGTATCAGCGGTGCCATGGCTTTGATTCGCGCCGAGCACTCGCGGCTGCGCCGATCCGAGGCCCGCCTACCGGAGACGTTCTCATGTCCGTAGCCGTTGATCTTGATGCTCTCGATCTCGCCGCCCTTTTGTGTTCGCGCGTTTGCCACGACCTCATCAGCCCGACCGGCGCCATCGTCAACGGACTCGAAGTGCTGGAGGAGAAGGACAGCGACGAGGAGACCAAGACTTTCGCGCTCGACCTCATCAAGCGGAGCGCGAGGACGGCGTCGGCGCGGCTGCAATTCTGCCGCCTCGCCTTCGGCGCCGCCGGCTCTGCCAGCGCGCAGGTCGATCTCGGCGACGCCCGCGCCATGGCGCAAGCGTTCATCGAGGATGACAAGACCAAGCTCGTCTGGAACCTGCCGCGCGTGCTGTTGCCGAAAAACCGGGTCAAGTTGCTTCTGAACTTGTTGATCATCGCGGGCCAGGCGATCCCGCGCGGCGGCACGCTCGCGGTGGATCCGGTCGGGGCAGGGGAGAACATGGGCTTCCGCATCACCGCCTCCGGGGTCAGTGCCCGTATCCCGCAAGCCGTGCCGGCCCTGCTGCAGGGCGTCTCCGAGAGCGGATCCGTCGACGCACACGCGATCCAGCCGTTCTATGCCGGCCTGCTCGCCCGCGCCTGCGGGCTCGAGGTCGACCTCAAGGCCGAAGGCGACGCGATCGTCATCGCCACCCGCTGATGCCGCTGCGCGCGTCGTTCGCTACGCGCGCAGGAGCTTGTTCTCGAACCAGTTCCACATGGTCGCGCAGCCGAGCGTGAGATAGTCGCGCTGGCAGTGTTGCGCGCCGCCTTCATCGCTGGTGAACACGTGCAAGGTCTTGTCGTTCGATCCGCAGGCATCGTAGAGCGCCTGCGCATCGCTGAGCGGAATCTGCTCGTCGTCCTCGCCGTGTACCACCAGGAACGGGCAGCGCATCTTCTGCACGACGCCGTCGAGCTTGAACGGCTCGAGCCGCTTCAATGCGTCCTCGAGTGTCGCGGCGCCCAGGATCCACATGATGTGGTGGTCGGGCACCGACAGCGATGCCTTGAACTGCGCTTCGATGCGCCGCTTCCACACAGCGTGATAGTCCCAGATCGCGCCCCAGGCGATGCAGGCGGCAAAGCGCGGTTCGAGCGCGGCACAGCGCGGCGCGTAGTAGCCGCCGAGGCTGATGGCGACAACGCCGATCTTCTTGCCGTCGACGTCATCGCGCTGTTCCAGGAAATCGATGCAAGCGCTGCCGGCTTTTTCATAATCGTGGCGCAAGACGAGCCCGCGGAAACGGATCGCTTCGCCGGTGCCGGGCCCGTCCATGACCAGGACCGAGATGCCGCGCTTGATCAGGTCCGGCACGCCGGCGAGGTACTGGATTTCCTTGGTGACGTCGAGGCCATCGAAGAATACGACGCAGGGGGCGCGCGCTGATCGCCTGTTCCGGGCGTGGACGAAATACCCCGGCAGGCTTTTGTCTTCGAACGGCACCTCGACGATCTCGATCTTGACGTCGGCAAGGGCGGCGAATCGGTGGAAGCAATCGACCGCGGTGCGATAGGCATCGAACGCGGTCTTGTCCTTCGGAGTACGAAAGCGTTCGCCCATCTGATAATAGTGACACGCGCGCAGATAAAAGGCCGCGGCGGAAACCGCATGGCCCGACGCGGCGAAACGCTCGGCGTGGCCGCGCACTTCGTCGGCGACCGAAACGCAGGCGTCGAACCAGGCCTCGTCATCCTCGGCGGCTTTGCCCGCGAGCGCCCGTCCGATCTTGTGCAACTCACTGATGTCGGCGCCGCCGTAGCTTGCACGGCCGAGCATGTTGACGAAGGCCGCCGACCACCGGTAGTTGCCGGGAAAGTACATGAAATATTTCGGGGTCATCGTCCGTTCCCGCCATCTCAATCCCAGTCCGGTGCGCGGCCCGCGGGATTGGCGATCCTGCCGTCGGGCCGTTTGAGCGCCGCGATCCGCGCCATCTCCTCGTCGGTCAGCGCAAAGTCGAAGATGTTGAGATTCTCGGCCATGCGCGCGGCGTTCGACGAGCGTGGGATCGGAACGATGTTGCCCTGTTGGATCAGCCAGCGCAGCGCGATTTGAGCGAGGGTGCGTTCTTTGCGGGCGGCAATGTCAGCGAGCACCGGGTCGCGCAACAAACGCCCGCGGCCCAGCGGGCAATAAGCGGTGAAGATCAGACCGCGCTGGCGGCACGCCGCGGTGAGCTTGGCCTGGTCGAGATGGGCGTGATACTCGGCCTGCAGATTGACCAGCGGCTCCGGACAGAGCCGGATCGCTTCGTCGAGCATGGCGATGTTGAAATTCGCAACCCCGATATGGCGCGCAAGTCCTTGCCGTTTGGCCTTGGCGAGCGCGGGAATGGGCTCGCTGAGTGGAATCTCCGGGTTCGGCCAATGCACGAGCAGGAGATCGACGAAGTCGACGCCGAGAGTCTTCAGGCTCTGCTCGACCGAGCGCGCAAAGTCGTCGGCGCGGAGGTATTCGTGCGATACCTTGGTAGTCAGAAACATCTCAGTGCGCGGCACGCCGGAGGCGCGGATGCCTTCGCCGACGCCGCGCTCGGTGCCGTATTTCCAGGCCGTGTCGATGTGACGATAGCCGAGGCTCAGCGCGCTTGCGACGATCTCGCCGCAATCGCCCAAGGAGGAGGTGCCAAAGCCGATAGCCGGCATGTCGGCGCCGTGCGCGGACAAGGTGGGGATCGAGGGGGAAGCCATTGACGGGTGCGTGGGGACGATTGGGAGCGCACTCTACGACCCGCGCGCCAACGGTCAACCGCGCTTGCGCCAAGTCGTAGCGCCCCAACCGGTTACTTTATGGTTTGTCGAGCTTGACCACGAAGCGCGGGCTCCGTGGCCAACAAAAACCCCGCCTTGGCGGGCGGGGTTCGGAATTGTCCGAGTCTAGAGGAGAGAGAGATGATGGCTCTTGGAAAACTCGTCACGCCGGGATGCGGGCCTCGTCGTCCGACGGCTCGCGCAGCACGTAACCGCGGCCCCACACGGTCTCGATGTAGTTCTTGCCGTTGGACGCGTTCGCGAGCTTCTTGCGCAGCTTGCAGATGAAGACGTCGATGATCTTGAGCTCGGGCTCGTCCATGCCGCCGTAGAGGTGGTTGAGAAACATCTCCTTGGTCAGCGTCGTGCCTTTGCGCAGGCTCAAGAGCTCCAGCATCTGGTATTCCTTGCCGGTGAGATGCACGCGCGCGCCGTTCACTTCCACCGTCTTGGTATCGAGATTGACCACCAGGTCGCCGGTCTGGATCACCGACTGCGCGTGGCCTTTGGAGCGGCGCACGACGGCGTGGATGCGCGCCACCAGCTCGTCCTTGTGGAACGGCTTGGTCATGTAGTCGTCGGCGCCGAAGCCGAGGCCTCTGACCTTGTCCTCGATGCCGGCAAGCCCGGTGAGGATCAGAATGGGCGTCTTCACCTTGGAGACGCGCAGCGTGCGCAGCACCTCGAAACCGGACATGTCCGGGAGGTTCAGGTCGAGCAGGATGATGTCGTAGTCGTAGAGCTTACCCAGATCGACGCCTTCTTCACCCAAGTCGGTGGTGTAGACGTTGAAGCTCTCGGACTTGAGCATCAGCTCAATCGATTGAGCGGTGGCACTGTCATCCTCAATCAGCAATACGCGCATGCCAGTTCCCTTCCTCGCCGCTTCGGGCTCAGGTCGGCACGCCGCAGCGGCGGCCCTCGAAAACGCCTTGGGACGAACCGAGTCGGAACATTAACGACGCGTGGTTAACAAACCTCGTTCCAACGTGCGCGTGCCCTCTCTGGGGAACTCGGGCGAATCGCCCTAAGATACTGCACGGGAGCGGTTTTTTTTCCAAGCATCATCTCATGTCTGACTTTAAGAGTCGGCTGTAATCGATTCAGAGATTCTGCCCCTCCGTCCTGGCCGGACGACGGGCCCCCTGACGTCCCACAACGGTGACCTAATGATTAACGACGCGGGTAAACACGAAGTTAAGAACGGATGTGAGATGCGCATGCGGCCGCGTTGGCGGCGACGCGGCGACCGGAAGCCTGTCCCGGATCGGGGCTGCTCTACAAAGGTAAAGGCAGCGGCGACCAGTCTTGGACAAGGATATCAACGCGTTGCGCACATCCCACGTTGGCGTGGAAACCGAAAACTAACGTTGTCCCGCCACACTGCGCGCTGGCTTGGGTCGGTCGGCCCAAGGGGGAGGGGCCGCGTCTGTTCGATGCGGTGTCCCGGTGCCGGGGCTTCGGGGGAGCACGAGTCGATGAAGTCACGCGAAACACTCATTCGCCTGAAGAAGTTTCAGGTCGAGGAGAGGCGCCGCAGGGTCGCCCAGATCGAGGGCATGATCAGCGAGTTCGAGCGCATCAGCGGCGATCTCGAGCGCGACATCAAGATCGAGCAGGATCGCTCCGGGATTCACGATCCCGGTCATTTCGCCTATCCGACCTACGCCAAGGCGGCGATACAGCGGCGCGACAACCTCAGGCGCTCAGCCGACGACCTCAAAGCCCAGCTCGAAGACGCCAAGGCGGCGCTCGGCGAGGCCTTCGAGGAGATGAGGAAGGTCGAGTTGCTCGGCGAGCGCGACCAGATGCGGGAACGTGCGGAGGACGACGAGCAGGCCGAGCTCGACGCCGTCGGCATGATGCGCAACAGCGCGAGCGCGTAACCGCGTCAGCCCAAGCCCAGCGTGTCAACGCCGGCTCGAGCGTGATCGGGCCGCAGTGGAACCGTCCGCCGCGGCCCTCGCTTCCGGTCATGCGTTCCGGCGATACCCGTCTCGACGGGCGGCGGCTTCGGCGGCCATAATCAGCGCCTTGAGCGCGCTTGGCTGATGACCGCAGATAAGCTTGAGCCCATCGCCTGACGCCGGTTCCACGGCGGCCGCCGCTGGACCAGCGATGCACGAAGGTGTCGCCGCCTGCGCAAGCTTGAACGGCGGGCCCAGCAGGAAGTAGCTTTTGCCCACGATGTCGACGCCGGTTGAAATCACATGGCTGCTCGCGGCCGTCGCCAAGGGTGACGCGGTCGCGTTCGAGCGGCTCTATGGGGCGACTTGCGCCAAGCTCTATGGCGTGGTGCTGCGTATTCTGCGGCGTCACGGCCTCGCCGCCGAGGTCATGGAGGAGGCGTATCTGCAGGTCTGGCTGGAGGCCGGCGAGTTCGATCCCACCCATTCGACGCCGCTCGCCTGGATGGTTGCGATCGCCCGGCGGTTGGCGATCGATGCGGCGCGGAAACCGCAGCCGGTCGCGAGCGACAGCGAGCCGGAAATCATCGATGAGGACGAAGGCCCCGCCAGCGTGCCTCGCCACGAGCTGACCGACGATCTCAAACGACTGCTGAGCTGCATCGGTCGGCTCGAGCCGGACCGCCAACGCATGCTGCTGCTTGCCTATTACGGCGCTTTCAGTCGCGACCAGCTCTCGGCCAAGCTCGACATGCCGGTCGATCTGCTCAGGGCGTCGCTGCGGCGGAGCCTGCTCGAGATCGAGCGGTGTCTCAAGTCATGAGCGAACTCGACTACACGGACGCGCTTGCTGCCGAATACGTCCTCGGCACGCTCGACTTCGAGGAGCGCATGCAGGCTCGCACCTTGTTGGACGCGGACGAAGCATTCGCCGCCAAAGTGGAGCTGTGGGAGCACCGGTTCGGCGAACTGCACCTCATGGTCGAGCCGGTCGAGCCGGAGGCCGCAATTTGGGCGCGCATCAAGGCCAAAGTGCCCGAGGCCCGACAGAAGATGCAACCACCAGCACCGGAAGTCCTGCCGCCCGCGCTCGCCCCGACAACGAGCGAACCACCAAGCCTCGATGCGATCGAAGCCGCGATATCGCAAGCCGCAACAACGCTAACTTCAGAAGCGAACTCGGCGAGGGCCACGGAGCCGGCTCCGGCGCCGATGCCGGAGGGGAACCAGATGCCAGCTTCAGAAGCGACGCCCGCGCCAGCTTCGGAAGTGACGCCCGCACCAGCTTCGGAAGTGACGCCCGCACCAGCTTCAGAGGCGACGCCCGCGCCAGCTTTGGAAGTGACGCCCGCACCAGCTTCAGAGGCGACGCCCGCGCCAGCTTTAGAAGTGACGGCCGCACCAGTTTTGGAAGCGACCTCGGCGGCGCCAACTTCAGAGGCGACGCCCGCGCCAGCTTCAGAAGCGACGTCGCTGCCGATTTCAGAGGTAGCGGCCGCTCCGAGGCCGGATGCGACGCCGGCGCAGATGCCCGCCGTCGAGCCCGTCTCGCCTGCACCCGTCGTGCCACCCGCCGCTGCTGCGCTCGAAGCGCCGAGCGACGCGCGGATCTCGGTGATCGCGCCGGCGACGGCAGCGGTGCACCGGCGGATGAGACGGTGGCGAGCATTCGCGATCCTGATGACGCTCGTGGTCGCAGCCGTGGCCGCGCTGCTCGCCGCCTGGATGTTCGCTCCCGAACGCGTGCCCCCGATGCTGCAGCCGGTCGAGCTGATGCGCCAAATTGGCGTTCCGCTTCCCTCGGCCGCGGCGCCGCGCAGGCCCGCGCCCCCGGAGTCCCAGTTTGACGAATGAGCGGTGCCGCGGCCTCGGTGTCGGAAATTTTTCCCGAGCGTGTCCCGAGTGCCACACCGGAGCACGGTCCGCGCTGCGCGTCCTGGCAGCCCAAAAGAAAGCGCGCCCGAAGGCGCGCAGAGTACGGGGGTTGAGAAAACGTAAACTGTCAGCGGATGGTGCGAGACTCGCTCGTCGAAGCGGTCACCGGCTTGCCGGCCTTGATCACGGTGGCCTCCAACCGTCCATCGGGCGAGCCCTCGGCGACGCGCGCGGCAACCCCAAGGCCGGCGACCAGCGTCGCGCAGACAAGCGCCACGGCCACCACCTTCAGGTGGGTCATGCGATCTGCGGTAAACATCGAGAAATTGTTCATCACACGCTCCCCCCAACATCTCCCCATCATTGGTCGCGGCGGGGCGACGGAAGGTTCATGGGCTTCCACCGGAAAAGTAGGATTCTTCGGATCGTCCCCAAGGCCCTTCACGAAACCTTGAAAACACGTGATTCCAATAGGTTAACGTATATGGCGCGGTAACGGCCCGCGGCCCCCGCCCACGACATCTGTCATGAATTCAGGGGGTTGGTCGGACGGCACGATCCGTGGACCGAGCGCACTCGAAGGGCAGAGCAGCGCCGCGACCCCGATGTCCTCTCTAACTTCAAGCAGCGGTATCGCAACCACGAGGAGAGGTGCCGACCCGGTTCGCGCGGAACGATAATCCGCCGCTCTATCCGGGCGCCCCCGGCAAGCCTGCCAAGCCCTCTTAAGCTTCGTATTTGAAGGAGAGCGACACGCGGGTGCGAAATGCGGCGACCTTGCCGTCTTCCACCTTCATGTCCATTTGCGTCACTTCGGCCACGCGCAGGTCACGCAGCGAGCCGGCTGCTGTTTCCACCGCGTTACGGCCCGCCTCCTCCCACGATTTGTCGCTGACACCGACGACCTCGACGATCTTGTAGACCCCATCCGTTTGCTTCTTCGCCATGGCATCCTCCGCAGGCTCGCGCTCGGTCGCGAGAGCGCGAGCCGATGTTACCAGCATCTACGGTTCGAACCTATCGCCCGACGCCGGTTTCTCGCGCAGCGTGCGGCGCAACTGGCAGCAGCGTTGTGGACCCTCATCCGGCGTCGACGCTGGAAGCCGCGAAAAGAATCGTGCCCGCGCTCACGTCGGCGGATGCATCGCTCTGTCGAGCATTCGCATTGCCGTGACGAGACCGCTGACGCGGGCAGCGGGACGCGATGTGGCTGGGGAGTGTGGGTTCAGGGGGAGAGCGCGCGACTCGGCTGCCGCTTAGGAGCGTCGCTTCTTCGCGCCGCCCTCGAACAAGGCACGGCAGGCGGGGCTGAGATAGCGACGGTAATGGGCCATGCACGCCCTGACACGGTCGATGTCCGGGATGTATTGTTGGCAGAGCCGCATCGCATCCGGCTCGCAGGCCGCGCGTTGCTCCGGCGTCCACTGCTGCGCCGCGACGGGCCCAGACGCGAACGTGAGCGCAAGGCCCAGGAGCGCGGTAGGGAGCGCTGCGGCGGCCATGATCGGCCAGAGCTTCGCTTGTGCGATACGAATTTCCATTATCGACCCTCCAGTTGATGTTCTGCGCCGGTATCTACCGTCAATCCAACGAGCATGGCAAGCAGCGCTGGCATGCTGCGGGGAGAGGTTACGAAACCGCGGCTATCGCGTGAGTGGACGTTCAATACCGATGGCTGATGGGCAGCTCCTCGGCCGGGAACAGCGTGATTACGCGGCAGCCCTTGTCGGTCACCACGACCTCCTCTTCGATGCGGGCGGCGGAGTAGCCGTCGCCCGCCGGGCAATAGGTCTCGAGCGCGAACACCATGCCCTCCTTGATCTCGGTCGGATGGTCGAGCGAGACCACGCGTGAAATGATCGGCCGCTCGTGCAGCGCAAGTCCGAGCCCGTGCCCGAATTGCAGGCCGAAGGCCGACATCTCGTCCGGGAAGCCGAAGTCCGGCGCCTTGGGCCACACCTTGCAGATCTGATCGGTCGTGACCCCCGGCTTGATCAGGGCGATCGCCTTGTCGAGCCAATCGCGCGCCTTCTTGTAAGCGTCGTGCTGCACCGGCGTCGCCCGTCCGACGTTGAAGGTGCGGTAGTAGCAGGTGCGGTAGCCCATGAACGATTGCAGGATGTCGAAGAACGCCTGGTCGCCCGGGCGCAGCATGCGGTCGGTGAAATTGTGCGGATGCGGATTGCAGCGCTCGCCCGAGATCGCGTTGATCGCTTCCACGTCGTCGGAGCCGTGGCGGTAGAGGAATTCGTTGACCTTCGCGACGATGTCATTCTCGCGCACCCCCGGTTTGAGCTCTTCACTGATGAGATGGTAGGCGCCGTCGACCATCGCGGCGGCGCGGTTGAGGAGCGCGATCTCGTCGATGTTCTTGAGCTCGCGCGCCTCCAGCATCACCTGCTGGCCATCCTTGATCTTGAGCCCGGCCTTCTCCAGCTCGAACATCATCGGCGGCTCGATGATGTCGACGCCGACCGGCATTTTGTGGACGCCGGCCTCCTTGAGCAGCGAAGCAATTTCCTTGGCGTGGCGCTCCATCAGTCCGAAGGCCGGGTTGACGGTGCCACGCAGACCGATGAGGCCGGCTTTGCAGTCCTCCGGCTTGAGCCAGGGCGTGTAGAGCTTGTGGTGCACGGCGGCGGAGCCGAAATCCCACAGGATGGGATCACGGTCGCGGGCAAGCAGCGCCCAGCGGCAGAGCTTGTCGCGCTCCCACTCGCCGATCTTCGTCGAGGTGATGTAGCGGATGTTGTTGACGTCGAAGACGAGCAGCGCGCCGAGCTCGGATTTTTCCAACGCTTGCTTGACGCGGCTCAGCCGATAGCGGTGCAGTCGGCGGTAATCGACCCGCTCCTCGAAGTCGACCCCCATGATGCCGAGTGCCGGCAACGCGCGGCCCCAATTGTAACGCGGGTTGATGTCGTCGGCGCTGACCTTGCGGACCGTCTCGTCCATGGGAGTCTCTCCTGCGCGTTCTTGTGTTTGGGGCGGCGCCAGGCGGGCGCCCAGGCCCGCGATTATAGCAAGCTTTTCATTGCGACAGTTATCGGCGGCTTGCATAATTCATGGCCGAGAAGAAGCCGCTTGGCGGCGGACGACGAGATTTGAGGAAGCGCGCCATGGCCGATGCCGCCGCGAAGCTCGCGCCGACGATTGATGCGCGCGCCGCCCTCGACGCGATCCCGCGCAGCTATAACTTCGCCGCCGACATCATCGAGCGCAACCTCAAGGCCGGGCGCGCCAACAAGCCGGTCTATATCGATCCGCGCGGAAGCTGGACCTATGGCCAGCTCGCCGAGCGCGTGGACCGCTTCGGCCACGTGCTGCGCTCGCTCGGAATCCGGCGCGAGGAGCGCATCCTGCTCGCGCTCCTCGACACCATCGACTGGCCCACCGCCTTTCTCGGGGCCATCAAGGCCGGCGTGGTGCCCATTCCGGTCAATACGCTCATGACCGAGGATGACTACCGCTTCATGCTCGCCGACAGCCGCGCCAAGGTCCTCGTGGTGTCGGAGGCGCTGCTTGCGAAATTCGCCAGCCTGATCGGTTCGAGCACGGATCCGCTGTGCGTGATCGTCTCGGGCGAAAACGCATGCGGACATTGCCGTTTCGAGGATTTGCTCGCGAGCGCGCGGCCCGAACCCTACACCGCGCCCACCACGCGCGACGACATGTGCTTTTGGCTTTATACCTCGGGCTCGACCGGCAGGCCCAAGGGCGCGGTGCACGTCCACGCCAATCTGCGCCTCACCGCCGACCTCTATGCCGGCGGTGTGCTCGGCCTCGAGGAAAGCGACGTCTGCTACTCGGTGGCGAAGCTCTTTTTCGCCTACGGGCTCGGCAACGCCATGACTTTCCCCATGGCGGTCGGCGCCACCACAATCCTCTCGCCTGATCGCCCGACGCCGGAGACGGTCGCCGCGATCCTGCGCCGCCATCCGGTGACGGTGTTCTATGCCGTGCCGACATTCTATGCCGCCTTCCTCGCCCATCCCGGCGCGCCCAAGCGTGCGGATTTGAAGCTGAGATACTGCGTCTCCGCGGGTGAGGCCTTGCCGCCCGACGTCGGCCGGCGCTGGAAGGAGCGCTACGGCGTCGACGTGCTCGACGGCATCGGTTCCACCGAGATGCTGCATATCTTCATTTCGAACTATCCGGGCGGGGTGAAATACGGCACTACCGGCAAGCCGGTGCCGGGCTACGACATCCGTCTCGTCGACGATGACGGCAACGTGATTACGCGCAGCGGCGAAATGGGCGAGCTGCAGGTGCGCGGGCCGACGTCGGCAGTCATGTATTGGAACGACCGCGAGCGCACGCGCGAGACTTTCCTGGGCGAATGGACGCGCTCCGGCGACAAATACGTGCAAGACGAGGGCGGTCACTACGTCTATTGCGGGCGGCGCGACGACATGCTCAAGGTCGGCGGCATCTATGTCTCGCCGTTCGAAGTCGAAGGCGCGCTCTGCACCCATCCAGACGTGTTGGAGGCCGCGGTCGTTGCCTGGCCGGACGACGACGAGCTGATCAAGCCCAAGGCCTTCGTGGTGCTCAAGTCCGCCGACAAGACCTGCGAGGAGCTGGCGCGGGCGTTGCAGGAGCACGTCAAGACGACGCTGGCGCCTTACAAATATCCGCGCTGGATCGAATTTCGCGCGGAACTCCCCAAGACCGCGACTGGCAAGATCCAGCGCTTCAAGCTGCGCGCCGAGCGGGTGACGCGCTAGGGGCCGAGTGCGGGCTGATGGATTGCTGCGCGTTGACGCGGCCGGTGACATGCATTATATTGCATGAATTATAGTGCCGATCAGCGGGACAACCGGTTGTGCCGTCCATCAAGGCGAAAACAAGCGTGAAGCGGCCAACAGCCGCGCCGGAGCGCGAGGATCACCGCGCGTTCGTCGCCGCCATCGGTCGGCTGGTGCGGCTTGCCCGTGCCAAGCGCGGGATGACGCGCCGCCAGCTCGCGCACGCCTCCGGCGCCTCCGAGCGCTATCTGGCGCAGATCGAGGGTGGAGCGGGCAACCCGTCCGTGATCATGCTCGCATCGATCGCGCACGCGCTCGATGTTCCCATCATCGAATTGCTCCCGCGCAGCAACGGGCGCAGCGCGGCGATGGCCCAGATACTCGATGTCCTGGCGCGCACGCCGCGCGCCGAGCTTCCCGCGCTCGCCGAGCTGATCGAAAGCCACGCGGGGCGGGATGCGGGGATCGACCGCGGCCGCCGGATTGCGCTGGTCGGGCTGCGCGGCGCCGGTAAATCGACGCTGGGTCGCAGGCTTGCGGATGCGCTCGGCTGTCCCTTCATCGAGCTCGACCGGCTGGTCGAACAGGACTACGGCGCGCGCATTCCCGATCTCATCGAGATGGCGGGCATCGCAACCTTTCGCCGCTACGAGCGCGCTTGCCTCGAGCGCGTCATCGACGAGCACCGGGCGGCCGTGGTCGCCACCGCCGGCGGCATCGTTTCGAATCCAGAAACCTATGCGCTGCTTCTGCGCCGCACGCACACGGTGTGGGTCAAAGCGCGGCCTGACGAGCATATGCGGCGGGTCATGGCGCAGGGCGATTTCCGCCCTATGGCGCAAAACCGCGAGGCCATGGCCGATCTCGTTGCCATCCTCGATGCGCGCCGCGCGGACTACGCGCGCGCACAGGCGGAGCTTGATACCTCGGGCGATACCGTGGAGCAGAGCTGCGTGAAACTCGCGCGCATCGTCGCGAGTTGTAGCGGCGGAGGCAAACAGTGACCCTCGCTGATCAAGGCTTTCTTGAGCTCGGCGAGATGCGGCTTGAATACCGCATGATCGGCCCGCGCCCGGATGCGGCGCCGACCCTTGTGCTGTTGCACGAGGGGCTCGGCTGCGTCGCCGGCTGGGGGAATTTTGCGCAAGAGCTCGCCGCAGCCACCGGCACCGGGGTTTTCGCCTATTCGCGCGCCGGCTACGGCCGCTCGTCGCCGGGGAAATTGCCGCGTCCGGTCTCGTTCATGCACGACGAGGCGCGCGACGTGCTTCCTCGCGTGCTCGACGCGATCGGCTTCCGCCGCGGCCTTCTCGTCGGCCACAGCGATGGGGCCTCGATTGCCGGGATCTACGCCGGCAGCATCCAGGACCACCGCGTGCGTGGGCTCGCGTTGATGGCGCCGCACTTCTTCACCGAGGACGTAGGCATCGCCGAGATCGTGCGTACGCGGGCGGCATTCGAGGCCGGACCGCTGCGCGCGAAGCTTGCGCGCTGGCACGCCGATCCGGACAACGCGTTCCACAGCTGGTGCGGCCCCTGGCTCGATCCCGAGTTCCGCACATGGGATCTCAGCGATGCGCTCGCCCACATCCGGGTGCCGATTCTGATCGTGCAGGGCGAGAATGACCAATACGGCACCATGCGGCAGATCGAGGTGGCGCAGCAGGAGTGCTATTGCCCGGTCGATGTCGCGCTGTTGGCGAATACGCGGCACGCGCCCCACCGCGAGGCGCCCGAGGCGACGTTGCGGGCGATCTCCGACTTCGTCAACCGGCTCCTGCGCGAGCATCACGAAGGCGATATTCCCCCTCCCGGCGAAGTCAGGCCGGCCCGAGCCGCCGCGAGCGGCCGGAGTGCGAAACATCCGAGCTCGGCTCGCTGAATGATGTTGTGAGGAAATCCATGGCCGACGCAGAACGCAAATTGAACAACGGCAAGAGCCGCATCGACTTCCAGGCCGATCCGTCGAAATATCGCCATTGGAAGCTTACGGTCGGCGGCGACGTCGCCACGCTGCTGATGGACGTCGACGAAAAGGGTACGCTGTTCGAGGGCTATGAGCTCAAGCTCAACTCCTACGACCTCGGCGTCGACATCGAGCTGGCGGACGCCATCGAGCGGCTGCGTTTCGAGCATCCGCAGGTGAAAGTTATCCTGCTGCGCTCGGGCAAGCCGCGGGTGTTCTGCGCCGGCGCCAACATTCGCATGCTCGCCGGCGCCAGCCACGCCCACAAGGTCAATTTCTGCAAGTTCACCAACGAGACGCGCAACGGCATCGAGGACGCAAGCGAGGCCTCGGGCCTGTTCACCATTTGCGTGATCAACGGCACCGCCGCCGGCGGCGGCTACGAGTTGGCGCTCGCAGCCGACCACATCATGCTGATCGACGACGGTTCCTCGACGGTGTCGCTGCCGGAGCTGCCGCTGCTCGCCGTGCTTCCCGGCACCGGCGGGCTCACCCGCGTCACCGACAAACGCAAGGTGCGCCGCGATCGCGCCGACGTGTTCTGCACCACCGAGGAGGGCATCAAAGGCAAGCGCGCCGTGGACTGGCGGCTCGTCGATGAAGTGGTGCCCGCCTCCAAGCTCGAGGAGGCGGTGGCCAAGCGCGCGCGGGAATTCGCCGCAAAGTCGCAACGTCCGGCCGCCGCCAAGGGCATTGCGCTCAAGCCGCTCACACGCGAGCGCTCCGCGGACGGCGTCGAGTACGGCACGGTCTCGGTCGAACTGCGCGCCGCCGCGCTGGCGAGCGAAGCGAGCGGCCAGCGCGGCCAGTCTCAAGTGCGCGCGCCGGACACTCGCGAAGATGGCTCGTCGGCGCGCGCCGCGCTGGCGAGCGAAGCGAGCGGCCAGCGCGGCCACTCTAAAAGTGCGCGCGCCGGACACTCGCCTGAACCGGGCTCGTCGGCGCGCGCGCGGCTGGCGACCATCACCTTGCGCGGGCCGCAGGCGCCGCCGCCGGCCTCCGCCGAAGCCATGGTCGAGCAGGGCGCGGAGTTCTGGCCGCTCAAGCTCGCACGCGAGCTCGACGATGCCATTCTCGACATCCGCGCCAACGAATTCGACGTCGCCGCCATCGTGTTCAAATCGTCGGGCGATCCGGCGCAAGTCCTCGCCTACGATCAATTCCTCGAGGCCAACAAGGAGCACTGGCTCGCGCGCGAGATCAGGGGCTTTTGGAAGCGCGTGCTCAAGCGCGTCGATCTGACCTCTCGCTCGCTCGTGGCTTTAGTCGAGCCCGGCTCGTGCTTCGCCGGCACCTTGGCCGAGCTCGTGTTCGCGAGCGATCGCTCCTACATGCTGATCGGGAAACGCGACGGCGACAACAAGCCGCCGGCGACGCTGGCGCTCGCCACGGTCAATTTCGGCGCTTATCCGATGTCGAACGGGCTTTCGCGGCTTGCGAGCCGTTTCCTGGCCGATCCGACTGACCTCGATCGGGCGAAGGCCGCGGCGGGCGAGACGCTCGATGCCGAAGCGGCGGAGCGACTCGGTCTCGTCACATTCGCGCTCGACGACATCGACTGGGAGGACGAGATCCGCGTGTTTCTGGAGGAGCGCGCAAGCTTTTCCGCCGACGGCCTGACGGGGCTCGAAGCCAATTTGCGCTTCGGCGGCCCCGAGACCATGGAATCGAAAATCTTCGCCCGCCTCACGGCGTGGCAGAACTGGATTTTCCAGCGCCCCAACGCCGTCGGCGAGGAGGGCGCGCTCAAGCGCTACGGCACCGGCCAAAAGCCGGCGTTCGACACGCGCAGGGTGTGAGAACGGAGATGCGAACAGCGAATAGCGAATAACAAGAGCACTTGGCGAGGATGAAGGCGCAGCCGATGGCTGCTCGCCCATTCGCCGCTCGCAACTCGCTATTCGCCATTACAGGAGCAAGCCATGAGCGATATCGTCAACGTCGATTACTCGACCAAGATCCCGAACAACGTCAATCTCACCGAGGACCGGCAGGTGCTGCGCGCGCTCGAGGGTTGGCATCCCGGCTATATCGACTGGTGGAAGACCATGGGGCCGCACGGCTTCCAGGAGGCGCTCGTCTATCTGCGCACCGCGGTGTCGGTCGATCCCAAGGGCTGGGCCAAGTTCGATTACGTGAAGATGCCGGAGTACCGCTGGGGCATCCTGTTGGCGCCGCACGAGGAGGGTCGCACGATTCCGTTCGGCCAGCATTACGGCAAGCCCGCCTGGCAGGAGGTGCCGGGCGAATACCGCGCCATGCTGCGCCGCCTCGTCGTCATCCAGGGCGACACCGAGCCCGCCTCGGTCGAGCAGCAGCGCCACCTCGGCAAGACCGCACCCTCGCTCTACGACATGCGCAACGTGTTTCAGGTCAATGTCGAAGAGGGCCGGCATCTGTGGGCCATGGTCTATGTTCTGCAGAAATATTTCGGCCGCGACGGCCGCGAGGAGGCCGAGCAACTGCTGCAGCGCCGCTCCGGCGACCCCGACAAGCCGCGCATGCTCGGCGCCTTCAACGAGGCGACGCCGGACTGGCTCTCCTTCCACATGTTCACCTTCTTCACCGATCGCGACGGCAAGATGCAGCTCGAGAGCCTTGCGCAGTCCGGCTTCGACCCGCTCTCGCGCACCTGTCGCTTCATGCTCACCGAGGAAGCGCACCACATGTTCGTCGGCGAGACCGGCATCGGCCGCACGATTCAGCGCACCTGCGAGGCGATGAAGGCGGCCGGCATCGAGGACCCGAGCGATGTCGACAAGGTCCGCGACCTCGGCGTCATCGATCTCCCCACCATGCAGAAGAAGCTCAATCTGCACTATTCGTTGTCCCTCGACCTGTTCGGCTCGGAGGTCTCGACCAACGCGGCGAACGCCTTCAACGCTAGTCTCAAGGGCCGTTTCCAGGAGACCAAGATCGAGGATGACCACAAGCTCGAGAGCTCGACCTATCCGGTACTCAAGCTCGTCGACGGCGAGATCAAGCGCGTGGACGAGCCCGCGCTCACTGCGATCAACATGCGCCTGCGCGACGATTACACCGCCGATTGCCAGCGCGGTCTCGACCGCTGGAACAAGATCATCGAACGGGTCGGCGTGAGCTTCCGATTCCAGCTGCCGCACGTGGCGTTCCACCGGCAGATCGGCGAGTTCAAGGACGTCAAGGCGTCGCCGACCGGGGAGCTGGCCGACGCGGCAACGTGGAATCAGCAGAAGGACAAGTGGCTGCCGTCGAAGGATGACGGCGACTTCATCCAGAGCCTGATGCGCCAGGTCGTCGAACCCGGCAAGTTCGCAAGCTGGATCGCGCCGCCGCGTGTCGGCATCGACAACAAGCCGGGTGATTTCGAATACGTGAAGCTCGCGGCTTGACGCGATCAGTCGTGCAAGCCGAGCCCGCGGGCGCGCTTGCGCTGCTCGGCCTAACGCGGACGCCTTGAGCCTGCTTTATTCCGCCGCCTCGCCCCGCACGACGCCGTCCCACCAGGGGCAGACGCCGGCGGCGAGCTTGTAATTGCCCTCGATCACGTTCACCGGCTTGCGCAGACCGGTCGCGGCGGCTGCGACGCGGATCGCGCGCGCCTCGGCGCGCTTCTCCGGCGTCATCCACAGCCGATCGTGGCCCCACATGCTCGGCCCCCAGGTGACCTCTTCCGGCCGCCAGCGCTCGACGTCGATCACGCGTCCGCCCCAGCCGTACTCCACCATGAATCCTGACGGTGAGTTTGAATAGAACGAAGTGACCTCGTCGTTGATGTGTCGGCCGAGGGTGACGCCGATGCGACCTTCCTCGCCGAGCGCCAGGTCGTAGCATTGCCCGACGTCGTCGAGGCTATAAAGCTCCACCATCAAATGGTGGGTGGCGCTGCGGCCGGTCTCGATGAAGGCGATCGAATGGTGGCGCGGATTGGCGTGGAAGAAATAGGCGTTGAACGGTCGCACCATATAGTCGGACAAACGGAACCCGAGCACGTCGCGATAGAACGGCACGGCATCGTTGATGTCCTTGACGTGCAGCACGGCATGACCCATGCCGAGCGGCCCGGTGCGGAAGCCCGAGATCGAGCGGCCGGGCTTGAACGGCGCGCTCGCGGTCTCGGCGCCGTGGAATATTTCGAGCCAATTGCCGAGCGGATCGGCGAGCACGACGAGATCCTTGACCCGGCGTTCATCCGCGAGCGCGCGCGAGCCGCGGGCAACCTCGACCCCTGCCTGCTCCAGTCTCGCGGCAAAATCATCGAGTGCGGCGGCGTCGACCACCTCCCAGCCGAAGAAAGCGACCCCCTCGCCGCCGTCTTCGCTGACGACCACGCGCTGCTTGCGGTCATCCATCCGCAGCGCCAGACTCTTCCCGCTGCGCTCGACGAGCTGCATCCCGAGGAATTGGGTGCCGAAGCTCGTCCAGTCCTCGAGCGATTTTGCACGAATGCCGACATAGCCGAGACCTTGAATATCCATGGGGCGGCCTCCGTGAGCTCAATCCTGCGCGGGAATATGGGCTTCCTTCACGATCTTGGCAAATTTCGCGAGGTCGGCCTTGAACCGCTGCTCGAACGCATCGGGCGTGCTGGCGACGGCTTCGTTGCCGGTGATGCGCAGACGCTCGAGCACGTCGGGTGCGGACAGCGCCGCCTTGGCGCGCTGCTGGATGACGCCGACGATCTCGCGCGGCGTGTTGGCCGGCACGAACCAGCCTTGCCAGCTCGACGATTCGAAGCCGACGAGCCCGCTCTCGGCGACCGTGGGCACGTCGGGCAGCGCTGCCGAGCGTTTGGTGCCGGCGACCGCGAGCGCGCGCACCGTCCCGGCCGCGACATGGGGCAGCGTCGTCGCCATCGGGGTGATCGCTACGTGGATCTCGCCGGTGATGAGAGCGGGAAAGATGGCCGCGTCGCCCTTGTACGGAACCGGCTGGATGTCGACGCCGGCCGCGGTCTTGAACATCTCCATGGTCAGGTGGAGCGGATTGCCGGCGCCGGTCATGCCGTAGTTGAGACTGCCGGGATTCTTCTTCGCCAGCGCGATCAGCTCGGGGACCGAGGCGGCCGACAACTTCGGGCTTGCCGCCAGCACGAGCTCGGAGGCGACGAGTTGCGTCACTGGAATGAAATCGCGCACGACGTCGAAGGGCAGCGAACGGTAGATGGCCGGGCTGATTGCCAGGCCGTTCGTGTTTTGCAGGATGGTGTACCCGTCGGGCGGCGATTTCGCGACTGCGTCGGCGGCGACATTGCCGCCGGCTCCCGGACGGTTCTCGACGATCACCGGTTGAGCGAGGGATTCGCTGAGCTTGGCGCCGAGCATGCGGGCAAGCATGTCGATGGCGCCGCCGGCGACGAAGGGGACGATGACGCGGATCGGCTTATTGGGATAGGTCTGGGCACCGGCGCCGCCTGCGAGAGGCGCGAGGGTCGCGAGCGCGAGCGCGAGGCACAGCCGTTTCATCGCAGAGCCTCCCCGCGCGGCGTTCGGGCCAGGCTTGTCCACGCAGCTCAGCCTAGCCAATCCGCGCGCTTGCGTTCACCCGGTTTGCGATCGCGAGGGCGGCGACGCCTTCGCTGCATTCACTCTGCCGCCGCCCGCGCCGGGCTCGCATCCGCCGAAATGAGATAATCGATCGCGGCTTGCACGCCACCCTTCTTGTGCGGGATGCCCGCAAGCGCCAGCGTCATCTCGGTGATCGCCAGCGCGCCCGTGAGCATGCCCTCGTTCACGTCGCCGAGATGGCCGATGCGGAAGTACTTGCCGGCGTAGCGGCCGAAGCTCGAGCCGTAGGAAATGTTGAAGGTATCGAGCGCGAAGTGGCGGAACGCGTCGGCGTCGTGGCCCTCGGGCAGCAGCACCGCCGTGACCGTCGGCGAATAATACTTCCCGTCGCGGCACATGATCTCGAGCCCCCAGGCGCGCACCGCGCGGCGCGTCGCCTCGGCGAGGCGGTGATGGCGCGCGAACACGTTGTCGAGCCCTTCCTCGTGCAACATGGCGATGCTTTCGGCGAGCCCGTGCAGCATCTGCGTCGCCGGCGTGTAAGGAAAGAAGCCGATCTTGTTCATGGCGAGCATGTCGTCCCATGCCCAGAACGACTTCGTCAGCCGAGAATTCTTGGCCGCCGCGAACGCCTTGTCGCTCACCGCGTTGAACGACATGCCGGGCGGCAGCATCAGCCCCTTCTGCGCGCCGCCGACGGTGACGTCGACCCTCCATTCATCGTGGCGATAGTCGGTCGAGGCGAGCGAGGAGATGGCGTCCACGAACAACAGCGCGGGATGTCCGGCATTGTCGATCGCCTTGCGAATCTCCGCGATCGGCGACAGGCAGCCGGTCGAGGTCTCGTTGTGCAGCACGCAGACCGCCTTGATCTCCTTGTTCTTGTCCTGGCGGAGGCGGTCCTCGACCGCAGCTGGCTCGGCGCCGATACGCCAATCGGTCGTGATGAATTCGGGGCGCAGTCCGAGTTTCTCCGCCATGGTCTTCCATAGCGTCGCAAACTGGCCGGTCTCGACCATCAGCACGCGGTCGCCGGGCGAGAGCGTGTTGACGAGCGCCGCCTCCCACGCGCCGGTGCCGGTGGCGGTGTAGATGATGACCGGGTTGGCGGTCTTGAAGATGGTCTTGATGCCGTCGAGACACCGTTTGGCGAGCTTGGCGAATTCCGGCCCGCGGTGGTCGATGATCGGCGTGTCCATCGCCCGCAGCACGCGGTCGGGCAGCGGCGTCGGCCCCGGTATGTGCAGGAAGTGGCGGCCCACGGGGCGCGAGGAATTCTTCGACATCGGTTAAGTTCCTTGCAGGCGCGTCTTTATAAGCGTCAACCGACGACGGCCCGGCGCGGGCCGCAGCTTGCCGCCATCAAGGACGAATGCGAGAGTCAGTCAAGCCTCTTGCGACGCAGGAGCTGATCTTCCGAGCGTCAGAGGGTGGAGTGGAATGGCCCAAACGGTCGTACCGGGGCTCGAGCGGCGGCTCAAGGCGCATCTCCTGGGCGAGGTGCAGTTCGACGCGTTCACGCGCGGGCGCTACGCCACCGACGCCTCGCACTACCAGATCATGCCGCTCGGCGTCGTGGCGCCGCTCTCAGTAAAAGAAGCCGAGTACGCGCTGGCGCTCGCGCGCGAGGAGGGAGTTAGCGTGCTGCCGCGGGGAGCGGGCACCTCGCAGGCCGGGCAAGCCGTCAATTCCTCGCTCGTCATCGACTGCTCGAAATATCTCGATCATCTGATCCAGCTCGACGTCCCCGGCCGGCGCTGCGTAGTCGAGCCCGGCATCGTGCTCGACGAGCTCAATCGTCGGCTCAAGCCGCACGGCCTGTGGTTCCCGGTCGACATCTCGACCTCCTCGCGCGCCACCATCGGCGGCATGGTGGGCAACAATTCCTGCGGCGCGCGCTCGTTGCGTTACGGCAATACCCGCGAGAACGTGCTCTCGGTCGACGCGGTGCTGGCGGATGGATCGGTGGCGCATTTCGGTCCCGTTGCGCACGACCTCTCCGACCTGCCGCCCGCTTCACGGCTGCTGCCGCTCGCGTGGGATCTCCTGGTGCTCGCGGCGCGGGAAGCGGACGAGATCGAAGCGCGTTTCCCCAAGCTCCAGCGCCGGGTCGGCGGCTACAATCTCGACGCGCTGGTGCCCGGCCGCAACGATCTCAATCTTGCGCATCTTCTCGTCGGCTCCGAGGGCACGCTCGCGTTCTCCACCCGCATCGAGCTCAAGCTTTCGCCCTTGCTCGGCGCACGCGCGGTGGGCGCGTGCCATTTCGGCAGTTTCTTTCAGGCGATGGACGCCGCGCAACACATCGTCAAGCTCGGCCCGATCGCGGTCGAGCTGATCGATCGCACCATGCTGGGCCTGGCGCGCGAGATCGCGATGTTCCGCCCCACGATCGAGGCGGTGGTGCGCGGCGATCCGGAGGCCGTGCTGTTCGTCGAATTTGCCGAGGACGACCAGTACCACAACCTGCGTCGCCTCATGCAGCTCAGGGACGTGATGGCCGATCTCGGCCTCGGCTGGAACAGGACCGGCGCGAAATGGGGCGGCGTGCTCGAAATATTCGATCCGAAGCTGCAGGCGGCGGTCACGGAGATGCGCACCGCCGGCCTCAACATCATGATGTCGATGAAGGAGGAGGGCAAACCCGTCTCCTTCGTCGAGGACTGCGCGGTGCCGCTGTCGCACCTCGCCGAATACACCTCGAAGCTCACCGACATTTTCGCCAAGCACGGCACCCGCGGCACCTGGTATGCGCATGCCTCGGTCGGGTGCCTGCATGTGCGGCCGGTGCTCAACCTGCGTCTCGAGCACGACGTCGAGGCGATGCGCGCCATCGCCGAAGAGGCGTTCGAGTTGGTGCGCGCCTACAAGGGCTCGCATTCGGGCGAACATGGTGACGGGATCGTGCGCTCCGAATTTCACGCCAAGATGTTCGGCGAGCGGCTCGTGCGCGCCTTCGAACAGGTCAAGGAGTGGTTCGATCCCAAGGGCCTCTACAATCCCGGCAAGATCGTGCGCGCGCCGAAGTTCGACGACCGCCGCGTCTTCCGCTACGGGCCGGAGTATCGCGGCGAAAACATCCGCACGCAGCTCGACTGGTCGGCCTATCCCGGCGCCGGTGGCGGTTTTCAGGGCGCGGTCGAGATGTGCAACAACAACGGCGCCTGTCGCGCGCTCAGCGGCGGCGTCATGTGCCCGAGTTATCGCGTGACCCGCGATGAGCGCGACGTCACGCGCGGGCGCGCCAACACGCTGCGCCTTGCCATCACCGGCCAGCTCGGGAGCGACGCGCTGACCTCCGACGAGATGGCCGAGACCATGAAGCTTTGCGTCTCCTGCAAGGCTTGCCGGCGCGAATGCCCGACCGGGGTCGACATGGCGCGCATGAAGATCGAGGTGCAGGCGGCGCGCCTGGCAAAGCGCGGCCTTTCGCTGCACGAGCGCGTGATCGGATATTTACCGCGTTACGCGCCGCTCGCGGCCAAATGGCCGAGACTCGCCAACCTGCGCAACGACGTGGCGCACCTGCGGCAATGGTCGGAGCGGTATGCGGGCTTGAGCGCGCGGCGGAGCCTGCCGCGCTGGCGCGCCGATGCATGGCGCGAGCCGACGCGCTCTCCGAGCGCGCCGCAAGCAGGATCGGTCGTGTTCTTTGCCGACACCTTTAACCGCTACTTCGAGCCGCAGAACATCGAGGCCGCGCTCGCGGTACTTGCCGCCGGCGGCTATACCGTGCATCTGCCGCAACCCGCCAACGGTGACAACCGGCCGCTCTGCTGCGGGCGCACCTTCCTCGCGGTCGGGCTCATCGACGAGGCGCGGCGCGAGGCGGAGCGCTGCGTGGCCGCGCTCGCCCCCTTCCTCGAGCGCGCGACTCCGTTCGTCGGCCTCGAGCCGAGCTGCATGCTCGGCTTCCGCGACGAAATCCCGTCGCTCGTCAAGCGCGAAGATGCGCGTCGCTTGGCCGCGAACGCGCTGCTGTTCGAGGAATTTCTGGCGCGCGAGGTGAAGGCCGGGGCGCTCAAGCTCGCGCTCGCGCCAGTGGCCAAGCGGGCGCTGCTGCACGGCCATTGCCATCAGAAAGCCTTCGCTGCGATGGGCGCGGTCGAGGCGGTGCTCAGGCTGGTGCCCGATTTGGCGGTCGAAACCGTGGACACGAGCTGCTGCGGCATGGCGGGCGCCTTCGGCTACGGCGCCGATACCTTCGACGTGTCGCTCAAGATGGCGGAGCTCTCGCTCCTTCCCGCGGTGCGCAAGGCGGAGGCCGACACGCTCATCCTTGCTGACGGCACCTCATGCCGGCATCAGATCCAGGACGGCACCGGTCGCGAGGCCCTCCATGTCGCGCGCGTGTTGGCGATGAGCGTCGAAGCCGCTAGTGCTGCTTCCGACGTTGTGGCATCTCGCGCGCACCCCGGACATTAAAGAGGCACGCGAGCGCGCACCGCGCGCGATCTCAGATCAGGTGCGCGAGGATCGCCACGCCGGCAAGCGCGACGAGGGAGCCGCCGAGCTGATAGGCGGCGCGGCCATGGGCGATGCGGCCGATCGCAAAGCCGAGCGCAATGCCTGCGGCGTGAAGGAGCGCGGTCGCCAGCATGAAGCCCGCCGCATAGGCGCCGCTGGTGGCGTCGAGCGGCATCTCGGTGCCGTGGGCGTGGCCGTGGAAGATCGCGAACACTCCGACGAGCCCCACCGCAATGGCGACCGGAGCCCGGCGGGCGAATGCCACGACGGCGCCGAGCACGATCACCGAGGCGGCGATGCCAAGTTCGACGAACGGCACCGGGACACCGGCCATGCCGAGCGCGCCGCCGGCCGCCATGGCGAGCACGAAGGTCGCGGGCACGAGCCAGAGCGCGCGGCCGCCGAGTTGCCAGGCGAAGATGCCGACGGTGACCATCGCCAGAATGTGGTCGAGCCCGCCGAGCGGATGCGCGAAACCGGCAACGAAGCCGTGCGCGTCGCCGAGGCCGGGATGAGCGAAGGCGGCGGTGGGAATGAGCGTGAGGGCGGCGGTCGTCAAGCCAGTGCGCATGATCGTTCCCTGCTATCGGTCAAATAAAGTCATCGGTGCAAAATCGCACATCAGCGGCGTGGTCCGCAAGGGCGCGCCCCCCGTCGCTAGCATCTGCAAGCGGATCGATGGCCGACGCGCAGACTACGTCGTGCCCGTCTATGCGTGGGTGGAAGAACATGGCTGCGCGCGGCCATGGTCGAAAAAATAGGAGCAGGTCCGCCCGGATGGAGACAGGCAGGAGGAGTGGAAGCAGGCGGACGGTAACGGACGAAAGAAAGGCCGATGGGACGGGCACATCTTGCAAAATACGGTCTTGCTATTGTCCACCGTCGTCCATACATTTCCACCAGTAGGCCGTAGGCCCAGACGTAGGCTTGGCCAAATCAAGGAGTTTAGAGATCGTGATCGAGAAATTGACCGCTAAGCAGATCAAGAACGCCACGCCCGGATACCATACGGACGGCGGCGGCTTGTATCTGCAAAAGCGTGAGAGCGGACTCGGCTCTTGGATTTTCCGGTATGAGCGCGGCGGCAAAGAGCCCGGTGATCGAGCGCTACGCCGAGCGCGCCAAGCAGGCGAAAGCGGCGGCAGAGACGATCCTATTCCGCGACGCATGGGCAGCCGTGGTCGAGGCCCGTCAAGGCGAGTGGAAGGGCGACGACACTTCCCACGCGTGGGCGGCTTCGCTGGCATCAATCAACAAGGCCCTCGGTGGCATCCCGTGCGACATGATCACCACGGCGATGGTTGCCGATGCTCTCGCCCCGATCTGGAAACGGACGCAAGACACCGCCGACAAGACACGCGGGCGGATCGAGGCAGTGTTGGCATGGGCGGCCGTCAAGACCGGGCGCAGCGCCGAGGCGAACCCGGCCCGGTGGAAGAACAACCTCGACCAACTGCTACGCGACACCGCCGAGGTGAAGCACCACGAGGCGATGCCCTATCCCGAAATGTCGGGCTTCATGGCACGTCTACGCAACCGGCAGACCGTTGCCGCGAGGGCACTTGAATTCTGTATCCTCACCGCCGCTCGAAGCGGTGAAGCAATGGGCGCACGCTGGGATGAAATCGATGGCGATGTGTGGTCGATCCCGGCCGAGCGGATGAAGGAAGGCAAAGCCCACACCGTGCCGTTGTCCGGGCGTGTGCTCGAAATCATCAAGAGCCTGCCGCGTGTGTCCGACTTCGTTTTCGTGTCAACGGACGGGCGGCGCTCTGGCAAGCAGATCGGACGCGATGCCTTCAAGGACACGCTTAAGGCGCTCGACGTTGATGCGACGGCCCACGGTTTCCGCTCGACGTTTGCCGATTGGGCGGCAGACCGAACCAACTATGCGCGTGAGGTGCGCGAGCAATGTCTCGCCCACGCCATCGAGAGCAAGTCCGAGGCGGCTTACCGGCGCGGCGAAATGCTCGACAAGCGGCACCGGCTCATGGAGGCATGGGCGGCATTCTGCGCCGGGCTCGCCGAGACCAAGGGCGAGGTGGTGACGCCAAATTTCAGGAAAACAAGGGCCTAAATACGAAAAAAAACCGGCTCTCCGGGGCGGAAAATCCGCCCGGTAGCCTCGATTTGGCGGGCCGAGCGGGCGCGGCCAAGCAGGCGCAGCCGCCCATGCGGGCGATTTTGCCCATGGATTATCGCACGGGTGACCGTCTCTAGGGCTCGCCCTCGACCAGGGCATTTTGGGCAATCCGCCCGGCCTATTCTAGCTTGATCAACGGGGCTCTGATCCAACCGGCAATATGTGCTTCCTTTTCCCTGTCTTTGGGTTGATGGCGCCTGGCGCGGCAACAGGTCCGACCATGATTGAAGCCAACGTCGTTGGCTGGCGAAGGAAGTGAGATCGAGCGTCGGGACAATCGGTACAGATGCAATAGGCTTGCGCTTCGAGATTGATGAGACGTTACAGGGACGCCTCGAAGGCGCGCCTTCCCCTGCCGCTGTAACCCAATTCGGCAGCGTTCCAGGATTCTCTACGTCAGCACAATCGCAACGCTCCGCGGCGACTGGGTTGAGCCGAGATGGGAGCAACAAGGCGACAATTGCCGCATTCCTGGCACAGCAAGCCCGGAGTTTCGAGATTAGTCTGCTAAGGGCAAGGAACCAGGAGAAAATTCTCGATCATCGCCTTGAAAATCGGGATACGGACGGAGGTCGTAAAGAAGCTCAATTTCCGGTGGTACGGCAGGCGATGGAAAAGGACAGCATGATCAAAGATTTTAATGTTTCCGAAAAAGGTCATGGTTCGTACTGGCTGCTCGGCATTCTCCGATGGGTGATGGTTCTTATCTTTGTTTCGTTCGGCATACAGAAATTCACGCCCCAGTCCGCAGACGGCATTGCATTATACATTTCCAACAGTCCGTTCGTTTCGTGGCTGTCTATCTTCGGGATCAGAGGCGAGGCTTATCTCCTCGGGATTATAGAGTTAACGACAGCCGCGCTTCTCGCTGCCGGCGCATTTATCCCGATTCTGTCGGCACTCGGCTCATTGATGGGACTTGGTACGTTTGCGATTACGTGGTCGTTTTTCTTCTCGACACCCGGTGTCGTCAAATGGAGCGTATCCACAAACCCAATAGCGTGGAACCTCACCGGGGAATTCTTGTACAAAGATGTCGTCCTTCTTTGTGTTTGTATCGTGTTGTTTTTGGCATCACTGCCAAAGAAAGTCGTCCCTCTTCGGTCGAATTGATGTCTCGGTGTTGGCGCGGCGATTCTTGCTTATCTAATTGGGCGCGGGCTTACGCTACTCGCCCGCGCCGACGAGGTGATCGAATAGATCACTCAGCGGCCAAGCGCCATTTTTGCTGCGCTGCATATGTCGCCTTTTGGCACTTCGCGACACACAGCGCTGCCATCAAGTCACGTCCGCTTTGGAGGCGAACCGGAAACGAGCGGACGCACGGCCTGTCTCATCTCGACGCCATCTGCTTGGCGCTCGATCTAACCGTGCCCAATGTAGTCCACC
>WNFC01000046.1_pt1 | contig 105203 bp, 98 predicted proteins | sample 5400541 | NCBI WGS metagenome assembly WNFC01 (sample SAMN13153342, study PRJNA577476) | soil metagenome | isolation source: 120 cm saprolite under Douglas fir tree site 2 hole 2 replicate 1 | place: USA:California | collected 2015-04-18
TACCGCCGCCGCCAGCGCCCCGCCCCACCCCGAGTTGACGACCCCGCCCCAGCCACACCATGATGCTCACGTAACCCGGCCAGGTGGTCCCTAGGTCGTGGCGAACCGCTGGTCCCATCTCGCTGGCGGGTGACACCGTGCGTTCGGTCGATCGGATCTTCTCGCTGGGTATGTACCTCGCCTGCAGTGCATTGGGCAGGTCCCCGCTGCCACTTATGGAGGCGTCGGCCGTATCAGGCGGCCACCGCGCTCCTCCTACGGACATGACCATCAAGCAACAGCTTCGCATCCCCGGCCCGACCCCAATCCCGATGCGCGTGTCACGCGCCGCGACCCGCCCGATGATCAATCCTCGAGGGCCGGAGTTCGCCGCTCTCCTCGAGCAGTGCGTCACGGGGCTCCGATCGGTCCTGCAGACCCAGAACGAAATCTTGCTATTCGGGGCAAGTGGAACCGGCGGGCTTGAGGCGACCGTCGCGAACCTGCTTAGTCCCGGCGAGCGCGTGCTGTTCTGCACCAACGGGTGGTTCAGCGAACTGTGGTCGAGGATGGCCGCGGCGTTCCGGGCAGACGTAGTCCGGCTCAGCGCACCGTGGGGGCAGGCGGTCGATGTTGAAGAGATCGAGCGTGTGCTAGCCGCGGACGCCAGGATCAGCAAGGTCTTCGTCACGCATAACGAAACGAGCACCGGAGTTCTCAACGATATGGCGGCAATCGCGGAGGTCGTCAAGGCGGCCGGCTGCCTTCTCGCGGTCGACAGCGTGAGCGGCGTGCCGTGTCATGCGCTGCCGATTGACGAACTTGGGCTTGATGTCGTTGTCACCGCGTCACAGAAAGGGTGGCTGGCGCCACCGGGGCTGACGATGATCGCTGTGAGCGATGCTGCCATTCGTGCCGCGACCGAGGCGAAATGCCCCAGGTGGTACTTCGACTTCCTACGCCAGAAGAGCTGTCAGGGCCAAGGCTTCATGCAGTCGACGCCACCACTCTCGGTCATGTACGCACTCCAAGAGGGACTGGCGATGATTCGCGATGAGGGCTTCGCCGAGATGTGGCAGCGCCACGAGCGACTGGGCCAGATGGCCCGCCTCGGGCTGCAGGCCGCAGGCCTGGAGCTCGTCGCTCGAAGCGATCTCGTCAGCAACAGCGTGACTGCCATCCATTCGCCGTTCTCATCGCCCCAGGATCTAGCATGCTTTCTGACCGATCTCCGCACGCAATATGGACTTGTGCTTGCGAATGGTCTTGGGATGATGGAAGGTAAGGCATTTCGCGTCGGTCACCTCGGCTCCATCCATGAGGATGACGTGGATGCGATGCTCGCATCGCTCACGGCCGCGCTAACCGCATTTTCCCGTCGGGTCGGCGTCCACCTGAAGCGGGAGCCGTCACGACACCTGCGCCAGCGGACGACTTTTCAACGTAACCGGGGCCCCGCCGGTCAAGCTGCGTAAGACCCGCTGCGAGGGTGCAGGCCAGATCGCTGACCTGAGCTTCCAGGTTCTTCGCTGATCGGTCGCGGCCGCGGGCGGAACAGACCGCCCGTCTGGCGCAGCAGGAGGCCACCCGCGCGCAGGCTGCGGTCGACGCCGTCCGGGCTGAGGCCGAGGCCCAGCCTGGGGTGAGATCGGCGGCAGATCAGCGACCACGAGCACCCATAGCCGGACCCGGACCCGCCCGCGTCCGTTTCCCCCGCAGAACCTAGCTGAGCACTTCGGACAGGCCATGCCGGAACTAAAGCGTCCGCCGGGGTGCTGTCCCGCGATCTGCTGACCGCCGTGGCCCCCGGGAATACCGGATATCCCGAACGGCCCTGGTGCTTGCCCGCCGGCACCCGGACACGCCGCCACGCGGCCGGCCTGCCAGCCGGCAGCCCCCTCCTGACACCTCCGCCCGGCCGCTACGACCGCCGCCGCCGCGACAGGAAGTAATCGGGGCGTGTTGCACAAGCTCTCCGTAGGGCATCAGGCGTAACGTCGTGCGACAAGCCAGGGACCCTCTGCCAGCAGTGGGTCGGCTTCGCGGAGCCTGCGGATGATCTGCACCGGGAGGTGCCTGCGTCGAGCATCGTGATGATCCTCCCGGGAACGCCCCCGCGGGGCCGAATGCACCGAGACAAGCTCGTGGCGGCGCCACTCATCCGCGCGCGCATCGTCGCACCGCGCGGCAGCACCGGCACGCGGCCACGAGCTTACCCGCCTCGTTCGGTCAGTACTGAGGGACCTTGCGCAGCAGCTCGACTATCTCCGGGACATACACCTGCTCGTGCCACACCTCTGGCGCGACCGACTCGAGCGTGATCGAGATGACGCCTTCGTCGACGCCGAAGGCGCTCTTGACCGCCTGGGTTATCTCGCTCACCAATGCGGATTCGCGTCGTTCGTCCAGTTCAGTGGGCAGGTGCTTAATGTTTACGTGGGGCATGTTGATATCCTCGTGATCGCAGGCTGGCCGCGGCCTTTAGAACGCAGTTACTTCAGATGAAGTAGTTGTCGTGCCGGATCATGAACTCCGTCCGTTCCTTGGCGTTTGGCTCGATGCCGGTCGTTGCCCATTCCGCGAGGGCTTCGAAGTACCCCTCGCGCGGTGCACCCGGTGCGAAGAGCAGCAGCATCGAAGCGGGCTCCCCGGACTCATTGCGGAAGCCATGGATGCCACCCTCTGGCACGAAGAGGAAGTCGCCGGGCTTCGCGTCGGCCCATCGCCTGCCGTCGTAGAGCTTTACCGTCCCGGACAGTATGTAGAACGACTCCGAGACGGTTTTGTGGAAATGCGGATCAGGCCCGGAGCGCCGTCCGCTGAAGTCCCAGCGGTAGAGCGCGAACTCGCCCTTGGTCGACGCTCCGGATGCGAGGTAGTGGAGCTGTGTGCCACCTTTGCTCATCTCCAGGTCATAAGGCTGATCCGCTGGGCGAAGGATGGCGCTGACTTCTCCGTCGTTGCCGGAGTACTTCGGGTCTGGGTACGACACGTCCCTTTCCCCTTTCCATGTGAGGTGATGGTTTCCATGTGAGGTGATATCGGGTAAGTTTTCCTGGTCATGCACGGTTTGGCGGGTAGCCGGCCATGGCGCCGGATCAATCCAGTGATCATCTGGGCCTTCGGGCTCCCAGCCCGTGAGAGCCACGTCGGAACCGCCTCGCCCAGTCAGTACCGCGGGACCTTGCGCAGCAGCTCCCGGCGGTTGACGATCTCCGGGACATAGACATGCTCGTGCCACACCTCCGGCGCGACCGACTCGAGCGCGATCGAGATGACGCTTTCCTCCACGCCGAAGGCGCTCTTGACCGCTTCCGTCACCTCGCTCACCAACGCTGACTGGCGCCGTTCGTCCAGTTCGACGGGCAGGTGCTTGATGCTGATGTGGGGCATGTTGATCTCCTCCAGCGCAGTTCACGGTAGGTCCGAGGGCAGGTTTGATAGCAGGCCTGAGGGCAGGTCTGAAAGCAGGCCTGAGGGCAGGTCAGAGGGCAAGTCAGAGGGCAAGTCAGAGGGCAATCCTGAGGGCAATCCTGAGGGCAATCCTGAGGGCAGTCCTGAGGGCAGATCTGAGGGCAGGCCCGAGTGTGGGTCTGAGGGCCGGCCTGAGGGATCTGAGGGCCGGCCTGAGGGCACCCCGCGCGGCACGCGTGGTCGCGCCGGCGTCCTGGGGCTAGGTGACGGGGAAGGGCGCGATGGGGAGGAACTGCTGCTTGGCGTCGGCCCAATCGGATTAGGCGCATGCACCAGGTGATTCGGGGAGAACAGCAGTACCCCGGCCGCGATCACCCCGCAAAGCACGGTGACGAGCCCGCCAGTCGCAGCGCGCATGGCGACGGAGGCGGGACGCCGCCCTGGAACGTCAACCACGATAGCCATTGCGAGCCCGGCAACGGCGATCACCGCGGCGAATATCAGCCAGCCGTGTGGGTTAGGCATCACCAGATGGGTCAGCACCCACGGTGCAGCGGCCGCCTGCACGACCGTACCCATCTGGAAGGTCGACAGATACTGCGCCCGCCGCTCCGGCCGGGCCAGTTCGTAGGAGATGGTCCATCCGGCCGCCGACTGCCACATTTCGCCGAAAGTGATCAGTACCGCGGCGACGACAGCCAGCAAGGTGGCGAGCACTACCAGGTGAACCTGTCCCATCACATAGGCGATCACTCCAAACGCGGCGAGGGAGGCCCCGGCGAGCACGGCGCAGGCGACCGCACCTCGCAGCTTGTCCGCCGACCGCGCGAAGCGCGCCTGCAGGAGGACCGCCATGACGGTGTTGAGCATGAACAGGATGCCGAAGGTCCCGATCGGCACTTTCGTGTGTATGGCAATCCACAGCGGCAGGGCGAGTGGAAGCAGCGTCAGGTGTACCGACAGCGCGCCATTGAGTATCGCGGCCGCGATGTAGCGAGCGTCGGCGACAAGGGTCGGACGGGTGCCCTTGGCTGACTTTCCCACCGTGATCAGCTGTGTCACCCGGGCCGACCGTAGCAGCAGCGCCGCGATCAGGAACGACGCCGCGTTGCCTGCGATGAGGAATACGAAGGCGGTCCTCGAGCCATGTTGGATCGCGACCGCCGCGACCAGCGCGCCGACGCTGAAGCCGACGTTGCGCACAGCGCGGATCTTGGCCAGGGTGTCCACGCGATCTTCGGACGAGACGGCGGCACCAACCACGGCCTGGCTGATCGGCGGCACCGCCGCGTCGGCCAAGCCGATGGCGCAGGCAATCATCACGAACACCGTGAAGGATCCCGCTAGGCAGTAGGCGGCGAAGCCGGCTGCCCGCCACAGTTGGAGCGCGACGTATATCCGCCCTGCCCGCACCCGGTCCGCGAGCATGCCAATCGGCACCACGCCGAGGAATCCGACGAGGCCAGCGAGGGAAAGGCCGATGCCCACCTGACCGACGCTGAGCCCGACGACCCGGGTGAAGAACAGTGCCGAGCCGGCGTAGTACATCCCGCTGCCGAGCGAGTCGATCGTTGCGATGAAGGCGAATCGGCGGCCCGTAGCCGTGCGCGGGATGATGCTTTTCGACAGGAAACGACCGATGGGGCCCGCCTGGGCGACCGGAGGGGCGGCTTGTGCCACCTCGGTTGTGGAGTGGCTCATCGTGCACTGTCCCCCCCGGGGCGTCGCGGCCACCCACGGCCGAGGACGGCAAGGGCTCGGTCCAATCTCCGCGGGCGGCGGAACGTCGTACATCGGACTCCCTAGTAGTGCGAAGTGCCGGCCGCGCCTGGATCAGCGCGTCTCCGACAGAAGGCCAGTCCCGTCCGGCACCCGGGATCACTCGGTCGCGCGGAGGGTCTCGGACACTCAGAGGGCCCAGCAGCCCTCTTAATACAGCGTCAGCGATGAGACCGAGCCGGCCCCCGCTCGCTGCGAGGCCCGCATGCTCAAGCCACCGCCTCGACGACCAGCCGCACCTCGAGCCACGCCTCAAGCTGCCGCAGCCTCTCCTCGGTGACCTGCCGGGACGGCGCCGAGATCACGAAGCAGACCATGAAATCACCGGAAAAGGCGGCCTCCTGCATGACCTGGCCGGGCGTCACGAACAGGCGCGAGCGCTCGACCCAGGGAAACGGCGGGCGTCCGGGAACGCTGACGATCCGGCCGGGTCGCTTCATCATCACCAGCTGACCCGCCATCTGCGCCGGACGCGGGATCCCCTCGACAGGAAGGGGGAGCCCGGCCTGCGCCCGTACCGCCAATTCGGCGAGATCCACGCCGAACAGCGTCCGGCCGATGTCGCGAATCGAGGCCCCGCCCGGCCGGCAGGCGATCTCGCACAGCACCAGCTCGTCGTCGGGCGTGTGGAACACCTCAGCGTGGAAGGCGAACGCACTCGGCCCCGGCAGCGCCTGGATCACGCGCTCGGTGAAGGCGAGGAGCCGCCGCCCGAGCGGATCGTCGCGGTCCAGGGTGACGTCGCGGCGGCCGCCCCGATCCGTCCTGTAGGACGCGAGCGCGTAGAGGTACTGCGATGCCCAGGCGACGACTATCCGCCCGTTGACGACCAGCCCGTCGACGTGGCACATCGGCCCGGGGACGAACGCCTCCGCGATCAGGTTGGGCTGGTCGTCGCCGGGTGCCAGGGTCTCGCCGGCGAGCAGCTCGTCGAGCTCCTCCGGCCCGGGGATGATCCGCAGGTCGATGGACCCGCCGCCGTTGCGGGGCTTGAGGACGAGGGGAAACCCGAACCGTCCGGCGAAGTCGATGAGGTCGGTCGCGCACTCCACCTGGGCGTGGGGAGCCACCGGGATGCCGGCGTCCCGCGCGAGCTGCTTCATCTCCACCTTGTCCCGGAACGCGGCGGCGCTTTGCGGCCGCTGGCCGGGAAGGCCGAGAATCTCGCGCAGCTGGGCCGCCCGCTCGAGATCACGCTCCTGGGTGGCGACGATGCGCCGGACCTTATGTCTGCATGCGAGCTCAAGCGCGCGCACTTCAACGTAGCCGCTGACGTCGTAGCCGCTCACCGCCTCCACGTGCCGGTAGCCGCCCTCGTGCGGCAGAGCGTCGCCCGAGAGATCCAGCTGCTCCTGGGCCGCGAGCAGCAGGATGTCCGCACCGAGGTCACTCAGCCACCGGTCGTAGGGGGTGCCGGCGAGCGGGCCGCGATGGAGCACAAGCACGCTCATGTCGTGTCTCCCGCTCGTCTCCGGGGCGCCTTCTGGCGTCGCCTTCGCTCGTCGCTCGTCCCTCGCTCCTCAGTCCAGGCGACGCCGCGCCCCTCCAGCTCGCTGATGGCCTCCCGCGCCCGCCGTCCCAATCCGCCCTGCGCCCGCGCGAGCGCTGCCTCGTAGCCGGGTTCCCGCTCGAGCGCGTCGACGCGCCAGTCGTGCTCCGCGCCGCAGCGCACGAGCTCCACGCGCCACGCGCCTTCGCCCGGGCGGGTGAGCCGGGTCAGCGCGGCATCTGCCAGCACTCGAGCGACCGGCGGGCTCGCTGGCAGCATCCGCGACGGCCCGCCGGCTGGACACGACAGCGCGATGCGCTCGCCCGCGCCGTCCGCCGGCTCGACGAGCAGGCTCGGCACCGCCTCGAGCCTGCCGGTAAGGCCGCCGCGGGTGAACGCCGCGACGTCTGCTTCGTTGTGGAGCTGCGCCGCCACCGGCCAGCCGGGCCGTCGGCGATGGCGCACGCGGAGGGGATAGCCCCAGCAATGCCCATACCAGTACAGGTCGCACACGCGCTGCACCGCACCGCACCGGAGCGCCGGGATGCCGACCTCGTGCAGCCGCGCACGCAGGGCGACAAGATCCCGCTGCGCGATCGCGTCCTGCCGGCCCTGACCCTCAACACCGAGATGGTCGCGCAGGGCGCCGGCCCGGATGGCGTCCTCGGGGGCGACAGCGACGATCGCGCGGATTGGGGTGTCACGCGCGAGGCGCACCGCCGCGAGCTCGACTTGCCCCGAGCGGGCGTACTGCGGAAAGCAGCGCACCTCGGCGTAGCCGCTCACCTGGCCGCCTTCGATCTCGGCCGGGGAGCGTCCGGTGAACAGAACGGCATCACCGGGCTCCTCGAGCCATTGCAGATACGGGGGCAGCGGGCCCCGTCCGCGATCGAGCACGAGCCGCGTCATCGTCCCTCCACCCCGGCCGGCGCCAGCTCGCGTGGTGCCGGCGCGGGGTCCTCGGCGGTCTCGATCCGCAGCGAGCCCATCAGCTCGTAGCACAGGCCCACGGCAGCCTCGCTGTCACAGCCGCGAACCGCGACCAGTCCGAGCCGGTCCCAGTTGTTGTGCAGCGGGCGGAGCACATCTCCGACCTTGACGCTCAGCTCCGCGGCCAGGACCTCGGGCCTGGCGCCGACCTCCTCCAGGCCACCCAGCTTGACCACCCGGCCGATGTTCCCGTGCAGGAAGCGGACGCACGCGCCCGCGAGCGGGCGGGGACGGTCGGGTAGCTCCCCGACGAGCCGGAAGGGCCAGCCGAGCGTGTACTCCACCAGATCGACGCCGTACGCCGCGCGGAGCAGGTCGCCGATGCGGTCGCCGCCGATGCGGTTGTGGGACTCGATTACCACCGGGCCCCGCGCCCCGACCCGCACCTCGGTGTGGCTCGGCCCGTCCTTCAAGCCCATCGCGTCGAGGAACCGCCGCACGGCATCGACGATGGCCCGCTCGAGGTCCGGATCTATGCGGGCGGGCAAGGTATGCCCGAGCTCAACGAACCGCTCGGGATCGATGAGCTTCTCGGTGACGGCCACCACCGCATGGCGCCCGTCGAAGCTGAACCCCTCGACGCTGTACTCCGGACCGCTGACGTACTCCTCCATGAGGAAGTCCTGGATCGTGAACAGCGTCGTGCCGTAGGTCACGCCTTCGTGGCGCAGCCGCTGGATCTCGTCCCAGGTTCGCGGCAACTGGGCGGGGCTGACCACGGGCAGCACGCCCCAGCCTGCGGTCATGTCGGTCGGCTTGACGATGAACGGATAGCCGTACGCGTCCCCGAAGGCGGACAGGCTCTCGCGGCCGTCGACTAGCCGGGCCCCGATCGTGGCCGCCCCCGACGCCGCGAGATGGCGGCGCATCTCCCATTTGTCGCGCAGCCGGTGGCTGACCTCGTACCCGGTTCCGCCCAGGCCGAGCAGGTCGTTGATCCGGCCCGCGACGTCGAGTCCCGGTTCGGTCAGGGATATCGCCGCGCCGATACCCCAGGCCCGGTGTGCCGCCTCGACCAGGGGCCGGACCACCGACCAGTCGCGGTAGTCGACCACGAACGTCACGTCGGCCAGTGCCGACTGCTCGGGCTCGAGCTTGCTCTTGTGCTGCAGGAGGATCACGTCGAGGCCGAGTGCCTTGGCCCGGCGGATCGTCTCGGTCTTGTGCCCAATAAGCACCAGGGTGCGGTCGGGGTTCATCGCGGTCAGCCCTTCGTCTTTGCGGTCGCAGGTGAATGCATGTGGTGCCGCCCGGCGGGCGCCGGCGGCTCGCCGTCGGAGCTGGTGACGACGTTGAGCCGGGCCCGCGCGTCGGCCAGGCGCTCGTCGGCCTGCCGCTCCGTTGCCGCCGCGACGGCGACGTAGCCGTGCCGCGTCGATGAGCTCCTCACCGGCGTGAGCGCGTCGCCGGGCGCGACCTTGAGCTTCAGCGCGTGGACGTATGGCTGCCGGCTGATGTCCTCTGCCCCCTCGATCACCCGCACGTACCCGGTGCCGAAGTCGAAGAAGGAGATCGCGGCGAAGCGCTGGGCCGGCGGAGGCTCGACCGGACCGTCGGCCAGCGCGGTGAAGACGGCGGCCTCCATGTCGAAGCCGCTGGCGAGCTCGACGAGCAGCGGGATCCTGTCGCCGCCGAGCCTGGCCTGCGACTCCACGATCCGTGGCCCCGCCCCCGTGAGGATCACCTCGGTGTGCGCCGGCCCGAACCGGTATCCGGTCGCTTCGAGGTAGGTGACCACGAGCTCGGTGATCGCGGCACGTGCTTCGTCGGGCAGCGGGGCAGGATGCACGTGGCCCATCTCCACGAAGTGCGGCGGCTGCCCCAGGCGCTTGGCGGTGATGCCGACGACGTGGTGGGTGCCGTGCGCGGTGATGGTCTCCACACTGAACTCCGGTCCCCGCAGGTACTCCTCGATCAGGACGGGATCCCGGTAGCCCAGACGCGCGAGCTCCTCCCGCCAGCCGTCGATGTCGCCCGGGCGCTTGATCAGGCGCACGGCTCGGCTCCCGTCCAGCCGGGTCGGCTTGACGATCACCGGCAGCTCGGCGCGCTCGCGCAGGAATCGCTCGGCCTCGGCGGGAGAACCGGCCTCGATCGAGATCACCGGCGATATGCCTCGCGCGCTCAGCAGGGCGCGCATCGCCGCCTTGTCGTTGATCTGCGTCAGGCTGCGCGGCGAGTTCAGCGCTAGCCCCATCGCCGCCGCCTGTTCGCAGACCGCCAGTTGCGTCGCCTCGCTGCCCAGATGCAGCACGTGGGCGACGTCGTGACGGGCAGCCAGCTCGGCGACGAGCCGCCGCAGCTCCCCTCGGTCGCCGAAGTCGGTGAGTACCATCTCCTCGGAGAACTCCGCGACGCCCGCGAGGTAGTCAGCGCTCTCAAGCGCCGGATCCCAGATCGAGAAGACGCGGAATCCCGCCGCGGTCGCCTTGCGCACCAGAGGCTGGTACGGCATGCACATGAGCAGTCGGTTGTTCTTCATCACTTGCCTCCCAGGGCGGCGGGGCGCAGGGCGGGTGCGTCCTCCTCCTCGGCGCGCGGCGCCAGGCGCAGACGGTTGACGTTCGAGCGGCTCGCGCCGGCCTCGATGACGGCAGCTCGCGGCGCGTGCACCACCGCGTGGGGCGGTACGTCGGAGAGCACGAGGGCCTGAGCTCCGATCATCGCGTGGTCGCCGATCATGATCGGGCCGAGAACGCAGGCATTGGCGCCGACTGTCACTGCGTCGCCGAGCCGGGGATGGCGCCGTTCCCCCGGATCGCGCTTGGCGTCGTTCCACCATCCCGTCGACCCGAGCGTCACCTGGTGGAACAGGGTCACGTCATCGCCGATGATCGCTGTCTCCCCGATCACCACGCCGCAGCCGTGGTCGACGAAGAACCGCCGGCCGATCTCGGCCCCGGGGTGGATCTCGATGCCGCCGGACGCCAGGCGGGCGATGAGGGAGAGCGCCCGTGCGGCCTTGTACATGCGCCGCTGGTAAAACCGGTGGGCGATCCGGTGCCCGAGCATCGCCACCACCGTGGGGTGCAGCGCCGCTTCGCTGCGCGAGCGGATCGACGGGTCGCGCTTGATGATGGTGTCCAGATAGTCCGTGGCCGCCGCGGCGGCCTGCTTGATTGGTGCCAGTGGGGAGATCATGCCGCTCGCTCCTCGTCCTCGCGCAGGCTGAGATACCGCTCGCCGGTGTCAGGGAGGATCGTGACCACCGTCGCACCGGCCGGCATCCGGTGCGTCAGCTGGCGGCAGCCATGCGCTGCGGCACCCGAGGAGATTCCGACCAGCAGACCCTGGTGGCGGGCCAGCTGCCGCGCCGTGGCCGCCGCGTCGTCATCGGAGACGACGATGACCTCGTCGATCAGCGAGACGTCTGTCGTCGGTGCGACGAAGCCCCCATTGAGCCCGGGGATCCCGTGCAGGCCGCCGCGGCCGCCCGACAGCACCGGTGAGCCCTCGGGCTCGACGGCCACCACGTGCACGCCGGGGTCCTGCTGCTTGATGAAACCGGCCACACCGCTCAGCGTGCCGCCGGTGCCCACGCCGCACACCAGCGCATCGATCCGACCCCGGCAGTCGGCCCAGATCTCCGGGCCGGTGGTTTCGAAGTGGGCGCGGACGTTGTCGGCGTTCTCGTGCTGGCGCGGGAACCACGCGCCCGGCAGCTCCGCGCACAGCTCGGCCGCCTTCGCGATCGCGCCGGCGTAGCCCTGAGCCCGCGGCGTGAGCACGACCTGGGCGCCGAGCGCCCGCAGGATCTGCCGGCGCTCGCGGGTCGCGCTGTCCGGCAGCACGATGACGCACCGGTAGCCGCGCGCGGCTGCGAGCGCCGCCAGCGAGATCCCGGTGTTGCCGGAGGTCGCCTCGACGATCGTGCTGTGCCCGGCGACGAGCTCGCCCCGCCGCTCGGCCGCCCGCACCATGAACAGGCTCGCGCGGTCCTTAATGCTCGACAGCGGGTTGCACATCTCGAGCTTGGCCAGCGCGATCACGTCCGGCTTGGCGTCCGGCAGGCGCAGCCGCACGAGCGGCGTCCCGCCGATCAGGTCCTCGAGCGAATCGGCGATCCGCCGCCCCCTGTGTGTCTGTACCTCTTTGAGTTTCACGTGTCTGTCCTTGGCTGGATGGTTGGTGGGGTAAGGAAGGGAGGCGCTCATGACGCGCGCCCGGATGCCGTCTCGAGCTCCGGGACGCGGTCCGCCAGCAGCCGGTAGCGGATCATCTTCACCAGCTCGCCTACGCCCGGCTCCTTGAGCAGGCCATAGTGATCGGCGTCGAGCTGGATCACCGTCGGCGCCTTGGCGAAGTAGGCATTGCTGCCCTCGATGAAGGAGTAGTCGTCACCCCGGGCTTTGAAGATCGTCATCGGGGCGTTGATCTGCCTTTCGTTCAGCTCGTGGAATTCGTACTTGAAGCCATACGTGAGGCGGACAATCTCCACGATCCGCTTCACCAGCTCGACGTCGAGGTTCGGGTAACGCTTGGCGACGAAGGCGGCCAGGCTCTCCTCGTCGCGGGCGACGGACAGGCACGCCTGCAGCGCGGGGTCGCTGATGCTGCCCGCGAACACCGAGAAAAGAATGGTCATGTACGCTGCCCGGCGGTACGCGGCGTCACTTCGATAGGCCATTTCGTCCCTCGCACGAACCTTCGGTGAGCCCGGGGCGATCAGGAATAGATGGTCGACCTGCTCCCCGGCCTGCTCGAGCTGGCAGGCGGTCTCGAAGGCCACGCGGGCGCCGAACGAGTAGCCCCAGAGCGAGTACGGGCCCTCGGGCTGCAGGCAGCGGATCGCCTTGACGTCCCCCGCTGCCATCTCCTTGATCGTCCGGTACGGGCGCTCGCCAGGGTTGATCCCGTACGCCTGCATCCCGTACAGGGGCCGCTCGAACTCCGCCCGCTCGGCGAGCAGTCGCAGGTTCATCGGATAGCCGCCCAGGCCCGGCCAGCAGATGATCGGCCGCTGTGAGCCGCCGCGCAGCCGCACCAGGCGGGAGCAGTCCTTTGACCGCTCGGAGTTGGCGACGAGGGCGGCGAGCTGCTCGACGGTCGGGTGCTCGAACAGCACCTGCAGCGGCAGGGAGCTGCCGAACGTCCGGTTGATCTTGTTGACCAGGGCCACCGCCATCAGCGAGTTGCCGCCGATCTCGAAGAAGTTGTCTTGTACCGAGACGGTGTCGTGCCTGGTCACCGCGCACCACAGCGCGCTGATCCCGCTCTCCACCGCCGTCCGCGGCACCACCACCCGCCGGTGGGCGACCTCCGCGTCGGCTTCGGCGGACGCCGACAGCGTGGCGGTGTCGACCTTGCCGTTAGGGGTGAGCGGCAGCTTGTCGAGCACCACGACCCGGTTTGGCACCATGTACGGCGGGAGCAGGGTGGCCAGTTCCTCCTTGAGCATCTCCGCCGGGCCCTGCATGTGGACGGAGTCCTCCTTCATGCCCTCGCTGCGCCGCTGCTCATCGCTCACTTGGCCGCCGAGGAAGAAGTAGGAGGGACCGGTGTCCCTGCCGCTCCGCGTCAAGATCGCGTTCATTCGCTTGGCGGCAGGCAGCGGGCGGCCGGTCCGGGAGCTGTAGCCGGAGGACATGAATCCGAGGTCCAGGTCGTTCATCATCAGCGCCTGCAGCTTGCGTCCGAGGGCGACGTAGTTCATCCAGCCCTCGCTCCCGATGGCCACGAGCGTGATCCCGAAGCTCGCCCGGTCGTAGACGCGCTGGTTAATCGCAATGACGTGCTTGCGCAGGATCCGCTCCGCCGAGACTCGTGCCAGCTCCCCGGCCTCGTACGCGTACTGGCCCGCCGGCAGGCCGGCGACGCGTCCGGGGTGCGCCTGGACGTAGATCTCCAGGTCGTCCGGTGCGGCGGACGGGGCGTGAGGAAGGACCTCGAACGCGGCGAGGTGCAGGTCGCCGCCCGCCCACTGGTGAAGCGAGTCGGCCGCCGACCAGGCGTTGGCCGCCTCGATCGCCATCCCGTAGTCGGGAAGCACCTGGTCGAACAGCCCGGCCATGTGGCCCGCCTCGATCGCCAGCACCTCCTGCACGTTCGTCTGGTAGACGGGCTTTATCGCCGCCGTCTTGCCGACGAAGTGGACCCTCAGCCGCGGCAGGTCGGTGTCCGGCTCCTCCAGCGTGCGCACCAGCTGGTGGTGGACGGGGTGGTAGTAGTAGTACCCGGGGGCGAGCCCGGCGACGTGGGCGACCTCGAGATACATCTGTGTCGCGTAGAGCGCGCCGGGGGACGCGTAGCCGTACTTCGGCAGCAGCCGCTCGGGGCTGTGGTACTGGCCGAAGTAGCGCAAGATCTCCCCTAGCTCGGTCAGGCGCAGCGACTTCAGGCTGCGCGCGCGGCAGTCCGGGACTCGCCGCTCGAGCAGGCGCAGGATGTCGGTCCTCGTGACCTCGCCGCCTTCGAAGAAGCGGTAGGTCTTGCGCGCGTAGACCCGGCGCCGCTGCTCTGGGGTAGGCGTGCTGCCCGGCAGGTCGATGACTACCCGGCCGGCCATCTCCGCCGCGCTCAGGCAGCCTTCGCCCGACAGTTGCGCCTTGAGCTGCAGGCGGCTCGCCTTGGACTGATGGTGGCTCCCGTGGTTGCCCTGGTCCATCAGCGCGGCCTCCTGGGGGTCGAGCTCGATGAACGCGATCAGGCTCTGGAAGCCCGTCGCGGGATCGTCCTTGACGATCACCGCCGCGTTCCCGATCCAGTCGTGGTCCGCGATCGCCAGCCGGACCTCGTCGAGCTCGATCCGGTGGCCCCGCAGCTTGATCTGGTTGTCAGTGCGGCAGACGAACTGGGCGCTGCCGTCCGCGTTCCAGTAGGCGAGATCGCCCGTCTTGTACATCCGCGTGTGGCGGGCAGCGCTGGGGAATGGGCTGGCGAGGAAGCGCCCGGCGGTCAGCTCAGGATCGTTCAGGTAACCGCGCGCCACCTGAACCCCGCTTATGTACAGCTCGCCCACCTCGCCCGCCGCTGCGGGCCGTCCCGAGGAGGTGAGGATGTGAAAAGCGGTGCCGCGCACGGGCACGCCGATCGGCACCGAAGTGGAGTCGGTGTCCAGTGCCACCCCATCGACCGTGCAGGAGGAGGCGTTGATGGTGCACTCCGTCGGTCCGTACAGGTTGACCAGCTGGCAGGAAGGCAGCGCGCGCAAGCAACGCCGCGCGAGGCTCTTCGACAGCGCCTCACCGCCGCTGAAGATCTGGGTCAATGTGCTGGCTCGCGCCAATTGCCCGCTGTCCAGGAGGGCCTGCAGCAGCGTCGGTACGCACTGCAGTGCCGTGACGCGGTGCTCGGCGATCATCTGCAGCATCCGCTCCGGGTCCCGGTGCATGCCGGGGCTGCCCACGACGACCCGGGCACCGCAGCTGTTGGCGAGGATCTCCCACTGTGCGGCGTCGAAGCTCATCGGGGTCTTCTGCAAGACGATGGTCGACGGACCCAGGCCGTAGGCGGCCTCCAGCCACCTCATCTGGTTGACGATGCTGCGGTGCTCGATCATCACCCCCTTGGGTCGGCCGGTGCTACCAGAGGTGTAAATGACGTACGCCAGGTGGCTGGGGTCCGGCCGCGCAAGATCCTCGTGCGCGAGGCTGGAACGCCCGCGCTCAGCCGCCTCGGCCACGCTGATCACCACGGTGCCGGGCAGCGCCAGCTCGGTGACTTGCTGCTTCAGGCCCTCCCCGCAGAGAATGACCCTGGCCCGGCTGTGCTCGACCATGTACCGCAGGCGGTCTTCGGGGTACTCCGGCGCGAGCGGCAGGTATGCGCCGCCGGCCAACAGGATCCCCCACACCCCCACCATTAGGTCCACCGACGGCTCCACGAACAGACCGACACAACTGTCACCACCGACGCCCAGATCTCGCAAGTGAGCGCCTACGCCAGCACTCGCCTCCGCTAGCTCGCCATAGGTGAGGCTGGCTTCGCGAGAGACCACGGCCAAACGGCCGGGGTGCGACCGCACCTGCTCGCACAACAGGTCAGTAAGGCAGAAGTCGACGATGTTTGTGCATGTCTCCTCGGTGCTGACGCGCGCCGTGGTGACCATTGGTATCTCCTTTGTGCGACGACATTCCCGACCATCACAAGCAAGCCGATGTGCCGGACGTGTACGTTGGCGAATGAAAGCGGGCCGCCCCGCGCAGCAAGCATGATGGGAGGCCTCACTCCGGCCGCGTTGCCGGCGCGGGACTCGAGACTGACCCCCCGTGATCGACTACATTTCTGCACTCGTCGGTCACCCCACACAGGGGCCGACCGATCCTCCCTGATACAAAATCTTTTGGCAGAAATCTGTCCGGTAGACACCGCTGGTGACCGGATGCGCGCGGTGCGGATCCCCCAGGACTGCTGCCAGTCCAGTCCCCGGCGACCGAGATGTCGCTATTGCCACCGTGAGCGAACTCGATGTCGGGGGTTTCCCTCCGTATTGCTATTCCGAAGGAGCCAGTGGCCCTCGGAGGTGTTGTCGAAGGGGATCCCCGGCGGACGGTGGACACAGATGAGCAAGGCAGATGGGTCCCGTCGGCCTGATCCTGGTGGCCGATCGCTGCGAGGTGCGCCCGCTGTGCGCCGCGGCCTCGGCTGACCCAGCTGCTCACCGGCCAGGAATCACCTGGCACCGCGCAGCGCGCCAGGGTCGGCGTCGCGATCGGCGGCATCCACGCGGCACTGCTGTACGCCGCGCCCGGCGACGATCCCGCCGTCGTGCGCAGCGCGGTGCTCGCCGCGGCCAGCGGGGCACTCGGCATCCCCGGCCCCCGCACGCCATCCCGACCAGCCGCCAATGTGATTTACCGCCGGTGAACTGCCACCCCGCGGCGACGGCGTCCCCAGCGCCGTGGCGCCATGGCCATCGGCTCGGCGGTGGCCACTGCCATCCTCGTCAGCGGTCCCATCACCAGCGCGGGAGCGGACCCCGCCAGAGCCATCGGACCCATGATCCTCGCCGGGCGATTCACCCACTGGCGGGACTATCTGGCAGCCCCCATCGTCGGCGGCATACTGGCTGCGACCATCCCCAAGGTTAGGTCCTGCGCCAGAGGGCAGCGCTCCCGACCGACCGCGCCACGGTCGAACCTGGCCCCGTGTGACGATGCTCCGACAGCGCCTGCCACCGCAACCACGCATGGACAGATCAGCCATTCGGGAGCAGCATTCATGCCATACCGGCCAACCTCGTCCGGCATACAGATCGGCGGATACGGATCGTGAAGCGTCAACCGGCACTTACCACGGAGTGTAACTGGATAGGTGTCCTCTCTTAGCGACGGATCGTCGACTCGGCGCGCGAGCAGTCGAAGCGCGTAGCGGTCTAGCGCGGGCGCCCAGATTAGCCAGTTCTGGGTGGCCGGGTCCGCGCAGCCGCCAAGTGGCGCCATCCGGCCGCGATAAGAGCCGCCGACGACGCCATGTTGAGGACGATCGCGAGCCTGGTCGCCGGCGACCAAGAGCGCGGCCGGCAAGTGACGGGTTCGATTGCCGTGCCCAGGACGCAGCCCATGCCGATCCCTGCGCAGACGGCGCCTGTCAGCGCGCTTGGTCCGGTGCGCTGTGACCTTGCCGCCGCGATGACCGCCGCGAGAGGCATCGGCCACGGTGCGGCAACACCGGCTCCCCAGCCGGCCAGCAGCCCCGCGGGGACCGGCAGAGGGACGCTGATGCCGCAGGGCTGGCCAGGAAGCTCGTCGCGGATCGCCACCGCGCTGCCCACAACGGCTGCACCGGCAAATGCGACCGAAGCGGCAAGCAGCGCCCGGTCCGGATCCGCGCTCATCAGATGCTCCTGTCCGTCGGTGCCGGGGCAGCTCAGGGCAATGTACGGCTGCCGATCAGTGATCTGGCGCCGGGCGGCCGGTAACAACTGAGGTCACCTGCCTATCGGCATCTTCGCACGGTCGGTCACCGGAAGAGGCGAACAGTCCGCTGTCTGTGGTTGTGGGGCATGTCCAACACCCAGATCGCCGATGCGCTCGTCGTGGCCGAGACGACCGTAAAGACCGATGTGGCCCGCATCGTGACCAAGCTGGACCTGCGACCGGGCACAGGCCGTCGTCGCCGCCTACCCGTCCGGGCTAATCCAGCCCGGACGTACCACCAAGGGCGACATACCGGGCTGGTATGTGAGCCAGAACCGGAATTTACGTCGGTACAGCGTGCTCGTTCGCGTGCCGCACTCACAGCCGCCCGGCCTTTGCGGTTCGGTGTACAGATCGGCGGTTACATGCCCGGCTGCCGCCGACTGGTTGACCACGCTCTGTGGTCAGCGTTCGAGCTAAAGATCTGGAACCGCGCTCCTGGTAGCCAAAGTCCCCCGACGCGCCTTGGTGGTCCCGGAGGTACCTCATCGCGACATGCAGAACAGTGCGGCTTTCCAGCTGTGCTGTCGTCGTCGGCGCAATGTGGATATATCTAGTTGGCGCACTGCCGGATATACTCGATCGGGAAGGGACGACCATGGCCAAGACTCTCATCGAGATCGACGACGACTACCTTGCTGCCGCCCAGCAGGTGCTGGGCACCGCAACCAAGAAGGACACCGTCAACGCCGCCCTCCGCGAGGTCACCGCGCTAGCGGCCCGGCGCCGGGATCTGCAAAGACTCACCTCCCGCGGCCTTCCCGACCTTGAAGATGAGGACGTGATGCGGGCCGCATGGCAGCGGTAGCGAGCTACCTGGCAGACACTAGTGCGCTGGCTCGCCTGCACCACCCGGTGGTGGTCGCGGTCCTGGTACCGCTGATCGAGGCGGGAGTCGTAGCTACCTGTGGTGTCATCGAGTTCGAGCTCGGCTGGGCAACCCGGAGCAGCGCAGAGTTCGACCAGCTGCGAACCGATCGCGATTCCGGCTACGAGTAGCTGGCGACCCACGATGAGGACTGGCGGCGCGCGCTTGATGTCCAGGCCTCGCTGTGGCGAGGCGGGCGCATGAGATCAGTCGGCCTGCCCGACCTGCTCATCGCGGGTGTGGCCGAACGAGAACGTGTCTCCGTTTTGCACTACGACGGTGATTACGACTTCATCGCGCAGGTCACTAGGCAGCCCATTCAATGGGTGGTACCTCGCGGAACGGTTCCCTGACAACCATTGCACAGAAGAACTAGTCCCGCTTTTGGCGAACCACGCGCGGCAAATGAGGGCGTTTCCGCGGAAACGCAGCGTTCCAGGGCTGCGGCGGCGTTTCCCGAAAGGAAAATTTGCTTGCGTTTTAACCTCAAGGTGGTGATGGGGTGGTTGCGGGAGCAGCGCGCCTCAGTGTGCGGTATCTGGCTGATTCCTTGGGGCTGGCTTTCCGGATGGTGCAGTGCCGGGTGGCTGGGCGGGATCGCTTGCCTTTGGGGCGGCCGGGGCCTTTCCCGCTGGGTTTTGGCGGTGCTGCGGGGGTGCCGATGATGGTGCGGAGGCTGCGGAATGCGCGGCGGACGCGGGCGGGGTGGTAATGGTGGCCCGGTGTTTGCGGGCCACCGCCGTCACGGTCGAGCGGTGCTTGGCGGCTCGGCATCGACAACCGCCGCCCACAGATCATCCGGGCCCGAGATCCGCAGCAGCTCTGCCGGAGCGTCCAGGAAGATCGCGGTGATCGCGGGATCAAGCGCCCGCCCGGACCAACGCGCGACCGTCTGGGCCGCGACCGCGACCGTCTGGGCCGCGACCGCGACCGTCTGGGCCGCGACCACGCCGCCCGCGACAGCATCGAACATCACCGCTGCATAGCCGACGGCCGCGAACCGCACCGCGTCGGCGAGCTCATCGCCAGACCGGCCGGCCGGCACGCCGCACCCGTCGAAGCGCTCGAAGGCGTCGAGAACGGCGCGGCGCACCGCCTCCGGCAGCCGCAAGCGCCCCGCCAGGCCGGCGCCGACCTCGCAGTCCGCGCGCCCCTCGGCCTTCAGCCTCGCCACACCCGCAGCGCCGCCCCAGGATCCGCAGCCGTTCGGCGCCCGCACCCAGACCCGCGAGGAACCGCATCGCCTCGGTGTCGGCAAGAAGGGCCAGGACGTCGCCGGCGGTGCGCTCTTGGCTGCTGGGTTCCGGCAGCGGCAGGTGTGCCCGGGTCTGGTAGCGGTTGGGGCGTCCGTTCTTCTGTTTGACCACGTAGCCGGCCTCGGCCAGGTCGGTGACGGTGCCGTAGGCGCTGCGTTCGGTGATGCCCCGGCTGGCCGCGATGTCGCGCAGGCGCACCTCCGGGTCCTGGGCGATGCTCAGCGGCGCCTGGGCGTGGTTGGTCAGGAAGGTCCAGTTCGCCATCATAAACACGTTACGAAATTCTGGAAAATAGTTGCTAGTTCTTGAATGCGAGCGTAGCGTGCAAGACAGGCACCGGAACTCAGCCGCCAACGGCGGCTAACTACCCGGGGCTACCGGAGGAGCGCACGCCCGTCGGCCTGGTCATCGCCATCGCCGTGGTCATGGCGCTCGCAGTGCCGCGCATCCGGCTGAGGCTGTCGGTGCCCGTTGCAAGCCGCCGGGCCAGGTCCCTGGCCTGGCGGCTGCGGATGTGGAACCGGTGACACGATGAACGTCTTCGCCGCTAACGACCTCGAGGCCGCGGACCTCCTGGCCCTGGCCCGGCTCGATGACGACGGCGCACCGCCGGCGGTGACCCCGGCCGCCGGCCAGGGACGGCCAGGGCCGTCACGCGATCCGCCTGCCCGGCGCCGGGCAGGTGACCGCCAGCCAGGCGGAGATGATCACGGCAGCGCCAGGCCGCTCTCGCCAGCAGCTGACGCCCGCCCTACCGGCGTCGGGTAGCGCCGCGCATTCACCTCCGCCTCCGCCTCCCTCTACCCGAAGGGGAATAGCGTCATGCCCGAACCAGCGGTGACCCGCCCGCGCCCTGCCAGCACCCCGCCGCTCCGGTACACCTACGCCGGCGGCTCCGCCCCGGGACCAGCCAGGGTCCCGGCCGACCGACCCCGTGATAGCAGCAGTTGCAGACTGGGGACAGGCATGTCGCGCGGTGCACGCTTGCGGCCGGAGGTGACCGATGACAGCCGGCTGGCCCAGGCCAGGGAACGGTTCCTGACAGCGGAGCCCATCGAGCCGGGCCAGGTGCGTGACACGATCCTGGCGTCTTGGCGGCGCTCCCGGGAGTGGCATGTCGCGGCCGACCGCATTGACCTTTCCTACGTCCGCGATCCCGACCTCGACACCCCGCTGACCCGCACCGCCCTGCCGGTGCTGCAGAAACTGCGCGAGAGTCTTCAAGGCGAGCCGGTCAGCGTCATCCTCACCGATGCGCATGGGGTGGCGCTGTCCAGGCTGACAGCCGACCACGATCTTGAGCGGCACCTCGACCGCGTTCAGCTAGCGCCGGGCTTCAGCTACGCCGAGGAGTTCGTCGGCACCAACGGGATCGGCACCGCGCTGGAGAGCGGCCAGGCGGCGCACGTGTTCGGGCACGAGCACTACGCCGAGCACCTTGAGGACCTCGCCTGCGCCGCGGTGCCGATCCGCCACCCGATCTCCGGCAAGGCCGTCGGCGCCGTGAACCTGACCTGCTGGCGCAAGGACGCCGGGCGGCTGCTGATCGCGCTCGCCCAGAGCACTGCCGGCCAGGTCACGCAGGGCCTGCTCAACGACAGCAGCGCGGAGGAGTTCCAGCTGCTGCGGGAGTATCTGCGGGCCTGCCGGTACACTGGCGGGTTCGTCTTTGCGCTAACCAATGACATGGTGCTGATGAACGACCAGGCGCGGGACACGCTCGACCCCGGCGACCAGGCCGCGCTCCTCGGCCATGCAGCCGAGGCGCTGGTCGGCGACCACCCCGCTCTGGTAGATGTCGAGCTGCCAACCGGGGCCAGGGCGCGGATGCACTGCCGCCCCCTGCGCGGGAAGGGCAGGCGGCGGCTGGTTGGCGGCGTGGTGCATGTGAAGCTGATCGAGCCGGCCAGCCAGCCAGCGGTGGATGTGGGGACAGGCTCGCAGGCGCGGAGGTTCGGGCCCGCCCTGGTGGGCTCCGGTCCGCTGTGGCTGCGCGGGTGCCGTCAGGTGGAGGCGGCCTGCGCCTCGGGCGAGTGGCTCTCGCTGGAGGGCGAGCCCGGAGTCGGCAAGCTGGCGCTGCTGCGGGCTGTCCACCGGTGCCACACCCCGGCCGGCGCGTTCCATGTGCTGGACGCCGCCGAAGCCGGTGATCACGACTGGATGGTGCGGGCGCTGGGCGAACTGCTTGAGGGCGAGGGGAGCCTGGTCATCCGGCACGTCGACCGGCTCAGCACCCTGCGGCTTCAGGCGCTGTGGATAGCGCTGGAGCAAGCGCTGGCCGCGGGCAGGCAGCAAGTTCTGTGGGTTGCGGTCACGCTCAGCCAGAGCCCGGTCAGCGGCGACCTGGCCGGGCTGCTGAAGTTCTTCCCGGGTGCCGTGGAGCTTCCCCCGCTCCGCCACCACATCGAGGACCTGCATGAGCTCGTGCCGTTTTTCCTGGCCAGGCTGAACCCTCACGGGCCGCCGGTCTGCTCGCCCGAAGCGATGCATCTGCTGCTGCGGTCGAACTGGCCGGGCAACACCGAGCAGCTCTGGCAGGTCCTCCGACGGGTTGCCCGGCACCGGCGCACCGGGACAATCCATCCGGGTGACCTTCCGCCGGAATGCTGGAGCGTGAGCCGCCGGCTGCTCAGCCCGCTGGAGTCGATAGAACGCGATGCCATCGTGCAGAGCCTGCTGGACCACCAGGGCAACAAATCCAAGGGAGCCGGATCATTGGGTATGTCCCGGGCGACGATCTACCGCAAGATCCACGAGTACGGGATCATCACCCCGGCCAGCTGACCGGCGTGCGCCGCCCGTAATGGCATCCCATTGAGAACAGCGGCGTGCCTGAGGGGGTGCGTGTCCCTCCGCCGCCATGCCATCGGCAGCAAGGGCGCTCATTCATCGACCGCGCCTCAGCCGCCGCGCCCGCATCGTCACAAAGGGGGTGCGCCAATTTTGCAGGGGCCAGGCTCAGCCGGGCTAGGCCTGTGATTGTCTGAGTGTGCTGATATCGGTTTGATCGCGGCTCGTCCCGCGTACGGCGCGTGTCCTTGCCGTTCCGGAAGTCGCGCCGGGTGGAGCCATCGCTAGGCGCAGGGGCGGTCTGCCTTAGCCGGGTGAGGTCGTCGGCTGGACTCGCGCTTCGGGGTCGGCATTGGTTCTGATCATTCGAACATTAGCGATGCTAACGAGTTTTCTGGGAGCCAACGACCGCAGATGCGGGGCTACAACAGGCTACATCCAGCCGCTGTCCGTGCAGCTAGGCGGCACGTCAGGCGACGCCGGGGGAGGGAGGCAGACACTACTCCGTGAACCACGGTGGACATGCCGAATCCTTCTCGTAATGCGTCGGCCAACGGCCTACCTACCGTGACAGCAGGTCGGCCCTGATGCCGGCCGGATCAGCTGAAGAGGCTGGCGCGGATGGCCTGCGCGAGGTGGTGCTCGAGTTCCTGGGCTGGCATCTGGGCCAGCGGACCGCGTTTGATGATGTACCGGCTGAACGTCACCCCGATCAGCTGCGCGGCCGCCAGTTCGATCTGTGCTTCGGATGGCGGTTCGGCCAGCGCCGTGCGGTAGATGGCGACGCTGCGCTGGTGCATGGCGGTGTACAGCCGGATCGCGGCGTTTTCGTTGGCGCCCGCGGCGCGGATCAGGGCCAGGAAGGGGTCGTCGCCGCCGGCCCGTTCCATCCGGGCGAGGTAGCCGTGCGCGATCCGCTCGGGCAGGGCCTGCGGGTCGCCGTGGATCAGGTCGTCCAGGTCCTGGGGGCCGGGCACGGCGGCCATGAACAGGTTTTCCTTTGACCCGAAGTGCCGCAGCACGAGGCCGTTGGCGACGCCGGCCCGGCGGGCGATCTCGCGGATCGTGGCCCGCGCGTAGCCGCGCTCGGCGAACGTCAGGCGGGCTGCGTCCAGGATCGCGGCGCGGTGCGCTGGCGGGTTGCGGGTGCGCTTGCGCGGGGCGCGGGTCGCGTCCGGGGCGGCGGTCGCGTCCGGGGCGGCGGTCGGGTCCGGGGCGGCGGTCGGGTCCGGGGCGGCGGGGGTGTGGTCCATGTCACCTAGTGTACGGCTGGTCATTAACTGGTGCCGGGGATAGTCTTAATGATCAAGCGTACATTAACGTCGGTCAGCCGGGGCCTGGACTGCTCCGTGAAGGGAAGCGACCGCCATGTCACGAACATCCCAGGCCGGTGTTCCGGCCGTCGCCGCGGCCAAGCGCCGATCGCCTGCTGTGGCATGAAAGTGGAGATGGTTTCTCCGGTTGCTTCCTCTACTGAGAGAAGGACAGTCAGCGTGATTGAGGTCCGTGAACTTACCAAGCGCTACGGCGCGAAGACCGCGGTGGACAGCCTGACATTTACCGTCAAGCCGGGGATCGTGACGGGTTTCCTGGGGCCGAACGGCGCCGGGAAGTCCACCACGATGCGGGTGATTATCGGGCTGGATGCCCCGAGTTCGGGGTTGGTCACGGTCGGCGGGCGGCGTTACCGGGACTACCCGGCGCCGTTGCATGAGGTGGGGGCGCTGCTGGAGGCCCGGTCGCTGCACCCGGGCCGGTCGGCTTTCAAGCATTTGCTGGGGCTCGCCCTGACGCACGGGATTGCGCGCCGCTGGGTGGATGAGGTGATCGGGCTGGCCGGGCTGGGCGACGTCGCGCACAAGCGCGTAGGCGGCTTCTCGCTCGGCATGGGCCAGCGCCTGGGCATCGCTTCGGCGCTGCTGGGCGATCCCGGCACCGTGATCCTGGACGAACCGGTGAACGGGCTCGATCCCGAGGGAGTGCCGTGGGTGCGCAATCTGCTCACCGGCCTGGCCGCCGAAGGCCGCACGGTCCTGGTGTCCAGCCACCTGATGAGCGAGATGGCGCTGACGGCCCAGCACCTGATCGTGATCGGGCGCGGCAAGCTGATCACGGATGCGAGCGTGGATGAGTTCACCGCGCGGGCACCGGGGAACGTCGTGCGGGTCCGCACGCCGGGCGGCTGCGCGACCTGCTGGCCGCCCCCGACGTCGCCGTGACCCTGGCCAGCGACGCGCCAGGCGTGCTGGAGGTACACGGGCTGACCAGTGACCAGATCGGCACGACCGCCGACTCGAATGGCCTGACCCTGTATGAGCTGACGCCACAGCACGCCTCGCTGGAGGAAGCCTTCATGGAGCTGACCCGCGACGCGGTCGAATATCACGCTGGCGAGCCCGCCGGCGCAGCAAGGAGCACGTCATGACCACGACTACCATCCCGGCATCAGCCACGCCGGCCGCAGCCCGGACCATCAAGCTCACCTGGGCGCGCGTGCCGCGATCAGAGTGGAGCAAGCTGTGGTCGCTGCGCTCCACCGCGTACGGACTCGCCGCGGCGGCGATCGCCATGATCGGGCTCGGGCTCATCTTCTCCGCGGTGCAGGCCTCGAGCGGCGGCCACACCGCCTCCGGCGGCCCCGGCAGCACGGCCGGCACCTTTGATCCCGTCGCCACCAGCCTCGGCGGCCTCTTCCTCGCCCAGCTCATCATCGCGGTCCTCGGGGTGCTGCTGATGAGCGGGGAATACTCCACCGGCGCGATCCGCTCCACCCTCGCCGCCGTGCCCAGGCGGCTGCCGGTGCTGTGGGCCAAGGGCACGGTCTTCGCCGGGGCCACCGTCGTCCTGATGGCCGCGGCCTCGATGGCGGCCTTCCTCGGCGGCCAGGCACTGCTGTCCGGCAAGCACCTCGGAGTGTCCCTGTCCGACCCCGGCGTCCTGCGCGCGGTCCTCGGCGCAGCCCTCTACCTGACCATCGTCGCCCTGTTCGGGCTTGGCCTGGGCGCGCTGCTGCGCCGCACCGCCGCGGCCATCGCCGCCGCCGTCGGCCTGCTGCTCGTCCTGCCGCTGCTCGCCAACGCGCTGCCCCGCACCTGGAAAGCGCACATCACCCCCTGCCTCCCCGGCAACGCCGGCCAGGCCATCATCAACATCCACAGGGCCGCCGGCACCCTAGCGCCATGGACAGGCCTCGCCGTGTTCTGCGCCTACGCCGCAGTCGCACTCGGCGCCGCCGCCATCATGCTCCTCCGGCGGGACGCGTGACCGCCGCACCTGACGTCTCCTTGCGGCCCGGGGACCGCTGGCCAGGCCCGAGTGGGACGCCGCACCGTCGTCAGCAGCCTTTGAGAACCCGAGAACGACCATGACTTACAGCGAACGCGCGACACGGCCCCATCCCCCTGCCCGCGGCACCCGGCCAGGTCGGCGGCCGGTCCCGGCCATCGCCATCGCGGTCGCCGCAGCTGCGGTGCCCGCGGTCATCGGCGACACCGCCGTCTCGCTGATCGCCCGCCAGGCGGGCGTCTCCAGCAGCTTCACGCCGATCCAGCCAGCCGCCTACATCGCTCTCACCATCCTCGGGCTGATCGCCGGCGCCCTGGGCTGGTACACGATCACCCGGCTGAGCACCCGGCCCGGACAGCTCCTGCGCCGCCTCGTCCCGGCCGCCATCGTCTTGTCCTTCATCCCCGATATCGCCGTCGGCGTCAGCAAGGCCGTGCCGCACACCACCTGGGCCGGCGTCGGCGCCCTGATGGTCATGCACGTCATCGTCGCGGTCGCCGGGGTCGCCAGCTACCGCCGCTTCCTGGCGGGCCGACGATGACTGCCGCCCTCCGAGATCCGGACACGTTGGTCGCCCAGCTCGGCGCCTATTCGGCGACTGATCCGGAGAAAGCGACAGCGAGCCCGGCGGGCGGGGGTGGCGTAGCTGACCAGCGAGGGGCGTGCTGGGTTGCTCCGGCTGCTGCTGCTGGCGGGAGCCGCGGGCACTGCACGGCCGAAGCGGGCACGGCTGTTGTTTCTCGGCCTCACCGCCACCAGCGCTGTGGTCCTGCTCGGGTGGATCGTGTACCTGGGCGGCACTCTGTTCCCGCCGCCCTCAACTCATACTACAATTATAATAGAATTAAGCGACGCCTGATCGGAGAGCGAATGGCTGCGCCGGGGACATCTCCGCGGACATGCGGGCGCTTCCGCAGCGTGACAACGTGATCGTCTGCGTCTGGCCGGGAGGGTAAGGCCGTAGTGGACTGCCGGACGCGGCGAAAGGAATGGGCGTGGGGAAGGAACCGCTTGCTGTACGGCTAGCCGGTACCGCGGCCGCGTTGTCAATCGCTGGCCTGCCGGCAGACGTTGTGGCCATCACCAAGGAGCTGATCGCGGATCAGCTCGGCCTGCAGCTGCTAGGCGCGACGCTGCCTAACGTGGCGCCGGCCGGCCGGCTGGTGGCCGCGGCCGGAGGAACGCCGGAGTGCACTGTCGTCGGCTCCGGCATGCGGACGAGCGTGCCCTATGCGGCGTACGCCAACGGCACCTTCGGCCATGCCTGCCAGTACGACGACTCACATCAGCTGGCGTGGCACCCCGGCTCCTGTGTCGTGCCGAGCGTGCTCGCCGTCGCCGAGCGCGAGCGGCGAACCGGCGCCGATGTGGTCACCGCCGTGATAGCCGGCACCCAGGTGATGGCCGTGCTGGGTGCGGCGGCGACATCCGCGATGCAGCGGCTGGGCTGGCACGGCGCGAAGGTGCTCGGCGTCTTCGGCGCGGCCGTGGGGGCCGGCCTGATGCTCGGGCTCACGGGTGATCAACTTGCCCAGGCCATTGCGATCGCGGCAAGCGACTCCGCCGGCACGATGGAGTACGACCATGGCGGGGGAGAAGTCAAGCGGCTGCACGCAGGCTCGGCTGCGCGGGCAGGCTGCGAGGCTGCGCTGCTCGCCGGGGATGGCATGACCGCGCCGCTTACCGCGCTGGATGGGGACAAGGGCGTGCTCGCCCTGATCGGGCGCCTGAGCGCAGCGGAAGCGCGCGCCGCTGTCGACGCGGCGTACGACCGGTTCCATGTCCTGGACCTCATATTCCGGCTGCATCCGACCGTGGGCACCATCCATGCCCCGCTGGACGGCATCGCTGCGTTGCGCCGGGAGCACGGCTTCGAATGGCCTGACGTCGAAAAGATCAGAATCGGCCTCACCGAGTACGCGAAGGCCCATGGTGGCACGGTCACGCGTCCGCACGATGTGCTCTCGGCGCAGTACAGCCTCGCGTTCAGCGCCGGCCTGCTGCTCACCCGCGGGCAGGACCGCCCGCAGGACTATTTCGACTCCGCGTTGTGGAGCGATCCGGACATCCTGGCGGTCGCGGACCGGGTTCAGGTGTACGCGACCACGTTCCCGGACGGCTTCCCCCTGCTCAGCGCTCGCGTCGACGTGCGGCTGCGCGACGGGCGGGAGTTCGCGACGGTGCAGCGAGGTTTCCGGGGTCACCCTGCGAACCCGGCGACGGCCGCCGAGATCGAGGCCAAGTTCCGGGGAAACCTCCAGGGCCTTCGCAGCACTGACGAGACCGAGGAGATTCTCGCGCTGGCGCGGGGCCTTGTCGAGGTGCATGACCTGGGGCGCCTCACCGAACTGCTCGCGGCGCCTTCCCGCCGCGACAGGTCAGTCCCCTGAACCTGGCCTCCAGTAACCTCTTGGGCTGAGCGGGTCAGCCGGCTATGCCGCGGCCGCGCCGGGACCAGTAGGGTGCGCGGATCACTCGCTTGTCCAGCTTGCCCATGGCGTTGCGCGGCAGCTCTGCGAGGAAGCGGACGCTCCGCGGCACCTTGAAGTACGCAAGTTCGGCCCGGCAGTGGCCGATGACGGCTGCATCGCTGATCGCGGCACCGGGCTCGCACACCACGAACGCCGCCACCGCCTCTCCCCACAGTTCGTGCGGGACGCCCACGACGGCGGACTCCACCACGCCGGGCATGCGGTTGATGACCTGCTCCACCTCGAGCGAGTAGACGTTCAGCCCGCCGCTGATGATGACGTCGACCCGCCGGTCGACGAGGTAGAGGTAGCCGTCGCCGTCGCGCCGGGCCATGTCGCCGGTGTGGTACCAGCCATCGCGCAGCACCGCGGCCGTCGCCTCCGGGGCGTTCCAGTACCCGGCCATGACGGTGTCGCCGCGGACGACGATCTCGCCTACCTCGTCGTCGGCGGTCACGCTGCCGTCCGGGCGCCGCACCTCGACGTCCAGCAGCGGCAGCGGGCGTCCCACCGACGCCAGGCGCCTGCGGTCGGCGGGATCGCCGGAGAGCCGGTGCCGCATGCCCGCCACGCCGGTCGCCTCCGTCATCCCGAAGGTGGAGCCCAGCACGTCGCCGAAGACGGCACCGAGCCGCTGCAGTTCGGACGCGCGGATCGGTGCCCCGCCCGTCCAGATCGCGCGGACACTGCGGAAGTCGCGGCGATCCAGGTCGGCCTCGCGCAGCAGCAGCGTGATCATCGCCGGGGCCAGCTGCACTTGAGTGATCCGGCGCTGCTCGATGATGCGCACGACCTCAGCGGCGGCGAAGTCCGCCATTACCACGTGGGCACCGGCCAGGGCGGGTGAGAGGCCGGCGGACTGGCCCCGCAGCACATAGGGCGGCATGCAGGTCAGTACCACGTCGTCGCTGCGGAACCGGTTGGCCATGCCGTACCCGTAGGCGGAAAGCACCGATCCGCGGTGCGTGAGCATGGCCCCCTTCGCGACCCCCGTCGTGCCGCTCGTGTAGGCGATGACGTTGAGGTCCTCGTCGTCCAGCTTGACTGGAGGCGGTTCAGGCTCGCACTCGGCCAGCGCCTGCTCATAATCCAGCGGCTGGCCGTGACCCGAGCCGAAGCCCAGGCGGAGCGGGATGTCCGCCGAGGAGACGATGCCGGCGAGCCGTGCGTCGACGACGGCCGCCGCGGCTCCGACGTCGCGCAGGATGTGCTCCACTTCGGCAGGCTGCAGGCGGTGGTTGACCGGGACCACGACGAGCCCGGCCTTGGCGCAGCCGAAGTGCACCTCCCAGTAGCGGTGGCAGGCCTTCGCCAGGATCGCCACGCGGTCGCCGTGCCGCAAGCCGCGCGCGTACAGCGCCGCGGCGAGCCTGCTGCTGCGCTCGTCGGTCTGCCGCCAGGTGAGGTCGGTCTCGGCGCAGCTGTACGACGGGTCGCACGGTCGCGCAACTGCCTGACGGCGCACGATCTCCGCGAGATGCATCCGGATAGCCTCCCGTCATGGCATCTTGTGCCGGCGGCGAGCGCCCCTTGCCGAGCGCGTTAATCTAGTATCATAATTGTCCTAGAAATGATCCAGCCATGAGACGCGAGGGTGCCGCCCATGATTTCGTCCATCCCGGTGTTCGATGCCGACAGCCACCTGGCCGAGGTGCCTGACTTGTGGACCTCGCGGCTGCCCATGTCCAGATGGGGGGATGACGTCCCGCACGTGGTCTTCGACGATCGGCTCGGGCGGGACCGGTGGGTGATCGGCGGGCGGATGCTCACCAGCGTGGCCAACTGGGCCGTCGCGGGCTGGAACGAGTTCCCGCCCGAGCACCCGCCGACGGTCGATGATGCTGATCCAGCCGCGTTCGAGGCCGGGCCGCGGCTGCAGCGGATGGATGAGTACGGGATCTACTGCCAGGCGCTGTACCCGAACCTGCTCGCGTTCTCCCACCACGCGTTCATGGCGATCAAGGACCTGGCGCTGCAGATCGAGTGCGTACGGGCCTACAACGACCACCTGGTGGAGTTCGCGAGCGCTGATCCGAAGCGGTTCGTGCTGCTGGCCGCGCTGCCGTTCTGGAACGTAGCGGAGTCGGTCAAGGAGATCGAGCGCTGCGCGCAGTTGGGCCACCATGGCATCTTGTTCATCGCCAAGCCGCACAAGATGGGGCTGCCGCGCATCTCCGACGAGCACTGGGCGCCGATCTTCGACGCCGCGCAGGACAAGGGCTGGTCGATCAATTTCCACACCGGGTTCGCGGACTTCTCCGAAGCGGAGTTCAAGTCCATGCTGAGCCGGCATGCCGACCGGCGTGATTACGCCCGGCTCTCGGCACTTTCCTTGCTGAACAACGCAGAGGCGATCGCTGACGTGATCATGTCCGGGGTGTGCAAGCGCTACCCGGGCCTGAAGTTCGTGTCGGTGGAAAGTGGCTTCGGCTGGGTGCCGGCCTTCGTGGAATCGATGGACTGGCAGTGGCTGAACTCCGGCGCGGCCAAGGCCTACCCCGACTATGAGATGCCGAGCGAGTACTTCAGGCGGCAGGTCTTCGGGATGTTCTGGTTCGAGCACGACGCCGTGCGCCGGATCATGGACCTGTACCCCGGCAACCTTATGTTCGAAACCGACTTCCCGCACCCGACCAGCCTGTCGCCCGGGCCGGCCTCCGCCGCCCGGTACCCGCACGAGACCGTGGCCGCAGTGTTCGACGGGATCCCCGAGGACATCGCCCGCAAGGTCTTGTGGGACAACGCCGCAGCGCTTTACCACTTGGACACCCCCGCCCTCGTGTGAGCGATCCCCGCGCTGGACGCCCCGAGGAGGTGGCCTACGCGGTAGTCCCGGCATCCGTCGCGCCCGCTATCGGGCTTGCCTGGGCCTCGCCATGGACTTTAGCTGGTCAGCTGAGCAGGAAGCTCTCATTAGGAGCGGACGTGCTGGACCGACACGTGCGGTACCGGGTGGACGAGGCCGTCGGCTGGGTGACGCTCGACCGTCCTGAGGCGATGAACGCCCTGAGCGAGGAAGTGTTCGCGGATCTCTTCGACGTGGTGCGGGCCGCGAACGACGACCCGGCGGTCCGCGTGCTCATCGTCACCGGTACCGGGCCGCACTTCTGTGCAGGAGGTGACCTGTCGTGGGAGCAGGAACTGGACGAGGCGGCGGCCGCCCGGCTGATGCGGCTCAACTCGCACCTCAGCTTCGAGCTGCGCCATGCCCCGCAACCGGTTCTCGGTGCGGTGCGCGGCTGGTGCCTGGGCGGAGGAAACGAGCTGCAGCTGCACTTCGGCGTCACCATCGCCTCCGACACCGCGCGTTTCGGCTGGCCGGAGACCCGATGGGGCCTGCTTCCGTTCTTCTACACGCCGCAGTTGCTGCCCCTGATCGTCGGTGAACGGGTGGCCCGCGAGATGCTGCTGTTCGGCCGCTCGTACACGGCCGGGCAGGCGCTGGAGGTGGGGCTGGTCAACGCGGTGGTACCTGACGCCGAACTGGAGGACGAGGCGCGGCGGTGGGCCGGCGAGCTCGCCATCCGCAGCGCCAGCTCGCTGCGCCTGGTCAAGCTCGGCCTCAATGGAATGGGTGACCTGCTGCGCATCGCCGCCAACCACGAGGCGGGCATCGTGTCCAAGGCCGTGACCACGCCTGGCTACCATGACGAGGTGAGCGGGTTCTTCCGCACCGCCAAGACGGCCCGCCGGCCGGTTCCGGCGCCCGCCCGCGTGCGCCCATGACCTCCGGTTTGTTCACGCCGCGCGGCACCTACTTCGCGGCGACGGTCGCGTGGTTCTACGACCGCGGCTACTGGACGAGCGAGACGCTGCCCGATGTCCTGGACCGGCGGGCGGCCGCCGACCCGGATCGCCCGCTGATCATCGACGGCGAGACCGTGCTGCCGAACGGGCAGGTGCGTGCGGCTGCCTACCGCGTGGCAGCGGGGCTGCGCTCACTCGGCATCGGGGCCGGTCAGCGCGTGGCGGTGCAGCTGCCGAACTGGCCGGAATACGTGCTGACCTACTTCGCGCTCGCCCGGCTCGGCGCGATCATCGTCCCGCTGATGCCGATCTACCGCCACAAGGAGGTGGGGTTCATCCTTCGGCTCACCGGCGCCAGTGGCTACATCGGGACTTCGGCCGGCAGCTTCGACCACTTGGCCATGGTCCGTGAGCTGCGCGGAGACGCGCCTGAGCTCAGGAGAATCGTGACCGTGCGCGGTGCGGCGCGGCCGGGGGAGGCCCGCTACGAGGACCTCGCCGCGGGCACCGGGATGCCGCCCGAGGAGCTGCTGGGCCCGCGCCCGGACGCTGACGCCGGTCATCTCATCGGCTTCACCTCGGGTACCGAGTCGCAGCCCAAGGGGTGCTTCCACACCTGGAACAGCTACTCGTTCACACCGCGGATGAAGCGGCACCTCTACGGGGTGACGCCTGATGACATCGAGCTGGTGGTGTCGCCGCCGACGCACACGTCCGGCCTGGCGGCCGGTGTGCTCAAGCCACTGCTCAGCGGCGCGGCGATATGCCTGATGCCCAAGTGGAGCCCTCAGGAGGCGCTCAGGCTGATCAGCCGGCACCACGCGACCATGGCCACCGGTGCCACGCCGTTCATCGCCATGCTGGCCGACGCCCATGACCCGGCAGTTCACGACGTCAGCAGCTTCCGGCTGTTCCTGTGCGGTGGCGCCCCGGTTCCGGCGGCGCTGATCGCCCGGGTGCGCGAGACGCTGGGTACGACGAAGGTGCTGCCGGTCTATGGCCAGACCGAGAGCCTCATCCTCACCACCTGCGTGCCCGGCGATAGCGACGACCGGGCGGCGTCGAGCTCGGGCCGGCCGGTGGAGGGCGTGCAGGTCGCGATCGTCGACCGCGGCGGCACGCCGCTCGCCCCCGGCGAGACCGGAGAGATCTGCTACCGGACGCCCGGTGCAATGCTCGGCTACTGGCGCAACCCGGACGCCACCGCGGCAATGATCGGCGATGGCGGCTGGCGTCAGTCCGGCGATCTCGGTTACCTGGACGAGGCCGGCTACCTGCAGATCACCGGCCGGATCAAGGACATGATCATCCGCGGCGGCGTCAACATCAGCTCGCGCGAGATCGAGGAGATGCTCGAACAGCATCCGCGCGTCGTTTCTGCGGCGGTCGTCGGAGTGCCAGACGAGCGACTGGGGGAACGGATCGGCGCGTTCGTCGTGGCGACCGGGGCCGAGCCCACTCTTGCGGAGCTCACCGCATTCCTGGGGGAGCGCTTCCGGATCGCCAAGCAAAAGCTTCCCGAGGTGCTCCGCGTGGTCCCCGAGCTGCCGATGACGGCGACGGGGAAGGTCAGCAAGCAAGAGCTGCGGGCTCGGGCTCAGCTCATGGCTCAGAAAGTCACCCACTGACGGCCGGCGCCAAACAGGATGCGCTGGAACTCAAGCCCGGGGAAATGGTCCATTCCGATGGCGGCCTGCTGGCCCTCGAGCTCCCGGAACAACGACTCCCGGGTGCGTGCCGCCAGCGCCGGGTCCACATCGGTGATAAAGCTGATGTCGTTCTCGGTCAGCTGCAGCGGGCAGGCGACGACATCTCCGAGCAGGTACGCGCGATCGGTGCCCGAGGAGACGATCAGTACATAGCTGCCCGGGGTGTGCCCTGGTGAGTGCCGGGCGGTGAGTCCCGGAGCCACGGACACCATGTCCCCGTCGACGGGATCCGTGCGCCCCGCAGCCTGCACGGCCTTGAGGCCATCGAGGATCTCGAAGCCCGGGCTGCCGGGAACCGCGTCGGCAACCAGCGGCTGCCAGTCCGCGGCCCCGAAAAGGATCCGCGCGTTCGGGAAGTACGGACGCCGCCCGGGGGCGACCCAGCCGACATGGTCCGGATGCAGATGCGTCAGGAACACGGTGTCGATTTCGTCCGGCTTCGCCCCGGCCTGCCCGAGCGCCTCGGGAAGCAGGCCCCCCACGGCCAGCTTCGGCTCGGGCTCACCGGCAGCCGCCTTGGCCCGCGGCATCCCCTCCGGGTACTCCACGGTCACGGGGCCGATGCCCGCGTCGACCAGGATCGTCCGGCCGCCGGTGCGAACGAGAAAGCACCCGGCAGGGATGTGCACGGTCCCGTCCTCGTCAAGCACCTCGGGATGGACACCGACGTCCAGGCCCGGGTAGAACATCGCCGGCAACCGCGACGTCCCGTCGTTCAAAGCGGTGATCTCGATGTCGCCGATCCTGATGCTTCTCGACATGCGTGCCCTTCCGTCCCGTATGCCGCCGAGTGCGGTCGGCAGCCTTGCGCTTCGAGCCTTCAGTTCGCCACCAAGCATGGTATATCTCTTATAAGGATTATGATAGTCTAATCTGGTGACTCGGGACGCTGTGATCGTTGGTGCGGTACGTACTCCCGTCGCCAAGCGCAACGGCGCGCTGCGGGATATCCACCCGGTGGACCTGTCCGCCCATGTGCTGGGCGCGCTCGCCGAGCGCACCGGCATCGATCCGGGCCGGGTGGACGACGTGATCTGGGGCTGCGTCAGTCAGGTCGGTGAGCAGACATACAACGTCGGCCGCAGTGCCGTCCTCGCGGCAGGCTGGCCCGAGCGGATCCCTGCGACGACCGTCGACCGCCAGTGCGGTTCGTCCCAGCAGGCCGCCGAGTTCGCCGCGGCCGGGGTGATCGCCGGCTGCTACGACGTCGCCATCGCGGGCGGCGTCGAGTCGATGACCCGGGTACCGCTAGGCAGCTCGGCCGAAATCTCCGGCATGCCCTTCGGCGCGACCGTCCTCAGCCGCTACCAGGTCGAGATGTTCAACCAGGGCCTCGGCGCCGAGCAGATCGCCGACAAGTGGGGGATCGACCGCGGCCGCGCGGATGACATCGGGCTTGAGTCGCACCGGCGCGCGGTGGCGGCCATCGACGAGGGCCGGTTCACGGCGCAGATCGTGCCCATTGAGGTCACTGACTCTGGCATCACCCGGCTGTTCACCACCGACGAAGGACCCCGCCGCGGCGGTACCCGCGAGAGCGTTGCCGGCCTGCGTCCGGCCTTCCGCCCGGACGGTGTGCACACTGCGGCGAACTCGTCGCAGATCTCCGACGGCGCGGCCGTGCTGCTGATCACCACGAGCGATGTCGCGTCATCGCTCGGCCTGCGCCCGCTGGTCCGGTTCCACACCTCGGTGGTGCTCGGCGTGGACCCGGTCACGATGCTGACCGGCCCGATTCCCGCGACCGCGGCGGTGCTGGAGAAGTCTGGCCTGCGCCTCGACGACATCGGCGCCTTCGAGGTGAACGAGGCGTTCGCGAGCGTGCTCGGTGCGTGGCAGATCGAGACCGGCGCGGACCCGGCGAGGGTGAACCCGAACGGCGGCGCGATCGCGCTGGGTCACCCACTCGGCGCGACCGGAGCGCGGCTGATGACGTCGCTGGTGTACCAAATGATCGACAACGAGATCGACTACGGCTTGCAGACGATGTGCGAGGGCGGCGGCATGGCCAACGCCACCGTTCTCGAACGGGTCCGGTGAAGGGGACAGCGTATGGGCACTCTTGACGGCAAGGTCGCACTCGTATCGGGCTCCGGCCGCGGCATCGGGCGCGCAGTGGCGGAGAAGTTCGCCGCCGAAGGTGCCCGGGTCGTGGTGAACGACCTGGACAAGGATGCCGCGGAGGAGGTCACCGCGCAGCTGCGGGAGTCCGGCGCCCGGACCGTCGCGTGTGTCGGCAGCGTAACGGACCCGGACTTCGCCGGTCAGTTCGTGCAGACGGCGCTCGACACCTACGGGCGCCTCGACATCATCGTCAACAATGCCGGCTACACCTGGGACAACGTCATCCAGAAGACCACCGACGAGCAGTGGTACGCAATGCTCGACGTCCACCTCACCGCGCCCTTCCGGGTCTTGCGGGCGGCTTCGGAGTACATCCGCTCCGCGGCGAAGGCTGAGGCCGCGGCGGGCACGCCCGTCGTACGCAAGGTAGTCAACGTGTCCTCGATCTCCGGTGTCCTCGGCAACGCCGGCCAGATTGGTTACGCCGCTGGCAAGGCCGGCATCAACGGCATGACCAAAACCCTGGCCAAGGAGTGGGGTCGCTATCAGGTCACGGTCAACAGTGTCGGTTTCGGCCTCATCAAGACCCGGCTCACCGAATCGCCCGCCGACGCGCCCGGTACGATCGACATTCAGGGCCGCGAGATCAAGGTCGGGGTCAACCCGGAAATGCTGGCCTCGATCGAGCCGTCGATCCCGCTCGGCCGCGCAGGGACCCCCCGTGACGGCGCCGGCGCGATCTACTTGCTCTGCATCCCGGAGTCGGACTACATCACCGGCCAGGTGCTGCTGTGCACCGGGGGCGCCCCGGTCTGAGCATCCAGAGCCGCATCCTGAAACGGGAGATCTTCGACTGCGTTACGGCCGGGGCAGCAGCGAGGCTGCGCCCTCGATGAGCCGGCGAATGGTCGGGACCAGCTTCTCCTGGAACGGGTCGTCGTAGCGACCGCTGCGGTGCCGCGCCAGGTTATTACCCATGATCGCCGCCATCTTGTAGCGGGCCATCGCCTCGAACCAGCCGAACTGCTCGACCGCCGCGCCTGTCGCGTGCTCGTACGCCTCTCGCAGCGCCTGCACCGGCGGCATCGAGCACGCCGCGTTGCCGACTCCGGGGAAGTTGCCCGGATCGCAGAACAGCACCAGCCAGCCGAGATCCACCCGGGGATCACCGACCGACCAGATCTCCCAGTCGATCACGACGTTGACGCTCCCGCCCGTGCAGAGCGCGTTTCCCAGCCGGAAGTCGCCGTGCACGATCGCGGGACCGGCTGGTGGGGGAACGCTGCCGAGCAAGGCTGCCTCGACGGCCTCGCTGCCGGCCCGCAGGTCGGCGTCCACTGTGTGCATGGTCGGTATCCAGCGCTGGAGCTCCTGTACGGGTGTCAGCACGGGCTCGTCGGGGACCTGCACCCCGTGCAGTTCGGCAAGTGCCTCGACCGCGCTGAGCGCGCGCGCTTCGACGATTTCCGGGCCGAGGTGCTGGGCGGGATCGAGCACAGGTTCGACGGACTCGCCGGAATGCCAGCGCATGACGAAGTACGGCTCGTCGCCGTCGTCCTGGAGCAGGACCTCCGGAACGCGGACATGTCCGGTTGCCGCCAGCAGGGACAGAATCCGCGCCTGTCGCAGGACATCGTGTCGGCCGACCGGCGGTCTGCCTGGTGGCGTCGCCTTGACGACGACCCGCTCAAGGTCACCCGCGGGCAGCATGACCGTCGCCCGACAGGTGATGCCCGAGTGCCCCCCCGGCAGATTCTCGAAGCTGGTGAGCTCGCCAGACGGCCACACCTCAGCGATGCGTTCGGCGACCCGGTCACGCAGTTCGGTCACTAGGGCACCATCACGGTTGTCATGCCCAGCCGGCGCTCGGCGGCGCGCCGTCGGGTGGGGATGTGCTCGGACGGGACCCGCACCGGCGTGAACTGTTTGAGCAGCCGGCGGGCGACGAGCGCTTCGTGGATCTCGTCCGGACCGTCGTAGATGCGGGCGGCGCGCGCCAGCCGGTACATCCACTCCAGGGGCATGTCGGCCGAGTAGCCGAGCGAGCCGTGCACCTGCAGCGCGCGGTCGATGACGTCGTGCAGCACCCGCGAGCCGAAGAACTTGATCATGGAGACATCCGTGCGAGCCGCCTCGATTCCCCTGGTGTCGATCACCCAGGCGGCGTGCAGCGTCATCAGGCGCGCTGCCTGCATCTGCGCCGCCGACTGCGCCACGTAGTGCTGGATCAACTGCTTGTCGGCGAGGCGGGAGCCCGCCGTTTCTCGCGACACCGCACGCTCGCAGAGCATCCGGAAGGCGCGGTTTGCCTGGCCCAGCCAGCGCATGCAGTGATGGATGCGGCCTGGACCAAGACGCGCCTGCGCGAGTTCCCAGCCCTGGCCGAGCCCGCCGACGAGATTCTCCCGCGTAACCCGGACATCCTCCAGCAGCACCTCAGCGTGCTGGTCGGGCTGCGGAGCGCGGAAGTAAGGGTTGTGGTCGTCAAGCGCCGGTATGTTCCGCACGACGTTCAGCCCAGGCGTACCACGCGGGACGAGGAATATCGACTGACCGTCCCGAGGCACGGCGTCCGGATCGGTGACACACATGACAAGAAGAAACGCCGCGACGGAGGCGTTGGACGCAAACCACTTGTGCCCGTTGATGAGCCAGCCGTGGCCGTCTGCCCGCGCGGTCGTGCGAATCCGCGTCGGATCCGAGCCTGCGTCGGGCTCGGTCATGGCGAAGCAGCTCCGGATCTCACCGTCGAGCAGCGGTTGCAGGTACCGGTCCCGCTGCTCGGGCGTTGCGCCGATGGCGAGCAGTTCCGCGTTCCCCGAATCCGGGGCGCGCGCGCCGAAGACCGTCGGCGCCCACAGCGCCTCTCCGAGTACCTCGCTGAGCAGCGCCATCTTCACCTGGCCCCAGTCGGAGCCGCCGAGATGCGGCGGGAGGAAGGCGGCCCATAGTCCTTGCTTCCTGACCTCCTCCTGCAGTGGCTTGATCAACTCGCGTAGCCGCGCGTCGTCCAGGTCCAGGACCTCGAGCGGCATCACCTCGTCGCGCACAAAGGCACGCGTCCACTCCAGCTTCTCCTCGAAATCTGGTTCGGTGCAGAATTCCCAGGTCACGGCGCCTCCGGGCTAGTTCGTAAATATAGTATAACTATACGCATTAAATTTGCACGTTAGGAGCGCTGCGGTCGTGGGAACGCACAGCCGGTGTTCGTATGGGCCCGAGGTCGAGGTCGTCGCTAGGGCGGCGCCGGCGCGGCCAGATTTCGGGGTTGACCAGCGTTGAGGACGCAGGGGCCGTTCCGGCGAGCGTCTCCCAGATGCCGCCGACCGTGGCCTGGACCATTCGTGAGATCGCCTCGTGGGTGAAGCCGGCGTTGTGCTGAGTGAGCACGACGTTCGGCAGGCCGATGAGGGGTGACTGTGGATCGGCGCGGTGCCGGGGCCAGGTGTCGATGCCTGCGGCGGCCAGGTGTCCGGCGCGCAGCGCCTCGACGAGCGCGTCGTAGTCCAGCACATCGGCACGGGCCGTGTTGATCAGCCACGCGTGCTGCGGCAGCCGACGCAACCGGTCCCGGCTGATCAGCCCCGCGGTCTGCGGCGTGGCCGCGAGGTGCAGGGACAGCACGTCGACGCGCGGCAGGAGGTCGTCGAGCGGGAGTTCCTGGTAACCCTGGGCCGCGACCCCGCCGGGGACGGCGTCGCAGCCGAGCACGCGCATGCCGAGCCCCAGCGAGGCGATGTCGGCGACGCGCTTGCCGACCGCGCCAAAGCCCACGATGCCCAGCGTCTTGCCGCGTAGTTCATGGTTGACCAGGTGCGGTGCCGCGACGTCCCCAGTGCACGCGGCTACGGACCTCGGCGTCACTGCGGACGATGTTCTTCGCGATCGTGAGCAGCAGCGCTATCGTGTGCTCGGCGACAGACTCGGCATTTCGGCCGCGGTTGTGCAGCACCGGAATCCCGAGCTGGGTCGCCGCGGCGACATCGACGTGCACGGCCGTGCCGACCTGTGTGACCACAGCCAGCCGGGTGGCGCATCGGAGGTCGGCGGCCGACAGCGGGCGGTGCGATGAGGCGAGGAATATATCTGCCTGGGACAGGGCGGCGGGCCCGGGCGGATCGAGAACCAGCTCGGCTCGCGCCGCCAACAGCTCGCCGAGCTCGGGTGAGATCATCGCCTTGGCCGCCGCCATGACGACGGGACGGCGTGCCGAGGCGGCTCTTGACGTGCGCACGTAACAAGAATAATAATGCGCCTAGATATTGTCGATGCCGGGAGCGGCGATGACCACTGTCGAACCTGCCTTGCGCGACCTCGTCCGGATCGAGGATCCGCAGTTCTACCTCGATGACCCGTTTCCGCTGTTCGCGCGCATGCGGGCCGAGGCCCCGGTGTTCTACTACGAGCCGCTCGACACCTTCGTCCTGACCAGACACGAGGACATTCGGTTCGTCAACCGGAACCCCGCGATCTTCTCGAACGCACGAGGGATCTTCCTCAACGACGTCAAGTATCAGCAGGCCCAGACGGACGGGCCGACGATGACCGACTCGTTTTTCCCGCCCGAGGGGGAGCAGATCGGAACCGCTGACCCGCCGCGGCACCACGAGCTCCGACGCGTGGTGTCGCCGGCTTTCTCCGCCCGTTGCCTGCAGCTGATGCAGGACGAGATCCGCGGATACTGCGCCGAACTCGTGGACCAGATCGAGCCGGGCGCCGTTACCGACTGGATGGAGCTGGCCGGCATCCTGCCCATCAGGGCGGGCTCGTTGCTGATCGGCCTGCCGGACGCCGACCGGGACCAGGTGCGGCACTGGAGCGACGAGCTGGAGAAGCTGGGCGGCGACCTGACCCTGGAGGAGTTGCAGAGCGCCGCCGGGGAGTTCGCCACGCTGCGCAGCTACATCGTCGAGAACATCGAGGCGAAGCGGGCTGCGCCGGCACACGATCTGCTCTCGACGCTGCTCGAGGCGGAACTGGACGATCGCAAGGTCTCGGAGGCGAACGTCATCATGTTCGCGATGACGATGCTGGCCGCCGGCAGCGATACGACCAGGGCCCTGCTCGCCGGCATGGTGTGGGCACTCGCCAAGCACCCCGGCCAGCTGGCCCGCGTCGTGGCCGACCGCTCCCTCGGGCCCGGCGCGGTGGAAGAGGCGCTGCGCTGGGTGACGCCGGCCAGGGCGTTCCTCCGCACGGCCACCCGCGATACCGAGATCCGCGGACAGGTCGTGCGCGACGGCCAGCACGTCTACAACATGTACATGGCGGCGAACCGCGACGAGGAAGTGTTCCCGCATCCCGAGACGTTCGATCTCGCGCGGCCGGAGAACGACCTGCACCAGGCGTTCGGCATTGGCACCCACGTGTGCATCGGAGCGCGGCTGGTCCGGCTCGAGGCCGGAATCCTGCTGAACGCGCTGCTGGACCGCTTCCCGCGCTTCGAGCTGGCCGCCGAACCGATACCGGTACAACACATGATCCGCAACAGCTGGCACGACATGCCGGTCGTCTTCGGATCCTGACCGCAGCGGTGGACGCCCTGGAGGCGATCGGCTCGGCTCGGGCGATGCGGTACCTTTGCCCGATCCGATCACGGACGAAGCAGTGCGGCACCTGATCACCCACCTGGGCTGCGCTCCAGCGATCATTCTGGTGTGCGGAGCAGACGTCTACCCGCCCGGCGCGCCCGACAAGAGCTTTCTGTACAGCGCCCTGTACTCGGCGGCGCAGAACCTTCTCGTCGCGGCCCGCGCACTCGGGCTCGCAGCCGCGTACACGATGCTGCACAAGCTCGCGGAGCCCGCGATCCGGGCACTGCTTGCGATCCTCGACGAGATAACGATCGGGGTCACGATGCCGGTCGGCTGGCCGGCGCGTCCGTTCGGGGCGATCGTCCGCAAGCCGATCCCGGAGGTCCTGCATCGCGATCGGTGGTGACTGCCAGAGCTAGACGGCCTCGGAGTTATCGGGAACGCCGTGCCGCGGAGAACTGGCCGGGAACAGGTCACGCAGGAACGGCCGATCGCGTCCCAGATCGCACGGCTCAAGCATCAAGCCGCCCGGGCCTCGGTGGATGGCGAGGCTCGGCCCGCTCATGAAGGAGCCGAATCCTGCGGCTTCCAGGCGCTCGACCTCCTTCGGCAAGTCCTCGACCCAGTAGCCGATGTGGTGCAGGATCCCGCTCTCGGGCGTGGCCAGGGGCGTGCCGGGAATGGCCTGCCACATCTCGATGGCAAAGGGCGCGCTGGCCGAGAAGGTGAAGCGGCAGACGATCTCATGTTTCGCGCCGGTCTCGTCGGTTACCGTCGTCCTCCGCTCGTGGATCGGGCGCCAGGTCACCTCGAAGGCCCCGCCCACCTCGCGCATCCCGTCATCGAGGTCGGGGACGGCAAGTCCGATGTGCCAGATATCGGTCACGTCGATCTCCCTTAGGCTCGGGCAGAAGTGGATCTGCCGCCCTGAATCCGGTCGGCCCGGGCCGTCGCATACCCGGTAAGAACCTCCTCGCCCGCCCCGTTCCGAGTCGTCACCGTCAGCTCCGCAAGCTGCTGACCGGATCCGTTGGCGCTCACGTCCACGACCTCGGCGGTGACGATCAGCTGGTCGCCCGGCCAGACCTGCTTCTTGAAGCGGACGCCGTAGCGGGTGAGGTTTTCCTCGCCCAGCCAGCCGGTAAGCGGCTGAGCGGTCATCGCCATGGTCAGCATGCCGTGCGCGAACACCGACGGGAAGCCCGCGTGCACGGCGAAGATCTCGTCGGTGTGCACGGGGTTGTAGTCACCGGACACGCCCGCGTACTGCACGATCTGCGTCCGGGTGAGGTCCTCGGTCAGCAGCTGCTCGAAGCGGTCACCCTTGTTCACCTCTGCTCCTGCCTCGCCGAGGTTGCGGCGACCGGCGTGACCGACACGGCTCGCGCGGCCACGACCAGGCGACCTTCCTCGTCTCGGTACTCGGTCCGCTCCTCGGCAAAGTGCAGCTCACCGCCGCTGCGGCTCTGCTTGACCCAGGTCTCACCGGGCTCGGTCGTCGCAGTGAGCACCATGCCTGCACGCACCGGCCGGAAGTATTCGAAGTGCTGCTCCGCGTGCAGGATCGAGCCGTGACCAGCCGCCGGATCGCCAGTGGGTTCCCGGCCAGAGCCCAGCCAGGGTTGGCCGGGTCGCGGGCGGAAGGGCCACTGCGGATCAAATTGCACGCTGCTCTGCAGGAAGGTCGGCGGGGTCGGCAGCTCCGGATCGAAGACGTCGACGTCGGTGCCGCCGACTGCGCGTACGAAGAGTGCGATCTGCGCGGCCTCGACGGGGAACTGATAGCTCGGCATCGCTGGCGTCGTCCTGCCGCTCGCGCTCGTCAGGTGTGCCATAAGCCTCCAATCTATGATAATAATTAACCATATAGGAAAATCCGGCAAGGCGGAAGGGAGCCGGGTCTCTCACCCGGCGATGAGCGCCGCAACGAGCGGCCGTACGCTCGCCGCGCCTGCGATCCCGTCGACCAGGTCGAGCGCGGTCTCGACCGCGGCCGGGGCCAGGTAGGGCTCGCAGAACCGGCGGAACTTGGCGCGCAGCGCGCCGTCATCTTGCGCGACGGCATGGTCGTACCAGTCGTGCTCGCCGGTGTTGCTAGTCCGCGTGATCCTGGGCCCGGACGCGTGCACGGTGACCTCGGTCGGGATCAGGTGTGCATGTCCCTGCCTGGCCATGAGGTCGGACAGGATCGGCGCCGCTCGGTGGAACACCTCGACATGCACCCGCGCGGCGAAGTCGCGCACCCGCGGATCGGCCAGTGTCTCGGCGGTGTGCCAGCGTGGGCCGGGCGGGCCGCCGCGGACCGCGAGCGCGATCAGGTGCGGAATGCTGAACTGCCCGTCGACGACCGTGTGCACCGTGCGCTCGGCCATGTGCTTGGTGATCGCAGCCGCCGGCACGCGCACATCGACGGCGTCGATATCCTCGGCCGCGATGCCGTCCTCGGTCGTCATCCGGTAGATCAGCTCGAGCGCGGGCATCGCCCACTGGCAGGCCGGGAAGAGCTTGTATGACGTCTCGCTCACGAGCCAGCGGGTCCCGAGCCCGTTGGTGAGGACTTCCCAGTCGCAGCTGCGCGAGCCGTTCATGCGCCAGAAGCCGTGCTCGCCGTCGAGCACCTCCGTGTCGCCGTCCATGCCCGCATCGGCCAGCAGCGCGGCCGCCACACCGGCCTCCGCGATCGCGCCGTAGAGCCCGTACTTTGTCATGGGAGGGGGCGAGGCCTGCACGCCCCAGCGCCCGGCAATCGGCATCGGCGCCGAGGCGACGGTGAGTCCGAACGCGTTCGCCATCGCCTCAGGGGACAGGCCGAGCAGCCGGCCGGCGGCGACGGCGGCGGCGAATGCGGCCCAGGATGAGCCGGCGACCGGAGAGATAACGGTGCGCCCGTCCGACGTGGTGTCCAGGGTGCGCAGCGACAGCGCGATGCGCGCCGCGACGTCGAACCCGACGCATACCGCAGCGACGAACTCGGCGCCGCTCGAGCCGAGGTGCTCGGCGACGGCGAGCGCGGGCGGGACAGTCGCGGCGGCGAGGTGCCCCGAGTGGCGGATGGTCTCCTCCGCGTCGAGCGCGTTGGCCCGGTGTGCATTGATGTGCACAGCAGGCAGCAGGCCGACCCGGGCGCCGTCGACGAGCAGGGTCGCCTGACCAGGCCCGGCCGAGCGCACGCGCGCGATGATGCCGCTCGACGGGACGCTGGTGCCGCCGACGGCGCAGCCAAGCGTGTCCAGGATCAGCCGCCGCGTCGCATCGAGCGCGGCGGCAGGGACTCCGTCCGTCGTGACGGCGCAGGAGAACTCGCCGAGGAGGCGCGTGTACGGCGTCATCACGGTGACGCCCGGAGTTCCTGACGCACCCAATCAATGATAACAGTAATCATTAATTTGTGCGGTGGCATTGCGCTGCGACGACGTCCTCGGCCACTTCGCCGAGGGTCGGCCGGGGCGATGACGAGCGGGCTCGTACCGGAGGGCGGGGTCGTCGCGGTCGAGCCCGCGTGCTGGACGCCAGCCTGTCGCGTGATCTAGGATATTTATCCGCATCTATTGTTAGATGGAGGACTCATGACCGGCACCGTCGCGACGTTGACCTGGACCGAGCCGGCCGACCTGGACGATCCGCACGCGGCGTTGCGGGAGGCCCGCGCACAGCACTGGTGGGCGTCGAACGCATTCGGTGTCACGGTGCTGTCGCACGATGGCGTGCGCGCCCTGCTCGCCGACCCGCGCCTCGAGGGCACCGGGATGATGTTCCTCCGGCGGTTCGGCATCACCTCCGGGCCGATCTTCGAGTTCGGCTCGAACATGCTCTTCACGAACGAAGGGGCCAGGCACCGCCGGCTGCGGCAGCTGGTGTCGAAGGCGTTCACGCCGCGTGCCGTCGACTCCTTCCGGCCGCGAATGCGTGCGATCGCCGAACGGCTCGGTGACGACCTCGCCGAGCGGGCTGGGGACGGCGCAGTCGAGTTCGTCTCGGCGTTCGCCGATCCGTACCCGGCGTGGGTGCTCTGCGAGTTCATGGGGCTCTCGCACGAGGACGCCGACCGCTTCTCGACGCTGGCCAACGACCTCGGCCTGTTCTTCTCCGTCCGCATCGCCGAGGAGCAGGAGCGCATCACCCATGCCATCGTCGAGCTCTACGCGATGATGGACGACGTCATCGCCGACCGTCGGGCCCACCCGCGCGACGACTTCGTCACCGGCCTAGTCCAAGCCGAGGCCGATGGCGACCGGCTTAGTCGCGACGAACTACGGGTGATGTTGGTGAACCTCGTGCTCGCCGGGGAGACGGCACGGGCGCAGGCCGGTTGCACGTTTGGTGCGCTGGCCCGCCACCCCGGGCAGTGGGCCGCCCTCGCGGCCGGCGCCGACGTCGTCATGGCGGTCGAGGAGACGCTGCGGTGGGAGCCTGCGGTCGACTACGTGCCGCGGCTCGCCGTGCAGCCTGTGCAGTTCGGCGAGGCCGAGTTCGAGCCGGGTAGCTGGATCGAGTTGTCGCTGATGTCGGCCAACCGAGACGAGGCGGCCTACCCCGACCCGGACCGCTTCGACATCGTCCGCGCCGCGCCGCCGGTGTCGACGTTCGGCGGCGGCGCGCACTACTGTCTCGGCGCGGCGTTGTCACGGGCCGAGTTGCAGGAGGCGGTCGCCGTGCTCACGGCGCGGTATCCATGCCTGGAGTTGGCCGGCCCCACCGTCTGGCGCAACGTCGTCGGCGGCAACCGCTGCTACGGCGAGCTGCCGCTGCGCTTCGACCGCTGACCGTTGGCTCACTCCTGGCCCGGGTCAGCGCCGCGACCGCGCCCGGCGTCGGCCGGAGGCTCACCGGACTGATTCCATCCCGCCGTTGACGGGGATGATCTGCCCGGTGATGAAGCGTGAGCCGGGACCCGCGAGGAAAACCATGACGGGAGCGAGGTCCGTCTCTGGGTTACCGAGTTGCCCGCCGAGCGCGATCTGCTCCCGATGCCGTGTCCGGAGGGACTCGAGTCCTGCGGGACTCAAACGCGCGAGGTATGCCTCGAACATCGGCGTCCGCATCGCCGGCGCAACGGAGTTGGCCCGAATGTCGTACCGACCCCACTCCCGGGCCACGGTCCTGGTCCACGCGGCGACCGCAGCCTTCGCCGCTGAGTAGTGCGCACCGCGTGGATAGGGCTTCAAAGCCGCGCCGGACGTGAAGTTGACGATCGAGCCGCCGTGTGCCCGCATCAGCCGGAACGCCGACTGGTTCGTGTACACCGTGCCCTTCATTTTCACGTTGAAGACGGCATCCCACTCGCCGTCGGTGATGTCCTCGGCGGCGGCCGATCGCTCGATTCCGGCGATGTGGGCGAGTACGTCGAGGCGGCCATCGAAATCGTCGGCCACTGTGCCGAAGGCATCCTCCACCGAGGCCCGGCTGCCCACGTCGCAGCGCAGGAACCGGGCCGTGCCGGGACCCGCCGCATGAGCCGCGCCCGCCGCCGCACTGCCAGCCTCGGCGTTGACGTCGAGCGCGGCCACGTCTGCCCCGGCCGCGACGTATGCGCGCAGCGTCGCCGCTCCGATGCCCTGCGCCGCGCCGCGCCGGTGACCACGATCCGCGTACCAGCCAGGGTTGCGGGGCCCAATGCCGCCGTCATGGCGCGGAGCCTTCCGCTTCCAGCCTGTCGCTGTCCTGCATCGGCGGTCTCCTCTCACGGGCGCCAACCTGTGCATGAAGGATATAATCATTATTATAGAACGAGGCACGGAGGACGCTTGTGATGAACGGGCTTCCCGGTCTGGGCGTGGTCACGCCGCTCGGGTACGGCCATCCGCCGAGCGCGCTGCGTGACCTCGGCGTGGCGGCCGAGCGGCGGGGCGCGACCGGCGTTCAGGTCGGGGAGGCGGCCAGCACCGAGGCCTTTTCGCTGGTCTCGGCCATAGCCGCCGCCACGTCCCGGATCCGGCTGGAGACCGCGGTAATCGCCACGCTCACCCGCTCGCCGGCAATGCTCGCCATGGGTGCCGCGACCCTGGCTGAGCTTTCTTCGGGTCGCTTCGTGCTCGGCCTCGGGGCCGGCAGCCCTGCCGTGGCGGGGTGGCACGGACATGAGTTTCCCGCCCCGGCCCCGCACGGCCGTGGTCCGGATGGTCGACGACGTCCGGGCGGCACTGGCCGGCGAACGCCTGCGCGAGTGGGGCGGTTTCCGCCTGACCGGGATCGAGCCGCGCCCCGATGTCCGCATCTTCTTGTCGGCGATGAACGAGCAGATGCTGCGCGCCGTCGGCCGCAGCGCCGATGGCGTGGTCGTGAACTTCTGCTCGGTCGAACAGGCCGCACGGCTGGTGCCGCTCGCCTGGTCGGCACGCGCGGCGGCTGGCATCACGGCGCCCTTCGAGTTCGTGGCCAACGTCTGGGCCCAGGCCGGGACGGACGTCGAACTGGCGCAGCGTCGGCTGCGCTGGGAGGTTTCGCCGTACCTGGCGGTGCCGACCTATCGGGCCGCGGCCGTCGCCATCGCCGGCGAGGACGCGATCGACCGGGCGGGCGCGGCCTGGCGCGCCGGAGGCCGGGCGGCCGCCGCGCCGCTCGTTCCGCAGCAGCTCGTCGAGAGCCTGCTCGTTCATGGCGATGCCGCGGACTTCGCCCAGCGCCTGGCGGCCTTCCGGGCCGCCGGAGTGGACTCGGTCCGGCTCGTCCCGTTGACCAGTCTCGGCGGTGGCATCGAGGCCGCGCACGCCATCGTCGACATCGTCGGCGAGCTGAGTGCACCCAGCCCGCTAGCTGAGAAAGCAGCTGCCGAGGTAGGCCGTGATCACAGCTGAGCCTGCAGCGCCCCGAGCGACCAGGCCTCGTCGGGGAACATCTTGGGCTCCACCCGTAGGCAGCCGCCGCCGTCGACCGCCAGCACCTGCCCGGTCACCCACCTGCTCTGCGGGGTGCAGAGAAACGCGACCACGTCGGCGATATCGTCGGGCTGGCCGATGCGGCCGAGCGGTATCGCGGCCGACCAGGTCTGGACGAAGTCCGGGTCTTGCACGACTTCGGCCGTCATGCCGGTCTCGACGATGCCCGGCGCTACCGCGTTGACCCGGATTCCAGCCTGCGCGAACTCCAGCGCGGCTATCCGCGTCAGCATGGCGATACCGGCCTTGGCTGCACTATAGGCGCTCAGCCCACGGTGCCCGAAGGTTGCGTTGATCGACGCGGTGTTCACGATCGCGCCCCCCATTCCGTGGGCGATCATGTTGCGTGCCGCTGCCTGCAGGCAGAAGAAGGTGCCGTCAAGCTGCACGCCGGTAACCCGGCGCCACGTCTGCGCAGTCATAGCAACGATCGGTGTCACGTCAGAGATGCCGGCGCAGGTGACCAGGCCCTGGAGCGGGCCCAGCATGCCGAACACCTGGCCGACGGCAGCCGGATCGCTCACGTCGAGCACATGCGCCTCCCCGCCGACCTCCTTGGCCACCTTCTCCGCGGCGCTGCCATTCGCGTCAAGGACAGCGACGCGCCCGCCCTCCTCGGCGAGCTTGCGGCTTACGCCCCGGCCGATACCCGAACCGCCTCCCGTCACTGCGAACAGCCCGGCAATGCCCATCGCGTTCCTCCGTCCGCCCTGATGTCCTCAGCGCTCTGGCTATTTCTCTGGTTGCTGGATCAGCTCGATCACCGTGTGGCCCAGCGATGCGGGTGCCTGGACGTAGGCGAAGAGGGAGCCGCGTGGCGTCGCTCCACCGAAGATCACCTCGAAGCCAGCCGCGGTCAACTGGTCCGTCTTCGCCTGCAGGTCGAGGACCGAGAAGCGGACGTGATGCAGGCCGTCGCCGTGCTCGCGCAGGTGCTCGAGGCTGGGCGCCGTTCCGGAGAGGACCTCGACGAGCTCGATCTCTAGGCCCGCCGTGTGGCCGAACGCGAGGCGGAGCACCGCGTCGGCGGGCGCGCCTCGGTAGGTGACAAGTTCCGGCGCCAGGGTCACCTCGCGCACCGTGAAGGGACCGCCGAACAGCGCCTCGTACCAAGGCAGCGATTGCTCGACGCTGGTGACGGCGAACGAGATCTGGTCGATCGGACCGAGGTCGAAGTCGGTCGCGATCGACGAAGCAGTGGCAACGGACATCGAGGAATCCCTAGTCGATCGGCCCAAAATCCATGATAATGATATCATGCGAATAGGGCGCTGCATCGCGCCCTCACCCAAGGCTGGCCAGCACGAACCAGGGCGCGGCGCATCCGAACACGGCGACCTGGACCCATGCCGCGGCGGCGGGCTCTGACCGCCAGGTCATGGCGGTCAGAGCCGCGCACATCACCAGGCACAGGACAGCAGAGACCCAGTCCACGGGCCGTGCGGTGCCCGCCCGGCCGCGCCGCGGCAGCGCCGCTCCCGGGCCTGCCATGACGAAGACCGCGGTGAGCAGCCACCGTGCTGCCAGCGGCACAGCCATTACAAGTCTTTGCCGTGGGTGTCGTGGTAGGGGAACTCGGTCACGTGCCGCTGCCGGCCCAGCGGGGTCAGGTCGAGCCAGTGGTAGGTGCCGAGCAGCGGGTCCAGGCCGCGGGCATACGCCGAGTAGGTGTGGAAGACCCGGCCGCCCTCGCGCAGGAACACGCTCGCCCCGGGCCCGTCCGTGCCAGACCGGATGTAGGGCGCCTTGCGCCCGAGGGTCTCCTTGTCCATGTAGTCGTATTCCAGCGGGGTGACGGCCTCATCGAAGCTGACGTGGAAGTCGTAGTTGAAGTCGCCGCCGTAGGAGGAATACCACGGCACCGCCCAGCCCATCCGCTTCTTGAACCGCTCGATGCTAGCGATCGGCGCCCGGGACACCAGCACCAGAGCGGTGTCGCAGGCGTGCAGGTGGGACAGGTCGCCGATGCTGTCGACCAGGAACGAACAGGTCGGGCAGCCCTGATCCTCGCCCGGGAACCCGGACTCGGGGTGCCGCCACATGAAGTGGTAGGTGATGAGCTGACGGCGCCCGTCGAACAGGTCGGCCAGGCTCGCCTGCCCCTCCGGGCTGGTGAACGTGTAGGCCTTGGTGACCTCGGTCACCGGCAGCGCGCGGCGGGCGGCATCCACCGCGTCCTCCGCCCTGGTGACCTCCTTTTCCTTGGCGAGCAGTTCCCTGCGCGCGGCAAGCCACTCCTCTTGCGAGACCACTTGCGGGATATCCATCACGTCCTCCTTCCATGGCGATTAACTGGCTACCCTCTCCACGAACGGCCGGTGCTGGAAATCGACAGCCAGGCACGGTTCATGGTTTCCGGTCGGCCGGGCTCGCCGATCGCCGCGTTGCGGGCTGCAGGTGAGGTGGATGCACGGTCGGGGGCGGGGGTGGCCCGTTAGGGCGGCGAGCAGTCGCGGCGAACTCGGTCAGGGCGAGCTGCGCAGGCCACATCCCAGGTGAAGCCTGCGCTGACGACCATGCGGTAGCGGCGGCGACGCCGAAGACCCCGCTGATGTTCTGGAGGTGGCGCAAAGGCCACTGGCTACCAATTCAGCTGTCCGGAAAACCCGGAACGGCCCACACCAACGTCGGCACCGGCATGCGCCTGGTGTTATCGCCGCGGCCACGACACGGAACACCCGGGAACGACAAGACTGGAAAACTGCGCTGCAGCACGCCCGGCGGAACTGGCGCACCACCGCCCACGGCCTCACTGAGCCGGGACGCGTTGGTTGGCACCAGGAGGCCGCCGTGACCTGGCCGGGTGGGTTCGTTGGACAAGCTTGTTGGCACGAACGGGTCACGGTACTTGCCACCGGGCGATGGGTTGTCAGCCGTTCTACTACTGATTCCCGGCAGCTCGGAGACGGCCACGTTGTGACGGAACGCGACCGGTTCCGATAGCGTGGCCGCGCCATGCCCTGTAGGACCGATGGATGGCTTAGTCACGTCCCGCACGTCTGCGCGGAAGCTCAGGCGGCCCGGCGGTACCGGAGCACCGCAAGAGGAGCGAAGACGGCGACAATGCCGAGGCACCAGATGATGGCTACCACCACGTGCGAGATGGTCGGGCCCCCCAGCACCAACGATCGCACGGCGTTGACGGTCGCGGTAACGGGTTGGTGGTCGGCGTAGGCGCGCAGCGGGCCGGGCATGTTCTGGGTCGCCACGAAGGCGCTGGAGGGGAACGCGAGCAGTACGGTGAGGGGGAGCGACGCGGCTGCGGCCGCTTCGGCGCTCCTGGCGGCCAAACCGAGCAGCGCATTCACCCAGGAGATGGCGAAACTGAAAAGCAGCAGCACGCCGGTCGCGGCCACGACGGCGGGCACGCCGGTGCGGAGGCGGAAGCCGACGAGGTATCCCACGCCGAGCATGAGGACAATGGCGAACAGGTCGCGCAATGCATCGGCCAAGACGCGGCCGGCAAGAACCGCGGAGCGGGCCATGACCAGCGAACGAAACCGCTCGATAAGCCCGTTGTAGAGATCCTCTGCCATGCCGAACACGTCGTCGAGGGTCGGTTCGCGGATGGCCAGCGATTCCGGGACGACGGCATCGCCATCCAGCAACCGGATCACCTCCAGGACGGTCTGGCCCTTGCCGGCCATCTTCACGGCCAGGGTGCGACCGCCATCAAGCACATCGGTGGGAGCGATTCGCTGAAGGCGTGCGGCGGCGCGCTGCGCGCTGGCGGGGTCCGGCATGCGGATTTCAACGACGGTGGAGCCCAGGCTCGCCTTCAGCTGGATGGCGGTGCCCTCGGCGATGATCTGCCCGCCGTCGACCACGACGATGTTGTCGGCGAGGCGGTCGGCCTCCTCGAGGTACTGGGTGGTCAGCAGCACTGTTGTGCCGTCACCGACGAGCTCCTCGATGAGTGCCCAAAGATCGCTTCGGCCGCTCGGGTCCAGACCGGTGGTGGGCTCATCCAGGAACAGCACTGGCGGTCGGTGGACAAGGGCGGCGGCCAGGTCGAGACGGCGGCGCATGCCCCCTGAGTAGGTCCGGACCGGCCGGCCGGCGGCCGCCTCCAGGCCGAAGCGCTCCAGCAGCTCATCGGCGCGCGCCGCGATGACCGGGCGGTGCTGATGGGTGAGCTGGCCGATCAGGCGCAGGTTCTCGCGGCCGGTCAGGTTCTCATCGACCGCTGCGTACTGTCCGGCCAGGCCGATCGCGCCCCGCACGTCCTCGGCGTCCCGGACCACGTCGAGGCCGAGCACGCTCGCCTGTCCGGCGTCGGGCTCGAGGATGGTCGTGAGGATCCGCACGGCCGTGGTCTTTCCGGCGCCGTTTGGCCCGAGCAGGCCCAGCACGCTGCCGGACTCGACGGCCAGATCGATGCCATCCAGGGCGACGACAGGGCCGAAGTGCTTGACCAGCCCGTGGGCGGCGATGGCAGGGTCAGGCATGTTCGGGCAGAGTCCGCGGCAGCCCGAAGAGGGGGAGCACGCTGTTGTCGAATCGGGTCATGGCACTGATACGGTTGCCAGCGAGGGTGAGTACGAGCATCCCGTTGGCGTGCGCGACATCGGTCACCGGATCGCGTACGTACACGCCGAACGCGGGCTGTCCGTTAGCCCGGGTGCCAATGAGCCGGTAGGTTCGGCCGTCGCGGAAGACCACCGATCGGAGGACGTGGCCGGCAACGGCCCGCCCCTCGTAGTGTCCTGGCGCGAGCGGCGTGGTCAAGACGACATCGCCGGAAAGCATGGCCACCACCGCATCCACGTCTCCGATCTCGTAGGCTCTCGTGAGGCGTTCAACGAGCTCCCGCTCAATGGCCGAGTTCGGCGCAGGGGGCGGATCTGCACGGGATGGAAGCTGTCTGTGCAATGTCGCACGCGCGTGCTTGAGAGCGCTGCTCACCGATTCCTCGGAGGTTTCGAGCATGGCCGCGGCTTCCCTGGAGCGGAATCCGAGAACGTCGCGCAGGACCAGAACGACCCGTTGGCGGGGCGGCAGGAGCTGGAGCGCGCTGACGAAGGCGAGCGAGATCGCCTCCCTCGCCTCGTACCGCGCCTCCGGGCCCGGCGTCTGGTCGATGAGCTCTTCGAGCAAGACGTCGGGGTAGGGCTCGAGCCAGATCACCTCACTTGAAGAGGTCGGCTCGGGAAGTGCGGCGAGCGTCGCTGGAAAGACATCCAAAGCAGGTCGTCGTCGGGCCGAGCGCAGGGCGTCGAGGCAGCGGTTGGTGGCGATTCTGTAGAGCCACGTCCGCACCGACGCCCGTGCCTCAAAGCCCGCGATGCCCTGCCAGGCTGCCATGAACGTCTCTTGCACCACGTCCTCGGCGTCCTGGGACGAACCCAAGATGCGATAGCAATGAACCTCCAGCTCTCGGCGATGACCCTCGACCAGGCGGCGGAATGCCACCTCGTCTCCCTCTTGCGCGCGAGCGATGAGATCGGTGTTCACCAGGGCCTTCTCCCATCACGTGGTTCTCCCGATCTGTGTGATCCGGCTACCCGTACAGACGCTGTCGGCAGTCGGAATTGGGCATTCGGACGTGCCCAATTTCTCCTCTTGCCGTCGTCTGCCTCATCGAGGGGGGCCGAGCGAAGCCCCCACCTGAGAGCCTGGAAGCAGGGAGAACGATGGCCAAGTTCTTGTTCGTGCCACGTGTGCCACAGGACTACAAGCCAGGCGAGCCCAAGAACGTTGCGGCATGGCAGGCCTGGTTCGAGAGCACGGGAGCCAGCCGGGTCGACCCGGGAAGCGCGGTGATCGAGACCGGCTCCCTGGGCGACCTAAGGGAGGGTACTCGGATCGGCGGGTACCTGGTCGTCACCGCTGACGACCTCGACGCAGCGCTGGCCGTGGCCAACGGATGCCCATCGCTTGGGCTGGGCGGAGGCATCGAGGTTGGCCTCATTGCGATCCCACCGTCGGCGACGCGAACCTGAGAGGGCGATGACCAGGTTCCAACTAAGATGTCCCGGCTCACCTCACGCCCGCCAGCGCGAGAACCATGCCAGATAACAGTGAAGATCCCGCGCCGCTTACCGCCGAAGATCACACCAGCGACGGGTGTCGAGTCGAGGCCGAAGTGCGCACGTTATCTCGGGAACGGATTCGATCGCTTCACTGAGCTCGTCCCTTCCTATAGACTAACCATTATCATGGATTCGGGTATCGACCTTCGCGGGCAGGTAGCCCTCGTGACCGGAGCCGGCCGTGGAATCGGCCGGGCCACCGCGCGTGCTCTGGCCGACGCCGGCGCCAAGGTCGGCGTGCTGTCGAGATCTCGTGATCAGGTCGCCGAGACCGCGGCGCTCATCACCGATACGGGTGGGCAAGCTCTTGCCGTCACCGCGGACGTCACCGACCGCGAGACCGTGCGCGCTTCGGTGCAGGCGGTGATCGGCCGCTTCGGGCGGATCGACCTGCTCGTGAACAACGCCGGTGCCAACGCCGTCTTCGGGCCGGCCTGGGAAGTCGATCCCGACGCGTGGTGGGCTGATGTGCGCGTCAACCTGCTCGGGCCGTTCCTGTGCAGTGCCGCGGTACTTCCGACGATGGTCGCCCGCGGCTGCGGACGCATCGTGAACATCGCCTCGGGCACGGCGGGACGTGCTTTCCCCAACAACACCGCGTATGCCGCGTCTAAGGCCGCGCTGGTCAGGCTCACCGACTGCCTGGCTGCCGAGACCGCACCGCACGGGGTGTCGGTCTTCGCGCTGGGCCCGGGCAACGTGCGGTCGGAAATGTCGCTCGGGCTCGAACGCTCGGCGGCCGGTCGGCGCTGGCTCGGGGACGCAGTCGCCGCGCTACGGTTCGTTCCGGCCGAGCTCCCCGCGGCTGCCGTGGTGCTGCTGGCCAGCGGGCAGGCCGACGGGCTGAGTGGGCGCTGGCTGGACGCGGCAGACGATATCCGCGGCATCGCGGCGCAGGCTGAGGACGTCCGGACCCGGGAACTGTTCCAGCTGCGGCGGACCAAGTTGCCGTCCTCGGCCTGCCAGGAAGTGCGCAACTAGAAGAGCAGGAGGCATCGTGACATCGACGCAGACGTCTGTGCGGCCCGAGCCGGTAGAGGCGCTGTCCTTTGCGCGAGACGGGCGCAAGCTCGATCCTCCGGTCCACTTCGCCCGCTGGCGCGCCGAGGCGCCGTTGCGCAAGATCACGCTCTGGAACGGTCAGCAGGCGTGGGTGGCACTGTCCTACGAGGCCGTCCGCGCGGTATTCAAGGACAGCCACCGGTTCCGGTCGCTGCCTACCACGCCCGGCTTCCCGACGATCAATCAGGCGGATTCGGCCAGCAAGGCCGCGGCGCTGCTGCCGATGCTTGACCCGCCCGTGCACACGGTGCTACGCGAGGCCGTCGTGCGCGAGTTCATCCTCAAGCGTATTGAGGCCCTGCGGCCCGACTGCGAGCAGCTCGTCGCTGGCCTGCTCGACACGATCGCGGCCGGCGTACAGCCGGTCGACCTGATGGCCACGCTCGCCGCGCCCGTGCCCGCGACGTTTACGTGCCTGCTGCTCGGCGTGCCGTTGGCCGACGCCGAATTCTTCGCTGCGTGCCTGGACACCCGTTTCCGCCCTACGTCGGACGTCGGCGCCGTCTACGGCGCCGACGATCGCCTGCGCGCGTACTTCCAGCGGCTGGTCAGCGAGCGACTCCGCGAGCCGCGCGACGACCTCTCGTCGCGGCTGGTCACTGACAGCGTGCGCAGCGGCAAGCTCACGGAGGAGGATGCCGCCGCGCTGCTGCACGTGCTGCTCATCGGCGGGTTCGACACCACCAAGCAGATGATCGCGTTGAGCACCCTCACCCTGCTCGAGCACCCCGATCAACTGGCCGAACTGCGGGCCCGGCCCGAATTGTGGCGCGGCGCCGTACAAGAACTGCTGCGCTACATCTCCATCGTCCAGATCGAGCGACGGGCCTGCGTCGAGGACACGGAGGTTTGCGGGCAGCTCATCCACGCCGGCGAAGGCGTCCTCGTCTTGCTCGGCTCGGCGAACCGCGATCCCAGCGTGTTCATCGACGCCGACCGCCTCGATATCCACCGTCGGGATCTGCCGCACGTCGCGTTCGGTTTCGGCATCCACCAATGCCTGGGCCAGCCCGTCGCGCGCATGCTCCTCGCCGTGACCCTGCCCGCCCTGCTCGACCGGTTCCCCGGGTTGGCGCTCGCCGTCCCGTTCCCCGAGTTGCAGTTCCGCGAGAACCGCTCGATCTTCGGCGTCCAGGAACTGCCGGTTTGGACCGGGCGATGAGCGCACCCAGCTTGCACGTCGACCGCGAGACGTGCATCGGCTCGGGCAATTGCGCACGGGTGGCCGAGGCGGTCTTCGACCAAGCTGAAGACGGCCGGGTCGTGCTCGTCGATGGCGCGGACGCGGCGGCCCACGCCGAGGAGGTCGAGCTTGCCGTGGTCGGCTGCCCGGTGGCGGCGCTATGGTTCGGGTGACCCGGCCGGGTACCCGTGAGAGACGAAACTGTTCCCTGAACATTGCAGTCCAGCATCTCCTGGACGCGGACGGAGGAGGAGCACGATGACCGAGCGGCTGGGCGCAAGCCCCGTCCTTCAGGGTGGGGTAAGCCCTGCCCGCGATGCTGCCCGGTGTACCGGCGTGGCGGGCACCGCGGCAGGGCGCGGCGAGGTAAGACGGGCACCAGAACCGCCCGGTGCATCCCAGCGCGCCTGCCGGGAAATGCCGTCGGGGTGCGCTAGCGTGTTCGATGTCAGCGGTCCGGTAGGGTCCTCCCGCCACCGGGCCTGGTACCCGCGTCGGCTCCACGGACCCGGCGCAGGCGGGATAGATCGTATGGCCAATCGTTACCGGCTCACGCCCGCGCCCGGGCAGGAAGCTGTGCTGCGTGAGCATTGTGCGCATGCCCGGTTCGTGTGGAACCTGGCCGTCGAGCAGCAGTCGTGGTGGTGGCCGGGGCGGGGCAGCGCGCCGGGCGCGGCGGTACGGATGCGGCAGCTCGCCGAGGCCCGCGCGGCGGAGCCGTGGCTGCGGGAGGGGTCCTCCTCGGTTCAGCAGCAGGCGCTGCGGGACTTCGACAAGGCGATGGCCGCGTTCTTCGACCCGCAGAACCCCGCCGGGAAACCGTCCTACCGGTCCAGGCGCGGGACGCAGGGGTTCGTGATCCGGGACGTGAAGGCCCGCCGCCTGAACCGCCATCACGCTGAGGTGTTCGTCCCGAAACTCGGCTGGGTCCGGTTCCGGTTGTCCCGTGATCTGCCTGCGGAGCTGGGCATGGCGCGGGTCACCTGCGACCGCGCTGGCCGCTGGCACGTCGCATTCCCCGGCCCGCAGCCCGCGATCGGCCGGCAGCTGACGGGCGCTGTGGCCGGCATCGACCGGGGTGTCCGCACGGCGCTGGTCACCTCCGGCGGGCAGCACTACCGGGTGCCGCGGATCAGCGACCGCAGAGCCGCCCGGTACCTGGCGCTCCAGCGGCGGATGAGCCGGCAGCAGAAGGGATCGCGGAAGCGGGACAAGACCCGCCGGGCGATGGCCGCGATCACCGTCAAGGTCACCGACCGCAGGAAAGACTGGGCGGAGAAGATCTCCACCCGGCTCGTCCAAGATCACGATCTAATCGTGTTCGAGAAACTACGCACGAAGAATATGGTGCGCAAGCCGAAGCCGAGACCCGACCCGGACCAGCCGGGCGCGTTCCTGCCGAACCGCCGGCGGCAGAAGGCTGGGCTGAACCGGGGCATCCTGGCGTCCTGCTGGGGGCTGCTCGCTACCCGGTCGCAGCAGAAAGCCGCCGCGTCCGGCGCCGTCGTCATCTACGTCGATCCGAAGTACTCGTCGCAGGAATGCCGCCAGTGCGGCCACGTCGCATCGTCCAGCCGCGAGAGCCAAGCGGTGTTCCGGTGCGTTGCCTGCGGCCATGAAGATCACGCGGACGCCAACGCCGCGAAGAACGTCCTTGCCTGGGGACTGGCCTGTTTGGCGGTTCCTGCGCAGGCCCCGGGACCACGGGGCGTGCGCCCGCGGAAGACGCCGGTCAACCCCGGTGCGGCGGGAACCGCCCGGGAAGCCGCATGAGCGGCCCGGGAATCCCGGTCCTTCAGGGCCGGGAGGATGTCAAGGACTACCACCACATCCGGGTCGAGCGCGCGGCCAGCGGCCTGACCCGCGTGACGTTCGCCCGGCCACCGGCGAATGCGCTGAACTCGGAGGTCATCGACGACGTGCAGCGCTGCGCCGAGGAGCTCACCGCCGATCCGCCGCGCGTGGTCGTCCTCGCCAGCGCGGCGCCGATGTTCATGGCCGGCGCCGACCTGACCATGGTCAACGCGGGCTGGGACGCTCTCCGCGAGACGATCGGACGGTTCCAGCGCGCGGTGAACACCTGGGAGCGGGTGCCCTGCCCGACCATCGCGTCGATCAACGGGCACGCGCTGGGCGCGGGCTGCGAGATCTCTCTGGCCTGCGACTTCCGCATCATGGCGCGCGGCAAGGCCCGGATCGGGCTGCCGGAGGTGCGGCGCGGGCTGATCGCCGCCGGCGGCGGGACCCAGCGCACGGTGCGGCTGCTCGGCCGGACCCATGCGCTGAACCTCGCGTTGCGCGGGCTGATGATTGATGCCGACCGTGCCGAGCAGATCGGGCTCATCACCCAGGCGGTCGACGCCGGCGAGCTCGAGCCGGCGACGCAGGCGCTCGCCGACGAGTTGCTGAGCCTGCCGACGCTCACCATGGCGGCGATCAAGCGGTGCATCAACGAGGGCGGCGACCTCGACCTGGCCGGCGGCCTCGCCGTCGAGCAGCGCGAGATGTCCGCGCTCGGCGCGACCGAGGACACCCGCGAAGGAGTGCGCGCTTTCGTCGAGAAGCGCGAGCCGCACTTCGTGGGGCGGTGACCGGGTGAACGCCGACCTGCCGAGTTCCTGCCGGGCCGCCCTGCTCGTCGAGCCGGGACGGCCGATGGAGATCGCGGACGTGCCGGTTCCGGACGTGCTCGAGCGCGGCGCGCTGCTGGTCCGGACGACGGCAGCCACCGTCTGCGCGACCGACGTGCACCTGTGGGCGGGGACGGTCGGAAGTACCGACGCGGGCGCCGATCTGCCGCTGATCCTGGGTCACGAGATGACCGGCCGCATCGTCCTGATGGCGGAGGACGCCGACCGCGACAGCCTCGGCCGCCCGCTGACGCCGGGTGACCGGATCATCTGGACGCACGGGTTTTGCGGGCAGTGTGAGCAGTGCGTGGTGGAGCACCAGCCCACCCTGTGCACCAGCCGCCGCGGCTATATGCAAACCAGCGCGATGCAGTACCCGTACCTCACCGGCGGCTTCGCCGAGTACTGTTACGTGTTCCCGACCTCAGGCCGGGTGAAGGTGCCCGACACGGTGTCCGATCCCGTGGCCTCCGCAGCGTCGTGCGCGCTGCGGACAGTCGTACACGCGTTCGACCGTACCGGGCCGATCGAGGAGCGTCAGGTCGTGGTGGTGCAGGGCGCAGGCCCGCTAGGCCTGTTCAGCACCGCGAGGGCGGCGGCGATGTCGCCGGCGCAGGTCATCGTGGTGGGCGGGCCGGAGCGGCGGCTGGCCCTCGCGCGGGAGTGGGGCGCGACCGCGACGATCGACGTCGACCTCGTCCGCGACCCTGCGGACCGGCTCGCCTGCGTCCTTGACCTCACCGACGGCCGCGGGGCCGACGTCGTGCTGGAGATGTCGGGGGTGCCGGCCGCCTTCGGCGAGGGCATGGCCATGCTCCGGCGAGGCGGGCGGTACACGGTGGTCGGGCAGGTGCACACGACGGCCCTGCCGTTCAACCCGAGCCTGCTCGTCCTGAAGCACGCGCGCCTGGCCGGCTGCCTGTCCGCGAGCCTCGACCACTACTACCGGGGGCTGCGCTTTCTGGAGCGGCACAGCGACCGGATCCACTGGGACCACATGATCACGAGTACCTCGCCGCTCGAGGCGATCAACGACGCCTTCGAGCGCATGCGGGACTGGTCCGAGATCAAGCCGGCGCTGACCTTCGCCAGCACGTGAGCACGATCGGCAGCGTGCTTGACGTAACCCTAATCCATGCGCATGATAGGTCTAGTATTTCGTCCCGTCCCCCGACCGGAGCTAAGGCATGACCAACTCGACCGGCCCGCTCGCCGATACCGCCGTGGCCGGCCAGGCGGCGCCGAGCGCAGCTGACGGGCGCGGCGGCACCCATGCCGGGCCTCCGGCGCCGCGGCGGCCGATACTGCGGCTGCTCCGTCGCGACCTCGCCGTTGACCGGCTGTCTGGCCTGTACGTCATCGTGGCCATGATCATCGTGTTTTCCGTTTGGGAGCCGACGACGTTCGGCACGCTGTCCAACGCGAAGGTCATCCTGTCCAGTGAGGCGATCACCGGGATCATAGCGTTCGCGGCGGTGATTTCCCTGGTAGCGGGGGTGTTCGACCTGTCCATCGCGGCGAACATGTCGCTGGCGATCAGCGTGCTCGGCCAGCTCATGGCGACCGCGCACCTGAACGCAGCCCTGGCGGTCGTCGTGACGCTGCTCATCGGCGGCGCGGTGGGGTGCGTGAACGCGGTCATCGTCACGCGATTCCGTATTGAGCCAGTCATCGGGACGCTCGCGATGTCTTCCGTGCTCGCCGCCGTGAGTTACTGGGTGGCGAACGGACAGACGATCCTCTACGGCATCAGCACTCGTTTCACGAACATCGGAACGCTGAAGCCGCTGGGCATCCCGATTACAGTCTTCTTCCTAGCCGCAGTGGCGCTCGTGCTCTGGTACATGCTGGAGCACACTCCGGTCGGCCGGTACCTGTACGCCGCCGGAGCGAACCCGAAGGCGGCGCGGCTGAGCGGCGTGAACGTCGTGCGGCTGCAGTGGGGCGCGCTGATTACGTCGGGAGTCCTCGCCGCGCTGGCGGGCGTGGTGCTGACGATGCAGCTTGCCTCGGCCGCATTCGCCGCCGGCAATCCCTACCTGCTGCCCGCATACGCCGCGGCCTTCCTCGGCTCGACGCAGATCAAGCCCGGCCGGTTCAACGTGCTCGGCACGGTGATCGCGATGTACATGCTCGCCATCGGCGTTAAGGGCCTGCAGTTGCGATTCCCTCAGTACCCTTGGATCGCCGATCTCGTCGAGGGTGTCATCCTGCTCTTGGCTGTGGGCATCGCCGTCCAGTCGGCGCGCCGCCGCGCGCGGCAGCGCTGAGATGCGCCCGCGGCATCGTCGTTGCCCACTATCGATTGTTTCCGGGATATATTTATTCGCCTAGATTGGCGGCAGTGATGCGGAAAGCGAGGAGAGCAACGTGGGTGCCGAAGGCAAGATCGCATTCGTGACCGGTGGCGGCTCGGGAATCGGGCGCGCCGTCGCGGTCCGGCTCGCCGCGGAAGGCGCGCGGGTCGCGGTCGCGGACATCAACGAGGCGACGGGTAAGGAGTCGGCCGCCGCGCTGGGTGGGGCCGGCGGGATCTTCGTGCACACCGACGTGACGAGCCCGGAATCCGTCGTTGAGGGGGCGGCCCGGGCAGTCGCCGAACTCGGCCCGGTGGACATCCTGGTCAACGTCGCTGGCGCGGACGTGGTCAAGCCGTTCTTGGACACAGACGAGGAATTGTGGCGCTGGCTCATCGAGCTCAACCTCATGGGGGTGTTCCGGTGCACGAAGGCGTTCCTTCCCGGGATGGTCGAGCGGGGGTTCGGCCGGATCGTGAACGTGGCGTCCGATGCCGGCCGGGTGGGCAGCTCCGGTGAAGCGGTGTACTCAGGGGCAAAGGGTGGCGTCATCGCGTTCACCAAGACGATCGCGCGCGAGGTTGCGCGCAAGGGCGTGACCGCGAACACCGTCTGCCCCGGCCCGACCGACACCCCGCCGCTGCGGAAGACCATGGCCCAAGGCGGCGACAAGTTCATCTCCGCGCTGACCAAGGCGATTCCCGTGGGCCGGCTCGGCCAGCCCGAGGACGTCGCGGTGGCGGTGGCGATGTTCGCCTCCAGCGACGCGGGGTTCATCACCGGCCAGACCCTGTCCGTCAGCGGCGGCATGTCGATGGCCTGAGGCCGGCGCAAGCCGGCGTATGGAGGTCGGGTATGACCGAGGGACGGGCCGAGTCGCGCGGCGCGGCGCTGCGGCGCCGCGCGCAAGGTGCCAAAGCGGATCAGTTGCAGGCTCTGCTCACCTCGCTCGACCCGGGCGTCGGCCGGTGGGCCGACGAGTTCGTCTTCGGCGAGGTGTGGGGCCGGCCCGGGCTCGACTTCGAAAGCCGGATGCTCGTCGCGATCACCTCACTCGCCACCCAGGGCAAGAGCGCGCTATTGCGCAATTACGCCCATGGCGCGCTCCAGGCCGGCGTCTCCGCTCGCAAGATCCACGAAGCGCTCGTCGAACTCGTCGTATACGTCGGGTTCCCGACCGCCACCAGCATGCTCTTCGAGTGGCAGCAGGTACTCGTCGCCGCCCGCCGTCAGGGAGTCGCGATCCGGGAGGATGTCGGCGAGTTTGCGGAAATCTATGATAATAGTTAATCTGTAAATACCGTGTTGTTTACAGCTGAGTAGGGGCGCCATGACCGCAGCGATCGACATCATGAACTATGCGCCGCTCGTGGCACCTGGCCTGTCTGGGCCCGAGTACCAGTACGAGGAGTTCCAGATCATGCTCCGTACCACGTTCAAGCGCATGGCCGAAGGCGGCACGATCAAGACCCTCTGGGGACGAGAGGTGCCGCTGGACGGCAAGGTGGACATAGACCCGACGATCGACGTCCAGGGCGCGCTCGCCCAGCTGGATGCCGCAGGTTACGGCGTTGCCGTCCTCGCCTGCCTGAAGATGTGGTCGTACCGGTACCACCACAAGCTCATCATCGACCAGCCCGAGGAGGTGGTGGCGAAGGCGATCGCCCAGGCCCCCGACCGTCTCATCGGAGGCGCCGGGTACAACCCGTTCCGCATCGACGAGAGCCTTCGCCGGATCGAGACCGCGGTCCGGGAGTGGGGATTCAGGTACGTCTATTTCCATCCCATCACCTTCGGCGTCGCGCCCAACGACCGGCGCTGCTACCCGCTGTACGCAAAGTGCGTAGAGCTCGGCATTCCGGTGGGCTTCCAGGTAGGACACTCGGCCGAGGTGCTGCCGAGTGACGGCGGCCGCCCGATGCTCGTCGACGACGTGGCGATCGACTTCCCCGACCTCAAGATCAACATGTCGCACACCGGCTGGCCCTGGACCGGCGAGTTCTGCTCCATGATCTGGCGTCACCCGAATGTGTACGGCGACATCTCCGCCTACTTCCCGTCGACGCTCGATAAGGATCTCATCGCCTTCATGGATAGCTCGCGGGGCCGCAACAAGATCCTGTACGGCACGAACGGCTTCGACCTCGCCCGGTTCAAGGCAGACTTCGAGAGCCTGGAGATCAGCGACAAGACCCGGGAGCGCGTTTTGCTGCGCAACGCCCTCGAGTTCCTCGGGCTGTGACGTCGATGTCCGTGGCGGGGACACTCAGTGAGGCGGAGCGCAGCGACCTGATCGCCGCGACCCGCCGCCTCGCCCGTGAGCGCCTTGCGCCGATGGCGCTGGAGCTGGCGAACGCCCACGAATGGCCCGAGCACCTGTTTGAGCTGCTCCGCGAGCATGGTTACTTCGGGCTGTACTACCCCAGCCAGTACGGCGGGCTGGGCCTCAGCCTGCGTGCCTTCAGCGAGATCATCGAGGAGCTGGCGGTGGTGTCCAACACGGCAGCGTCGGTGGTCGTCGGGCAGCACCAGGCCGGGCTTGCCATCATGGCCGCCGGCTCGGCGGAGCAGCGTGCCCGCTGGCTCCCGGCGCTTGCCGCGGGGGAGATCAAGGGCGCGATGGCATTGACGGAACCCAACGCGGGCTCCGATGTCGCCGGCATCCGGACGGTGGCCCGGCAGGTCGAGGGTGGGTACGTGCTGAACGGGCGCAAGTGCTTTATCACGCTCGCCAACGTCGCGGACGTGATCACCGTCTATGCGAAGCGCGAGCCGGGGCGATCGACCTCGACAATCCAGGGGTTCATCGTGCCCCGCGGCACCCCTGGACTCGTCGTGGGCCGGGCCGAGGAGAAGATGGCGAGCGGCGCCCTGCCCTCCTGCGAGGTCATGCTCGAGGACTGCTTCATCTCCGAGGAGTCCGTCCTGGGCAGCCCCGGCAGCGGTTTTCGCGTGGCGATGAGTGTCTTCGAACGGGCCCGGCCGATCATCGGCGCTCGTGCCGTCGGACTGGCTCGCGGCGCCATGGAGGCGGCTGTCGACTACGTTAAGAATCGTGAGGCTTTCGGTCGGCCGCTCTCCGACCAGCAAGGTATACAGTTCATGGTCGCGGACATGGCGACCCAGATCGAGGCGGCCCGGGCGCTGGTGCACCGGGCCTGCCACGCGGTGGACGACGACGACCCGCTCGCGCCTCGTTACTGCGCGATGGCCAAGTACTTCGCCACGGACGTGTCGGTCGCGGTCACCGCCGATGCGGTGCAGTTGTTCGGCGGGTACGGGTACATGCGGGACTACCCGGTCGAGCACCGGTTCCGCGAGGCCAAGCTGGGGCAGATCGTGGAGGGCACGAATCAGATCCAGCGCCTGGTCGTCGGGCGCAGCGTGTTCGGCCAGGTGGTGAACCGGTTGTCCGAGTCCTCCTCAGAGATAGTCCAGTGACCCGGCGTGGCGCCGGGCCGCGCGGCGTGGTGCTCGTCTCCGGTGGCAGCGGTGCGATAGGGGAGGCGATCTGCCGCCGCCTGCACGACGACGGCTGGGCCGTGGCGATCGGGTACGTGTCGCGCGAGCGAGCCGAGGCGCTGGCCGCCAGCCTGCACACCGAGGAGGCCCCGAGCTGGCCGGTACCGCTCGACATGAGCGATCCCGGGTCGGTGCGGTCGGGGGTCGGCGAGTTCCTCGCCGATGCGGGCCGGGTTGACGCGGTCGTCTACAACGGCGGGCGCTCGCGGACCGCGCCGTTCCTGGAGACGACCGAGGAGGACTGGGCCGCCGAGGCTGCCGTCAACTACCTCGGCCCGGTGCTCGCCACCCGCCTGCTGCTGCCGGTGATGCTCGAGCACAACCGGGGCTCGTTCGTGGGCATCACCTCCGAGGCCGCGAAGCTCGGCGACGCCGGGCACGCTCCGTACGCCGCGGTAAAAGGCGCCCTGCATGCCTTCTTCCGGACGATCGTGCGCGAGTACGGCCGCCGGGGCATCCTCGCCAACAGCGTCGCGCCCGGACCGATCGACACCTCGATGTTGCGATACACCTTCGCTTCGGAGGAGCAGGCGCAGCACGTCATCGGCAAGCTACGCCGCCTGGTGCCGGCGGGCCGCCTCGGCGAGCCCGGGGAGGTCGCCGCGGTGGTGCGCTTCCTCATCTCAGAATCCACCTTCGTCGCCGGCCAGCACATCAGTGTCGGCGGCGGCGTCAGCATGCACTGATCCCGCCTCGTCCGGCCCAGCCAGGGAGACACAACATGACCAGCCAGGCTCCAGTTACAAAGAAGTACCTCGAGGTTGCCGCGAAGCTGGGGCCCGAGCTCGAGGATCTCGCCGACGAGGTCGAACGGACCGAGCAGTTCCCGGCGCGCGCCTACCAGCTCCTCGCCGAGAACGACCTGCTACGGCTGACCCTGCCAGGCCAATGGCGCGGCCAGGGCATGAGCTTGATCGACTACTTCCCCGTCCTGCAGGAGATCGCGAAGATCCACGGTACGTTCCGGATGTTCGTGCACGGCCAGAACGGCATGTGGCGGCTGATCGACCAGTGGGGCACCGACGCGCAGAAGAAGAGGTGGCTGCCCGTTCACCAGCAGGGCGGCATCTTCACCTTCGCCCTCACCGAACCCGGCAACGGCACGGGCCGCGACATCTCCACGATAGCCGAACGGGCTGGCGACGAGTGGATCATCAACGGCCGCAAGCACCTTATCTCCTGGGCCGGCGAAGCCGAACTCGTCCACCTCATAGCGCGGACGAGCACCGAGCGCGGCCGCGAGGCGACCTGCTTCCTGCTACCCAAGGGCACCCCTGGCGTCACGGTCGAGAAGCTGCCGCACACGATGGGCTGCAAGGGAGGCAGCCATGACATCATGGTCTTCGAGAACGCCCGGCTGCCCACGGACGCCGTCCTGGGAGAGGTCGGCGAGGGCCTGATGCTCGGGCTGCGTGGCTTCCTCGATGTCAGCCGGCTGTCGATCGCGGTTTCCTGCCTCGGCCTGGCCCGCCGCGCGATGGACCTCGCGACCGAGTTCTCGCGGCAGCGGGTGACGTTCGGCAAGCCGATCGCCGCACGGCAGGCTGTACGGCTCTCCATCGCCGAGATGGCGGCCGACATCTACGCCGTGCAGTCAGCGGTGAACGACGCCGCTGCCCGGTTCGACGCCGGCCAGCCGATCACCGCGGAGGCGGCCATGTGCAAGTACCTCGGCCTCGAGATGGTGGGCCGGGTGACCGACCGGGCACTGCGCATGCACGGGGGCATCGGCTACACCCGGGCGCACAAGATCGAGCGGCACTACCGGGATGCCCGTGCCCTCTGGTTCGAGGAGGGCACGTCTGAGATCCAGCGGCTCGTCATCGCCGACGAGGTAATGCGTAACGGCGTGACGTTCTAGGTCCGTGGCCATGACTGACCGGCGCGTCTGCGTCGTCACCGGAGGTGCAGCGGGGCTGGGCCGCGCTGTCGCCACGCGATTCGTGGTGGCCGGCCACGCGACCGTTCTGGTCGACCGCGACAGCGAGGCCTGCGCGGCGACGCTCGAGAAGCTGCGCGCGGCCGGCGGCGAGGTCGCTGGCTTCCCCGCCGACGTCACCGACGAAGATGCTGTCAGCGCGGTAGCGACGGCATTGCGCGAGCGGTACGGCCGGGTCGACGTGCTGGTCAACAACGCCGGATACGCCGCTCGCGAAGGCAGTGTCGTCGAGATGACCCGCAAGGCATGGGACCTGACCATCGCCGTGAACCTTACCGGCCCGTTCCTGATGGCTCGCCATCTGGTCCCGCTGATGCCACCGGGAAGCGTGATCCTTAACATCGGGACGATCGGCGCGGTCCACGCCGTACCGGGCAGCGATGCGTATGTCGCCGCGAAGGGCGGCCTCATCGCCCTCAGCAAGGCGATGGCGCTCTCGCTGGCCGACCGCGGCATCCGGGTGAACGCCGTGAATCCCGGAGTGGTCATGACCGACGAAGTCGCCAGGCACATGGACCATCCGCGGCTGCAGAAGATGCTCGAGCGGAGTCGCCCGGCTGGTCGCGGCTTCGGCACGCCGGACGAGTTTGCCTCGGTCGTTGAGTTCCTGGCCGGCGCCGGCGCGTCGTTCGTGAACGGCGCGGTCGTCAACGTCGACGGCGGCGCCCTGTGCTGATCGATGGAGCGGGACCGGTACCCCTGTCGCTCGGCACGATCGCCGAGCTGAACGCCGGGTCCGTCCCGGAGGCCGAAGCGGTCGTCGATGGACCTCGCCGCGTGAGCTGGGCGCAGTTGCACGACCGAACTGCCCGCCTGGCCGGCGCGCTACGGATGAAGCTGGCCGCGGAGCGTGGTGACCGCATCGCCTTTCTCGGCCCGAACTGCCTGGAAACCGTGGAGCTGTTCCACGCCGCCGCCCGGGCCGGCCTGCTGTGCGTGCCGCTTAACGAGCGTCTGGCGCCGGCCGAGTTGCGCGCCATCCTGGAGTCGATCGAGCCGGTGGCGCTGTTCCACACAGAAAGCCATGCGGACCTGGCGGCCGAACTCGTCTCCGGGACCGCGACCCTCCTGGTCGGCGTGCGCGGCCCGGCCCGGCTGGGGTACGACGAGCTACTCGCGGCGGGCCGGCCCGCGCCCGCAGCCGAGCCGGAGCCGGTGTCGTCCATCTGCTTCACGAGTGGCACCACAGGGCGCCCGAAGGGCGTCCTCATGACTCAGCGCGCGCAGTGTGCGTTCGCCTGTGCGCAGGCCGAGCTCGAGCCGATCAGAGGCCGGGCGCGTCATCTGTTCGTGCGTCCGATGGCCGTGGCCCCGGGTCACCGGATGATTGCCTGGCACGGGATCACGCAGGGCACCACGGTCGTCGCCCCGCGCTTCGAGCCGGGTGAGTTCTTCCGCGCCGTCGAGGCCGAGCGGATCACGAACGTGCTGCTGGCGCCGACGATGTTGCGGATGCTGCTCGACCACGGGAATCCAGCCGGGCACGACCTTTCTTCGCTGGTCTGCATCGTGTATGGCGGGGCACCCATGACAGCGCAGTTGCTGCGAGAGGTTCTGGACTTCTTCCCGTGCGGTCTGATGCAGGGTTACGGCGGCAGCGAGGCGGGGCAGGTGCTGTACCTGTCCCCTGACGATCATCGCGCCGGGCGGGTGGAGTCGAACGGCCGCCCGGTGCCCGGCGTGCATGTCGAGGTGCGTGACCCGTCTGGCGGCATCGTGCCAACGGGCGAGGTGGGCGAGCTGCACGTGCAGAGCGAGATGCTGATGGCGGGGTACTGGCAAGATCCTGTGACCACGCGGAAGGCTCTGCGGGAGGGCTGGTATGGCACCGGCGACCTCGCGCTCCAGGAGCCGGACGGCTACCTGCGGATCGTCGGCCGGGTCAGCGACATGATCATCTCCGGCGGGTTCAACGTCATGCCGCTCGAGGTCGAGGAGGTGATCGCGGTTCATCCTGCCGTGCACGAGGTGGCGGTCTACGCGGCACCCGATCCGCTCTGGGGCGAGTCCGTTGAGGCGGCCGTGGTGCTGCGCCCCGGCAAGGAGGTCGCGGCCGGTGAGCTCATCGAACTTTGCCGCGAGCGGCTTGCCTCGTTCAAGAAGCCCAGGCGGATCGTGTTCCTCGGCTCGATCCCGCGCACCAGCGTGGGCAAGGTGGACAAACGGGCGCTGCGGGAGCGGGCGGCCGCGGCGGCCAGGTAGGTCTCCAGGCGTGGAAGGGCCGCATGGTTGGCAACAGAGATACCGGAAGCTGCGCACCGCTCGCCGGGCGTACGGCAATAGTCACGGGCGGCAGCCGGGGGATCGGGCGGGCCATCTCGGTGGCGCTGGCCCGCGACGGAGCGGCCGTCGCCGTGAACTACCGGCGCGATGCTGCCGCTGCTGAGCAACTCGCCGCCGAGCTGACTGCAGCGGCCCGTCGCGCCCGCGCCTTCCGCGCCTCGCTGGAATCGAACGAGCAGATCGAGCGTCTGGTGGCCGCGGTGGCGGCCGAATTCGGGCCCCCGGACATCATCGTGAACTGCGCCGGCGTGGCGAGCCGCGGGCAGGCGGTGGTGGACACCGACCCGGCCGAGCTGGTGCGTCTCATGGCGGTGAACGCCTTCGGTCCGCACCGGCTCGCGCAGCTTGTCCTCCCCGGCATGCGAGAGCGCGGGCTCGGGCACATCGTCATGATCTCCAGCACCGCGACTCGCGTCATGGGCGCCAATGGCGCGCCCTACAACATGGCCAAGGCGGCGATGGAGGCGCTCGCATATACGCTCGCGGCGGAAGAGGAGCGTTACGGCGTCCGGGTCAACGTCGTGGCACCGGGACTCGTGGACACGGAGATGGGGCGACGGATGACCCGCGCCGTCCATGGCGTCGCGGACATGTCGGCACTCGACGCCGCATCCCCGTTCGGCCGGGTGTGTCGGCCGGAGGATGTCGCCGGCGTGGTCGCCTTCCTCGTCGGGCCGACGGCCGGCTATGTCACCGGCCAGCGCATAGCGGTCGATGGCGGAGCGGAGCGCTCGAACCGGGTGGCCGCCCCCAGCGAGGTAACAGGGCCACGCGAATAGGGCCGGGCTGCGGCACCGGCAGGGGCGGGGACCATCTAGACTAACTAACACAATCATTAGTGAATACGAGGAGCGACCATGGCTGTAGCAGGCTCCGGATCCTCTCGAGCGCGCCCGACGCGGGCCAGCCGGGCTCGCGCCACCGCTGCGGCCGTAGCACCGGCAGCCGAGGAGCAATCCGCCGATGACGCCGACCGCCCTGGGCAGGAGCGGCTGGCGTGGCTCGACATCCCGCGCTCCGGCAAGATCTCGGAGACGATCGCCCGCGACATCCTCGATGACATCGTGGTGCGCAAGCTCCCTCCGGGCACCATGCTGTCATCCGAGGCGGTCATGCTCGACCGCTACGGCGTCGGCCGGGCCTCGCTGCGCGAGGCGCTCCGCATCCTGGAGATCCACGGCCTGATCAAGATCAAGCCCGGGCCCCGGGGGGGTCCCGTCGTCGCCGAGGTGACCAGCAGTGACCTGGGTCGTTCGGCCACCTTCTTCTTCCACGCCGTCGGCGCCACCTTTGCCGACCTGCTCTCCGCCCGGGTCGCCATCGAGCCGATGATGGCACGGCTGGCGGCCACCAACCTCACTGCCGAGGGCGCCGAGCAGCTCAAGCACACGCTCGTCAACCACGAGCGCGACGCCACCCGGCCGGCCAGTTCGTGGGGACGCACGAGCGCGGGCTTTCACGTTGTCGTCAACGGCCTGTCCGGCAACCGGGTGCTTGACCTGCTCTGCCGCGCGCTGCTGGACATCCACGCCGAGCGCACCTACACCGAGTTCCCGATGAGCGGGCGCGGGGACGTGTCCCGGGCCCACGAGCGCATCGCACAGGCCATCCTGGACGGCGACGCCGATGCCGCCGAGCAGCGCATGCGCCGACACGTTCAGGCCCAGATCACCAACGTCCGCCAGACCCGGCCCGAACTACTGGACGAGCTCATCGACTGGCGCTGAGACCTGGGATTTGCCGTGGCTATCTATGGCGATTATGCGCCTAGATATGTCATCATGGCTAGATGACTGACGTTCTCGCGGACACGACGGTGACAGTCAGGCTGACCGTCAACGGAGTGGCCCACCAGGTGGAGATCGAGCCACGCGAACTGCTCGTGTCGGTGCTGCGCGACCGGCTTGACCTCACCGGCACGCATATCGGCTGCGAGACGACGTCGTGCGGTGCCTGCACGGTGCTCCTCGACGGGCGCTCGGTCAAGTCCTGCACTGTGCTGGCCGTGCAGGCGCAAGGGCATGCCGTCACGACGATCGAGGGGCTCGCCGGCCCAGGCGGCCTGCACCCGGTACAGCAGGCGTTCCGCAGCTGCCATGGCCTGCAGTGCGGGTTCTGCACTCCCGGCATGGTGATGGCGGCGGTCTCCCTCATCGACGAGGGGCGCGCCGACGATGAGAACTCGGTGCGCCTAGCGCTGAAGGGCAATCTCTGCCGCTGTACCGGGTACCACAACATCGTGCAAGCGGTCCTGTCGGCCGCGCGCGCTATGCGGGACGCAGGCGCATGATCCCGGCCCCCTTCGCGTACCACCGGGCAGAGTCCGTGGCGCAGGCTATCGAACTGCTCGGCGAACACGGCGACGAGGCGAAGCTGCTGGCCGGCGGCCATTCGCTGCTTCCGATGATGAAGCTGCGCTTCGCCAGGCCCGCGCTGGTGATCGACATTGGCGACCTGCCCGGACTCGACTACATTCGCGCAGCGGGCCCGGAGATCGCGATCGGCGCGCTGACCCGGCACGTCACCCTCGAGACCTCGCCGCTCCTGGCCGAGGCGGTACCGTTGCTGCGGCACACCGCCAGCGCGGTAGGCGACTGCCAGATCCGGCACCGCGGCACGATCGGCGGCTCCGTGGCGCACGGCGACCCAGCGGCCGATCTGCCCGCCGCGCTCGTGGCGCTGCGCGGCACGGTGGTCGCCGAGGGCCCGGCCGGCCGCCGGGCGGTCCCGATTGACGACTTTTACGTCGGGTTCCTTGAGACCGCCCTCCAGCCCGATGAACTTGTGGTCGAGTTGCGCGTCCCGCGCGCTGACGGGCGGCCCTGGGGCTTCCAGAAGTTCCGTCGGCGGGCCATCGACTGGGCCATCGTCGGTGTCGCATACCAGGGGGAAGAAATCGGCGGCGGCATTGGCCTGGTCAACATGGGCGCCACGACGTTGCGCGCGACCAGCGCGGAGGCCGCCCTGCGTTCCGGCGTGCCTGCGAGCGAGGCCGCCCAGCTGGCCGACGCCGACGCCGAACCGCCAGGCGACGTCGCCGCGACGCCCGAGTACCGGCGGCACCTGGCCCGCACGCTCCTCGCCAGCGCGCTGGCCGGCGCGGCGAGCACTTAAAGACCACGGCGACCCGGCTACCAGGCGATCGGCAGGGCCTCCAGGCCGCGAACGATATGATGCTGCTTCCACCGGACCGGCCCGTTGACGTGCATCGTCGCTAGCATCTCCCGGGCGAGCAGCGTGAAGGTGCTGACCGCCTCGGCTCGGGCCAGGTTGGCGCCGAGGCAGTAGTGCTCACCGACGCCGAAGGCGACGTGCGGGTTGTCCGGGCGCGTAATGTCGAACTCATCGGGCCGCTCGATGAACTCCGGGTCCCGTGCGGCCGACGCAACGAGGGCGAGCACGAGGTCGCCTTTCGGTATCGTGCCCGACGGCAGGGTGACGTCCTCGAGCGCCACGCGCGGAAGCGCGTGCAGCACCGACGTCGCGAAGCGCAGCATCTCCTCGACCGCCTGCGCGGCGAACCCGGGATTCTGGGCCAGGAGCTGCTGCTGCCCGGGCTGTTCGAGCAGACAGTGCAGCCCGTCGGCCATCATGTTCGCCGTCGATTCGAAGCCCGCATGCAGCAGCTCCGCGAGGATGCCGATCAGTTCCCGCTCACTGAGCCGGTCGCCCTCCGTTTCGGCCGCGATCATCGCGGACAGCAGGTCGTCGCGCGGCTCCTCGGCCCGGCGCCGGGCCACCAGGTCGCGCAGGTACGCGCTGAGCCCGACCATCGCGGCCATCTTCTGCTGGGTGAAGGCCTCGCTTGCCGTCTCGTTGATGTGCTCAAGCAGCACGCTCATCCACGCGCCCATGCGCTCATGGTCTTCATGCGGGACACCCAGCAGCTCGCAGAGCACCCGGATGGGGAGCGGATAGGCGAACTCCTCCAGGAAGTTCATTTCCCGCGGCCGGGCGCGCTGGGCGAGCACATCGCGGCCCGCGCTGTCGATGCGCGGCGCCCAACTGGCGACCTGGCGTGGCAGGAACGGCCCGTTGACGATGCGCCGCAGCCGGCGGTGGCTGGCGCCGTCCTCGCAGACCAGGCGGGTGGTGTACTGGTCGGCCGCGTCCCCCTCGGGCAGGGCGCTGGTCCGCAGGGCAGCCTCCCGACGGCTGAACCGGTCGTCCTTCAGTACGCTCTGGCAGTCGGCGTACCGGGCCACGAGCCACGTGCCCGACGTAGTGCGCAGCAGCGGAGCGGTCTCGCGCAGCCGCCGGAAGAAGTCCCAGGGCTGGGCCCGCGTCTCGTGGTCGACGAGAAACGAGTCGGCTTGGGCGACCAGGTCGGGCGACAAGGCAATGGTCACAGAACGGTCCTCCGTCCCTCGTACCTATTGACATATAAGGATAATCGTAGTCATGTTTTAACCTAAGGACAATACCGTTTACGGGAGGTAGCACGTGGCCGGTCCGCTCACGCTGACGGCAGTCGGCGATGTCATGCTCAAGCGGGATGACCCGCGCAGCGCGTTCGAACTGGTACGCCCGGTCTTCGCCGCCGCGGATATCACCTTTGGCAATTGCGAGTCGACGTACTCCTCCGTCGGCTCGGCCAACCCGGCGACCCGGGGCGTGGTCCGCGCGGATCCCAGCCAGGTCGAAGGCCTCGCCTGGGCCGGCTTCGACATCATGTCGTTCGCGAACAACCACCACCTGGACGCAGGCTACGAGGCCTTCTTCGAGACGCTCGACCACCTGCACGCACATGGCATCGCCACCTGCGGCGCCGGCGAGGATCTCGGCCAGGCACGCGAGCCGGCCATCGTCGAGCGAGACGGCACCAAGGTGGCCTTCCTCGGTTATTCCACGATCCTGTTTCCCGGATACGAGGCCCGCCCGGGCAAGCCGGGCTGCACGCCGATCTCGGTCATTACCGACTACGCCATGTCCGAAATCGAGCAGCCGGGCTGCGAGGCGATCGTCACGACCGTCGTGCACCCGTCGTCGCTCCAGCTGCTGCGGGAGGATATCACCCGGGCCCGCGAGCGCGCCGACATCGTCGTGATCAGCGTGCACTGGGGCATCCACTTCACGCCGGTCGAAGTGGCTCAGTACGAGTCTGAGCTGGGCCGGGCGGCGATCGACGCGGGAGCCGATCTGGTGCTCGGCCACCACCAGCACATCTTGAAGGCCATCGAGGTCTACCGGGGCAAAGTGATCTTCCACGGGCTGGCCAACTTCGTTATGGACGTCTACATGAAGGCGCTGGCCAGCAACCCCGGGGTGAAGGACATGCAGCGGCACTTCCCGGAGTACGCCGTTGGGTACCGCGAGGACTACCCGACCTATCCCTTCCACCCGGAGGCCAGGCAGACGGTCATCGCACGGGCGACGATCGAGGACAAGCACATCACCTCCGTCGGGTTCATCCCGTGCTACATCAATCCGTCCGGACAGCCGGAGCCATTGCAGCCCGGTGACCCGCGCTTCGAGGAGGTCTCGGGCTACCAGCAGCGCATCACGAAGGAAGCCGGCTTCGCCACCGCCTTCCAGGTCGGCGACAACGACGTCGTGATCCTGACGTCGTGACGGCCCGCCGTGATGGCCACGCCGCATACGACGTCGTCATCGCCGGTTACGGCGGCGCCGGCGCTGCCGCGGCGATCGCCGCGCACGACGCCGGTGCCCGGGTGCTGCTCCTCGAAAAGAGTCCGGCTGGCGGCGGGAGTACCGCGGAGTCCGGCGGCTCCTTCGCCGCCGTGCTGGATCGTGACGGCGCCATCGGTGAGCGTTACCGGGTCCGGGAGGACGGCGTGTCCCACGGCGGAACGTCGCTGTGGAACCTGCTGCGCGAGAACGTCGAATGCCGGGGTATCGAGGTCCGGCTGGAGGTGCCAGTGACGAGGCTGCTGACCGACCGCGGCCGGGTCAGCGGTGTCGTCGCGCACGGCGCGGACGGCCCGGTTGAGGTGGCCGCGCGGAATGGTGTCGTCCTTACCACCGGCGGCTTCGGGTACTCGGCCGACCTGCTGCGCGAATGGGTGGGCGCCGAGATACCCGCGTTCGGGCCGCCGGGCCGCAACGACGGATCCGGGCTCCGGATGGCGCTGGAAGCGGGGGCGGCTCTCTGGCACATGAACGCCGTGGCGTGCGGGTTCGGGTACCGGGTTCCCGGCCTGGACGCGGCGTGGATGTGCATCATGCGCAGCTTCGGGTTCCTGATGGTGGATGCGACAGGCAGCCGGTTCCTGGACGAGCCGGCGGTCGAACACCATGCGGCCGGCCATGCGCTGATCGTCCGGGACTTCGCTACAGGGGAGTTCGGCCGGTTGCCCAGCTACCTGATCTTCGACGAAGCCACGCGACGCGCCGGGCGCCGCCGCCGGCTGAGTCAGGCGGCCGGTCTCGACCAGCGCGCCGGGCTGGTGGCGACCGTGCAGCCGTGCCCGTTCGGTACTACCTCCACGAGCAGCGCACGGCCGGTCCGCGGATCGAGATAACTGCGCTCGGTGAGGCTCGCGGTCACAGCGCGCTCGATGGTCGGGCAGCCGTCGGTCCAGGGATCCGGCGCGTGGGCCAGGCACGCACCGCTCGCCGCAGCGTAGGCGCGGGTGCCGCGCTGCACGATGCCGGGGTACAGCGGCAGGTCCGGTCCCGGGGAGCCGCCGTCCGCCTCCGTCACAGGCCGTCGCGCGGGAGCGGCCGCCGCCAGCCGGGCGGCGAGCAGCTCGGCCCGGCGCTGGCCGGTCGCCGCCGTATCAGCCTTTCCGTCGTCCACGACGACTCCGTAGACGTCGCCGGCTTGCTGCGCGCTGAGGCGGCCCTGCCGGACCTCGCGGGCCACCTCGTCTGGGTTCCGCTCCAGCGGGTCGCCGTGACCGCCCCCGGAGCCGAGGCGGAACTCCAGCGCATCCCGCTCGCGGACGACGACGCCGCTGGCCTTGCCCGGGATCGGCTCATCCGCGGCGTCCCGGTGGTGCAGGACGAACTCCGTCGTGGCGCCCGGTTGCCCGCCCGCGGTCCCGGCGAGCGGGAACTCCTCGCGCACCGCGATCAGCGAGCCGGCCAGCTGGTCCGTGCCGTGCGGGCGGAACTGCATGTGGCACCCCGCGCCGCCCCGGTAGCGGCCGGCGCCGAAGGCACCCGACCGGATCTTCTTGAAGTCGGTGAGGACCGGATACCACCACTCGAGCATCTCCACGTCGATGGCCTCGATGATCGGCTTACGCGCGACCATGAACGTGAACATGTCGGTGCCGTCGCGGTCGTAGCCCGCGGAGCTGCCCGCCAGCGACCCATCCAGCAGCATCCAGCCGTCGGGCAGGCCGGACGGCGTGGTGTAGGACCAGAGGCTGATGCCCATCGCGGTCGGCGCCAGCGGGCCGCACAGCAGGTGTGTCGCGTCGAATGGGTCCGAGGCCGCCATGGCGAGCATGATGCACTGCTGCGCGGCCATGCTGGCATTGAGCGCGACGTCGATGTGCGCCGATGCCACGGGCGCCGGGGGCAGTGAGTTGACGATCGAGTTGGCTGGCACCTTGACCCTCACCGGAGCGAACATTCCCTGCGTAAGCGGCAGGTCGAAGGCGAGCACGTCGGACCCGTCACCCACGATCTGCGCCTCGATGATGTGCGGTTTGGAGTTGAAGAAGTGGTTGGTCTGCGGGGGTGCGCCCGCGAAGTCGAACTCGAGCGAGTCGCCGCAGACCGTGAGGGTGCACGGAACCCGGAACAGCTCGCCGTGCCACTCGGTCCACGTGGTGTAGCTGTACACGCCGTCGGTCAGCGCGCTGATGCGGCGGCGCATCTCCTGCTCGGCGAGCTCCCGCAGACTGGTCAGGCCGCGCAGGAACTGCTCCGTCCCCATGGCCTGGGCCAGCCCGGCGAGCTTGTCGCGGGCCACGCCACAGCCGGCGACCAGGCTGCGCAGATCCATCTCGACGATGTCCGGGACCCGGACGTTGTTGCGGATGATGTCCCAGACGTCGCTCTGCTCCTCGCCGGCCCGGAACAGCCGCACCGGAGGCAGCCGCAGCGCCTCTTGATAGCAGTCGATGGCCTCCGGCGACCACGAGCCGAACGTCAGGCCGCCCATGTCGAGCATGTGACCGGAGTTCACGACCCAGGCGATCAGCCGGTCACCGGCGAACACCGGCAGCTGGACGAGCACGTCCTGCGCGTGCAGCCCGCCGCCGTTGTGCGGGTCGTTCGCGAAGAACATGTCGCCGGGCCCGATCGTGTCGCCGAACTTGGCGAGCGTCGCGCGCACCGCATGCCCGCAGACGCCGAAGTGGTGGGTGATCGCGCCGCCCGCGATGATGAGGTCGCCGTTCGCCTCGAGCAGCGTGCAGGAGTAGTCGCGCGACTCCGCGATCACCGGGCTTATCGCGGTGCGCTCGATGGTGATCGCGCCTTCCTCGGCGGTAGCTTGCAGCCGCGAGCGCAGCACCTCGAGCGTCACGGCGTCGAGGCGGGACTCCGGTGATGTGACGGTCATGGGATCTCCAGGTCCAGGGTGCCGAACCCGTCGATGCGCCCGGTCGCGCCCGGCGGGATCCAGATGGTCGTGTCGGCGGCGTCGACAATGGCCGGGCCGGTGAGCGTATGGCCGGGCTGGATGTCCGCTCCGCGCACGACCGTCGCCTCGACCGGCGGGTGGTTCGGGCCCTGGTGGATGCGGCGGTTGCCGCTGGCCGCCGGCGCCCCGGTTGCCTCGACTGGCCGCTGGTCGAGCCGCGCACGGACCGTGCGCCCGGTGCCGATCGCCCGCATCGACACGATCTCCACGGGAGCGCCGGAGACCAGGGCTCCCCGACCGTAGCGCGAGGCGTACTCCTCGGTGAACCGGCGCATCGCGCCGAGCTGGCTCTCCTCGTCGATGCCTCCCGGCCATTCCATCGCCAGCTCAAACTTCTGCCGGTGGAAGCGCAGTTCGGCGCCCAGCCCGACGGACATCAGCTCCGGCGGCACGCCGTCAGCCTCTAGGTCGCCGCGCACCGCCTCGATGAGGTCATCGACGACCGGCTGCAGCGCGGCCGGGTCGGCCGGGATCATCCGGCCCACCAGCTTGCTGCGCTCGCGGCGCACGTCCGAGGCCGCCGCGCCGAACGCCGAGAGCACCGGCGCCAGCTCAGGCACCAGCACCCGCTGCATGTGCAGCTCGCGGGCGATCGCGGCGCTGAACAGAGCGCCGCAGCCGCCCATGCTGATCATCGTGAACGCCCGCGGGTCCATGCCGCGTTCGGCGAAGCGGGCGCGCAGCGCGCGGACCATGCTCGCCTTCGCGACCTCCCAGATTCCCCACGCCGCCTGAATGGCGCTGGTACCGAGCCGCTCGCCGAGCCGGGAGCAGGCGGCGCGCGCCGCCTGCTCGTCCAGCCGCATCTCGCCACCGAGGAACCCGAGGGGGTCGATGTAGCCGAGGACAACCAGAGCGTCGGTGACCGTCGCCTCGGTTCCGCCGCGGCCGTAGCAGGCTGGCCCGGGGCTGGCCCCCGCCGACTGCGGGCCGACGCGCAGGATGCCGAGCGGATCGACCCAGCCGAACGAGCCGCCGCCTGCGCCGACCGAGTCGATGTCGACCATGGGCAGGGCGGTCCAGACACCCATGAGATTGCCCCGGCTGCGGCGGAGGGGCTGGCCGCCGGTGATCACCGAGACGTCGAAGGATGTGCCGCCGACATCGCCGGTGACCGCCTCGGTCACGCCGGCCGTCTCGCAGACCGCCAGCGCCGCGACCACGCCGGCCGCCGGGCCGGACTCCGCGAGGCTGGCCGGGACCCGGCGGCCCTCGCGGACGGAGATGGAGCCGCCGCCCGAGTGGATGAGCAGCGGAGGGTGGGGCAGACCGAGGTCGAGCAGGGTGGCCACGAGCTCGTCGACGCCGGCCAGCGCGCCCGAGGTATAGGCGTTGAGCAACGCGAACTGGGTGCGCTCGTACTCGCGGATGACCGGGTGCAGCTCCGCCGCGGACAGTACGGTCAGGCCGGGGAATTCCAGCCGCAGCTCCTCTACGGCCATCCGCTCGTGGCTGTCGTTGACGCAGGCCCAGAGGAAGGACACGACCAGCGCCTCTACGCCGTGCTTATCGATGAGCCGGCGCCCGGCCGCGCGGACCGCCTGGGTGTCGAGCTTGGTGAGCACCTCCCCGTTGCGGTCGATGCGCTCGGGGACGCCCGCGATCCATTCCCGGTCAATGAGGGACGTGGGGGGGACCAGCCAGCCGTTGCTCGGCGTGCGCATCGCGCGCGCGATCGGGACCAGATCCTCGAACCCGCCGGTGGTGATCAGGCCGACCCGGCGGCCCGTCCGCGACGCGATCGTGTTGGTGACGGCGGTGGTGCCGAGGCCGAACCGGGAGACGGTCGGGAGCAGTGCCTCGAGGGTCGTGCCGGCGCGCTCGGCGACCAGCCGGCACGCGTCCAGCACCCCCCGGCCCAGCTCGCCGGGCGTGCTGGGCGCCTTGGCCCGCCAGGTCCTGGTTCCGTCGGAGAGCACGACGTCGGTGAACGTTCCGCCGACGTCCACGCCGATGCAGGTGACTACGGTGTCGTTCCGGGGATTGGCCATCGGCAACCTCGCACTCTGTTGTCCTATGGAGAAATCTAGGCGCATCATTGTGATGGTGCAATGCCTTGATACGGCCAAATCTTGACATGGCCAAATATTGATGCGCATGATATGGATTCTTGGCGGCGCACCGGAGGTCCATCGACATGCAGGCGGCGTTCATCGGTCTGGGCAACATGGGCCTCGGCATGGCTCACAATCTCGTCAAGGCGGGCATCGCCACGACTGTCTTCGACGTCCGGGCGGAAGCGGTCCAGTCGGCCGTAGCGGCGGGTGCGACCGCCGCCAGCAGCTGTGCGGCCGCGGCGGCCGGCGCCGACGTGGTGTGCGTGGCCACCTTCAGCGAGCAGCAGGTGCGCGACGTGGTGGCAGGCACGGACGCCGATCCCGGCGTGCTCGCCGCCGCGGCACCGGGCACCGTCGTCGCCGTACACAGCACGATCTCGCCTGCGCTGGTCAAGGAGCTCGCGGCCGCCGCCAGCGAGCGCAATACTGCCCTGATCGACGTAGCGATGACCGGTGGCGGCGACGTCGCCGCGGCGGAGGGAAGCCTGACCTTCATGGTGGGCGGGCCCGATGAGGCGCTCGCCACGGCGCGGCCGGTACTCGACGCAATGGCCCGCACGGTGTTCCACGTCGGCCCCGTTGGCGCCGGGGTCAGCGCCAAGATCATCAGCAACTTCCTGGGAACGAGCAACGTGGCCCTCGTTCGTGAGGCGCTGCGGATGGCCGCCGGTGCCGGGATCGGGGAGAAGGAGATCCTGCGCATCATCTCCGGCGGTGGCGTCGGGTCGAGCTGGGTGAGCAACAACTGGCAGCGCATCCGCACCCAGGAGGAGAACTACACGACCGGCAAGGAGGGCATGGTCGAGATGTGGTCGAAGGACCTCAAGCTCGCCCAGGGCCTCGCCGTTATGCACGGCGTCCCCGCCCCGATCGTCGACTTCATCGTCGCGAACGTGCTGCCCGAGGTCGGCGCGAACGGGCTCACCGGCTGATCAGCCGCCCCGGAGCGGTGCCAGCCGGGGCGGGTCCGGGGCGGCCGGCCGCGCTGTCGCGAACCACATCGCCGCCGGAAACGCTATGAATGATGTTGAACATATTTTCGTTAAATAGCGACATCCGTACCAGGTGTATGATATCCTGTTCGCTAACAGCGCCGTCCGCCGCCGTGCTCTGGGTAGCACGGGCCCGGCCGGGCTCGGCGAGTTCGCCGCCGATGAGCTGGTGGCGGAATTCAACTTGAGCTGGCAGGCCGCGGCAGAGCAGATCGCCTTCGCGTGCAGCGTGGCGGAGCGGCTGCCGCGGACCTTCGCGGCGCTGGCCGCCGGGCCGGTCCACCCGGTGCACGTGCGGATCATCGAGGACGAGACCCGGTTCCTGGCCCCGCAAGACGCGGCCCGGGCCGATGAGGTCCTGGCCGAGGCGGCCCGGTCCAAGAGCTTCGGGCAGCTGCGGTACGCCGCGCACCGCCTGGTCCTCAGGCTCGACCCCGAGTCGGCCCTCCGCCGCAAGGAGCAGGCGAAGCAGGACGCCCACGTCCGCCGGTTCCGCGAGGACTCCGGGAACGCCGGGATGGTCGCGCGGGAGCTGCCGGCCGATGAGATCCTGGCCTCGTGGCAGCACGTCGAGCAGCGGGCGCTGGACCTGCGCACCGCGGGCATGCCCGGCACGCTGCAGGAGCTGCGGGTCCAGGCTTTGCCACCCGTTGGTGCGTCACGGCCCTGCGCCCGGACGGCACCGCCGCCGCGCACGGCTGCGCTCCCGGCCGGCACCCGGCCCCGCCCGGGACTGCGAACGCGGTCGCCACCTGCGAGAACCGCCTCGGCCTCGGCCCCCCGCCCGGCACCCGGGCGCGGGACTACCTGCACAGCCTGAAAGTCCAGCTGGAACCGATCGCCCGCGGCCGTTGCGACCACGCCCGCGCCGAGACCGGCTATAAACCCAGCCGGAAGCTCCAGCACCTGATCAACGTCCGCAACGCGCGATGTACCGCCCCCGGCTGCGGGCGCCCCGCCGCCCGGTGCGACAAGGACCACACCACCGCCTGGCACCTCGGCGGGATCACGTGCGAATGTAATATCGCCCCGTTGTGCCGTCACCATCACCGGTGCAAACAAGCTGACGGATGGTGGCTGGAGCAGCCGGAACCAGGCGTCCTGATATGGCGAACACCCGCCGGGCGCACCTACGCCACCACACCCACCAGCTACACCGCCTAAGCCTAGGCCGCGCCCCAAGCGGGCCTGGCGCGGTCAGATCCGTCATCTCTCCGGTACCGCCGATTGTACGGTCGGCGAACCTCGCGTTCAGGCGCTTGTGGTCAGTTGCAGCTACTACGCCGTGTCCGGGCGCCGAGCGGTCCAGATGCCGGCCGCCTCGGCCATGAACTCGATTTCCTCATAGAGGTTCTCCGGTATGCGGTAGCCATCGGTCGCGCGGATGGCGTCGAGGTGGCGTGCGACGTCGTCTGGATCGACGGCCGCCGGGTCGGCCGCGCTCCAGCCGACGCTCTCGCCGACGAAGACGCGCGCAAAGCGGCCGCAGCCGGCGGCGTACGCCTCGCCGGTCTGGCGGCAGGCCGGGCTCGCGAGGAAGGTGACCAGCGGGGAGACGGCCTCGGGCAGGCGGGCCGGGCGCAACGCCTCCCGCAGCCCGGCCTTAAAGTGCGCCCCGTGCTTCGCCGCCCAGCGCCGCTCCCTGTCGGCTCGCGCGGGATCGGTGGCCATGGCCGGATCGTGGGCGCGGATCTCGGTGTTGGCATGCGGAAGCACGGCGTTGACGAAGATTCCGCCGTCGCGTCCCTCGAAGGCCAGTGCCTTGGTGAGGCCGTACACCGCGGCCTTGGCCGCGGCGTAGTTCGCCTGGCCGCCCATGGCGAACAGGCCCCCGGCGGAGCTGGTCATCACGACGCGTCCGTACCCCTTCGCCCGCATGACGGGCCACGCGGCATGGGTCAGGAAGAACGGTCCGGCCACGTGCACGCCGAGCAGCGCAGCGAGGGTGTCCGGTGTCTGTTCCCCGAAGTCGGCGTTGCGCAGGAAGCCGGCGTTGTTCACGACCGCGTCGACCGTGCCGAACGTCCTCAGGGCGAGCTCGACGATGGCCTTACCGCCGGCCGGGTCGGCGACGGAATCGGACGAGGCCACGGCCCGGCCGCCGTTCGCCTCGATCTCGGCGACGACCGCCTCGGCGTGCTCCCGGGCGAGGTCGTTCACCACCACCGACGCGCCGCGCGCGCTCAGCGAGCGGGCGTGCGCGCGGCCGAGACCCCGGCCGGCGCCGGTCACGATCACCACATGCCCGGACAGATCCACGACCGTCATGTGGCGCTCCTCGCGGTCACCAGCCCGGCCGACTCCAGGACCGGCCGGACCTCCTGGTCGAACAGGGTGAGGCAACTCCAGCCGAGCGCGGGATCAGCGCCTCCGACCAGCGGGTGGAACTCCAGCTGCCCGCCTGCGCCGAGTGCCGTCGCGACCTCGACGCACTCGCCCGGCGTCAGGATCTGATAGGTGCCCGAGGCACGCAGCTCTTCGACGTCAGCCACCGGCCGGTAGTTCGTTGCATTCCGCGCCTCCGCCAGCCAGGCACCGTAGGACTGCATCTCGTGCAGCAGGTGCGGGCCGAGTTCTCGCCATGATCGCTCCGGATCCTCGCTGACGTACAGGAACTGCCCGCGCGGCGCGGGCGGAAGCGGCGGCCCCGGGCACGCCCCGAGCCTGGCGCACTCGGCGAGGTAGACGTCGTAAAGCGGGCGGCTCGTCGGTTCGAATCCGTCGGCGATCCGCGCCGCACGCCGGGCTGCCGCCGGGGACGAGCCACCGAGGACGATCGGCGGCCGGGGGCGCCGATGCGGGCGCAGCGCCACCAGCGCCGGCCTCCCCTGGTACGCGAACGGCTCGCCCGTCCAGGCCTGCTTGAGCACCTCGACGCCTTCCTCGACGAGGCGGGGCCGGTCGGCCAGGCTGCGCCCGAACATCGCGAACTCGGCGGCAACGTACCCGGCCGCGACGACAAGCTCTAGCCGCCCCCGGCTGATGACGTCCACGACGGCCGCGTCCTCCGCGATGCGCACCGGGTCGTGCAGCGGCAAGATGAGCGCACGCACCCGGATCCGGACCCGGCGGGTGCGCGCGGCCGCGGCCGCGGCCATCACGAGCGGCGACGGGCAGTAGCGGTCGCCGCTGCCGTGGTGTTCGAGGAACCGTACGCAGTCGAATCCGGCGGCGTCCGCCCATGCGCACATGTCCAGTGCCGCGGCGTAGAGGTCCGCCGGGTCGGCGCCGAACGCGGGAGCGCGAAGATCGAACTTCAGGCTGAGCTGCATGGGCTCACGGCTCCGGGCACCGGTCCCGGCGCGGAGCCGGGCGGGCGCGACGCGACTCGACCTCGGCGATCCGGACGGCGAAGCGCCACCGGCCGTCCTCGCCGCGCACCATCTCGTCGCGGTACCGTCCGAACGCGTATACCACGCGCTCGCCTTCGGCATGGTCCAGGCGCAGGAAGTAGCTGACCGCGGTCGCGCGGTCGCCGTCGACGGCGATGACCGGATCGACGACTACGTGCTTGTGAAAATGCTCAGGAGCGCGGGTGTGCCGAGCCGCGAACGCAGCCAGCTCGTCGCGGCCGTCGTATGCGCGCACGCTGCCCGCGGTCCCGTTGCCGGGTTCACGGACCTCGTAGTGGGCGTCCGCGGTGAAACAGTCGACCCAGCCGGCCTCGGCGCCATAGTCGAGGGCGTGCCCGTACCGGTGCAGTGTCGCCAGGACGCCGCGCTCGTCCTCGAGCAGCCGCAGGCGCTGGGCGAGCCCCTCGAGATCGGTCACGCCGACCGCCGGCCTGCCCGATGCCTCAGCAGGCGAGGCGGCTGCCGTTTCATCGATGGCGTCCATCCACCTATCATAACCATTATTATGGTTAGCAACGACGGCCGGACGCCTTCGCCCCACGCTGGCCAGGTGTAGTAGCGTGGCTGGGCGGCGTGCTGCGCGACGTAGCTGCCCTGGAAGAGTAGCTCTGGACGATCTGCGGGGCCGGATGAGTAGGCGGCCGCCACCGCGTCCTGGACCGGTGGATCGTCCCGGTCCGCGCCCGCCAGCCCGTAGTGCAGGTGGACGAACGGCTCGTCGGCCTCCCCGAGACTGGGCATCAGCGTGTATGCGGCGGTGATCCGGGTGTCGCCGAACAGCGCGCCGAGGCCCTCGTCGGCATACCACTGCTGCCAGGTCGGGTCGTCCGGGTAGCGGCCGACGGTGACGACGAGTCTGTCGTGGTTAGTCAGGTAGGCGGCCGCGGCGGAGGCGATGTGGCGCGGGCTGGCATAGGCCGCCGCGAGGTACATGCGCTGCCGCCACGTCGCGGTGAAGTCCCAATTGATGGGGTGGCACCGCCCCTGCGCCGAGAGTTGCTCGCGCAAGACGGCCATGTCGTGTGTGACCTGGTCCGGTTCGGCGGTGCTCCAATAGGTCATCAGGTACTGGCCCGGATCGGCGAACGGCCCGGACCCGGCCACGCGCCGGCCGGCCAGCATGTCCGGCCCGGCGATGAAGCGCTCTGAGTGGAAGATGTGGTCGATCCCGCCGTGGTTCTCCGGGCGATGGTCCAGCTCGTGCCAGTCGAGGAACGCGTCGTGGCGGCCGTCGCGGACCGAGAGGAAGGCGACGAAGACGGTCCGTGCCTTCACTTATGACATCCCGGTGTCGACGCCCTGCAGCGCCTCCCAGATCCGCAGCGGGGTGAGCGGCAGGTCGATCCGGCCGAGGCCCAGATGGGCGAGCGCATCGGCGACGGCGTTGTGCGTGGCGGCGATCGACCCGGTGGTGCCTGCCTCGCCCAGGCCCTTCGCGCCCAGCGGGTTGAGCGTTGTCGGGGTAACGGTATGCGCGGTCTCGAAGGAGGGCAGTTCGGCTGCGCTTGGCATGCTGTAGTCGGCGAACGTCGTGGTGATCGGGTTGCCGTCCTCGTCGAACAGGCTCGTCTCGAACAGCGCCTGTCCGATTCCTGCGGCCAGCCCGCCGTGCACTTGTCCTTCGGCGAGCATGGGGTTGATCACCACCCCGCAGTCATCGACGGCGACCAGGCGCTGAACGGTGACCTGGCCGGTCCGCCGGTCGACCTCGGCGACCACGACGTGGCAGCCGAAGGGAGAGGTACCCCCGCCCTGGTTAAACCCGGGGTCGGCGAACAGGCGGGGCGCGAGGTGCGCGGGCCGGCGGGCGTCGTCCCGGATCGCCCGGGCCAGCTCGGCCCAGCTGATCGCCGTTTCAGGGTCGCCGCGCACGCCGAGACCTGAGCCGGTCATGACCTCGATGTCGCCGGGGGAGGCCTCCAGCAGGTGCGCCGCAAGCTGGCGTGCCTGGTCGACGACCTCATCGCAGGCCCGGTGGACGGCGCTGCCGCCGATCTGAGCCGACCGCGAGCCGCCGGTGCCCATGCCGCTCTTGACCCGGTCGGTGTCGCTCTGCACGAGCCGGACCTGCTCGGCTGGCACGCCCATCACGCTCGCGACGATCTGTGCGTAGGTGGTCCAGTGGCCCTGGCCGTGACCGGACGTGCCGGCGATGACCGTGACGGTCCCGTCCTGTTCGGCCTCGACCGAGGCGTACTCCGCGTCGAACCCGAGTGTGCCGGCCGAGACTTCGATGTAGCAGCTGATGCCGATGCCGAGGAGCAGGTCATCGTCGTCCTCGCGGCGCTGCTTCTGCTCCTTGCGCACGCCGTCGTAGTCGACGAGGCGCAGCGCCTCGGTGAGTGCCTTGTCGAAATCGGCGGAGTCGAAGTGCTCGCCCATCACGTTGGTGTACGGGAACTGCCCGGGACGGATGAAATTGCGCCGTCTCAGCTCGGCGGGGTCGAGACAGAGCTCGGCGGCAAGCAGGTCCATGGCGCGCTCGATCATGTGGATCGCCTCGGGGCGCCCGGCGCCGCGGAAGGCTCCGGTCGGCGCGGTGTTGGTAGCCACGCAGCGGATGCCGAATGTCGCGTGCGGGACGTCGTACGAGCCGGTGGCGAGCCCGCGCACTGTCATCACCATGCCGATGCCGACGCCGGGGTAGGCACCGACATCGGTGACCTCCTCCGCTTGCACGCTGGTCACCTTGCCGTCGCGGGTGGCCTCGAGGGTGACGTCGAAGATGTGGCCGCGGGCCTGCATGGTGAGCAGGTTCTCGCTGCGGGTCTGGGTCCACGCCACGGGACGGCCGAGGTGCCGGGCGACCGCGGCGACGAGCACGTAGTCCGGCTCGGCCGGTGTCTTGCCGCCGAAGCCGCCGCCGACCGCAGGACACGCGACGCGCAGGTCCTGGGGGTCCATGCCGAGAAAGGCGGCCGTCAGGTCGCGGAACGCATGCGGCATCTGGCTCGACAGCCACAGCGTCAGCTTTCCGCCCTCACCCGGAATCGCGACGATGGCCAGCCCTTCCATCGGCGCCACCGCCATCCGGGGGTTGGTCACCCGGCAGCTCACCCGTACTGGGCTGTCCTTGTGGGTGCCCGCCTCGAACGGCTGTTGCAGTGCGACATTCGTACCCGTCTCGGGAAAGAGCAGCGGCGCGTCAGCGGCGATGGCGGCCAGCGGGTCGATCACCACCGGGAGCGGGTCGTAGTCGACCGAAACTAGCTCAGCGGCGTCCTCGGCCTGGGCGAGCGTCTCGGCGACGACCACCGCGACTATGTCCCCCACGAAGCGCACCGTGCCGTCCGCGAGCGGGGTGCGGTGATAGGCGTCGTGGATGAGCTGGCCGAAGCTCGGGAAGAAGACGCGCGGTACCGTGAGGTCGTGGCTGGTGAGGACGGCGACGACGCCTGGCGCCAGTCGTGCCTGGCTGACGTCTATTTCGGTGACTCGCGCGTGCGCGGCGGTTGATCGCACGAAGACGGCCTGCACCGCGCCCGGCACATGCAGGTCGGCGGTATATCTTTCGGCGCCGGTAATCAGCGCCTCGTCCTCCAGGCGCACCTGGCGCGCCCCGATACCGGATGCGGGAACCTCGGTCGCGTTCATCGTGCTGCCTTCCTCTTCGAACGCCTCTGCGAACGGCGGGCGGTGACCGGTCAGTCAGTCCGACAAGCCGCCGCCGACGCTCACGGCGGTGCCGTGCACGTACGCGCCAGCCGGGCTGGCGAGGAACGCCACGACGTTGGCGACTTCCTCCGGCAGGCCGAAGCGGCCGGCGGTCAGGCGGGAGTAGGACTCTTCCAATGCGGCGCGCCGGGCATTGGCCTCGGTACTCGCGAGCCGCTCGAGGGCGTGCGGGCCGACCATTACGCCCGGGCAGACCGCCACGCAGGACACCTGGGTATCGCGCAGTTCCCGGGCCAGGTTACGGGTGAACCCGATGACCGCCGCTTTGCAGGCGTTGTAGACGGCGAGGCCGTCCAGGCTGATCTTGCCGCCCTCGGAGGCGATGTTGACGATCCGGCCGCGGCCGGCCGGAAGCATGCCGACCAGTGCCGCCCGCGTGGCGAAGAGCAGCCCGGTGAAATTGAGGTTGATGACGCGGAGCATAGCCTCCGGGTCCTGCTCGGCGAAGGGCCCGTGCAGCCGCAGCGCGCCACCGGCGTTGTTCACGAGCAGGTCCACCCCGCCCAGCCGGCCGCGCGCCTCATCCATGGCGGCGTGCACACCCGCCCAGTCGGTAACGTCCATGTACAGCGCCGAGACATCCGCCCCCCAGCGCCCCGCCGCGGACTTAGCGACGCCCGTCGCCGCTTCGAGGTTGACGTCGGCCGCGACAACCCGCGCTCCCACGGCCGCGAGCCGATGGACGATCGCCTGGCCGAGGTCGCCGCCCCCGCCGCCGGTGACCACGGCGCGCACTCCGTCCAGCCTCATCAGCTCGTCCGGCCGACGGGTGACCTGGCCGAAGGGAAGCCGGTCGAGATGGAACTGCGCGATGACGTCGGGCGAGATCCCGGCAAGGTACTGCGACACTGAACCTCCAGGCTGCTGACCGCAGTCTATTGACAAGAATAGTTATCATCAATATCTCAGCACCGGACATCGGGAGGTACGCGTGCCGGACGAGACAGCACGCCCGAACGCCGGCGGGATGCTCGCCGGGAAGGTCGTCCTCATCACGGGCGCCGCATCCGGGATCGGCCGGGCAACCTGCCTGCTCGCGCGAAACGAGGGCGCGCGCGGCATCGTGGCGACCGACCGCGACAGCGACGGCCTGTCCACCTTGGAGACCGAGCTCAAGGCAGGCGGGGCCGGCGTGGCCACGGTCGTCGGTGAACTGTCCGACGGTGAGCTCCCGGCCAGGCTCGTCGGCGCGGCCACCGACGCCTTCGGCGGCTTCGACGCGGCGGTCAACAACGCTGGTATCCGCGGCAGGCTGCTGCCGATCGCGGAGATGGACGACGTGGTCTTCGACGAGGTCATCGACGTCAACCTCCGCGCGGTGTACCGGTGCCTGCGTGCCCAGTTGCCTCACCTCTACGCCCGCGGCGGCGGGTCGGTCGTGAACGTGGCGTCAGCGACGTTGTTCGGCGTCTCGCCCGGCCTCGGCCCGTACGCGGCGAGCAAGATGGGCGTGCTGGGGCTGTCCAAGGTCGCCTCGAAGGAAGCCGGGCGCCACAACGTCCGGGTCAACGTCGTGGCGCCCGGGCGGACCGACACGCCACTGTTCCGTTCGCACGCTTTCGGGGACAGCCCGCAGGACGCGGCCGCGCTAGTGGCTCCCATCCCGCTGGGCCGGTTCGCGGAGCCCATCGAGCTGGCGCAGGCGATCGTGTTCCTGTGCTCAGACCGAGCGTCGTTCATCAACGGCAGCACGCTCGTGGTCGACGGAGGCCGAACGGGCTGAGCGCCAGTGGCCGAGAACCTGGGCCGCTGATCCCGCCGGTTGCCTAGCCGGGGAGTGTCCGGGATCAGCCGCGTTAGCGCGGGGAAGCTGTGCTCCTTGACACATGCGATTAATCATAACAGTATTCATAGATAGCGGGCGCGTCGCCGCGCCTGGACCGCAAGAGGTGAGCAGATGTCCGTGACAACGGCTGCCGGTGACCTCCAGGACCTCGTGAAGGTCGACCAGCCGGCTTTCTACGACGTGCGCAATGGGCCGCTGCTGGCCCGGCTGCGGCGGGAGGCTCCGGTCTTCCACTACGCGGAGCTCAACACGTGGGTGCTCAGCAAGTATCACGACGTCAAGTACGCGTCGAAGACGCCCGGCCTGTTCTCGGCGCGCAAGGGCATCCTGCTCAACGATGCGCGCTACGGCGAGAGCATCGCTGACAGCTTCTTCCCCGAAGGCGCTGAGCTCGTTTCCACCCTGGACCCGCCACGTCACGGCGAGGTCCGGCGGACCCTTGCGCCCGCCTTCACGCCGCGTGCGATCGCAGCGCAACAGGACGCGGTCCGCGCCGTCTGCCGGCAGATCCTCGATGGCGTCGAGGCCGGCCGCCCGGTCGAGTTCATCCACGACGCGGCCCGGGTCGTCCCGATCCAGGCGGTGGCACGGTTGCTCGGCGTGCCGGCCGACGAGGTCGATGTGGACAAGATCCAGTTCTGGACCGACGAGATGCTCAAGATGGGCGCGCCGCTGCCGAGGGAGGAGCTCGAGCAGGCCGCGGCGAACGCCGCGGAGATGGGTCAGTTCCTCACCGGACTGCTCGCGCGCAAGGCCGCGCATCCCGGTGACTCGGACCTCATGAGCACGCTCGCGGCCGCGGAACTGGATAGCAAGCGGCTCAGCGAGATAAACATCCTCATGCTCGCGACCGCCGTGCTCGTCGCCGGCAACGAGACCACGCGCAACCTGCTGTCGGGAATCATGTGGGCGCTGGCGGAGCACCCCGACCATATGCGCACGCTGATGGCCGACCCGGCCCTGGTGGAGCAGACGGTCGAGGAGGTGCTGCGCTGGGTCACCCCAGTGCCCGGCTTCATGCGCAACGCGACTCAGGACATCCAGATGCGCGGCCAGACGATCAAGCAGGGACAGTACGTCTACCTGCTGTACTTCGCCGCGAACCGGGACGAGGAGTGCTGGACGGACCCTGACACGTTCGACATCACCCGCCCGGCGGAGCCGGCCGTGCTGTCGTTCGGCTTCGGGCAGCACGCCTGCATCGGCGCCGCGCTGGCCCGGATGGAGGCGCGCGTCTTCCTGGAGGAGATGCTCAGCCGTTTCTCCAGCGTGTCCCTCGCCGGCCAGCCGCAGCGCGTTGACTCACCGCTGCAGCACGGCTGGCACCAGCTGCCGGTCGTGTTCGAGCGGTGAGCAGCGACCAGGGCGAGGTCGTCCTCAGCCTGTACAACGTCAGCAAGACCTTCCCGGGTACCAAGGCCCTGGACGACGTGGGCCTGCAGGTACGCGTCGGCGAGGTGCACGCGCTCGTCGGCCAGAACGGATCGGGCAAGTCGACCCTCATCAAGATTCTCGCCGGGTTTCACCACCCCGACCACGGCGCCTCCGGCACGATCAAGGGTGCCGAGTTCCGGCTCGGCGACGCCGCGGCGGCCCACGCGGCGGGCCTTCGCTTCGTTCATCAGGACCTCGGGCTGATCGACTCGCTCGACTGCGTCGACAACCTGGCGCTGGGCTTCGGTTACGCCACCGGACCCGGCGGGCGGATCCGCTGGCGCAAGCAGCGGGCCGCCGCGCGGCAGGCTCTCAGCCGGATCGGCAGCGGGGACATCAAGGTGACCAAGCCGGTGTCCCACCTGTCGGCGTTCGAGAAGACCGCCCTCGCCATTGTGCGCGCGCTGCAGGACTGGGAGGAGAACGTCTCGCTGCTCGTGCTCGACGAGCCCACGGCGACGATGCCGCGCCCCGAGGTGGACAAGCTCTTCAGCCTCATTCGCCGCGTCTCCGCCGCCGGTACCGGCGTGCTGCTGGTGTCACACCACCTCGACGAGGTGTTCGCTATCGCCGACCGGGTCACCGTCCTGCGGGACGGGCGCAGCGAGGGCACGCATCAGCTCACGGAGCTCACCCGGGCCGGCCTCATCCAGCTGATGACCGGCGGAATCGTCGAGGAGGTGACCCGATCGTCCCAGGAGCACACCGGCGAGGTGGTCCTGTCCGTCCGGGGTCTCGGCGGGCGCGTGCTGCACGACTTCGACCTGGACGTCCATCGCGGTGAGGTGGTGGGTATCGCGGGGCTCAACGGCTCCGGCCGGGACGAGGTCTGTGAGCTAGTCTTCGGCGGCCGCCCGCGTTCGGGCACCGTCATGGTGAACGGCAAGGAACTGCCGCCGTCCCGCCCGGACCTCGCGATCAGCCGGGGCCTGGCGCTGGTCCCGGCCGACCGGCACGGCGCCGGCCTCGTCCTCAACGAGACGGTACGCGAGAACCTCACCCTCGTGGACCTCAAGCCCTTCTGGCGGGGCTGGCGGCTGAGCGCCGCGCGCGAACGAAGCATCGCCCGGCACTGGATCGACAAGCTGAGCATCCGGACCAGCTCGATGGAGGCCGTCGTCGAGTCGCTGTCCGGCGGCAATCAGCAGAAAGTGGTCATGGGCAAGTGGCTGCGCACCGACCCGGCCATCCTGCTGCTGGACGAACCGACGCAGGGCGTGGACGTCGGCGCCCAAGCCGAACTGCACCGGCTCATGCGCGCCGCCGCGGACAGCAGCGGGAGCGCGGTGGTGCTCTGCTCCTCGGACGAACGCGAGCTTAGTCACGTCTGCGACCGGGTCCTCGTGCTGTGCGACGGGACGGTGGCGGCCGAACTCACCGGCGCCCAGGTGGCGTCGCAGCGCATCGCGCAGCAGAGCCTGCGCGTGCACGCCGTGACCCCTGCCTAGTCCCGACGCCCGTCACTGGGCCACGGCGAAGGCGTAGTGCAGCCGCCCGTCGGGCAGCGACTCCGCCACCACGCGCAACGGCGTACCCGCAGGCACGGCGGCCGGGTCGGTGGCATCGGGGACCCGGCCGAGCACGTCCAGGCCCGCCTGCCCGAAGCGGGCGAGCGCGACGACGAAAGGTACCTCGACGACGGCGCCGGGGGTCCGGTGCAGCACCGCGGTTGCCACCACGGCCGCTCCGCGGGACAGCGGCACCGGATCAGAGCCGGGCGCGCCGCACCACGTGCAGGTGCCGGTCGCGGGGAAGCTGCACCGGCCGCACGCGGAGCAGCGGGACGCAGCGAGCCGGATCGGCGCGCCGGGCGCCGCGTCGCGGTCCGCCACCAGAACCAGCTCCGCGGCGAGCCACGCCGCCGTCATGCCGCCGCCAGGATCGTGACCGCCGAGACGTGACCGGCTCCCATCACGTGGGCGAGCGCGGCCCGCGCACCGCAGACCTGCCGGGGCCCGGCCTGGCCGCGCAGCTGCACGACCAGTTCGTGGACCTGGCCGAGCCCGCTCGCGCCCAGCGGCTCGCCCTTGGACAGCAGCCCGCCGGACGGGTTCACGGGTATCCGCCCGCCGATACGGGTGTCGCCGCTGCGCAGCAGCTTCACCTCGTCCCCTGGGGCGCAGAGCCCGAGGTCGGCGTACGCGATCAGCTCCGACGCCGCATCGGTGTCCTGGCACTCGACGAGATCCAGCTCGTTCGGCCCCATTCCGGCCTCCTGGTAGGCAGCCGCCACCGCGGTCCGGGTCGGCGAGGAATGCACCTCGGACAGCCGGGACGGCGCCGGGACGAACCAGTCACCCGGGCTGCGGGTGGCCAGTGCGACCCCGCGGACCGCCACGGGCTGCGCGATGCCGCGGCGGCGCGCCTGCCCGGCGCTCATCAGGACGACGGCCGCGGCCCCCTCGTTCGGGGCGCAGAGCATGAGCAGGTTCAGCGGCGGGCAGACCATCTTGCTCTGCAGCACGTGCTCGGCGGTGACCGGTGAGCGGTACATCGCGTTGGGGTTCAGCGCGCCGTGGCCGTGGTTCTTGACCGACACCGCGGCCAGATCCTGCACGGTCCCGCCCGTGGCGGCGAGCAGTTCCTGGGCCTGCAGGGCGAAATAGACCGGGGTGACACCGACACCGGACGCCTCCTGCCAGGTCTCGAACCCGGCTCCGGCGATGAAGCCGCGCGGCGCCTTCTCGACGCCAAGGCAGAGCACGATGCCGGCCCGGCCGGACTCGATCGCATCCCGGCCGGCCAGCAGGGCGGCCGCGCCGGACGCGCAGGCGGACTCGACGCTGATCACCGGGCGCCCGGTCGCGCCCAGCCGGCCGGCGATGCGCTGTGCCTTGGCCATGCCTTCCCCGACGTTGGCGACGATCGTGAGGTCAACGTCGGCGTAGACGACGCCGGAATCGGCGAGTGCTTCGGCGGCGGCCACCCGGGCTAGTTCCTCGACGCTCAGCGGAAACCGGCCAAAGGGGTGCAGCCCGACGCCGGCGATAACCACGCTCATGAGATCTCCCGCGGGGCCAGCGGCGGGAACCGGGGAGGCCGGCGCTCCCGGCCGGCGGATATGGCCTCGGTGAGGTCGGGGGCGGTGAAGGACTCAAGCATGAGCCGAACGGACCGGTCGAACGAGCTCGTCCGATCGCTGTCAGCATCGACGCGCAGCTGCGCCTTGATCACGGCCAGCGAGCGCGGCGAGCAGCGCTGCGCCAGCTCGCGCGCGTAGCGGGTCGCGTGTTCGAGCAGCGCGCCGGGATCGACCACCGCGGTGACCAGACCGATCCGCTCGGCCTCGGCCGCGTCGATGGTCCGTCCGGAGAGCAGCAGATCGGCGGCGGCCGGACGGCCGATCAGGCGGGGCAGCAGCCAGGCGAGGCCGTACTCGGCGACCAGGCCGAGCCGGGCGTAGGACGTGGTGAAGCGCGCTTGCGACGAGGCGAAGCGCACGTCGGCCGCGGCGATGTACGCGATGCCAACACCCGCGACCGGGCCGTTGATGGCGGCGATCACCGGTTTGCGGATGGTCAGGGCGTCGATCGGGAAGGTGCTCGGGTCCTTCACGAAGTCGGCGAGCGCATCCAATCCGCCTCCGACGACCGCGAGGTCGGCGCCCGAGCAGAAGCCGCGCCCGCGGCCGGTGAGCACGATAGCGCGGACCGCGGGGTCGGCGTCGCAGCAGCGCAGCGTGGCTCCGATGCGGGCGGCCATGGCGGGCGTGACGGCGTTGAGCTTGTCCGGGCGGTTCAGGGCGATGGTGGCGACGCCCTCGAGGACATCGAGCTCGACCTCTGCCGCGGCTGTCGCGGTCACGGTGCGTCCGCCGCGGCGGGCAGCCGGAAGGCCTGGCGCGCATTGCCGCGCAGGAAGGCCGGCCATGCCTCGGCCTTCACCGGCAGCGTGGCCAGCTCTCCGGACAGCCGCTCGTAGCTCAGCATCGGCCAGTAACCCGCCCAGATCACCCGGTCCTGCCCGCGCGTGTTGAGCAGGTCGATGATCGGCTGCGGGTAGTACCGCGGCGCGAAGGCCGTGGTCGCGTAGTACAGGTTCGGCCAGCGCAGCAGCATCTTCACGCAGGTATCGACCCACGGCTCGCCGCCGTGCCGCATGACCACGGTGAGCTCGGGGAAAAACCAGCAGACGTCGTCGAGGTGTATGGGATCCTGCGCGGCGGCCGGGACGCGGGGCCCCGGGAAGCCCACGTTGACGAAGACCGCGAGTTCCAGTTCCACGCATGCGGCGTAGATCGGGTAGTACTCGCGGGAATCAGGCGCGATGAGCGGATAGGTCATGTGCGGTGACAGCGAGACGCTGCGTACGCCGGGATACCGCCCTGCCAGCCAGCGGAGCCGCCGTACGCCCGCCATGCCCTGGTGCGGGTCCAGCCGGACGGCGAGGAACACCCGGTCGCTGTGCTCGGCCAGTTGCTCGAACACCTCATCGGGCGCCGAGGCGGGGACGGGCACCTGGGACTGGGTGATCTGCCAGCGGTCGAGGTTGGCGAGCCAGGCATCCAGGTCGCGTGCGGCGGCCTCGCGGGCCTCCCGGTCCGGATCCTTGCGGAACAGATAGCCGGCCAGGTCCGTCGACGGCCACACCCGCAGGCTCTCCTGATCGCGCAGCGCCTCTCTGGGCATTGGCACGTCGGCGAGCGCCGGATGGCTCTTGAGCACCACGAACGGGTCGACGATGCCGCCGTCGATCGGCCAGCCGGTCATGACATCACCTCATCCATGCTAACTATATTATAACTATACGCATAGATTTTCTAGCGTGACCGCAATGCTGGACGGCTAATCGTGCAGGCTCAGTGCCTGGCGCGGGCAGTTTGCCACTGCGGTCTCGACGGCCTGGCGCTGATCCTCGCCGGGGTTCTCGTCGAGGATGTACATCTGGTCGTCGTCCCGGATCTCGAACACTGCGGGGGCCGCTTCGACGCACCGGCCGTGGCCTTCACAGAGGTCGCGGTCGACCACAACCTTCATCGTGCCTCCTGAGTGGGGAAATGGTGCCCGGTGCCGGCCCCGCGCGAGCGCCGCCGGCCGGCACCGGGTGATCTGGCTAACCGACCAGCCAGAGCTTCTTGAATTCGTTCTGGTAGTCGGCGGGCAGTACGGGTATGCCTGTGCCGCCCGGGACGTTCTGCGGAGTGAGGACGGCGAGCGGGTAGCCGCCGGTGTCGCTGATCGGGTGCTTGGCCTCGATCACGCGCAAGATGCCGTCCATCTCGGTCCAGCCGTCGAGCAGCGAGTTCTGGTCGATCCACCAGGCGTTGGTGCCTTGGCGCAGCGCGGCGATCGAGGTGGAGTCGGGGACCTGCCCGAAGATCTTCACGCGGGAAAGACCCGCCTGCGTGAAGGCCTGTGCCAGCCCGTCGGCGACGTTGCCGATGATCGCGTAGACGTACTTGGTGCTCGGCGAGGACTGGAGCTTCGAGACCACGGCGCTCGGCAGTGCCGGCGTCCCGATGTTGCTGGATTGCACCTCGTTGTAGCTGACGGTGCAGTCTGGGCAATGCGCTTTCACCGTAGCCTGAAACGCGTTAGTGGCGATCACGAGGATGGGGAACGGCAGGTTGAAGATCGCAGCCGACCCCTTACAGCCCGAGTCCCGCATGAACATGTAGGCGTTCAGCTGGCCGATCTGCTTGGCGGTAGCCGCGCCGTTGGTGTTGGAGGCGTAGCCCGGGTAGCTGGTGGCCGGGTCCGACACGCTCGACAGGCCGACCACGATGCCCGCGGCCTTGGCATCGGCGAGTGGCCGCTGCAGAGCTGCGGGCGGCCAGCCGGACACCGTGATCGCTGTCGGCTTTCCCGAGATGGCCTGCTCGAACTTGGCGTTGAGGTCCTCGACCGTGCCGTTGAAGATGATCTCCTTGGCCTTCCAGCCGACCGCCTGCGCCGCGATTGCCTGCTGCTGGTAGCTCTCGTTGTCCGACGGGATGGTGCCGTTGACCAGCTTGATCACGGTACCGCCGGGAGCGGGCTTCTTGCTGAGCGGCTGGTAGGCGCTCGAGAGGCTCGTGGGCAGCGAGTCCCACGACTTCAGGTAGTCGTTCGCGGCCGTCCTGCAGCTCGACGTGCCGGAGGCGCTGGTGGCAGCCGCGGCGGCGGCGGTGCTGGCGGTGCTACTGCTCGTGCCGCTGCTACATGCCACCAGGGTAGCGGCGACTGCGGCAACTCCGGCGGTGGCGGCGAGAGAGCGGCGGTGAGGACGCCGAGAGCGGCGATGCTCTGGACCGGTCATGGGACGTTTCCTCTCCGAAGGGCCATGGGGCGGACGCCGATGGCATTCAAGGCATATGATGCGCATAAATATGCCATAAGCGCGGTCACGTGGCTAGAGGCCGACGGGCGGGCCGCCCGTGAGAGACGAAACTGTTACCTGAACATTGCAGAGATCGGTCGACTCGTGATATGGAGTTCACATCTGTCATAACAGTATGCCTAGATTGGGCGGCTGCGGGCAGGAGGCCATCGTGGTAGCTGTCGTCGTCGGGGCTTCGGTGGCCGGTGCTCGCGCGCTGCAGTCCTTGCGCCGTCTGGGGTATCCGGGCCGGATCATCCTGATCGGCGAGGAGACGGCGGCACCCTACGATCGCCCGCCGCTTTCCAAGGGAATGCTCTCCGGCCGGGTCACCGCGGAGCGTATCGCGCTGCTCCGCGATGCCGATCTTGCCGATCCGAGTGTTCAGGTGCGCCTCGGGACACGCGCCGAGCGGGTACACCCGGAGGAACATGAGATCGAGCTGGCCGGGGGAGAGCGGCTCGGCTACGAGCACCTGATCATCGCCACCGGGGCGTCGGCGCGACGGGCGCCGTGGGATCCCGGCCTGCCCGTGCTGCGAACACTCGACGACGCGCGGCGGCTGTCCGCGCAGCTGCGCCCGGGTGCCCACCTCGTCGTGATCGGCGGCGGCTTCGTCGGGTCAGAGGTGGCCGCCACCGCGCGCGGGCTGGGTCTGACGGTCACGCTGGTCGATCCGCTCGTCGCGCCGATGGCGCGCATGGTCGGTGACGAACTGGGCGGGTACCTGGCCGGACTGCATACCGCGAACGGGGTGCGGGCCAGGTTCGGTGCCGGCGTGGCTGGCGTGCAGCGCCGGAACGACGGCTACGAGGTGTGCCTGTCCGACGGCGCCGCCATCGCCGCAGATGTCGTTCTCGTCGCCATCGGAGCGCGCCCGAACGACGAATGGGTCGCGCGGTCGGGACTGCCGGTGGCCAACGGGGTGCTGTGCGATGAGTACAGCCGGGTCGTGGGCTGGCCAGACGTGTACGCGGTGGGCGACGTCGCCCGGTGGACCCATCCTCGCCATGGTCAGCAGATCCGGATCGAGCACTGGACGAACGCGGTCGAGCAGGCGGAATGCGTCGTCCGCACAGTACTGAACCCCGCTGCTCCGCAGCAGCACGCGCCGATCGAGTACGTGTGGACCGAGCAGTACGCCCGCAAGATCCAGATCACCGGACGGCCCTCCGGCCGCCCGGTCGCTGTGGCGGACGGCAGCGGTGCCCGGGTCGGAGTGCTGTACGGCGATGTACACGACCAGCTTGCCGGGGCGGTCACCCTCGACTGGCCGCGGGCAATGCTGGCGGCGCGGTCGGTGCTGGCCGCAGGCGGGCGGGTGGGTACCGCCCACGACCGCTGGCTCGAGCTGGCCGGCGGAGCCGGGCCCTTGACCGCCTTCAAATCTATGCATATGATCCGTCCAAATTGTGAAGGGAGTCCTCCGTGACGGCGCCATTCGCTGGCCGGTCCTGCCTCGTCACCGGGGCTGGATCAGGCATTGGTGCGGCCACCGCCGAACTGCTCGCCGAGCGCGGTGCCCTGATTGCGGTTGTCGGGCTCCCCGCGGATCCCCTGGACGAGACGGTGGCCGCCATCGAGAAGGCGGGCGGCACCGCCGTTGCGATCGCGGCGGACGTGTCCGTCGCGGACGCCATGCAGTACGCGGTCGACCGCGCGGTGGCCGAGTTCGGTGTGCTGGATCTGGCGGTGAACGCGGCCGGGATCTCCGGGGGCGATTTCCTGCTGCATGAGGAGCCCGTCGACGACTGGAACCGGGTGCTGGGCGTCAACCTGTTCGGCGTCTTCCATGCGCTGCGCGCTGAGATCGGGGCCATGCTCGCCTCTGGACGGGGCGGAAGCATCGTCAACATCGCGTCGGTGCAGGCGACCAACCCGCTCTCCCGGCGGACGGCGTACACGGCGTCGAAGTTCGGTCTCATCGGACTCACCAAAGTGGCGGCCAAGGACTACGCCGAACACGGAATCCGGATCAACGCACTGTCACCCGGCATCACCGACACCCCGATGATGCGTGCGGGTGGAGCGACGTCCGATGCGATCGCCGCAGCCGTCCCGGTCAAGCGGGTCGCGGTGCCGGTAGAGATAGCACGCGGCGTGGCCTACCTGCTCTCGGCGGAGGCCGGGTACGTGACAGGCGCGGAACTCGTCGTCGACGGTGGCCTGCTGCTGCGCCCAACCTGACGTGACGGGTTCTTGACATCCTCCCCCGCCTGAAGGCGGGGGATTCCAGCTACTACGCCGGTTGGAGCAGCAGTTGAGGTTCGCGGTTCACGGGCCGGGTAACCCCGTCGCCTCCCCGCGCAGTCACGGCGTGCCCCGCCGCGATGTTGATGGCCGCGTTCACGTCAGCGTGGTCGGCGTATCCGCAGGCCGTGCACACGAAGCGCGCTTGGCTCTCACGCGACTTCGCATCCACGTGAACGCGCACGACGGTGAATATGTAACGGAGGCGATCCAGTGACGAAGACCAAGTTCTGGCGGTTCGGAGGCACCCCGGTCCCGGCGACCGAGGTCGCGACCATCGCCCGGCGCTTCGAGGCCCAGGGCTGGGACGGCCTCGTCGTCGGCCAGGACATCGGCATCCTGCCGGACTCATATCTCTTTCTCGCCCTCGCCGCCGCCGCGACGACCCGGCTGAAGGTCGGCACTGCGGTCTCCGTCCCGCTGCGCAACACGATGGACGTCGCGAACACGATCGCGGTGCTCTATGCGGTCTCCGGCGGCCGGTCGGTGGTCAGCTTCGGGCGCGGGGACGGCGGCTTCGCCCAGATCGGGCGCAAGCCGCTGAGCGTCGCGGCCTTCGAGACCTACGTCCGCCAGGTGCAAAGCTACCTGCGCAAGGAGGACGTCGACCTGGACGGCTTCCCGAGCACCATGCGGGCCGTGTACGAGATCGACCCTTCCCTCGACGGCGCCAAGCCGCCGATCGACGTCTCGGCGACCGGGCCGAAAATGATCGACCTGGCCGCGCGGCACGCCGACAGCGTCACGTTCGCGGTGGGTGCGAACCTCGACCGGCTGCGCGCCTGCATCAAGCTCGCCCGCGACGCACGGATCGCGGCGGGCCTCGATCCCGGCTCCCTGTCCATCGGATGCCACATCCCGGCGGCCGTCGCGACCGGCAGGGTCAGCGTCGCCGAGGCGCGAGACATCATCCGCGGCGCCGTGCTGCGGCATTCCCGGTTTTCCGCCTTCGATGGGACGGTGCTGGAGGGGGTCAGCGAGCAGGACCGCGAGGCGGTGCTCCGCTCGTTCGAGATCACCCGTGACCACTCACGCAACATGCCGAAGAAGGCCGACTTCTCCGTTGCGAGCGTGCTGCCCGACGACTTCGTGGACCGGTTCGCGATCGTCGGCGATCCGCAGCAGTGCGCCGATCGCTTCCGCGAGGTCATGAGCCTTGGTGTCGACCGCATCCTCGTGCTGACCCGCGTACCGACCACCGACCGGGAGGAGGCCAACGCCGCCCGCCTGGCCGACACGGTGCTCTCCCGGCTGGCCTGACCACCAGACGAAAGGACGCCACCACATGGCTTCAGGCGCACTCGACGCCCACGACGATACGACGATTGCGCTCGCGGCCTGGGCAACCGGCCTGAGGCGCGAGGCGATTCCATCCGGGCCAGCTAATGCGCTCGTTTGGCATCACCTGGACTCGGTTGGTTGCGCGATCGGTGCAATCGGCGCGGCCCCGTGCGTCGCTGCTCGCGCACTCGCCGCCGAGGGAGCGACGCCCGGCGGCGTGTCAGTCGTCGGGCTCACCGAGCGGGTGAGCGCGGAAATCGGAGCATTCGCCAACGCGTCGAGCGAGATCGGTGGCGGTCAGAACGACCATGCGCAGAAATGGGACCCGCGGAACCGCGAGACTGCCGATCACAGCCTGCCCTATATGTGCGCGGCAGCCCTCGTCGAGGGACGCGTTCAGGCGGAGAGCTACCTGCCGGAACGATTCCTGGACCCGTCCTTGCGGCTCCTGATGAACAAGATCGAGGTGATCGAGTACCCCGAGATCACCGCCAGCTGGGTGCGCACGCCCGCACACGACATCACCATTCGCCTGGTGTCCGGTCAGGCCCGTCACATGCGTGTCGACTACCCGTGAGGACACCCCGGCAACCCGGCCACCGAGGCGGAACTCATCGGCAAGTTCAAGGCCCAGGTCGAGCCGGTCGCGGGCGTCCGCGCGGCCGATGACCTGCTCGCCCTCCTCGGCGACCTGGATGCCCTGAGCACCCTGGCCCCGATGTTCGACGCGCTTCGGGCGGTGCAGCCCGCATCGTAGGTGATCGAGAACTCAAGAGCCCATATCGCGTCCCGGGAAGCCGCCTGTCCAAGCTCGCCTGAGCGACCCACTTCCGGAGGAACAAATGTCTGCAATCTCGGCACCGCTGAGCTCGGCTCAGATCGGCGACATCTCCCACGTCGCCAAGTTCTGGCTTAGCAGCCCTGACGACGTACCAAAGACCGAGAGGCGCGTCGCCGAGCTCGCGACGATTCCGGAGGTGATTGACACGATCGTCGGGCCGCTACGTTCAGTATTGATCCTCTGGTCAGCCGTCGGCGGGACCCGAGGCTGCGAGCCAGCCGGCGCCAAGCACGCTCATGCCGCCGTCGATCACGATCGCCTGTCCGGTGACGTAGCCCGCGCGCGGCGAGGCGAGGAAGGCGATCAGGTCTGCTACGTCCTGCGGCGATCCGCTGCGGTGCAGTGGAATGGCCCTCCGCATGCGTTTGGCCATCACGTCGTAGTCCGGGCCTAGGCTGCGCCGCGCACTGATGGTTTCGATGAAGCCAGGAACGACGGCGTTCGCGGTAATCCGCCTGCCGCCGAGCTCCACGGCGAGGTGCTTGATCATTTCCTCGCCCGCCGCCTTGGCCGGCCCGAGCAGGCCGTAACCCGGGAACACCGCCCGCGACTGTGCTCCGGAGACGTAGACGATGCGTCCCCCGTCGCGTAGCAGCCCGGCGGCGTGGCGCACCGAGAGAATCAGGTTGAGCACGGTCTCGCGGTAGGTGCGCTCCGCATGCCGTGGCTCGGTCTCGAGCAGTGGGCGCATGGCGGTTGATGCCGCGTTGGCTACGAACACGTCCAGCGCGCCGAACTCAGCGCGTACGGCGGCGAACATCTTCTCGATGTCGTCGGCCTTGCCGAGGTCGGCCTGCATGATGAGGGCGCGGACGCCGAGATCCTTCAGCGACCGTGCGGCGTCGTGCGCTCCCTCTTCGTCGCGGCGGTAGTGCACGACGCACGTGTAGCCGTCGCGGGCGAGCGCCTCGTTAGCCGCTCGCCCGATTCCCCGCGAGCTGCCGGTTACGAGCGCGAATTTCTCTTCAGACAAGGCGGTTCCCTTCGGTCCCGTCGAGCATGCAGCAACTTCCCCGCGGAACACTATGCTTTCGCGCGGGGGAGCCCAATGATAACCTGATAATTGTGCGCATTGATAGTAGCTCCTTCGAGCCTGGCTTGCCTGCGGGGAAGGCGTGACCTCGCCATCCGCGCCACGGACGAATGTGCAGTCCTTCGTGCGCGAGTTCGAGGGCTGGCTGGAAAGCATGGGCATGCGCCGACGGCGGCCGGACCAGGTTGGGGTCGGCGATTTCTCGGTCGCGGTCTTCGATGACCAAACGCCCGAGGAGGAGCGCAAGGCCGTCGACCGGGGCCGCGAGTGGGAGCGGGCCAAGTACGACGCTGGCTGGGGAGCGGTGGACTGGCCGGAGCAGTTCGGCGGCCGCGGTCTGCCGGCGACCTTCGCGGCGGCGCTACGGGCCGCCGAGCACGAGTGGGATCTTCCGCGCCGCAACGAATTGTTCGCTGTGACCCAGAACATGATCGCACCGACCGTGCGCGAGTGGGGGACTAGCGACCAAATTGCGCAGTTCGTCCGCGGCCTGCTGCGTACCGACATCATGGCCTGCCAGCTCTTCAGCGAGCCGGAGGCGGGTAGCGACCTGGCTGCCGTCCGCACTCGCGCGATCCGCGACGGGCGGGATTGGATACTTTCGGGGCAGAAGGTCTGGTCTTCGATGGCCACTTGCGCGCAGTACGGGGAGGCGATCTGCCGCAGCGACCCCAGCGCGCCGAAACACGCCGGGCTCACCGCATTTCTCGTGCCGTTGGACCTGCCCGGGGTGACGATCAGGCCGATCCGGCAGATGACGGGCGGCGCGTGCTTCAACGAGGTCTTCCTCGACGAGGTGCGGGTGCCAGACGCGCTCCGGCTCGGACCCGAGGGTGGCGGATGGCGGGTCGCCCTAACAACGCTGTCGGCCGAGCGAAGCGACTCGAGCAGCCTCGGGGCAGGCACCGTCGACAAGCTGGTGGCCCTGGCCCGGCACCGCGGCGTCCGCTCGCCGGCCCTCGTGGACGAGATCGTGCAGCTGTGGCTGCATGACCGGGTGCTCGTGCTCAGTAACGAGCGCCACGCGGCGGAGATGCAGGCCGGGCGGGAGCCGGGGCCACAGGGGTCCCTGGGCAAGCTCGCCGCGACTATGAACATGCGCCGCACCTCCGACGTCATCACTTTGCTGCTCGCGGACGAGCTTGTCGCCGACACCGGCGAGTGGGGCACCTTCGCATGGGTCGAGCAGGTACTCGGAGCTCCGGGCTACCGGATCGCCGGTGGCTCCGACGAGATCCAGCGCACGATCATCGCGGAGCGGATCCTCGGGATGCCCCGTGGCTGACTTCGTCGAATCGCCCGAGCAGGCCGAGCTGCGCGCCACATTGCGGCGGCTCTTCGGCGGGCGGTCCGCCTGCCTCGCCTGGCAAGCGCTCGCGGGCGATGGACATTATGACGCGGCCTTGTGGGCCACGCTCGCGCAAAAGCTCGGGCTCTCGGGGCTTTCCCTGCCCGAGCGGTACGGCGGCTCCGGGTACAGCCGTGCCGATCGTGCGGCCGCCTTGCACGAAATGGGCCGGTGCCTCCTGCCGTCGCCGTTCCTGGCCAGCGCGGTCCTGGCGGCAGAGACCCTGCTCGCGACCGGTGCGGAGGATGTCCTGGCCGGCGTGCTCCCAGGGCTGTCCGCCGGGACGACCTTGGCCACCGTGGCCTACCGGGAGGGACCGGGCTTCGATTACCCGCCGGTTCGCGCGGCTCGCGATGGCGCGGCCTGGCGGCTGACGGGATCCCGCTCCTTCGTCCCCGACGGCTGCCAAACCGACCTCATTCTCGTTCCGGCCGAGACCGGGAGCGGTGTCGCGCTGTTCCTGGTCGACGTGACAGCGGCCCCGGGGCTCTCCCGCCGTCCCATGCGGACGCTCGACCCGAGCCGGCCCCAGGCCCGGCTCGATTTCTCCGCCACGCCCGGACGGCTGCTCAGTGACCCCGGTACCGGCGCTGCGGCCGTCCGGCAGGGCGTCGCGCACGCGACGATCGCGCTGGCCGCCGAGCAGGCCGGCGGCGCCGAGCGCTGCCTGGAAGCGGCCGTGGAGTACGCGGGCACGCGGCAGCAGTTCGGCAGGCCAATCGGCTCGTTCCAGGCGATCAAGCACAAATGCGCCGATCTGCTGATCCAGGTCGAGTCGGCTCGCTCGGCTGCCCGGTACGCCGCAAGCGTCTCGTCGGCTCCGGCGACGGAGGAGGACCTATACGCGGCGGCTGCTCTCGCGGGTGCGTACTGCTCGGCGGCCTTCTTCACGGTGGCCGCCGAGAGCGTTCAGATCCATGGCGGCATCGGGTTTACCTGGGAGCACGACGCGCACCTATACTTCCGTCGCGCGAAAGCGTCCGAAGTCATGTTCGGTACGCCGCTCGAGCACCGGGCCTTCCTCGCCCGCCATCTCGGCCTCTCGGCCTGATCAAGACGGGTCCCCGCGGGGTCAAACTCTGTCAGCCTCGCGTGCGTCCCTGTGTCACCCGCCACGGTGAGCGGGCACGAATGAGGCGCTAGGCGTCAGGCGGGGTGGGCATGACGGGTGGGGCTTGCGGGGTGCTGGTGGCCGGCGTCAGGGTGGGCACGACGGAATGGGAACGGCCCGCCCGGCTCAA
>WNFC01000178.1_pt1 | contig 102812 bp, 89 predicted proteins | sample 5400541 | NCBI WGS metagenome assembly WNFC01 (sample SAMN13153342, study PRJNA577476) | soil metagenome | isolation source: 120 cm saprolite under Douglas fir tree site 2 hole 2 replicate 1 | place: USA:California | collected 2015-04-18
GCGTAATAGAGCTCGTCCCGGAAAAAGCCGTAGCGGCTATTGAATAGGAAGTGCAGGAGCGTGGCACTGGCGGCGAGCACATAGACCCAGGGGCTCATGCCACTCAACATGGTGTCCGCGCGGTGGTTGCCTGCAGGTGCCTGTGTTGCCGCAGAGGTCCTCGCCTGGTCCATTCGAATGGCTTGAAACAATCCTCGTCTCTCAGTAGAGAATTGTTGGGATTGTACCTGAACGACTCAGACGACATGAAGGATTGATCTGCATCCCCCCTAAGAGGTACTCTCGGGGCCTCACGCCGATGCCGGCTCTTGCTACGATCATCGCTACGCTCACAGCTGTGACCTGGTCTTACCTCGCCTTGGCCAGGGGGGCCTTCTGGCGTCTGAAGAGCGCTAGCGTCCGTGCTAGTGACAAGTCGGGATTTTCGGGCTGCGTCGCCGCCGTGGTTCCGGCCCGCGATGAGGCAGAACTGATAGGACCGGCGGTCACATCCTTATTAAATCAGCGCGTGGCCATGCCCGTCATCCTCGTGGATGACGAGAGTAGCGACGGTACCGCAGACGTGGCACGGCGCGCCGCAGAAAAAGCAGGCAAGGCCGATGCGCTTATTGTGATTCAGAGCAAGCCCTCGCTGGCGGGGTGGACAGGAAAATTGTGGGCGATGCACCAAGGCATTGAGCGGGCACGCGCGTTGAATCCCGCGTGGCTCCTGCTCGCGGACGCTGACGTGCTGCACGATGCGGAGACAGTGGCGAATCTCGGTTTCATTGCTTCGCAGGGTCATTACGATCTGGTCTCGTTCATGGTGAAGCTGCATTGCGAGAGCCTTCCGGAAAAACTGCTCATTCCCGCCTTCGTGTATTTCTTTTTCATGCTCTACCCGCCAGCCTGGATTCGCGATACCCGGCGCTCGACCGCCGGCGCGGCTGGGGGCTGCGTGCTTGTGAGATCAGAAACTCTGGAACGCGCCGGAGGACTGATAGGGATTCGCGGCGCGCTCATCGATGATTGCTCGCTGGCGCGGCTCCTGAAGCAACACGGCGGCCGATTGTGGATAGGATTGACAGATCGAAGCCACAGCTTGCGACGATACGAGACCTTCTCGGACATCGAGCGCATGGTCTCGCGCACGGCCTTCAACCAGTTGAAGCACTCTTCGCTGCTGCTACTGTGCACGATTGCCGGCATGGTGATCACGTATTTGGCGCCGCCGCTGTTGTTGCTCGCCGGCAGCAGACCGGCGTTCTTTATGGGCGCTGCGGCCTGGGCAGCCATGACGATGACGTACTCGACCATGGTGCGCTACTATCGACTGAACCCCGCATGGGCATTGGCCCTGCCGCTGGCGGCTCTGTTTTATCTGGGCGCGACAATACATTCGGCGGTGAAGTACTGGAACGGCAGTGGTGGCGACTGGAAAGGGAGAGTCCAGGACGTTCACGACCGCCACATTATCGAAACTCCCCTCCGTTAGACCAGCAGTTTGAGTCGAGCAGACGCAACGAGCAAATGCCACCCGATCTTAGGCGCGGATCCGCCACCGTAAGGTTGGCAGTTACATCAAGCGCTCAGCCTCTGCAGGTCACGCATACGACTACCGGGTGTACATCCCGCTGGCAGAACTTTCAGGCTGACCATTCCCTGGTGTTCCACAAACAAGTGAGAATGTTGAAAAACTCTTTTTCCTTCAGGGGTCACCCAAATCCCCAATGATGCATTGAAATGACAACCATTCTTCTGTTCTTTCGACAGGCCGGGCGTTGCGCGCAGAGAGGCGCTGTCACTTCCCGGAGCCCCGGAGGGGTGCCCGAAGCGAAGCGCGGACCCGCGTTTTGTGCGGCGAGCACTAGAGCTGCAGGGCGGGGATTGACAGGAGGAGCCGAACGAAGCGCGATTGTGGGTGGTCGAAAGAGCAAAAGGGATCGATCGATCGCGGAGCGGCTAAGCGGAGCGATGTGCCGCTGGTTTTCCTGTTTACAGCGCAGATGCGGTATTCTTCAGTTGAGCCTGGACAGGCATAGAGCATGCCTTTCCAGGCTCAAGTTTTTTGTTGACAAAATGGACGGGTATGTCCACTATTAAAACGCGCGATTATTCCATTTCCGAAGCGGCCAAAGAACTAGGCGTTCGGCGAACAACGCTTTACAAATGGATTCGGAAAAAAGAGATACCGGCTCCCAAAGTGGTGTTCGTTTCTAATATTCGCTTACGGGTTTGGACGGAAAAGCAAATGGCTAAGCTCAGGGAATACAAAGCTAGCAATTATTGGGGTAAAGGCGTAGATCGAAGGACGGGCAAGAAAGCCAAGCAAAAGAAAGCGTAAGCAAACGGGACGCGCAGGTGCTTGAACACCGGGCGCGCCCCTGACCAAGCGTCGCACCGGAGGTGCAACGATGGCTGCAATAGAAGTTAACTGGTTCCTTTTCTGCACGCAAGCTTCGCACCGCGTGCGTTCTCCGGAAAAAATAAAGCCGTCTCATCTCTTCGAACATTCCCCGCCGTACGCGTAGCCACACGCTTCTTGTCTCGGTTTGATCAGCTCATTCATATATTGCCGGGATACGTGTGCCCGTGCGTCTCAGGTATTTCTTGTTCCGACAGTTCGTAATGAAGTGAGGATTGCCATGCAAAAGGCGCATCTCTACGAAGCAATTCTTTTAGTGAACCGAGGAGTTGACGACGCGGTTCGAGGACTGGAACGTCTTAAGCGTGCGAAGGATTCAGGCTTGAAGCCTTCGTACTTCGACGAAAAGGCGACACTCTTCGAAGTACATCGCGCGGCGCTGAACGGTTATTTCTGCAACAACACTGAGAGTGGTGAGAATCGGGACGCCGCCCGCTTTGAAAAGAGGCACCGCGAATACGAGAAGGATAATTTGGACGAGGTACAGGTCTATCAAGACCTGTTGGACGTTGAGGAACGCCGGCGCAGAGAGGGCAAACCGCCCAAGGTGCGTTTCTTCACGGAGGAGGAACAACGGGACTGGGAGCGGCAATACCCGAAACCGCCCAGCGACGTTGCGAGCGAAGTACAGCGTCGCAAGGGAGAACAGGGATGAATCTCCGCCTCTTTCAGGACCTCGTGGAGTTGAATCTGGCATTTGAGCAGGTTCTTCAACGTCTCCAACGCATGGAGAAGATGCGGCTCTTTCACAGTGACACAATCCGCTACGCCCGTGCGGACGTGGAAAGCGCACGCGTGGATGCCAACCGTGAATTCTTCGACAACTTCGACGACATTGTCGAAAACGACGCAGTTTGGGCCTACAAATTCCAACGCGAATACAACCGGAAGATCAAAGATCCGGACGACATCTATCTCGAACTCAAGGACTCGGAGGAGAGGCGCAAGAAAAAGGGATTGCCTCCGCGCCTAGTAATCCTGCCCGGCTGGGACATGTCCGACGAAGAACGTTACGACGAGGAGCAAGCGAAAAAGCGAAAGCGGGCCGGGAACAAGCGTAAGAAAACAGCGAAGAAACGTGAACCGAACCACTCGAAGCCATCACGACGTGCAACAGGCCATGCACAAAACAACGCCTCGCCGCCGTCGGAAAAGGGGGACGACCAATGACGAAACGAGAAGCAGCGGAGACGCAAAAGGCGCGTTTACCCTCCTCTGGAAGCCGGTATCCCGGTGTCCACGGTAAGGTCGTGGATTGGGCCGAACACGTTTTGGGAGGGCATGCTCTATGTCCGCGTTCGCTTTACCGACAAGACCGAGCTGTACTGGGTTCTCCAGACGGCTCACGTGATCCTCGAAGCAGAGCTGAGCGACTGGAAAACTGGGAACTGCAAGCAGCTGAAACTATTCGTAGAGAACGAAAGCGAAATGAAGCGCAGCATTTGGTTGTCGTACAGCTCGCCAGAGCCCGAATTTTAGGGCTATGACTAGAATTCGCCGATTCGTCTTCATTTTATCGGGAATGGGCATCTTGTGGATTAGCTCATATAGGAGTTCTTGAGACGAATCCGATAGACAAGGTACGCCACTATTGCGCCATTGATCAGACCACGGCGATTTTTGCCGGAGTTGGATGGCGGTAGATCTCGTAACTTTCAACCGGGATCAGTGAACTGGTGATGACTACGGTTAACCACTCAGCCCGGCGTTTCTCGAGCCATAGGCCGATTCCCTCAGTCAGGAAGAGTCCCGCATAGATCATGCTTTCCAACCCAAGTTCCTTGATCTTATCGGGCGTGATGTTGGAGGCTTTCTCTAATGGGGTATCGATGTAGTGATTGTTTGGATCGAGCTTGAGCAGTTCTCCCCAATGCTCAAGTGCACCAGCCACGTCCTTATGGAGCAGCTTCAGTGCGCCGACTCCGACTGCGATCAGCAGGGCAGCTTTTAGCAGCCTAAACAGTGCGATCAGCCGGAGCAACGTACTATGTGATGATTTCACGCCAACCCATTATGCATGAGCGCAAGCGTCGTATCGTCGGCACCCCACAGCTCGACCGCCCGATGCAAATTCAAAAACAAGCGGGACGGTTTCCATGAACTGGACTCCTACAGCAACGAAGAAATAAACCGGAGGCTCCAGCGCCTCTTTGGTGGTGAATTAAGGTCAGCAAGAAAGGGAACACTGTACGGCATCCTATAGGCGGGTTTAACATGCCAGGCGGGTCCCAGCACCTATTTTGTCCATGGATTATGGCGTTTCCGACCGCTCCGGTTAATTGACCGATATTGTGCGGGCCAGCGGGATTCTTCGACAGTCTAGGCCTGGGTGACCGCGCACCTCAACCGGGCCACTTCGTTGACTTGCTCCAGCCTACCACGGCCCGCAACACGTCCACTGACGGCGAATGGTCTTTGGACGCTATAATCACGCCGATGGGCAGCTCTGCTTCACGTCTTTGGTCCGACCGGCCGACTCTTCGCCTGGATCGACAAGAACCCTACCTCCGTATCCAGCATGTGACGGTCTTTGTTCGGGATCAGGATCGAAGTCTGCGATTCTACCTGGACCAGCTTGGGTTCAGTCTGGTCGCTGATTACCGCTATGGTTCCAACGAACGCTGGGTAGCTGTTGCCCCTGCCGACGGTTCAGCCGTCCTTGCGCTGGTAACTCCCAAGCCCGGCTCTGAAGAATACAATCTCATCGGCCAGTCAAGGCAGATTGTGTTTGTCACCGAGGACGTGCCGGCCAAGTTCCGCGACTGGTGTGATAGAGGGATTCAGTTTCGTCATCCGCCCCATACACCGGAATGGGGAGGCACTTTCACCAGCTTCGAGGATGTCGACGGGAACTCCTTTGTGCTGGTAGGCTTCGACGAGGTAAGTCGAGAAATCGAAGCACAACGCCACGCCATTGAGGAGAAGTTGGAATCTGAACGCCGCTCTGCCCAAGAACTAGAAATTGCGAAGAAGGTGCAGGCGAGGCTCTTTCCTCAAGTACTGCCACCCCTTGAGACACTCGACTACGCGGGTGCTTGTATCCAGGCCCGTCCAGTCGGCGGCGACTACTACGATCTCTTTGATCTCGTTCGATATCGACTGGCGCTGGTAGTTGGCGACATTGCAGGGAAGGGTATCGCGGCTGCTCTTTCGATGGCTAGTCTGCATGCAAGCCTCCGCAGTCAGCGCACCTTCGCTTTGGGTCAGCCGCAACGCATTTTGCGATCCGTGAACCAATTCTTTTACGAGAACACGACTGACAGTACCTACGCCACCCTCCTCTTTGCGGAATATAACGACAAAACACGGCGCTTGCGGTACGCGAATTGTGGGCACTTGTCCGCCCTTCTCCTTCGCAGCGATAACGCTCTCGAACGGCTCGCTTCCACGTGCACCGTACTGGGACTCTTTAAAGAATGGGACTGCGCGGTAGCAGAGCGACGGCTCTTCCCCGGAGACACGCTCGCGCTCTACACGGACGGGATAACCGAATCGTTCAACGACGCAGGGGAGGAATTTGGAGAGCACCGCCTTGTCGAATCACTGCGACGACATCGTGAGCGGTCTTCGCCGGTTCTGGTTGCTTCCATTCTCGATGATGTCAAGAAGTTCAGTCCGCATGAGCAGTCCGACGACATGACGTTGATAGTTGCCAAGTGCCGGTAAGACTAGTCCCGTCGATTTGGTCGGTGGGGCACACGTAGGAAGTGGCACTTCTTCCAGCAGGAATTTGGCAGAAATTATCATCGCAACCAGCCGGATCGGACCCAACCAAAAAGGGAAAATCCATCAAGCTTCTCCTAACTTCCAGCTCTTCAGAATGACGAGCCTATGTGGAGCGGTCACTGCCATTTCGCCGCCGTCCGCAAGTAGTCAGGAAAAGCCTTTAATGCCTTCGTGCTCGTACTGAAGGCTGTTTTCTTTTGCATCATGCTTCTGCGGCGGTGCGCCGTTTCGATGAACGTGAAAAGCCGCCAAATGGCGGCCAGACACGCTTGCCCAGCGCGTGGAATACGTAGCAGGCACTCAAGACAAGAATGAAGGACGGCCTCGTCATGGATTTTCGTCATTACGAGGTGCTAGAGCCAAGGCCTGAGATTCGCGGCAATTCGGGTTTCGTCACTGTCTGACCACCGGGTGTTCACCGCGTATGCGCCGGAATCGAGCGCACATTGCCTCGACATTCGTAAGCAAAGCATCGCCCGCGAATTCGAGGCTCGCAATTGAACGTTCTGCCGCATCGCGATGACCGAAACCACAGGCGTCCTTAACAACCACTGGAATGTAACCAAGATCAGCGCCCTGCCGCACCGTAGGTTCAATGCCGATTTCCATGGCGACACCGACAATAGCAAACGCGCTGATGCCACAATCGCGCAGCGCAATGTCCAAGGGTGTACCTTCGAACGCTGACATGGCGATCTTGTCGAAGATTGCTTCGCTCGGCAACGGGCTCATCTCAGGAATCAGATGGAACCCCGGTGAGTCCCGCAAAAACCAGGGCTTCACCTCGTCAACCGATTTCACCCGTTGCCAAGCCATACCCATGCGTAATTGAAACACCCCCATCAGCTCCTTCGGTAGTGACATGTGGCGCGTGAAGAAGATGCGAATTCCCGCTTTGCGAGCCGCTTCGAGAACCTGAACGACTCTGTCTGTGATCTGGCGACCATTCTCGATTTGGTTCACAACTCCGACTTGCATGTCGTACACAACCAAAGCCAAACGCGCCGGATCACAAACTTCGTCCAGAGTTTGCGGAATGTCTAGGCCGAACGCCCGCTGCATCATCGATTCCACCTCGGCAAGGAGTCGAGCTCCCTATTCTACTGAAACACACGCCTTAGCTCAGTTAAGCAGACTGCAATAATCCGATGCGCCCATTCTTTATTTCAAGTGGCTCTATCCGAAGGCGGAAATTCAGGACCTTTGAACCAATCCCTACAATCTTCGCCGTCTAAAGAGAAGTGTGACCCAAGACCGTAAGGCGACGCGGGCCAGTCAGCTTCCTTCTTTCCACGCTATCGCGTGACGATGAACGATTTCGGCAATCCTAAGAAGCGTTCGGTCTTTATGGTGCATCCTGGAAATATTCTGCGGAGTTTCCTTTTGGGCAACCAAGTGACGTCGTACTCGTACGGGCGACTGAGCAACCAGCCATTGAGAGTGAAGTAACGTAGGACGATTGGTGTCAAAAACGACCGGGGCAACCAATGTAAGAAGAATGCGGACAGATGCGGATCGATCGGAAACAGCCGACACGGCGTTTGACAGTACATTTGCTTGCCAACACGCAGCATCTCCGACGCAAATCGTGCCTGGCTTTCAAAACTGCCCACATGCTCAATGGCTGAATTGGAAAAAGCGAGATCTATCGACTGATCTCGAAAGGGCAGTTGGCGTCCATCGCCAAGCACGTAGGGAACTTCATCACGTTCGGACGGAGCCCACAGGTTAAGTACGATCACTCCGTTTTTCCGGCCGATGAGCGTCCAGAGATTGTGATCACCGCCGATGTCGACAATCGTGCGGCATTCAGCAAAGCGCTCGAGAAACCCTTTTAAACGCCTCTTCCGAAAGAAGGCGCGGAACGGCTCTTGGAAAGAATAAGGATTCCCCACGCGGCAACTCCACCCACCCTAGATTGCGCCAGCACCTGGGTGCAAGGTCGCTTAGTTACGAGGTTTCCTTCCCGAGCTCGGAACGGAAAAGATTCTATCCCAACTATCCCTTGCGCGTAAAGATCGACATAAATCCAGGCAAGGAATACTCTACGCGTGAGTAACGGAATTCAAAGACTTTACCCAGTTGTCTTGCCCAGCGATCGGATGGGTAAACTGCTGCGCCGTGCCTTTCGTCCTCCATCATGCCAGCTGTCCGTACCGAGCCCCAATTTCTGGCACACCTGAGGAGTGAGTCTCTGCGTGAAGAGAATCTAGTTCCGGAGGGAAGAAATTCGTCGTCGAATGTTGGGAGTGTCAATATTGAATTTTGGTTGAGATCTAATTGGTTCGGCAAATGCGCGGGGGGAGGCGCGCTGAACTCCGTTCTGCTCCGCGGCACCGAATTTTAGAAAGCGGATGGCGATTTGCAGGAACGTCGATTAAAGCCTGCGAAATCTCGAGACACTGGATTGCCCTCTACGAGCTTAGGGTGTACCCTTTTTTGCATGGCAATCTGCCACCAGAGGCCCGCGCAGGGTTGTTGTTGTACGTGTTGCGTTTGCGTGTCCTCTGGTAGGGGCGGACTGGATATTTAGACAGCCGATTCAACCTCCGAATTTCAGACCCACCGCCAGAGGTTGACTGGTAGGTGGGTTTTTCATTTTGACACGATCGCAACTCAACGGACATATTGACGGCTGACTCGTACGTTTACCGCATCGTGCAGAGCTTTCCGGCAGATGACGCAGCACCCTCTAGACCCCAGGACGAGCACTTCAATTAGGAGGTCAACTCGAGATGTTGTTCAAGGCTGATCCAACTTTCTATCCTTCTCCCAAACTTGCGATTCAGGCGCCCAAGGAGGGATTGGCCTATGTGGCAGCTCTGAACGCGAATGGTGGCACGAAACCTGACGCATTGGTGGTCGTGGACGTCGATCCCGAGTCAAAAACCTACGGCCAGATTGTGGGCCGCGTGGATATGCCCAATGCAGGAGACGAACTGCACCACTTCGGCTGGAACGCATGCAGTTCGGCGCTGTGTCCTTATGCAGCGCATCCCCACCTGGAACGGCGTTATCTCATTGTTCCCGGCTTGCGATCGTCGCGCATCCACGTGATTGACACAAAGCCCGATCCTCGCCAGCCCAAGATCGTGAAGGTCATCGAACCCGACGAAGTGGCGGCACGGACCGGTTACAGCCGCCTGCACACCGTGCATTGCGGCCCGGACGGTATCTACATCAATGGTCTTGGCTCCCCTGCCGGTGAAGGCCCTGGCGGAATCTTTGCGCTCGATCACTACACCTTTGAGCCACTGGGAAGGTGGGAAGTGGAACGAGGCCCGCAGTATCTGGCCTACGATTTTGCCTGGCACCTGGGATATGACACGGCAATTACCAGCGAGTGGGGCACGCCAAAGCTGGTCGAGGACGGTGTGAATCCTGACGCCCTACTCGCGGGAAAATATGGGCACAGCTTGCACGTGTGGGATCTGCGTAAGCGTAAGCATCTTCAATCGCTGGATCTGGGCGCGGAACAACAGATGGTGCTTGAACTTCGCCCCGCCCACGACCCGACCAAAGCTTACGGATTCGTTGGAGTCGTTGTATCGCTGAAAGACCTTTCGAGTTCAATTTGGCTGTGGCATCGATCCAATGGAACCTGGGAGGTGAAGAAGGTCATCGAAATTCCCGCCGAACCGGCCGACCCGGACCAACTGCCTCCACTTCTGAAAGGGTTCAAGGCGGCGCCACCGTTGCTTACCGACATCAACCTCTCTCTGGACGACCATTATCTCTATGCTTCGAACTGGGGTACGGGGGAACTGCAGCAGTATGACGTTTCTGATCCGTTCCACCCGAAACTGACCGGCTCGGTGCGCATTGGCGGAATTGTTCGCCGCGCAGCGCATCCCGGACAGCCGAAAAAACCATTGGACGGCGGCCCGCAGATGGTGGAGCTTAGCCGGGACGGGCGCCGCGTTTATTTCACTAATTCACTGTACGCGGCTTGGGACAGGCAGTTCTATCCCGAAGGAATCCATGGCTGGATGGCGAAACTTGACGTCGCGCCCAACGGTGGAATTGCGCTCGACAAAGATTTCGTTGTGGATTTCGGCGATCTTCGCAGCCACCAGGTGCGCCTTGAAGGTGGGGACGCGTCGTCGGACTTCTATTGCTATCCATGAGTACGGCTTGGCCCTGGGTCACCATTGCGTTCCTCGGGGCCTACCATGGCCTGAATCCCGGGATGGGTTGGTTGTTTGCATTGTCGCTGGGACTGCAGGACAGGAGCCGGTGGGCCGTCTTGCGGTCGCTCTTGCCAATCGCTCTTGGTCACGCCGTGGCGGTTTCGCTGACGATTCTTGCGGTCCGTATCGCGCAGGAAGCCATCTCACCGCGAACCACGAAGATCGCCGTAGCCGCCGCGTTGTTTGCAATGGGCTCTTACCGGCTGTTTCGCGCTCGTCACCCCCGCGGCGGGGGAATGAGGGTAGGTTTCCGTGACTTGTTTCTTTGGTCATTTCTCTTGGCCATCGCGCACGGCGCAGGATTGATGCTGGCGCCAGTCCTGCTGGCCCAACCAATGCCGGAGAGGAGTCATTCCGTGCACAGCGCGACGTCAATCGTCGTGGGATTGAGTGTGGGAGTGCTTGGGCTGGCAGTAGCGGTGCACACGCTGGGCTTGCTCCTAGCGTCGGGCACGCTGGCCCTGCTGGCTTATCAATCTTACGAAACGTCAGGGCTTCGGCTGCTGCAGCGTGCGTGGTTTAACTTTGATTTGCTTTGGGCAGCCGCCTTGTTGGTGGCGGGGGTTGCCGCACTATTGTTCTAAGCGACGCCACTGCCAACCGTGATAATCCTGTTGTTTCCTGTTGTGATTCATGCGGGCAGCCCATCACCTGGGCCTGGATCCCAGGCGTGAAGAATCTCACTCTGACAAAAATTGGTGAAAGTCCGTCATCGTCGAAAACAATCGGAAAATGCCTCGATTTGCCGCAGTGGACTAAGAGCGATTTACTTTTTCTCGGCAGTATCGCTCTCCACAACCATTTGTGCCTTCGGAGCGGCGGCGTGAGCGGCGCGGGCTTGCCGAGCTATGTCCCCCAGAGGCGGGTTCAAGGGCGGCAGCGCTTTGGGTTGTGCGACGGGAGCAAGTGGCTGTGCAGCGCCACTGGCGACGGTTTGGGTTTTGGTTCCGGCCGCAGAGATTTGTTGGGCCAGGGCCCGTTTGGGCTCTTGCCCGAACCCCTGAGTTAGCAGCACTAAACCCGCCAGGAACAGCTTCAATGATGTCTTCGTGGATCAATCCTCGCTTTGGTGGCTTAGTGCTACCAGCTTTGTCGTCCTTCCTGGATGTTGAAGTGCACCTTCCATTCCATCGGCACGTGGCCGAAGTATGCTCCTATGTTGCAGGAAAGGCACTGGATGACTGGGGTGGAGACGGTGGAGACCCCGCCGTGGAACGTGTTTTCCACTTTTCGTGGAACCCATTTTCCGCCGAGGGGGTCTGGCCCCGCTATCGGCCGATTGGCGGGACGACGACGCTCCGCACTCCATTCTCCATGGGACAAGTTCAGAAAGATTGAGGCTAGTGGATCGTAACCGAGGTTTGGTTGGAAATCGGGCTCTCTTGACCGGTTGCATCCACCGCTCTGACCAAATAGTGATAGGTTTTCCCGCTGCGCACGCCGCGATCGATGTAGGTGGGGGCGGTCACGCCGGAGGCAATCCGCTTGTAAATGCCGTCTGACGGGCTGCGATAAACGTTATAACCCACCACGGTAAAGCCTGGCTTTGGCGGAGGATCCCACTTCAGCAGAACGCTGTGAGGGGTCTGGTCGGCCGCGACCCGAAATAGCATTACGCCAACGATCCCGGAAAACAAGATCGCCAGAATCGCGACAGGCAGGAATGAGGCTTTTCTCAAATCTTGATACCAAAAACAGCCACACCCAGATCCCGATAGCCCAGACCCAAATGGCCCGTTCCAAAAGCCCGAGTCTCGGACTGAAATCCGTTGGTCTTATCGTTGATCTTACCGGGATCTGACCAGCTACGATTTTACCGGCTACCGATTTACCAGCGAACCGGCTTCGGTGATGCTGCCCTTCACCAGGTCGGTCTGAATCTTCAGTTTCTGGTGAGGACGCAGGTCGACGACCGTGTCGAAGGGCAAATAACCGGGAAGAGCAACGCGGACGCTATGCCGTCCTGGCGTAAGCAGCATGGCTTTTCCCGCGCCGTCGAACTCGTCGACGTGGCCGGCGAATTGATTGTCCACGAAGACCGCTGCCCGCGTTGGGGTGGCGGCGATTTTCAATTCTCCGGTTGCTTCCTGGGTTCGCGGATGCGCTGTTCTTATCAGCGAGACGTTAATCACCTGGGCTTGTCCGGGCTCAAGGATGACCTGCTGGGTGTAATCGGTGTACCAAGCCTGACGCACAATCACATCGTGCTTTCCGGGCAGTAGCACGATTTTCTTGTCGCCGGTCAATTCTTTTACGAAGCCGACATACTGTCCGTCCACCCATACTCCGGCGGTCTTTTCCGCCTTGTTGTGACCCACAAATCGCAATTCAGACTGAACCCGGTCCTCGGCGTGCACCAGGCCAACCAGGGCGATCATTGCAAAAAGCGCACGCAACATTCTACGGCTGAACATACTTACCTCCAAAACAGACTACGAACGAGTATTAACGAGTATTAAGGATGATTCTATTCGCCGACACTGGCTAGTAGCCAGCCGGATTCTCTCAGAGTGAGGGCGGGAAGACTCATGGCGCTATGCGCGGGGTCCTTTCCGGCGGTTGTGACTAAAGCTCTTAGCTGGAAAGCTCGCCGAGTCAACACCAAGAGCGCAAAGGAAAACCAGGGCTGAAGGCAGACGCCCGATGACTGACGACTGATTCACCGATTCAGGTATTGGCGCAAACAGCGGACGCAGGGCACGTATCCTTGACGGATAGCCTCCGAGGCTGCGATCAGGCGGATGTTCTCATTCTCATGCTTATGTAGAAACCGGCACCCTGGGACGTGAAATGTTTTGCCATCGGCGGAAACCTCCACCATCATCCTATCAGGAACGCCGGATCCGGGCTCGGCGTGGTACGAACGCAGGGCGGACACCGACTTCGCGTCGAGTCGAGCCAGAGCGAAGCTGCCGGAGATCAGGGCTACCGCGGCCACCGCCAACAACCAGCCAAAAGCTGTTCCCCGACCGGGAATATATTCGGCAAGCTTGCTTTGCCAACCGGCGGTGAAGCCGGCAGGCAATGGCAGAGAACGGCGGTCGCCGTACAGGTGGATCACATTCCTGGTGCCATTGAGTACGGCGGTGCAGTGCTTGCATTCGCGAAAATGGGCTTCCATCGCGGCGCGGAGGTCCGGGTTGACCTCGCCCTCGAGATAGTTCGATATCTCCTGCCAAACCCGCTCGCAATTGACTACCATGGCTTACTTCCTTTCCCGAACGGTGTGCGGCTGAACCACCCGTCCGCGAACGCGGGCGCCAGAATGTCGCGCAGCATGAGCCTGGCTCTGAGCAGACGTGTCTTGACGCTGGCCACCGAAATGCTCAACACCTGCGCCGTTTCCTCGATGCTCATGTGTTCGACATCGCGCAGGAGAAATACTTCACGGTACTTCTGCCCCAGGCTGGCGAGCGCCTTGGCCAGAATCGCCCGCACTTCGCCTCTTTCCAGCGCTTCGGAGGGAATTTCGCGCCAGTCAGCGAAGTCCCGCGGAGTGTAGGTTCCTTCTTCATCGTTGTGCGATTCGGCAAGCGGCTCGAACAGCTCCGCGTGCCGCTTCCTCTGCCGCATACGCGCTTCGTTCACCGTGATCTGAATCAGCCAGGTGCTGAAGCGCGATTCGCCGCGAAACTGCCGCAGGTAGGTAAAGGCCTTCAGTATGGCCTCCTGGGCCACGTCCTCCGCGTCGGCTTCGTTTCGCAGCAGAGCTAGGGCAGTCACATAGACGCGGCGCTCGTAAGGCTTGACCAGCTCCGCGAACAGAGACGATTCGCCGTTGCGGATGCGGGTAATGAGCAACTGCGCCCTCTCATCACCGGTGTCAACTGGTTTCGCGACAGCAGTCATGAATAACAGCATTTGGATTCCAACCGGTGCACGACTTCAGTCCAGGCGGCGGGGAAGATATTCGGGATTTTTCTTCCATCCCGTCAGCATGGAAGCGAAATTACTCCAGCCGTGCAGCACGACCATTACGAGATGCCCCAGAAGGAAGAACAGAATCGCCCACATCACCGCAAAATGCCAGATGCGGGCCCAGTGGAAGCCACCCACTATCCACGCCAGCCAGGAAAACTGTACCGGCTTCCACACCGCCATTCCGGTGACCACCGACAAAACCCCCAAGCCTAGCACCGAAGTGTACGCCAGTTTCTGCAGAGGGTTGTAAACCTCGCGGATGACAGGCTTGGGCCCAAAGAAAAAGTAATAATGCATCATGGGCCACACGCCGGGGAGATCGCGGGGAGTGAAAAGCACTTGCCGGTAATTCCCGCTGATCATCTGATAGCCCAGGTAGAAAAGTCCGGTGCCGATATAAATCCACACGAAGGTCAGGTGCCATTGCAAACCGCCGCCCAGCCAGCCTCCCAGGGCGAAGGCTTTGGGCCAGTTCAGCAGATCTTTCTGGGGAATCTTCGCGCCGAAGCTGGGGAAGGCGCGGAATATCTGGAACCCGCTGGCGACCATAATTAGAAGCGAAACCGCATTCAGCCAGTGACAGAAGCGCACCGCCCAGGGATGCTCGTAGGCGGCCTCTTCCACCACTCCCGTTTTCGATGATTCGATCTCTACTACGGCTTCGTGCATCCGCGCTTCCCCGGCCGTTTAAGCCCCACCTACCGATTATCATTCCGAAGGCCTTGAGGCGAGAGGAATCTGCTTTTCCTTGAGTTTCGGAAAAAGCAGATTTCCCGCTTCACTCGAGATGACAAGTTCAACAAGCTCCTAGAGTCCATAGACTAGAGACCATAAAATGAAGAATAGCCCTGGTCTTCCCAGTACCCGACCCTGGTCAGGACATTTGTGACTTTCAGCTCGGTCAAATACTTGGCCTGCTTGTAGCCCACTTTCGTCGGAATTTGCAAACGTAGCGGCGCGCCGTGCTCGCGAGTCAGCAACCGGTCGTACATCTCGTAGCACAGCAGGGTTTGCGGGTGCAGGGCGGTCGCCATATCCAGCGACTCGTAATAATCATCCGCGCACTCGACGTACACGAAGCGGGCCGTGGTATCGGCGCCAATCATTTGCAGGAAATCCGAAAGCCGCGCTCCACCGAAGCGGCCGATGACATCCCAGCCTTCCACGCAAACGTGCCGGGTGTTCTGACGCACCCTAGGTAGGGATTGGAATTGCGCCAGCTTGTATTCTCCCGGCTTCTGTACTGCTCCGGTTACGGTCAGCGTCCACTTCTCGAGGTCAACGCCGGGATCTTCCACGTCGTAACCGTTGATAGGGAACTTTTCAAACGGAGCGACTTCGGAGTCCGCAAAGGTGGTAGCCAGATGCCCGGAGCGAAACAGTTTGGCGGAGGCCCAATCGCTGAATCCCAGGCCGCCTTTGAGCAGTGGTTCCTGAAGTTTGGAAATGGCAAAAACTCCGACCGCAAGCACCGGAGCCAGCTTCAGCAATTCGCGGCGGGTAACCCGTTTGAACTTGCGATCGTCGATTCGTGATTCCATGCAATTCGTCGCTAACTAGGCAGTGTAACCCGAACATATGACTCCTGAAAAAACGAAAAGTTACAGCCCGGCCGGAGCGAGGCCAGTCTGGCAGGTGAGGTCCGGCCCTGAGGAGGATCGGTCGCTATGTCATAGCCAGTTGCATCGGAGGTAATCGGGAATCGACCGTATTGTTTGCCAGTGCGCCTTGGTGATAGCTTCCGTTGGGGAGTTCCCGGCCGCCGGCTTCGCCCATTCGCGGTCCGGGATTGAGTCGGAGCGTTCGTACGACCAGATATGTTTCAGCCTTTCACCGTTTCCGCCACAAACCTGGCGAACTGCTTTACATCCTGCTCAGTAGTATCGAACGAACACATCCAGCGCACCACGGATTGCTGTTCGTTCCACACGTAAAAGAAGTAACGCTTTTGCAGCCGGGCAATCGCACCGCGGGGAATTCTAGCGAAGACTCCGTTCGCTTCCACTTTGTAGATGATCTTCACTTGTGGAATTTCGCTGAGTTTCTTCTGCAGCAGACGCGCCATGCGGTTGGCATGTTGCGCACTCTTCAGCCAGAGATCGCCGGTCAACAGAGCGGCAAACTGAGCGGAGATAAAGCGCATCTTGGAGGCAAGCTGCATGCCCTGCTTGCGCAAATAGAGAAAGTCATGGCTCAGTTTCTTATCGAAGAAGACCACGGCTTCGGCGCCAATGGCACCGTTTTTGGTTCCACCGAAAGAGAGCACGTCCACTCCGAGATCCCGGGTGGCCTGCCGCAAAGTCTGGCCCAGGCTGGCGGCCGCGTTTGCGATGCGCGCGCCGTCCACGTGCAGGAACATGCCCCGCTCGTGAGCAAAGCGGGCCAGCGTTTTGATTTCGCCCGGCTTATACACCGTTCCCACTTCAGTGGACTGGGTGATGGAAATGACGCGGGGTTGCACGTGGTGCGGGTCATCAACGCCATGGTAGGCCTGGGTGACAGATTCGACGGTGAGTTTGCCGTCCCGTGTGGGGATGGGAATCAGCTTGCAGCCAGTGAATTTTTCGGGTGCGCCGCATTCGTCGGTATAGATGTGGGCAGCTTCGGCGCAGATGACCGCGTGATATGAGTTGGTCAGTGCCTTCAGGCTGAGGCAGTTGGCGGCTGTGCCATTGAAGACGATGAAGGCGTCAATATCCGGGCCAAAGTGCTGCTTGAATTTGCGCACCGCGGATTCCGTGTACTGATCGTCGCCATATCCCACGGTGTGGCCCTGATTGGCAGAGGCAATCGCTTGCAAGATTTCGGGATGAACTCCGGCGTTGTTGTCGCTGGCAAAGCTGCGTGCGGGTTTCATGTTCCGAACAATCTAGCAGACATCGGAGCTCGGGCGTCGGACCTTGGACTTCGGTCTTAGCGTGTGGGGCGGACACGCTTGTCCCGCCACATTTGAATTGGACTGTAGGTATTCAGGACAACTTCAAGGCCGGTGTAAGCAAACGGCAACCAAGATCCCCAACCAAATCAACTTCAAAGGCGGCGGACCACAGTGTCCCCACACGCCCGGCGCCCGACGCCGGTTTCCCGAAATGGCACTTCAGTGGTGTTACTCGGCGGGTACCACGGTGATCTTGGCGGGGTGGGTCCGTGCAATTATGTTGGGCTCATGGCACTCGTTCTCATGATGGTGGTTCTGGCGTTCGGCCTGCTCTACGTTGCAGTCGTAGCCGAAGAGCGGCAGATGCAGGAAGCCACCAAACCTCGCAAGCGTTAGAGAGTCCTCAGAGCCGTCCGGTTGAAGATGACCTGGCTGCTGCCCTGATTTTCCAGATATTTTTCTTTCCTGCTTCTGTCCTTCCGCCAGATTTCGGGTCTAAATTTGATTGAAGAATTTACGAATTTTCCAATTTACGGCTTGACGGATGTCTAAATTCTTCAACGCGTAAATTCGAGGGTCCGCAAATCAAGTCGATCCATCCTCTGCCGCTAGTGCACCCTCTCGAGGGCTGCTCCCAGCACCTGACGCTGACCTGCCTGTTGGATGAACACGATCATCCGCAGATTGGTCAAGTCGGTCTTGGAATCCAGCTTGACGCGAACATCTTGTGAAAAATTCTTTCCCGCCTCGACGCTTCCGATTTTCGTAAGACTCTGCACCACACCCACGTGAGTCAGGCGGCGGCCGCTGTTTTCGCCGCGTAACACTTGTGACTCAGCGTGATTCAGCGCTACCACCAGATAAATATCCGCTTTGCGTGCCTTCGACGCCTCCGGCAAAGCATTGGCTTCCACATGGGCCTGCAGTGTGTGCGGAGGGTCCAACGAGATGCCGGAGATACGGACTGGAACTTTCGGCAGAGTGAGGGATTTTTGAATAGCCTGATTCGCCAGACGCGAATCGTTGCCCACGAACTGGGTGGTGCCGTCGACCACCATTTGGGGTGTGTAAGCGCTACTCAAACCGAAACGATTTGAGTAGGCGCTCTGGCGATCGCTGAAGAAGCGCGATGAGTACGGATCGGTCCAGCCGATCTGATTCCAGTAATCCACATGTTCGCTGAGCGCGATCACTTGCGCGCCGCCGACGGGCTGCGAAAGATCCAGTTGCTGCAGCAGCGCGTCCGCGGGAGGGCAACTCGAACAGCCCTCCGAGGTGAAAAGCTCAACCAGAACTGGGGAGGCAGCTTCTTCGCGGGGTGCGTCGGAGGCGGAGAGAAACAGCCATGCGGCAAAGGCAGTAACAAAAACAATTAACAGGGCGGAGAGTCTTGTCATTTCGCACCCATCCAGCGTCGCAAGAAGTATCGCACGCTGGCGGAATTGATGTGCGGGAAGGCAAAAAAGTTACAGCCGCTGGACTTGTAAGTGTGGTCCCCTTTTGGCGTACAGGTTCTGGTCTATAATCGCGTAATTCTCGCCATCATGCGTTTACTCCTCTTGCTGGGTCTTCTTCTTCTTCTTGTGCTGCTTGCGTCTGCCCAGGTGGCAGCCCCGAAAAAGGCATCCCCGGTTCCAGTGCACCAAGTTTCCGCGTCCCAATCTCCAATCCCCAGGTTCAAGGATGTGGCGAAAGAGGTGGGCCTGACCGTTTCCCACATCTCCACTCCGGAAAAGAAATACATCGTGGAATCCATGAGCGGCGGCACTGGCCTGATCGACTGCGACAACGACGGCGAGCTCGACATCATCACGGTGAACGGGTCCACCATTGACCGGTTCCGGCAGGGCGGCGATCCGATGATCACGCTTTACCATCAGGACGCGAATTTCAAGTTTACGGACATCACCGAGGCCGCGGGACTCACGCGCAAGGGTTGGGGCATGGGCATCGCCGTGGCCGACTACGATAACGACGGTCTGCCGGACATTTACGTCACCGGCTTCGGCGGCAACGCCCTCTATCGCAACCTGGGCCATTGCAAGTTTGAGGACGTTACCGACAAGGCTGGCGTGGCCGCCGGCGGCTTCAGCACAGGAGCGGCCTGGGCCGACTACGATCGTGACGGATTCGTAGACCTGTACGTTTCGCGCTACGTCCACTTTGACATGAACCACCTGCCGACCTTCGGCAGCGACGAGAAGAATTGCCGCTTCAAGGGAATCCTGGTGCAGTGCGGTCCCTGGGGCATGATCGGCGAATCGGACCTGCTCTATCACAATCGCGGCGACGGCACTTTTGAAGAAGTGTCCAAGAAAGCGGGCATGGAAGATTCCAACCGCTACTACGGACTGGGAGTGATCTGGGGCGACTACGACAACGACGGCTGGCCCGACCTATACGTCGCCAACGATGCCGGTCCCAATTATCTGTACCACAACAAGCACGACGGAACCTTTGAAGAAGTCGGAATGCTTTCCGGCATCGCACTCGGCGGTGACGGCCAGGCGCAAGGCTCCATGGGGGTAGACTGGGGCGACTATCTGCACGAAGGTCGGCTGTCGATGTTCGTGACCAACTTCCACGAACAGCCCGATACGCTGTACCGCAACCTGGGGAAAGACGGATTTTCTGACGTAAGCTGGCCCGCGAAGATCGCGCACCCCACGTTCCTCATGGTGGGCTGGGGCACCGCCTTTTTCGATATGGACAATGACGGCTGGCTGGACATTTTCGTCGCCAACGGTCATGTGTACCCGCAGGTGGATTCCATTCCAGGCGGCATAACCTACCGCCAGCCCATCCAGTTGTTTCGCAACAATCGCGATGGCACGTTTCAGGATGTTTCGAGTGTGCTGGCTGAAGTGCCCGCGGAAAGCCGGCGGGGGGCGGCTTTCGGCGATCTTAACAACGACGGAAATATCGACGTTGTGCTGGTGAATGTGGGAGCCACACCCACGCTACTGCTGAACCAGGGTGGAAATCATAATCATCGTGTGCTGTTCAAGCTGGTGGGCACGAAGAGCAACAAGTCGGCGATCGGCGCCCGAGTGACGGTGAAAGCAGGGAAGGTGGCACAGGTCAGCGAAGTTCGAGCCGGAGGCAGCTACATTTCACAGAACGATCCCAGGCTGCACTTTGGCCTGGGCTCAGAAGTCCGGATGACCGGAGTTGAGATCAAGTGGCCGAGCGGCAAAGTGGGAGTTCTGCGCGACGTCCCAGCGGATTTTATCTATACGATTGTCGAAGGTCAGGGCATAAGGGACAAGATTCCGCTACCGTCGCTATCTTCGCCGGCGAAATAGTCCGCCGGGGGATCTTCATCTTTACCTTTTCATCATTCTTCCAGCCACTCGCGCAGCGTCGGTTTGTGCTTGTCTGTCTTCTTTCTTCTCCCATCGGGCACCACGCGCGATCCGGGAGTCATCCCTATTTGTGCTCGAGCCATGGCCTTCACCGCTTTTACCGCGTTGTACTTCTTCGGTTTGCGCTTCTTGTTCGCCATCGGCCATATCTTGCCATAGCTTGTGCGCGGCAAAACTGCAATAATTGGACAACTAGGAATGATCATGGAAGAACGCGAATTTTTCGACGAGCGGCCGGAAAAGAAGATGGCAACGCTGAACTGCCCACACTGCCATCAGCCTGGGGAGTACGAAGTCACCTGGATCGTGCGCACCAAAAAACGGCAATTGGCGGGACGCGCCGACGAACGGGATCGCGCCCGCTTCGCCAAAGCCCGCTCTTACATGCTGCGCAAGGACGACCTGATGGCCTGCAAGAACATGCGCTGCCGCAAACGCTTCGAAATCTCCGGAGTGCAGTCCGTGGTGTTTACGGACTAGCATTCAGCACTCAGGCATCAGCATTCAACCCGTCTTTGCTTTGGACGACGCCAGGGCCCGTCTTGGCGGAATACGGAACGCTGAATGCTGAATGCTCGGTGCTCATTTATACTCAACTGCTTGCCCTTCAGGTGACTGCATGAAGATTCTGGTCTGCATGAAACAGGTGCCGCAGAAGGATGCGCCGCTAAAACTGAACCAGGCTGGTACCTGGATCCGCGAAGACGTCTCCTACGAAGTCAATGAGCCGGACGCTTTCGCACTCGAAGAAGGGCTCCGCCAGAAAGAGAAGCACGGCGGGGAAGTAGTCGTCATCACCGCCGGTCCGGCACGGGCGCAGCAAGTTCTGCGCGAGGCGCTCGCGAAAGGTGCGGACCGCGCCATCCATCTCGAAGATAATGCCTTCGTCGGGCTGGACGCTTCCAATACCGCCCGAGGCCTCGCCGCCTCGATTAAAGAGGAAAAATTCGATCTCATCTTCACCGGCCTGCAGTCCGACGATTACGGCTACGCGCAGACCGGTGTCGTGCTGGCGGAACTGCTGGGTTGGCCGCACGCCACCATTATTATGCAGATCGAAAAGACGGACGGTGGAATCAAAGTCAAGCGTGAGCTCGAGGCTGGCTATTTCCAGTTTGTGGATATGCCCCTGCCGGCTGTGCTCACCATTCAATCCGGCATCAACCGGCTGCGCTATGCCACGCTGATCGGCATCAAGCAGGCCAAGAACAAGCCCCTGCGCAAGGTGGCGCTGGCGGAGGTGCAATCGGCGATCAGCGCCAACATGCAAAAAATCGAGCGACTATATGTTCCCCAAAAAACCAAAAACACGGAATTTCTGGAAGGCGCTCCCGGCGAAGTGGCAAAGAAGCTGGTAGAAAAGCTGCGCAACGAAGTACGCGTGCTGTAGCGACGGAGCGCAAGGGCAAACGAATGGGCCAAACTAAGACACCTCTTTCCTGGATTACGAGGGGTGGAACCCCGTGGCGTGGGATGGGATCTGATGGGTGCCAAGAAACTCCGTTGAGCGTATTGCTGCCGGCTTGATCGGAGTCTTTTTTCCTACTAGGTGGCCTGATCATCACGGCTGCGAGCTTTAGGATCAAACTCGAGATGCGGAGTTTGGTTCGAACCTGGCTTGCTTAAGAGGTCTTCAGTTTGTTTGTAGTGATGGTGGCCTTGGTTGCGGGCTTTTTTGCACTGTGGCTAGGTGGCCGATTAGTGGCAGGCGGCGTGCGCACTCACTGACATGGATCGTCGCCAACGGCGGAATGCGAATTCTGCGACAAAGGAATGGCATGCCGGATTCAATCCTCGTAATTGTCGAACAACGCGAAGGCAAATTAAACCGTGTTTCCTGGGAGACGCTTACCGCGGGGCAAGCATTGGCGGCCGAAACCGGCTGGACGGTCGAGGCTGCGGTCGTCGGCAGCGGCGTTGGCAACTTCGCCCACGAAATTGCGGGCAAGAAAGTCGCGAAGGTTTATGCTATCGAGTCGCCCCGGCTCGAACCCTATGCGCCCGACGCATTCGCCGCCGGTCTGAAGCAGTTCATCGCATCAAAGCAGCCAAAGCTGGTGCTGATGCCCCACACTTACCAGGTGCGCGATTTTGTGCCCAAGCTGGCCACTGCGATGGGTCGCACTGCGATCAGCGACTGTATCGGCTACAAGAAAGAAGGCGAAAAGCTGCTCTTCACCCGCCAGATGTTTCAGGGCAAGCTGGTCGCAGACGTCAGCTTCACCTGCGACGCGCCTTGGTTCGTGACTTTCCAGAACGGAGCGTTTCGCGGGGACAAGGTGGAAGCCGGACCTTCCAGCGCGCCGGTCGAAACCGTCAACGTGGAGATTGCCGACGGCGTTGTCCGCAATCAGCCGCAGGAAGTCTTCAAAGAAGCCAAGCAGGCCGTGGACCTGACGCAAGCCGAAATCATTGTGTCGGTGGGCCGCGGAATCAAGGAGCAAAAGAACATCGAGCTGGCCAAGCAGCTGGCCGAGGCGCTGGGCGGCGAGCTGGCCGCATCGCGTCCTATCTGCGATTCGGGCTGGCTCCCCATGGATCGCCAGATCGGATCGTCAGGACAAACGGTTGCGCCAAAGTTGTATCTCGCATTGGGTATCAGCGGAGCCATTCAGCACATTGTGGGCATGAAAGGCGCGCGGACCATCATCGCGGTAAACAAAGATTCTGAAGCGCCGATTTTCGAAATCGCCGACTATGCTGTAGTGGGGAATCTGTTCGACATCGTACCGCCGCTGATCGAAGAAGTGAAAAAGGCCAAAGCTGGAAGCTGATCTTCGTCGCCACGGATTCACGCCGATGAACACGGATAAATCCCAAGATAACGAGCCAGCGCGGGCCGCTGATTATGATGAATTGATAAAGAGCATCCGGTAACGTCGCGAACGGATTCGGCAATGGCAAGATGTCTCAGACGGCGCCGAGCTGATCCGCGAATAGAGGCCGGTGACCTGATACAACCGCGTAGAATCTTTTCATGGACATGACTCTTGCCGCGGTTTTCGAGGAAGTCTCTCAGTCTGAAGGGGAAGGCTACGTTGCTCCCGCGGAAGAGCTGCCGGGTGCGATCTCCGAGGGCGACACGTTGGAGGAAGCGCGTGAGAATCTGCGTGATGCCATCGCCGTGCCATTTGAAGCAAGCTATTCGTGGACTCACATCCTCGCGCGAATCCGTGGAGAAAGGAATTCGTCGCCCATCGCTGAATGCTGATCTTCCGAAAACCTCTTGTTGGCATTGAACGCCCCCAGATGCCCGCCGATGTCGTCATCGTCGGCGGCGGCCCCGCGGGTATGGCCTGTGCCCTGCGACTCTCGCAGCTCATCGATCAGCACCACGCACAGAATCCTGATTCGCAGCTCAGCAAGGAAAATATTTACGTGCTCGAGAAGGCCCGCGAGATCGGCCAGCACTGTCTTTCCGGCGCGTTGCTCGATCCCCGTTCCATGCATGAACTCCTCCCTGGTTTCGAGAAAGAGGCGCCCATCGACGCCGAAGTCACGAGGGAAGCGGTTTATTTCCTCACCGAGAAGGGTAAATTCAAGTTTCCCATCACGCCGCCTCCGCTGCGCGATCACGGTAACTATGTCATCTCGTTGAACCGGTTTGTGAAATGGCTGGGCCGCAAGGTGGAGGAAACGGGCATTACAATTTTCACCGGATTCGCTGGGTCAGAACTGCTCTTCAATGGCGAGAACAATAGCCACCTCGTTACCGGGGTTCGCACTGACGACAAAGGCGTGGACAAGCAGAACCAGCCCAAATCGAATTTCGAACCGGGCTACGAGCTGCGAGCCAAGGTCGTAATCCTTGCCGAAGGGACGCGCGGTTCGCTGACCAAGCAGCTCGTCACCCGCTTCGCTCTTGACCGGGATCGTAACCCGCAGACCTACGGCCAAGGCATAAAGGAGCTCTGGGAAGTTCCCGCTGGCCGCATCACGCCGGGCGAGGTGATTTACACCCTGGGCTGGCCTCTCACGACCAAAGAATATGGCGGCGCCTGGATTTACGGCGGCAAGGACAATGTACTGTCGCTCGGCTTCGTCACCGGGCTTGACTATCGTGATCCGCGTCTCGATCCGCAACGCGTCCTGCAACAATTCAAGCGGCATCCGTTTGTGGCCAAGCTGCTCGAGGGGGGCAAGATGACCCGCTACGGCGCGAAATCGTTGCCCTACGGCGGCTGGTGGTCAATTCCGCCGATTGCCGGCGATGGCTGGATGATCCTCGGCGACTCCGCCGGCTTCCTGAATTCGCAACGCCTGAAAGGCATTCACTTGGCGATCAAGAGCGGCATGCTGGCCGCTGAGACCGCGTTTGAGGCCCTTAAGAAAAACGACTTTTCCGCCACCACGCTCAGTGAATTCCAAAGAAGAGTGGAATCGAGCTGGATCAAGGATGAACTCTGGAAGGTCCGCAACTTTCATCAGGGCTTCGAGCACGGATTCTTGCGCGGGATGATCAACGCCGGATTGCAGCAGCTCACCGGCGGACGCGGCCTGCGCAATCGTTATCCATCAACCGCCGGATATCAGCACATGAAGAAGCTGGCCGAACTCCCAGCCGACGGCGGCGACGAAGCTCATCTGTTCGGCCCCGCCAAAGGCGATGGCAAGCTTACCTTCGACAAACTCACCGACCTCTACCACTCCGGCACCAAGCACGAAGAAGACCAGCCCGTGCACTTGCTCATTCACGACACCGACGTGTGCAACACGCGCTGCATAAAGGAATTCGGCAGCCCGTGCCAGAATTTCTGCCCGGCCAACGTTTACGAGATGGTGGACGATGCCTCACAGCCGAACGGAAAACGCATCAGCCTCAACCCGTCGAACTGCGTACACTGCAAGGCCTGCGACATCGCTGACCCGTATCAGATCATCACCTGGGTGCCGCCCGAAGGCGGCGGAGGGCCGAACTACGACGGCATGTAAGCGCCACGGTTCAGGTGGGGACATGCCACCTCGGCTGCCCGGGGGAGCGAATCCGACTCGATGTGAGTTGGAAGAAGGAGAGTTATGGCTTTAAGAATGAGTTCCAAGTCATTTTTGCAAGTTGCGATCGTTTGGTCGCTCTGTTGTTGCGCCTCCGCACAGCAGGTGACTCTGCCCCCGACGGGGCATCCCGGCCTGGACCAATACCGGGCCTCGCGCATCGCGGTATACACGGACGATTTCGGCCAACTGGCACGCTATCGTGACGCAAACTCTAGTTTGAAAGCTCCAGCCCCAGGGGAGAATCGGGTCGTGTTCTTTGGCGATTCCATCACCGACATCTGGAAGCTGGAAGACTATTTCGCCGGCAAACCCTACATCAACCGCGGCATCGGCGGTCAAACCACTCCGCAGATGCTGGCCCGCTTCCGGCAGGATGTGATTGACCTGCATCCCCAGGTGGTAGTCATTCTGGCGGGAACAAATGACATTGCGGGCAACACCGGGCCCATGTCGCTGGGGGACATTGAGGCCAACTATTCTTCTTTGGCGGAGTTGGCACGCGCCCACAACATCCGTGTGGTTTTTTCCTCGATACTTCCGGTGCACAACTACACGCCGAAGGCGCAGGAGTTTTTCGCCCAGCGACCGCCGGAGAAGATTCTTGAACTGAACCGCTGGTTGAAGGACTACTGTGCGGCCAAAACTCTGGCCTATCTCGACTACTTCAACTCAATGGTGGACGAGAAAGGTCTTCTGAAGCGAGATCTGGCGGAAGACGGCCTACATCCGAATCCGGCCGGGTACAAGATTATGGCGCCGCTGGCGGAACAGGCGATAACCAAGGCTCTGGCTGCCAATCCATAGATTCATCCCGCTGCGGCTTGCGGGCATTTATAATGACATTGAGTTTCCGACCGCCTCAGCCTACGGGATAGCCCAGGGTCGCGGCGGCGTGGGGTGGTTTTCTTTGGATGCAAAGAAAAGCCGACTCCGAGGGTGCAGGTGGAAACGCCTGCGCCTCCCCGGCTTCGCAAGAGGCCATTGGAAAGGAAACGGCTGCGAGCATTTTTGCGCCTGCCGGGTTTCCTTCCACAAGAGCACTCAGCGGTCAGCACTGAGCATTTAGCCACGAATAACGGGCGGTGCAATGGGACTGACAAAGATCTCTAGGGGCTGAGTGCTGAGTGCTGAATGCCGCTTTCCGACAAATTCGGCCGCGCCATCACCGATCTGCGAATCTCCATCACTGATCGCTGCAACTATAAGTGTGTTTACTGCCGCACGGGGAACGAGGGCGCGCTCTACGGCGATCTCCCTTTTGCCGACTACCTGCGCATGGCACGCGTGCTCACGGGACTGGGAATCCAGAAGGTTCGCATCACCGGCGGCGAGCCACTTCTGCGCAAGGGCGTGGTCGAATTTGTCCGGCAGCTGGCCAAGCTGCGGACCGCGAACGGCGAAGATCTCGACATCGCGTTGACCACCAACGGTCATCTTCTGGCGGAGATGGCGCAGCCCCTCAAAGACGCGGGCCTGCGCCGCGTCACGGTCAGCATGGACGCGGTCGATCCCGGCCGCTTCGCCCGTATCACCCGCGTGCCGGACGGATACGACAACGTCCTCGCGGGCATTCGCGCTTCTCGCCGTGTGGGTCTGTGGCCGGTGAAAGTCAATTGCGTTCTGATGCGAGGCTTTAACGAAGATCAGATCGTTCCGTTCGGCATGTTCGCGCGCGAAGAGGACGTGGTGGTTCGCTTCATCGAGTTCATGCCGTTGGAAGAAGATCGCGTGTGGTCTCCGAACACCGTAGTCCCGCTCGAAGAAATTCTGCTTCGCATGGCCGAATACCGGCCCTTGGTTGAAATCCCGCACGCATGCAGCGAAACCGCGCGCCGCTACCGCTTCGACGACGGTGTCGGCGAAATCGGAATCATCGCGCCCGTCTCGCATCCTTTCTGCGGACACTGCAGCCGCATCCGGATCACCTCCGACGGCAAGATTCGCACTTGCCTGTTTTCGGTGTGGGATCACGATCTGCACGGCCGCATGCGCCGTGGCGCCTCGGATGAAGAGTTAGCGGAATTTATTGGTGGCGTGATCCAGAAAAAAGAAGAGCGCCACCACATTGGCGAGCCGGATTTCGTGCCTGCTTCGCGAACCATGGTGCATATCGGGGGATAGTTATTCGCCGTCAGTCGTCCGTCGTCGGTCGTCAGGATACCCCGGGAGGCAGGTCAGTCGTGCGGCAAAAGCCCTAGGCGACGTTGGCTTCAGCCGCTGAGGTCTGCTGGTCCGAATTTGAAGCCTGCGCACACACAGCCGTAACGGTGGCATGAAGCAAATTGCATGCATCGCGGTGATCGCCGTTGCGATGAGCGTGGTCTATCCCCAGGGTGCTGGTGTAAGGGCTCAAGCCAAACCCTCCCCCGGTGCGCCTGCCTACCTGGGCTTCGATCGCAACGACTATCCCGGAGACGAGAACCTGGAGCTTCTCCGCCAGACGTTTTCCTACGCGGGTTTCTGGCTCAACCGTCCTCCCGGCGAGGAGGCGAATCCCTGGGCCGGCAAACGGCGAGCGCTGGAATCAGCAGGATTTGGATTTCTCGTGCTCTTCAACGGGAGACTCTTCGCCGGTCTGAAAACGGTCTCGCACGCAGGCAAGCTAAGCAAATCCGATGCCCAGGTGGCCATTGCAGCCGCACGGCGCGAGGGTTTTCCCGCGGGGACGGTAATCTTTCTCGATCAGGAAGAAGGCGGCCGGATGCTGCCGGAACAGAGAGCCTATATCTATGCCTGGGTGGATGAGATAACCGCTACAGGCTTCCGGGCGGGGATTTACGGCTCCGGCATCGCCGCCAAAGATGGTGGTGCGAGTGTCGTCACCGTAGAAGACATCCACCAAAGTGCAGCCGGAAGGAGAATCGTATATTGGGTGACGAATGATGCCTGCCCGCCTTCACCCGGATGTGCTTACCCACGGCATCCGCCCAGCCCTACCGATAGCGGCATGGGCTTCGCGGAGATATGGCAATATGCTCAGTCTCCAAAGAGGCAGGAGGTTGCGTCTGAATGTCCGAAGAACTACGATGGCGACGGAAGTTGCTATCCGCCGGGAATCGATCTCGCCAGGCGCTTGCAAGTGGATTTGAACACCGCGACGAATGCTGACCCTTCGCGGGGAAGGACTCGGTGAGCACCGGCAACCTTCTTTTAACCACGATCTGCGTCTGCAATGCCGGCAAGAGCAATGCCCTTGGGGCGGAGGCGCAAATTGCCACCCGCCGCCGTCTCTTCTCGCTGCGGCCGGGACGCCCGCAGGACAGCCGGGACGGCGGCGCTAGGACTTCACGAACCACTGACTTCCAACACCCGGATGCATTACAATGATCGTAGACCTCTATGGCCGACCGAAGTTTCACCCTCGAAGAAGCCGAAAGTCTGTTGCCGGTTTTGGAATCGCTCTTGCGCACTGCGATCGACGGCAAAAAGCTGATTGAAAGCGTCGACGCCGAACTCCAGGAACTTGCCCACCGCGTCTTTCTCAGCGGAGGTCTGCGGGTGAACATCATTCACATGGCGCGGCGCAAGGCGGAGCGCGAGAAGACCATTCAACGGGTGAAGGACGCTCTCGCCGAAATCGATGCCACCGGAGTCCAGGTGAAAGACATCGATACTGGACTGCTCGACTTTCCCTGCCAGGTGGAAGGCCGAACCGTGCTGCTGTGCTGGAAACTGGGTGAAAAGGGAATCACGCACTGGCACGGCACCAGCGAGGGTTTCGCCGGCCGCAAGCCAGTTGACGAGAAGATTGCGAAGGCGAGAAGAGCGAATTAGTCGTTGGTCGTCGTTCTTTACTCTTCAGCAAATCGAGCGCCAAGCGACACGACTGACGACGGTTCTACGGTTTTCCTCCCTCAGTCCATTTCGGCGTGAATGACGAGTTCACCAGCCAACTGACTGGCCGTAATAGCGACCCGATGGCTGCATCCATGTGCTTAAAATCGATGTGAGCCAGATCGTCGCTGGGCTGGTGGTAGTCGCGGTGCAGTCCGTAACTCGAAACTGTTTGGGCTACCACGCCTTTCTTGGCCAGGACGTAATTGTCGGAGCGGGCAAAGAAGTTCTGTTCGGGATGAGGATCACCCACCAGTTTGGCTCCGCGAGCCGCCAGCGTGGGTCCGAGATTTGAACGTTCCCATCCGGTGAGCCACACTGTGTCGGATCTCACGGCGGGATCGGCGCGTCCCAGCATTTCGAATTCGAGATTGACGGCGATTTCCCGCAGCGGCAGCGGGGGATGCTCGCGAAAGTAAGTTGACCCCAGCCCGCCTGTTTCCTCGCTGCCGAAAAGCGCGAAGATCACAGTCCGCCGCGGACGCGCCCCCGCGCCCAGAATTCGCGCCAGTTCGAGCACAGCGGTTGTGCCGGAAGCATCATCGTCAGCGCCGTTGTAGATGTCGTCTCCATTCACCGGCCGGCCGATTCCCAGATGATCCAGATGCGCCGAGAGCAGCACCGCGGAGTCGCGCAACTTGGCATCGCTGCCGCGTAGCAGGCCTATCGCGTTCCACGTGTATTTCCTTTCGCTGGTGGAGGAGGAATCAAAATTCAACCTTGTGTTCGCGGGAAGCTCTTCGAGTGTCTTCGCAGCTTCGAGGCTGACCTCCAACAAACTGAAATTATTTTCCAGGCCGGGAGCGGCTTGCCCTTCGATCTGGGTTGGCAAAGGGGGCAAATGTTCGCTCCTCTCCGGGAAACGCCCAGCTTCTTCCGCGTTGGCCGTTGCGATGGCCGCGACCGCTCCGGCCGAGGCCAGGGATTCCGCTCTGGCCCGCAGCTTTCGCCGGTCGCTGCCGCTGCCAACCATCAGGACGATGGAACCTGCCACCTGCGTGTCATCTTCGTCGGGATTGATCTTGTCGGAATTGACCACGCGCAAGGGGCCAGAGAAGTGAGTTTGCGAGAGACGAAGAGCGATGAACTCCTTGCCATAAGTCCACGTGACTTTTTCGCCAGGGTCCCCAGTGCCAGGTTTCGCGAACGTAAGCAGCGGTAGGGCCGCCAACTTTGGCTGTTGCAGCACAGCCCTCTGAATATAGGTCCCAGCGTCGCCGGCGGGAGCGATTCCGTAAGCTCGGAGTTGGGAGCCGACGTACGTCGCCGCCAAGAGTTCGTCTGCGGTGCCGCTGCCCCGTCCGCGCATCGCGTCGGAAGCCAAAAATTCCATGTGCGCCCGGATGCAAGCGGCGCAGAGTCCCGGCGCAGGCGGGGGCGCGGCTCCATGCCGAATGTCTGACTGCGATTGGTTGCGTCCAGCCGGAGCGGGCTGACCTTGGCTGACTGCAGCGGCGGGGCACAGAATTGCCTGCGGGAGGCCGAAAGCCAGAAGAGAAAAAGCTAGAAGAGAAACGGAGAGTCTTTTCATCAATACGGTCTCGAAAAAAAACTCAACAGACAGCGCCAGGCTTCCCGCCGACTGTCTGGCGGGCGTCTCGCCCGCATATCGGGCCGGCCGGAGGCCGCCGCTACAAAGAGCCGGACACCGGCGCTGCAAGTTGGCGAAGGCCATGACGCCAGTAATTCCCGGCCCGGCATCCGACTTTTGGTGCACACGGAAGTACACGCACGCGTCTGAGCTAAAACTTTCTCTGCTACAATTCTCTTACGTCTCTTACGCCACTTGCGGACGAAACTAAAAAAAAAGGCCAGTCTGCCGGGACTCTCTAACATGCCTGGTTTCAAGGAAAATCTCCGACTTTTGGCTGCGTTTGCAGCGCTTTTGATGCTCGCCCTGGCGGCCGGTTGCCGTGGCTTCTTCGTCAATCCCACGCTTACATCGCTGGCTGTAGCGCCTACGTCGGTGTCGCTTATTGAAGGGAACACCCAGCAAATATCCGCGACCGGCACTTACAATGATGGCAGCACCAAGGATCTGACCGGAAGCGCTGCGTGGTCAACCTCCGATTCGGCGGTGGCGACCGTCAAGGCGGGACTGGTCAAAGCAGCCGCTACCATTTCTAACCCTCCCGGGACTGCGACCATTACTGCCACCTCTGGGACCCTCACCGCAACTTCTACGATTACCGTAAACACTGGGCCACTGACTGCCATCGTGATCAGCACTACGACCCCGAATCCGGCCGCAGGTGCGACCGTAACCTTCACCGCGCTGGGAACCTACACCGGCAGCGCCCAGCAGCAGGACATCACCAACCTCGTGGTTTGGAGCAGCAGCAACTCAGCCGTTATCACTACGATAACGAACGGCAGCGGAGCCGTGCTTTCCACCGCCACCTCGGGTGCGACGACCAGCGTCACTGCCAGCCTTAACGGCATCACCAGCGGCGCCTTGACCATCACTGTGCAATGACCGCGATCCGCTGTATCGGCATTTGCACCGGAGGCGGCGACGCACCCGGCCTCAACGCCGTCATTCGCGCGGCCGTAAAATCCGCGTTCCTGAAATATAAATGGAAAGTGATTGGCATCCCGGATGGTTTCGACGGGCTGATCTGGCCTGAGAAATCTTACGAACTCACGCTCAAGGATGTAAGCGGCATTCTGCCCCGCGGCGGCACCATCCTGGGCACCACCAATCGCGGCAATCCCTTCAAATATTGCACCGTCGAAAACGGTAAGGAAGTCACGCGCGATATTTCCGATGAAGTCATTGCCAACGCCGGCAAGTTGGGAATCGATGCGGTGATCAGCATCGGCGGCGAGGGCTCCCAGACCATCGCACTCGAGCTTTTCCGTAGAGGCATGCAGATTGTGGGCGTGCCCAAGACGATTGACAACGACCTCTCGGCCACGGAAGTTACGTTTGGTTTCGACACCGCACTGACCACCGCGACCGACGCGGTGGACAAGATCCACACCACCGCCGAATCGCACCATCGCATCATGGTGGTGGAGGTTATGGGCCGCGACGCGGGCTGGATCGCTCTGGAAGCCGGGATTGCCGGCGGAGCGCACGTCATTCTCATCCCCGAAATTCCATTCACCATCGAGAGTGTGTGCAAGTTCGTGAAACAGCGCGAGAGCTATGGCAAGCGATTCACTATCATGGTGGTGGCGGAAGGCGTCAAACTACCGTTGGAGCTGAAGGAGAATCGCCGCGCCGGTTCGGTCGGGAACTTGATCGGCCATGCCATCGCCAGCAGCGCCAACAAGGAAGTGCGGATCAGCGTGCTGGGGCACATCCAGCGAGGCGGCACACCCACGGCCTACGACCGCATCCTCGCCACCCGCTTCGGTGTCGCGGCCGTCGATCTGATTGCCCAGGGCGGATTCGGTAAAATGGTTTGTTTGCGCAACGAGCGTATCGAAGCCGTGGACATCGCCCAGGCGATCGGCAAATTGAAGACGGTCGATCCCAATGGCCAGATGGTGCAGACCGCCAAAGCGATCGGAATTTCCTTCGGCGACTGAGCGGGCCTCAGATCGTACGCAGGCCGTTGCTCTCTTACCTTCCAATATCTTGTCTATTTGCCTCTACGATTGTTTCTCTGCGCCGGCTGAGGTCAAGATTTTGCCGATGACTGATGACTCGCGGCCAACGACCAAAGACCAACCACTGCTAATATTGTCCGGTGAGGCTTCGCGTCAAATCTTGTTTGCTGCTGCTCTCGGCGGCTGGCTTATTTTCCGGTTGCAGCCGCATTCGCACCCCGCAGGAGATTGCCTATGTCTCCGCTCCTCAGGCTTTCCTGCGCGATCAGGTGGCCGCGATTTACAACAAAACTGGGACAGTAAAAAACGGGGAAGTCGTACAAATCCTCGGACGCGACCGCCGCTTCGCCCGCGTCCGTACCTCCACCGGAGTCGAAGGGTGGCTGGAACAGCGTTACCTGGTGACCAAACAAACCTACGATGCTTTCCAGAAGCTGGCAGAACAGGTGCACAACGATCCCGTCCAGGCGACGGCACTGGCACATAACCAGACCAACATTCACCTGCAGGCGGATCGCGACGCCGAACACCTCTACCAAGTGGACCAGGGCGCGAAGCTATCGCTGTTGAAGCGCGCCAGCAGCGAGAAGCCTCTGCCCGGCGGACAAGCCAGAGCCGTGACCGCCGGAAAAGAAGGACAATCGGCGCCCGCCCCGCCCACGATGGAAGACTGGTGGCTCATTCGCGATGAGCCGGGACATGTGGGCTGGGTTCTGGGGCGTATGTTGGACGTGGACATCCCGCTTGAGATCGCGCAGTACGCCGAAGGCCAGCGCACGGTCGCGTCGTTTGTGCTGGATCAGGTCACCGATGGCGATAAAAAAGTCGCGCAATACCTGGTGCTGCTCACCGAAAACAAGGACGGACTGCCCTTCGACTTCAACCAGATTCGCGTGTTCACCTGGAACGTCAGGCGGCATCGTTACGAAACCGCCTACCGGGAGCGAAATCTCAACGGCGTGCTGCCGGCAACACTCTCGCACGAGACCTTCGAAAAGGAGGGAGACCTGCCGGTTTTTGTTGTGCGCGTAAGAGACGAGACCGGAAAAGTAATCGAGCGCAAGTACAAATTGAACACCCCCATCGTACGCCGCGTGCTCGCTCCAGGAGAACAGAAGGAAGGCGTCAATCACCGGTCGTCAGTCGTCGGTCATCGGTCGTCAGGAAGAGCGAAAAAGAAGCGCTGACGACTTATCACCGACGACTGACAACTACTTGCCAACAACTATTTTCGGCAGCGGTGGCACGGGCGTGCCTTCAGCCATGGCATGCTGCCAATCAGAGATCGAGTGCAGCAACCCCGCCAAATGAATACCACCAAAGCCTTCCGGGTAACGGGACAGATTCCGAAACGCGCGTCTTAGTACAGAACGCGCACCAATAGAATTTCCATTTCCATAGTGGTAGAGCGCAACCGCGACCTGAATGATTCCCTGTAGGAATTTCTTCTCCCCCACTGGTGCGGTTCGCCAGACGTCTTCAAGCACTTCATGCGCGTCAAAAAAATCTGCACGGTTGAAAAGCTCGATTCCCTCACGGTAATGATCGAGATCCACACTGCATTGTGGCATAGGTAAGGCGCGTATCTCTCTGGCGGGCAATACAAAATCTCATAATAAGTCGCGGTGTCAGCTCCGCTTTTCGGGATGGAAGGCCACACAGTCGCAGTAAGTGCTTCATAACGTCAAGTGTAAAGAGACGACTGTTTTGGAATTAGAGTTGCAGCGTGTACTGGTCGGTAATGTCTAGGCCAAGCGAGGCACAAGCCGCCCTCTATATTTTTGACTCGCCAGCGGATTTGAAAGTCAGGAGAAACCCAATGAAGTTTTCATCCCTCATCTCGGTGACAGCCCTGTTGCTATTTGCGACAGTAAGTGCTTTCGGGCAATCAGAGACCGGATCAATCAGCGGAACGGTAACGGATTCATCCGGAGCAGTCGTGTCCGGTGCCCAAGTTACCGTTACCTCGGTCGGAACTTCGGCGACCAGGGCGACGACTACTGACAGTGCGGGCGCCTATAACATAACAAACTTGTCGCCATCTCTTTACGAATTGAAGGTTTCGAGCCAGGGTTTCGGCGACTTCAAGCAGAGATTCACGATTTCTCCCGGCGGCCACAGCTCTCTTGATGCGACTCTGTCGGCTAGGGGGACGGAAACTGTGGTTGAAGTAACCGCCCACCCAGAAACAGAAGTTGATACTCAGACTTCCTCCATTAGTCAGATTGTGACTTCGACGCGTGTGTCGCAGTTACCCAGCTTGACCAGAAATCCCTACGATTTCGTCCAGACGATGGGCAACGTCAACCAGGACTCGGCTTCGGGAACTGGCGGAATGGACCAGGTTGCCCGGGGCGCTGGTGTTTCGATCAACGGCCAACGCTCGGCCAGCACCGACGCCCTGCTCGACGGCGGTGAGAACGTCGACCTCTACACCACAAAAGTCGGACAGACGGTTCCGCTCGATTCGGTCCAGGAATTTAGCGTTAACAGCAATAACTTCTCGGCGGAATACGGACGGGCTTCGGGTGGTGTGATCAACGTGGTCACCAAATCCGGCAGCAACAGTTTCCACGGCAGCGGGTATGAGTTCAACCGCGTGTCCGCGCTGACTACCAACGATGTGGATAGCGCCGCGAACGGGACGCCGAAGTCGAAGTACACCCGCAACCAGTTCGGCTATTCCTTTGGTGGTCCGATTCTCAAGAACAAGCTTTTCTTTTTCAGCAACACGGAATGGACGCGGGTTCGAAGCGCAGCTAACATCATCAGCGCCATTCCTTCCCCTCAGTTTATAGCGGCTTCGTCGCCCGCTATCCAGTCTTACTTCTCAGGATTTTCGCTCCGGCCTGGCCTCACGGTCGTCGGAAACGGAGGGCCGGCGGCAGATGTCGCGGGAGGAACCACTCCGACCTACGCGGCCTATCTGGCGACTGGTCAACCAGTGTTTAATCTTGTCAACTACCTTGCGCCGAGCGATTCCGGCGGTGGGGCACCCCAGAACACCTACAACATGGTGCAGCGCGTGGATTTCAATGTGTCTGACAAGACAACCATGTACGGCCGCTATGCCCGGTTCGACCAGAACGAGTTCGATGGCTTCCTCAACAACAGCCCCTACGTGGGGTTCGACACCGGCCAGAAGCAGGTAAACCAGAATTTCCTTTACTCCCTTACTCACGTCTGGAGTCCGAAGGTGGTTACGGACTCGAAGATCAACGTCAACCGGCTCAATCTTCTGCAGCCCCTAAGCTCCACGCAACCGATACAGCCCAGCTTGTACCTCAGCTATAACGTGGAGCGTACGGTGTCCGGACAAAACACGTGCTTGCCCGGCTATTCCTGCACCACGCCTGGAAATTCAATCCCGTTTGGCGGTCCGCAGAACGTGTTTCAGTTTGCGCAATCGGTGAGCTGGAACGTCGGAAAGCACGATTTCCGCTTTGGTGGTGGTTACATCTATACCAAGGACAATCGCACGTTTGGCGCTTATGAGAATGCGGTCGAAGCGTTCGAACCCAATGGTTTTGGAACGTTCGCCGGCGGCCTGGAAAACATGTTGAACGGAAACATGGGCTGGTTCCAGGTAGTGGTTGACCCGCAGGGCAAGTTCCCATGCTTCAAGGACGCGACGGGCGCGTACATCCAAACACCCGATTGCACCATCAACCTGCCCACGGTGCAGCCGAGTTTCACCCGCAGCAACCGCTATAACGACATGAGTTTCTATGGGCAGGACTCGTGGAAGTTCAATCGCCGGCTCACGCTGAACCTGGGTCTTCGTTGGGAATACTACGGAATTCAGCACAACTCAGACCCCAGGCTGGATTCGAACTTCGTCTACGGTGCCGGAAGCACGCTCTTCGACAAGATTCGAAATGGCCGGGTTGATACGGTCGCCGCAACCGCCAACAGTCCAGCCAGCCCGGTGGGCGGCTTGTGGGAGAAAAGACTGCATAATTTCGGTCCTCGCGTAGGATTCGCTTGGGATCTGTTTGGGGATGGCAGGACCAGCCTACGTGGCGGATACGGCATCGCCTATGAGCGGAACTTTGGCAACGTCACGTTTAACGTGATCCAGAATCCGCCCGCACAGTTCAACTCCAATTTCCCCGCAGACGCGCAGCCGTTCGAACCCGGCAATTTGGGACCGTTTGCCGGGACTGGTACCAAGCGCCTTAATAACCCGAGTTTGCGCTATGTGAAGCAAGATCTGCCCACCGCATACTCGCAGAGCTGGAACCTGGCTCTGCAGCGGGAGGTTCTGCACGGCTCCTTATTTGCGTTGGAGTACACAGGCTCTCGAGGCGTTCACCTCTACTCGATCGAGAACCTGAACCAAAATGGATTCGGCGTAGTCTATAAAGGGACCGATCCAGTCGTGGACAATATTCACGATCGCTTGAACCGGCAGTATGGCAATATGAACACGCGCGGTGCGAACGGGTTCTCGTATTACCATGCGCTGAATTCGCGTTTCGTATCGACCAACCTGTTCCACCAGGGGCTGGATTTTACTATCAACTACACATGGTCTCACACCATTGACAACCTGAGTTCGACCTTCAGCGAGACCCCGCAAACCGAAAACCTCGGCCTTCTGGATCCGTTCCAACCGGCTCTGGACAAGAGCAACGCCGACTTCGACGCCAGGCATCGTGTAGCCATCAGCGCGGTATGGACACTGCCCTACGCCAAGAATACTCATGGGTTTGTCCGGCAAGTCCTGGACGGCTGGGAGTTTGCACCCATCGTTACGGCGCGTACGGGGAATTCCTTTGCCGTGTTTGACGGCACGAATAATATTGGCGACACCGTGGCGGCCCGCTACTTTGTTCCTGCCGGAGCCAACATTCCTCTGAGCGGTACAACCGCTAACAGCACCATCAACGGTCCGAACACTTATACCTACCTGACCCTTCCCGCCTCGGTTGCCTATGCTGACCCTCTGGTCGGCTCAGGCGAGTTACCGACCTGCAACATGGTGACCAATGCAGCCGGTAATTTGGTCTCGACCGGTCAGAATTGCCAATGGCCGGCGAACATGTCGCGTCGCAACTCATTTCTAGCCCCAGGCTTCTATAACATCGATGCGGCGATCGGGAAGACATTCCCCATCGGCGAACGCTTCAAGCTGCAATTCCGCTCGGAGTTCTACAACATGCTGAACCACTCTAATTACTACGTGCAGACTGGCGCCAGCGCCGATGTCTCAAATGGTACGGCAGGGGCCCCGTTCCAGATAATCGGAAAGCGGGGGTTCAACCCGGCCGCTGGTATTCCGAACGAGCGCCGGTTCATTCAGCTCTCGCTAAGGCTTTCGTTCTAGGAGCTCAGTCTCTGGTTGGGAATCTCGGGCCCGGTTCAACGCCGGGCCCTTGTTTTATGTGTGCCGAGTAGGGTCGACAGCTTGGAGGTGTAAGTCCTCACCAACCTGCCCCTGAAGTTTTGCTCGGACTGTGACGCAGGAATTCGCCGCATCTCCCTTATAATCCCTATGAGATGTCATATCTTGCCTATTTGCAACTCCGTAGAATGACCGAAGTACCGGTGTCTCCGAAGGTTCTCTTCCAATCGTAAGGCATTTAGAATCCATCACTTCACATATACACTGCGACTGGTAGGCCAATTGCCATCACGATTTCACAAATCCCTGTTGTATCGTACCGATCATTGCTCTTGCGCAGTGTTCCAGCGATTCGCAAACATCATTTTGGGCCCCAAGGACGCGTAGCGGGGGCGGTCGCGAAACGGTTGAGATTGAAACGAGGAGAAAACATGCAGAGTCTGAGACTGATTCTGGGGAGCGTATTTCTGATGCTGGCCGCCACCTTCGCGTTGGCCCAGACCGGTTCGATTCAGGGCACGGTGACCGACTCCGGCGGCGCAGTCGTGCAGGGCGCGGAGATCACGGTCAAGAACCTGGGGTCCAACGCTGTGCGTACGGTGACCAGCAGCGGCACAGGCGCTTATAGCATTCCCTCTCTGTCGCCCGGCACCTACGACGTTACCGTTAAGATGGCGAGCTTCAAGACCTTCCATGTCTCAGACCTTCCGCTTACTGTCGCCCAGGTGCTTCCCCTAAATGTTCAGTTGGATCCAGGCGCGGTGACAGAAGAAGTCCAAGTGCGCGCCGACCAGATCCCCGATGTTGATCTGGAAACCTCGCAAGTCAGCAATCTGGTGGACGAGGAGAAGATCAAGGCCCTGCCGTTGATCACGCGTAATCCTTACGAACTGGTCCTGCTCTCGCCCGGAGCCTCGCAAAGCAATGCGGACGGTGGGTTCAATATCAACGGGTCGCGCGATCGCAACAACAATTTCCTGTTGGATGGCGTAGACAACAATGATACGTCGGTTCCTGGAATCGCAGGAGGCGCGATCAATTCTAATCCCGAGAACGCCCAAGAGTTCCGCGTAATAACCGACAATTTCAACGCCGAGTATGGCCGCAATACGGGCGCGATTATTGACGTTGTGACCAAAGGGGGCACCAACTCGCTTCACTTCGACGCCTATTGGTTTGGCCGCTACAACAAGATCGGTGGCGCACGGGACTGGTTCAATCCGGCGACAGGACCCAACGCCGGTCCGGAGAATCCATACGTACGCAACCAGTTTGGCTACTCCGTGGGTGGCCCAATCCGCAAGGACAAGACTTTCTTCTTCTTCAATCAGGAGTTCCAACGTTTTCCGACGGCACAGACCCAAACCGTAGTGGTTCCCACCCCGGAGTTCTTGGCCGGGAAGTTTACCTGGCACGGAATTGGGCATCCCAGTCCGAACGACCCCACCGATGTTCCGGTCAGCGTGGCGGTGGATCTGACTCCCGGTTCAGCACAAAATCAGGCCTTTGCTGGGAATTTTGGCTCTTCCGCAACGCCGGGACTGGATCCGACTATGCAGAAAGTGTTCTCCCTCTATCCTGCCGCCACTGCGCTGAATCCAGACGGAATTAGCGGACTGGTGTTATTTCCCGATTCATCCAATGCAAGGAGCTACCAGGCTACGGCAAGGATTGACCACCATTTCACCGATCGGGAGACCGTGAGTTTGCGCTATGGGTACGATCCCCAAAGAGATCCAAGCCCGTTCTTTGATGCAACCCTGCCCAACAATGTTGGATCCACCGCGATAAGTGCCATCGGACAGGGAGTCTCTGCCAACCTGACGTCCTCGCTGCGGTCCACAATAGTCAACAGTTTCACATTCGGCTGGAACCATATCATCGCAGATTTCTCCTGCCAGGGACTAAACACGCTGAATAGTCCCTACCCTTTGGATCAGTTCGGACATGGAACTGAGTTTGTCATGGGGCCGTTCAACAGTCTGGCTTGTGGCCGTGGTAGCTTGCTGGCAGACGGACAGGGCCGTGCTACAGGCACCGCAAGCTACGCGGATGCCCTTAGCTGGGTTAAGGGAGCTCACACCTGGAAATTCGGCGGTGAATTCCGTGACGTGCACGAGTTCGGCAACAGCAACTTTGATCAGCGGCGGCAGGTCGCTTCTAACGTGGGCACATTCTCTGGCGGTTTTGACATAATCAACGCCCTCGCAACCGTTACGCCTGACAACCCAGGCGCGACGCTCGATCCGAACACGGTCGACGTGACCAGCTTGAGCGATGCGGCCGGAGCCTGGTTTGGCATCTCGATTGGGGACAGTCAGTCTCAGTTTTTCAATAAGGACGGAAGCCGCCGGCCCGACGATAGCAAGTCTTACATCCAGCACGAGTATGGCTTTTACGGCCAGGACAGCTGGAAGCTGCGCCGCAACTTCACGCTCAACTTCGGCGTACGATATCAATTCAATGGTGTGCCTTACGAGAAGAACGGCAACCTTTCGAATTTGTATACCGACCCCAGGTCGTTCCCCGTGGTTTTCCAGTTCGCCGGTCCCGGAAGCGGGCGGCTGCTTTACAACAACGATGCCACCAACATCGAGCCCCGGGTAGGTTTCTCGTGGGATCCGTGGAATAGCGGGAAGACGTCGGTGCGTGCCTCTTTCGGTATTTTTCACGACCGCGTCTTTGGCAATCTCTTTGGCAACAGCCGGGGCAATCCCCCCTTACAGGCAACCTACTCTGCCCAACCGTTTGAAACGGTAAACAATGCGCTGTTTGGCAGCGGATTTTTCCCTTTGCAACCACCCGATCAGCCGTTCACCGCCAGCATTCCCGATGGTGCCTTGCAGGCTCCGGAAATTATCCCGCGCAACTTCCGCAACTCAGCGCTTAACAGCTGGTTCGTCGGCATTCAGCGCGAGCTGCCGTTGCAGTTGACCTTGGATATGGCGTACGTCGGCAACCAGGGACACCATATCTTCCGCGACATCGATGCCAATCCGCCGCAGCCGAATCTGGTGGCTCAATTGATTGCGTTCTGCAGCGATCCGGCTAACGCGTTTGGCTGCACGCCCGCGACTGTATCGGGCGCTGGCAATCTGTATTCTGGCGCTGAGTTCGGGTCGCTGCCGTTCGACGCGGTGCCGCACAATGCGATTGGCCGCGGCGCGGCCGGTTCGGCCCTGCTGATCGATTCCGGCGGCAACGCCCACTACGACTCGCTACAGGTAAAAGTTACCAAACGGCTGCAGCACGGACTGCAAGTGCAGGGCGCCTACACTTGGTCACACTCGATTGATGATGCCAACGACCCCCTCGTGGCCGCCGGCGCCGGGGTGAACTTTGTTCGCAATCCGCTCAATCCTGCGCAGGATCGCGGTAACTCGGACCATGACATCCGGCATGTCGGAGTCATCAATTACATCTGGGAGATGCCCTTTGGCAGAGGCAAGGCTTTCGCCAACCACGGCATCGTCGGTCGCATCCTGGAAGGCTTCCAATTGTCGGGCGTCACCAGCATGCAATCGGGTCGCGCCTTCGACGTGATTGGGACCAGGGACAGCCAGCGGGTCGGCCGGGTCGCTCGCGCCAGCCTGAATGGAGACCCATTCGCGCCCAGCAACGCGACTTTTGTGCCGGGGACGAAAGTCTTCTTCTCTAACCCGGCGGCATTTTCGAACCCTGCCTTTGACCAGGCACCATCCCTGGGACGTAATTTCTTCCACGGCCCCAACTTCGTTAACTCTGATCTGTCGCTGTCGAAAACCACGAAGTTGACCGAGCGGCTGGGTCTGGAAATGCGGCTGGAGGTCTACAATGCGTTTAACCACCCGAACTTCACCACGCCGGGCGAAGGAAATGGCGGGCAGGGCAACGGGCTATTTACGCCTCTGTTCGGCGTCATTACCACTCAGATTGGGCGCCCCGACGGCACTACAGGAGCCCGCCAGCTTCAGATGGCCGCGAAGTTAATATTCTGAGCCGTCACAACCAGAGGTCAGAAACCGCCGTCCGCGCCTGAAGGTGCGGACGGCGGTTTCTTGTGCAGTCATCGCGTCGGCGCGCCCTTAGGTCTGCCGCTGGCTGAAGTGCAGCGTCGAACTCTACCAACACTGCGCTCCTTGTCTTCTTATGCTCCAAAGCAAGTTTCGCTAGCAGAGATGGCGAGCGCCAAGGGCGGTATTGGAAACACAAGCCTTGCGGTCGGCGCGAGGGGTGTCGTGGGACCCACGAGTTCTACCGACCCAAGAGCGTGTAGTGCGAACTGGCGGCCATGAAAAATATCATGGGTACGGACAGAAACAAATTCGTCCGCGACGCCAGAAACGCCTGCCGGGCCAGAGTGGCCGCGTTCGCCGGAGGCGTGCCGGCCAGAGTTCCGCGAATAATCATTTTGTTATTGCGCCAGATAATGCCCCAGACGTTGAACAGCATGATGAAGCCCATGCCGCCGCCGATGCCGATGGACAGCACGTGGTTGTCGTCCTGACCCACGGGCGTGTAATTCACAAACAGCCAGCCCGCGGCAATGACCAGGACGGCTGTCACCAGGCCCAGCACGTACCCGCTCGGCGTCTTCGAGATTACAAAGTAGAGAATCATCGAAGCGGCAACCCAGATCAGGAGAAACAGCCCGATCGTGCTTCCGGCACTCACGCCCATGCGGTGAGCGTCGGCGGCAACGTAGACCTGGGACCAGTACCAGAAGCCCACAAATACCGTCAGCATCGCGCTCCAGCGAAATAATTGCAGAGCGGGCATGGTCAGGTACTGGAATATCTTGGGCTTAAGGCCGGCATCCACCTGCTTCATGAAGGGGACGTTCACCAGGTTGAAAAAGTAGAGCAATCCCACCCAGGTGATCCCCGCTAACAGGTGAACCCAGCGCAGGATGAAGGCGAGCGCTTCCGTGCCGGTGTGGGTGGGCATGACAAACAGGGCTGCCAAGGTAATCATCTGACGGTGCATAGACATTTTTTCCTTACTTTGTGAGCCTCCGGCACGCGATGCGATACGTCAACCGGCAAACCACAACTTGCTTGGTCGATTCGGCTCCGAAGCGGAGAATGGTTGCATTTTGAACGCGCCATGTCAATGGAATGGACCTTGCGCGAAATCCGAAACGGGTTACTGTCTTAGAGACTTCAAAACCGGGCCCGACCCAGGAACAGCGCCCGGCTTGAAATGTGGGAGGCAACGCCGTATGGTACACATGGCACAAAGGTAGCGTTGGGCGCTAGCGTACAGAGTCTCCGGAGAGCGCATGTCAGGCGGATTGTTCCGCTCTCCTCGACCTAACGATGAGGCCGAGCGCAAGAAGTGAACGCAGTTCAGAACCCGAGCGGTCAGAACTGAGCGGTGGGACCAGGTGGTCGGGACCAAGGAGGTCGGCGATGGAGAATAAGCCGGCACAGAACATCCAGGAATCCTTCCTCAACACAGCACGCAAAGAGCGAACCAATATCACAATTTACCTTTTGAGCGGAGTCAAGCTCACGGGACGTATTCGCTCCTTTGACAAATATTCGGTGGTGCTGGAAACCAACAACCAGGAGCAACTGATCTTCAAGCATGCCATTTCGACCGTGGCTACGGGAAGAACTCTGCATGGTCACGGAGAGAGGCCGGCGGTGATGGCGGCTGCCACGGCGACTCCCTCGACTGCGCCGGAGGACTCACCGATGCCGCGAGCCTTTGGCACCGAAGGATGAGAATTCGAGCCTATCGGGATGCGGCCCTCGCTGGATCCGGCGGGCAGCGCCGGACGGCTGAGTCTTTCATGCTTGATGGATTAGTGCGTACCGGCCGGGTGGCGCATGCGAGCTTGGTAGGCGCGAACCTGGTCCGCACAAACGGCGCTGCCGAGAATCCAGCAAATTGAGCAGGCTACAATCCATTTCTTCCGAATCCCGGTCTTCCGAACCGAGGTCTTCCGGGAAGGCCAGCGGCAATCGGACCGGTGCCCTTCGATGCGGCCCGGCGGCGGAGGGTGCAGGTCCGCGCCGAGAGCGCGCGTTCCTGGTTGGCATCGAGACGCGTAGCCGTTCCCGCAATCCAGCCGGCTCCAGAAGCCAGAACGGCCCGCTGACCGCAGCCGCCCAGGCCGCCCGCGATACTTCCACGGGCATAGCCGCCGCGAAGGCGCCAGTCATCCCAGAGTTCAGCGCGGAGGAATCTCTGGCTGAACTGCGCTCTTTGGCGGTCAGCGCAGGCGCGGAGATTGTGGGAGAATTTCTGCAGCACCGCGACCGTCCCGACCCGGCTACGCTGGTGGGTCGAGGAAAGCTGGAGGAGATTGCGGGCGCAACTGCTTCGGTCTCGGCCGATCTGCTCCTGTTCGATCATGACCTCACGGCTTCGCAGCAGCGCAACATCGAAAAACTGGTCAACACGCGGGTGATTGACCGCACGCAGCTGATCCTCGACATCTTTGCCAAACATGCCCGGACCCGTGAAGGGCAATTGCAGGTGGAACTGGCGCAGCTGGAATACATGCTGCCCCGGCTGGGCGGACGCGGACTCGAGATGTCGCAGCTGGGCGGGGGGATCGGCACCCGCGGTCCGGGCGAGACTCAACTCGAAACCGATCGCCGGAAGATTCACCGGCGCATCCGGCACGTAAAAGAGCAAATTGAAAACGTGCGGCGCGTCCGGGCGCAACAACGGGCCCGGCGGGAGTCGGTGCCCATGGCGACGATAGCGTTGGTCGGTTACACCAATGCAGGGAAGTCCACGCTGTTTAATGCCCTGACTCGCGCCGCGGTGCTGGAATCCCCCAGAATGTTTGCCACCCTGGATCCGACTATCCGCTCGGTCTCACTGCCGTCGCGAAGGCAGGCGCTCCTCTCAGACACGGTCGGATTCATCCGGAACCTGCCCCATACGCTGGTTTCCGCGTTTCGAGCCACGCTAGAGGAAGTGCAGCGAGCATCGCTGGTCCTGCAGGTTTCCGATGCCAGCAGCCCGTTGTCGGTCGAACAGGACGCACAGGTAGACAAGGTGCTCAAGGAACTGGAAGCGGACGGGAAACCGCGTTTGCGAGTAATGAATAAGATTGACCTCTTGCTTCCGAAGCAGAGTCAATCGTTGAGGGACGACGCCAACAGGGTCCACGTATCGGCGGCCAAGGGCATCGGTATGAGCACGCTGTTGGATCGGATTGACGGGATGCTGTCAGAGGATCCCCTAAGCCGGGTGCGCCTGCGCGTGCCCCAGAAAGAAGGAAAGATGCTGGCGCTGCTGGAAGCCCGTTCGCGCATCTATTCGCGTCAGTACAAAGGCGGGCTGGTGGAGTTGGAAGTCGAGGCGCCGGAGTCGGTGGTGAGGAAGGTGAGGGAGTGGGTGGTGTCGAAGTAGCGGCAGGCAATCAGCATTCAGCAATCAGCCTTGCACCGCGCCATCATCACGCCGATTATGCACACAGCATAAGTGGATGGTCTTTGCGGAGGTTCAGCTAAGCCCTGCCTGGCTGAGAGCTGATTGCTTAAGCAAGCGTAAGACTGAAAACCGACGACTGAAAATAAATGGGCCGGCAACCAAGAAGCGGTGACATTCCTTGGCTACCGGCCCATTCGACCCTGAATTGGATCGGAGGTGATAATTCCATGCTAGACCCGTTATGCTGGATGTCAAGCGTCTTTCTACTATTTTGCGAAATAGTTAGCAGCCCTCAGTTTCAATCCGGAAATCCCTTCCCCCACCTTTGATTGCGTTGACACTGGCTTTCGTAACATGTTACTTTCAATGGTCTTAAGCCTCCTTACGCTCTAGACCTGATCAACATACAATGGACGAGATATTAGGACAACTAGGCGGATTACTGCTCGGGTCCGTGCCCACCATCGTCTTCGTCGTGTTGTTGTACTTCATCTACACCGCGGTCGTGCACAAACCCCTGGTCGCGGTGCTGGCCGAGCGTCACAGCCGAACGGAAGGCGCGATTGAAAAGGCGCGAGCCGACATCGCCCAAGCCGAGGCGCGTACTGCGGATTATGAGCAGCGGTTGCGGGAAGCGCGCATGGCATTATTCAAAAGCCAGGAGGCGCGCCGCCAACTGGCCTTGCAGGCTCGAGCTGCCGCAGTCGCCCAGTCACGGACGAAGGCGCAAGCTCAGGTCGAACAAGCGCGAAAGGCCATCGAGCAGGACAAGCGAACGGCGCAATCCGGTCTCGAAGCCGAGAGTGGAAGGCTAGCGGCGGAGATCATTCGCATGGTTTTGCAACCGGCGGGCCACGCCCCGGCAAGGGGCCAGTGATGAGAGCTCCGCACATCATGCGCTATACCCGCCTGACTCTGGCCTCCTTCGTTCTGGCGTGCACGTTCCTTCTGACGAGCGCCAACGCTCGCGCCCAAGTCGCGAATCCCTCCGCGAGCTCAGAACGTTCCGCCCGCGACACCAACATCGAGGTGGCTAAGGAATCTAGCGAAGCTGCGGCTGACGACGAGCAGACGCAGTTCAAGCATTCGGCGTCGGTCAAGTTGGTGGCGCGCCTTACTGGTCTGAGCCTGGAGCATGCGTACTGGTTTTGCGTACTGCTGAATTTTGCGGTGATTGCCGGCACAATTCTCTATTTCTCGAAGCAGAATCTCCCCGGTGTGTTCCGTGGCCGCACTGCTTCCATTCAGAAAGCAATGCAGGAAGCGCGCCGGGCAAGCGAAGAGGCCAACCGTCGTCTGGCGGAAATCGAAATCCGGCTTTCCCGGCTGGATGCGGAAATCGGCGGGATGCGCGAAGCGGCAGAGAAAGAGGCAGCCGCCGAAGAAGCGCGGATCCAGGCTGCAGCGGTGGAGGATGCGCGCAAGATCGTTGAGTCAGCCGAGCAGGAAATCGCGGCAGCCGCCAAGTCGGCGCGCCGGGAACTGACCGCCTACGCGGCAAATTTGGCGGTATCGCTGGCAGCCAAGCAGATCAAAGTGGATACCGCCACCGATGAGGCGCTGGTACGAGGTTTCGCGCAAGACCTTGCACCCAGAGCCGGCAAGGACAGGAACTAAGGCGTGGCATCCGTGACCAGTACTTACGCGCGTGCCCTGGCCGATGTGGTCTTTGACCAGCATTTGGATCCGGGCAAGACGCTGCTGGAGGCGCAGTCGCTCGCCCAGTTAGTGGCGAGCAGCCAGCCATTGCGGGAAGTCTGGGAAGCGCCCTCGATCCCGCCCGACCAGAAGCGCGCCTTGCTGGACGCGATTGTCGCGCGCGAAGGTATCTCCCGCCCAGTGCGAAACTTTATGGCGGTGCTGATGGACCATCGACGCATTAAGTTTCTCGAGCCTATCGTTAAGAAATTTGGCCAGGAACTCAATCGCCGGTTGGGCTTCACGGAAGCTGAGGTCGTCAGTGTGCGGGAATTAGGCCAGGCGGAGCGAAGTGCGCTTGAGGCCCAGGTGGAAAAGTTGACGGGGCATAAAGTGCGCGCCCGTTATGCGCAGGATAGCTCAATTCTGGGCGGCGCCATCGTGAAGGTGGGAAGCACGATTTACGATGGATCAGTGAGGGGCCAGTTGGAGAGGATTAGGGAAGCTATTGGCTCTTAGCCTTTCGCTGTCGCTTGAAACTAGGGCGCGGGCCGTTTGAAGCGCCCGGGTTTCGAAGATTTTAACCGCCAGGATCGCAAAGAAGATTGTGAACGACGCAAAGCCGAGCCAGAAGTTAGAAAGCTAATGGCTGAAACCTAAAGAGCTGAACTTATGGCACAAATCAAAGCAGACGAGATCACGCAGCTGATCCGGCAGCAGATCGAAAATTACGAATCCAAGATTGCCGTGGACGAAGTCGGGACGGTTATCACTCTCGGTGACGGCATTGCCCGGGTTCATGGTCTCGACAAAGTCATGGCGGGAGAGCTGCTCGAATTTCCGCACGACGTGGCGGGCATTGCCATGAACCTGGAAGAAGATCAGGTGGGCGTGGTGCTGCTGGGCGAGTACACGGAAATCAGCGAAGGCGACCAAGTGAAGCGCACCGGCCGCATCATGAGCGTGCCTGTGGGTGAGGCTCTGGTCGGGCGAGTGGTGAATTCGCTGGGACAGCCGATCGACGACAAAGGTCCGATTGCGACTGACAAGTTCATCGCGTTGGAGCGCCTGGCGCCGGGGGTGATCGACCGACAGCCGGTTCGCGAACCCATGGCGACCGGGCTGAAGGCCATCGACAGCATGATCCCGATTGGCCGCGGACAGCGCGAGTTGATCATCGGCGACCGCCAGACCGGCAAGACCGCGGTGGCGCTGGACACGATTATCAATAACAAGGGCAATGACCTGATCTGCATCTACAACGCGATCGGGCAGAAGCGCTCTTCGATTGCCCAGGTAGTGAAGATTCTCAGCGACGCCGGCGCCATGGACTACACCATTGTGGTGGCTGCGTCCGCTTCCGAGCCCGCGCCTATGCAGTACATCTCGCCTTACGCGGCCTGCGCCATGGGCGAGTACTTCCGCGACAGCAAGCGGCACGCGCTGGTGATTTACGACGATCTTTCCAAGCACGCGGCATCGTATCGCGAGATTTCGCTGTTGTTGCGCCGCCCACCGGGACGGGAGGCGTATCCGGGCGATGTCTTCTATCTTCACTCACGTCTGCTGGAGCGTGCGTCCAAGCTGAGCGACAAAATGGGCGGTGGTTCGTTGACCGCGCTGCCTATTATTGAGACTCAGGCGGGCGACGTTTCCGCCTACATCCCGACCAACGTGATTTCGATCACCGACGGCCAGATCTTCCTCGAGACCGACTTGTTCAATAGCGGCGTGCGTCCGGCCGTGAACGTCGGAATTTCCGTGAGCCGCGTCGGCGGCAGCGCGCAGATCAAAGCCATGCGGCAGGTGGCTGGAAGCATGAAGTTGGAACTGGCGCAGTACCGCGAGCTGGCAGCATTCGCGCAGTTTGGCAGCGACCTCGACAAAGCCACCCAGGCGCAGCTCAATCGCGGCCAGCGGCTGGTCGAAGTGCTCAAACAAAAACAGTTTTCCCCCTTGCCATTCTCAAAACAGATTCTGATCATCTTCGCCGGCACGAACGGATTCTTCGACGACCTGCCGGTCGACCAGGTGCGCGACTTCGAGGCAGAGCTCTACCGATTTGTCGACGCAACCAATCCCGGCCTGTTGCGTACGATCATGGACAAGAGAGTCTTGGATGACGCGCTGAAGGCCGAAATGAGCAAGACAATCAAGCAGAGTAAAGAAGCGTTTGTGGCGGAGAGGCAGGCGGTGGCGAAGTAGTGCTGCAGAATCCTCGCCAGCCGGGCATGGGAAATTTGACCAACGACCAACGACCGACGGCTAACGGCTGATTCATGCCAAATATTCTTGACATCCGGCGGCGCATTCGCAGCGTGACTAACACGCGCCAGATCACCAAGGCCATGAAGATGGTCTCGGCGGCCAAGTTGCGCCGGACGCAGGAGCGTGCCCTGGCGGCGCGTCCTTACGCCCAGATGTTGACCAATGTGCTCAAGTCTCTGGTTTCACGGGCTGAAATCTACGATCCCGAAACCGGCGAGCCCAGGCATCCCCTATTGGGCCGCCGTCCGGAGAACAATGTTCTGCTGATTGTCGTCACTGGCGACAAAGGCTTGGCGGGAGCTTTCAATACGAATATTTTGAAAGCGGCAATGCGCTTCATCGGCACCAAGACGGATAAGCGTCTCGAAATTGAAACCATCGGCCGCAAGGGCCGCGATTTTCTCCGCCGGCGTTACCGTACGGCTGAACCTAGAACAGTCGAATCGCAGGAGCCTGCGCAAATCACGATTGTGGGTGAGCAGATTGGCATCTTCAACAAGATTGACTACGCCTTGGCCGCGGAATTGGGCGAACGGGTAACCGAGCGCTACGCCAAGGAAGAAATTGATTCTGTGTATCTGCTGTACAACGAGTTTAAATCCGTGATTGCGCAGCGTCTGGTTGTGGAACAGATACTTCCGATCGAACAGATTGGCACGCCCGAAGTGAGGATGGCTGAGGCGATGACCGAGAAGGAACGGGATCGCGCGCTCCAGGCCGCGAAAGAAGCAGGCGTGGGTATTCGTCCAGCAGACACGCGTGACATTGACGCTGCCGCCGCTAAATTCGCCGCCGCTCCGGTCGATTACATCTACGAACAGTCGCCGGAAGAACTGTTCCGGTCGCTTTTGCCAAAATACGTGGCCATTCAAGTTTTTCGCAGCCTGCAGGAATCGGTGGCGGCAGAGCACGCCGCCCGCATGACCGCGATGGACGCGGCAACAAACAACGCCACCGACATGATCGATTCGCTGACCCTGGCCATGAACCGGGCCCGCCAGGCGAAGATCACGAAAGAGATTATTGAGATTGTGAGCGGTGCGGCAGCGCAGTAGCAAGGCAGCAGCAGGTGGCGATTAGCACTTGGCATTTAGCCAAGCCGGGTCCACGAGAACCGAGCGCCCCGGGGGCCAAGTGCTAATTGCTAAGTGCCAAACGCTGAGAGGTGATGGCTGACAGACTGAGAGCTAGAAACTATGCCCGAAAGAATTGGACGCGTAACCCAGATTTCCGGCCCTGCGGTGGATGTGCAATTCATCGAAGGCGCTATGCCGCCTATTTATCAGGCCTTGAAAGTCGTCAGCGATGGCTTTACCGTGCCGAACCCTGTCAACGTGATCCTGGAAGTGCAGCAGCACCTGGGCGAAGGCCGGGTACGCTGCGTGGCCATGGAAGCGACCGAAGGCATGGTGCGGGGTATGAAAGCCATCGACCAGGGCGGGCCTATTTCCGTGCCTGTGGGCCGCGGCACGCTGGGGCGCGTGATGAACGTGATCGGAGCGCCGGTGGACCAGCTAGGCCCGATCCAGCACACCAAAACGATGCCGATCCATCGCCCGGCGCCGCTGTTTGAAGATCAGGCGACCACTGCTGAGATGTTTGAAACCGGTGTCAAAGTCGTGGACCTCATTCAGCCATTCCTGAAGGGTGGAAAGATTGGATTGTTCGGTGGTGCCGGTGTCGGCAAGACTGTTTTCATTCAAGAACTGATCAACAACGTTGCCAAACAGCATGGCGGGTATTCCGTGTTCGCCGGCGTGGGCGAGCGGACGCGTGAGGGCAACGATCTGTGGCTGGAAATGACCGAGTCCGGTGTAATCAAGCCGGGCGATCCAGCGAAGTCCAAGGCGGCTCTGATTTACGGTCAGATGACCGAGCCGCCTGGTGCGCGACTGCGAGTCGCGCTGACCGGTTTGACCGTGGCCGAATTTTTCCGCGACGAAGAAGGCGCGGACACGCTGCTGTTCATTGACAACATTTTCCGCTTCACGCAGGCAGGATCGGAAGTTTCCGCGCTGTTGGGCCGCATGCCGAGCGCCGTTGGTTACCAGCCTAATCTTGCCACGGAGATGGGCGAATTGCAGGAACGGATCACCTCGACTAAGAAAGGGTCAGTCACCTCGGTACAGGCTATCTACGTGCCCGCCGACGATCTGACCGATCCGGCTCCAGCGACGACCTTCGCTCACCTGGATGCGACCACGGTGCTTTCGCGCGCGTTAACCGAGATCGGAATCTATCCCGCAGTCGATCCGCTTGCTTCGACTTCGCGCATTCTTGATCCCCGCATCGTGGGGCAGGACCACTACGACGTGGCGCAGGGGGTGAAGAAGACGCTGCAGACCTACAAGGATCTGCAGGACATTATCGCGATTCTTGGTATTGATGAATTGAGCGAAGACCAGAAGATCAGCGTGGCGCGGGCGCGAAAGATTCAGCGCTTCCTGTCGCAACCGTTCCACGTAGCCGAGCAGTTCACCGGTTCGCCGGGTCGCTACGTCAAAGTTGCCGACACGGTAAAGGGTTTCAAGGAAATCAACGAAGGCAAGTACGACGAGATTCCGGAACAGGCCTTTTACATGAAAGGCACGATTGACGAAGTGCTTGAGGCGGCGGAGAAGTTGAAGGCGGCCTAAGCGCGGACCTCAGACGGTCAATGCCGAAGTCCGAAGTCCGACGCCGGTCTACCATGGCAGACACTTTTCAACTCGAGATCGTTACGCCCGAAAGGATGGTGGTCAAGGACGTGGCGGAAGAGATGCAGATTCCCGGCAAGAACGGGTATCTGGGCATTCTGCCCGGCCACGCGCCCCTGATCACCGAGCTCGCCGTCGGCGAAATCAGCTATCGCAAGAATAACCAGACCTACTGTCTGGCGGTGGCTTGGGGCTTTGCCGAAGTGCTGCCAGACAAAGTAACGATCCTGGCGGAAACTGCCGAGCGCCCGCAGGAGATCAACGTTAGTCGTGCCCTGGAGTCGAAGCGCCGCGCCGAAGAAGCCTTACAGAACGGCAAGACGGAAGCCGATTTCACGCACGCGGAAGACTCGCTCAAGCGCGCGGAAACGCGTCTAGAAGTAGCGGGAAAATCGTAGGGTTAACCAAGACCTCGTTAATCGAGACCTCGTTAATCAATATCTGGTTCCCCTCCGAGCTGGCCGCAGAGTGCTCCTCAAGTTAGGGTGAGACCACCTCGCACCGCAGCGCGCCGTTATCATGCGGGCGCTGTAAGCGCCAATTCAAGCGCAGCGCCCGCCGACTTAGCCGGAGAAAACGGTCCTGCAATTCAACCCCTAGAACTCGCGCCTGGCGTCGTCCGCGTCCTCGGCCAGATCGCGCAGGGCTTCAAAGAACTCGTGCGATTGGCCGCTGAAGAGGCCATCGTCCTTAAGGGCTTTAACGGCTCCCATCGCGGCTCCCTTTGTAGCGGTCGGACGAATGATCGAACACTTCGGGAACTTGCGGCTCAGAAACGGGCATGGCTCGGGCATGATCAGGTTGGACTGCAGCGACTCAGGTTGGCCGGTGGTGAGGTCGTTGAATGTGACCGTCGATCCGGTTATTGGATCTACATCGGTCAATGCCAGCGCGTTGCCTGCCTTGTCCTGCCAGGTCTGAAAATGAGCTGTCTCGGTCGGCCCGATGCTCAGCAGGATGCGCAAGACTTCCGGACTGCTCACCCTCTGCGCCAACGAAGGGTAGAGGCTGGTTCCGCCTACCTCAATGAACGCAAAGTGAAATCCTGCAGTGAAGGCGATCGCCTTCAAGTGGTCGGGCACGTCAAAGGGAGCGATCATGGCCGGGCCGACGAGGTCGTCGTCGTTTCTGGGAATTGCGGTCCGGTTCTTGATCACAACTGCCTGCGCAAACTTGAAGTTGGGATCGAGATCCGGATTTTCATTATCGATCCGGTATCGGGTCCAGAAGCTGGTGTCCACATTGAGGTTCATCAGGTTGGTGAGCCGTTTTTTCGACTTGTCGGCCCCGGTCGCTTGGCTGCCCGGCAATATCCGGAACTTGTCGAGATTGACCGTGGTCGCGCCTTTGGAAGCCAGATAAGCGTTGATGAAGGTAAAGTGGCTTATCTCATCATCGGTATTGTCGTGGATGTATTGGTCCATATCCCCGTCCAGAATCTGGAGGGCTTTGGTGTAAACCGGGTTTCCGCCCACGAAACTTGAGAACTCGGTGTCCTGGGTGCCTCCGAGTTCCTGGTATTGCAGCCACAGGTCGGTCTCGATGATTTCGGCCGCCGCCAGGAACCGCAGGATGGCAGCGTCGCCTCGGCTGAGGCTACCGCTGTGCTCGTCGTCTCCTGCGTCTGCTGGGCTGGCCAGGAGTGTGCCGGCACCGAGGGCTGCGCCGGCAATCCCGAGGCTCTTGAGAAATGAGCGCCGGGGGCCAACGTCGGGCCTCGGAGAGTCAGAATCTGATCTGCGTGACGAAAGGGTTGGCGACACAGTAGAAGGGAGATTGCTTTTCTTCATAGCTCTACACTCCAATTCTTTGCGGACTGATCTGGCTCGAGGTGCCGCAGATGACCGCGATTTACCGACGAGCTTAGGCGGGTAAGCGCCTACAGGTGTCACGATTTGGTCTGGAAATTGCAAAACCTTTGTCGCGGAGAGATGAATAACTGATGAAAAAATGTGATGGAACAGGGGGCAGCTAGGGATGAGGTGTGGACTGACTTGGCGGGTTTTGGATATCTGCTTCGGGCACAATCCTGGTACCGGTGCGAAACTTCTTGTAGTCGCGGTAGGACACGTCTTCCGCGATATTTACGCCTTTGAGCAATGCCACGCGCGCATCCAGCTTCAAGCTGACATGCTTGGGCAGCCAGACCTCATCGTTCACTCGCAGCTGTTCGATCTGAATGCTCGAGCCTTTGTGCAGCCGCGCCAGAAATAAGCCCACCGAAACCGTATCAATACATTGGATATCGAGCTTCACCCACTGCTTCTCCGCCCGGTCCAGCCAGACGCGAAAACGGAACTTGGGCAGGAAGCGTGCATTTTTCATGTGTGGCTCGTAGCCGGGACGTGGTTCGGCGTCAATCACCACCGTTTCGCGTCCATCCAGGTTCTCTTCGCCCGCGAGACGAAAGTTGTAGGCGTCGGCGATTTCCTTCACGAACTGCCGTGCTTCTTCTCTGTCATGGTCTTGCTTTTCCACTCGCTTTCTGCGATTGCTTTCGCTCTCATTCTTCCGCTTCTCGATGATCTTCTGGACTTTCTCATCTTCCTTTCTGGCATCGCTGTCGCTGAGCGGCTGGTTGTTCCTCGCAATCAGCTTGTGCACCGGTTCTTCGTAAAGCACCATGATTTCGTAGGTTCTTGACTCGCTGGACTTGACCTGGCCTTGCCCGTCGAGCTTGTGTTCCTCCTCGCGCTGAATGTAGGTGTAGTCGCGTTGCTTCTTATCGTTCTCGATATCTCTTTCCGCTGCCTCACGAATGAGGTCACGAATCTGATCCTGGGAGAGATGCAGCGTCCTAGCAAGATCAGGAGTGACCGCGCCCTCCTGCGCGAACCCGGAGAAGGACAGGAGGAGCATTAAAAACAGAGACGCCAGCAGCGACTTCATAGCCATGATTACTCAGTTAGAGCGAGGCCGGTTTGCGGGGAGATGCCTGGCCGCGCAACTAGTCCTCGCCGGCCGTCTTAAATTGCGTCAACACCAGCCGTACGGGATCGGTGGACACGTTCATCGGGGTGGATTTCCGCCCGCCTGGAATCCAGACCACGTCGCCGGATGACTTGCGTGTGCGCTCGGTCTCGCCCGCTTTCAGATCGATGTCGGTTACGGCGGTCAACAATTCGGGGCCGGATAGCTCCGGGGCGGGCAGCGGATCGCGGGGAAGTAGCTGAATATCGCTCACTGACGCGGCCCCGAGCCGGAGCGTGTTCTTGAACCTGGCATGGGGATCGACCGGAGGATTGATCGCGGCCGCGCCATAATCCCAGGTGCCCTTATTGGCTTGGTAGCCATAGCTGGTCACTTTCGGATTAAGAAATTCTACAGTCAGGCTGCGGTATTCACTGGTACGGTCGTTGCGGATCCCGATCGCACGGCCGCCGAAGAAGAAGCGCGCATCGCCCTGATTGAAACGAAAGCCCAGGATGTCCGACTCCCCTTCCGGCCACATGACCACTTCGCAATCCGCAAGAGTAATCATAAGAAAGTTGTGATCGTGCCGCGCCATGGTTCGTTCCGTAGGTCTGAGGGTGACCGCGAACACCCGTACCTGATCGTTTGCCAGCAGCAACCGGTAATGTGGCGCCGAAGCCATGTCCGATGCGCTCTGTGCCCAGGCAATCGGCGCCCACAGGAGCAGCGGCATTAAGAAGCGGGAGGTCATAACTGGATTGTATTCCTGAAAATCGGGAGGACAAGTAATGCCGAAAGGCCTAGCCATCGAGATATCCCGGCTACTTCTTGGTTTTGCCCAGGATTTCCGCTTGAAACAATCGCTCATCTACGCGATGGAGTCGCTTGGCCATGCCCGGCCGCAGCAGCTGGTGGTGGAAGATCTCGAACAGGTGGTCCACGATGAACCAGATGGGTTTTTCCGTGGTCATCCATTGCAGATGATCGAAGCGGGCAAGATTTACGGGACGAGAAAAGGTCCGCAGAGTTCGCTCCCGTCGCAGATTGAAATAAAGGTTGAAATAGCTGATGGCCAACTCGCGCAGGGTGCGGTGCACGGGCTCGCGGTAACGGCAGCCGCTGAAGTTGGATTTCGCCACTGCTCCCCAGTGGCCATCCACGCGGTAGATGGCGACCACGTGGTCGGTGTCGTGCTCAGCCTCGAAATCCAGAATCAGCGCGGGAAAGCCGTTGGCTCGTAGCGCCGCCGCCGCGAAAATCGCGCCTTCAAGGCAGTGGGACGTGTTTTCGCGCAGCACGCAGCGGGGTGACCAGGCGGTGTCGGCGAGATGGTACGGCATGTCGTCGAGATAGCGCTGGATTCCATGCGGATCTTTCAGGCTGCGCAGCTTGCGCAGTTCGGCAGGAGTGAAGCTCTCGATCGGCTTGTTCATCCTAGAATTGCAGTTTATCTGAAAGCGCAAAAACTGAAGTTAACCACAGAGGACACGGAGTTAGGAATCGGGCAATAAAGCAAACAAATCCGCCAATTCTTGCGGCTTGTCGAGAACCGCATCCGGCGGAGCTTCGCACAAGGTATGCGGGGCGAAGCCGTAGGTCACACCGCAGGTCCACATGCCAGCATGGCGTCCGGTGAGGATGTCGACGGAGGAATCCCCGATGATTACCGCATCCTGGGGACGGGTCTTGGTCTCGTTGAGCAGCGAGCGTGCGCCCTCGGGATCGGGCTTCTTGGTGGGAAAGCTGTTGCCTCCATAGACATGGAGGAAAAACTGGCTCAAGCCCAAGGCTTCAACGATAGCCCGTGATGGATGAACCGGCTTGTTGGAGAGCACCGCCATCTTGCGGCCAAGGCCGTTCGAGCTATGAATCGCCGCCAGGCTCTCCCTGACGCCCTCGTAGACATGGGTGTGGTCGAGTTTGTGGACGCGGTAGTATCGGAGGAAATAGTCCAGAGCCGCTTTCAGGAACTTCTCGTCTTTGGGGTCGCCCAGGGCTCGCCGCACCAGCACCGGAGCTCCATCCCCTACGTAAGAAGCAACCAGCTCATCAGGCAACTCAGGACGGCCAAAATGCCGCAGCATAGCGTTGACCGAATGTACCAGGTCGAGCCGTGAATCGATCAGAGTGCCATCCAGGTCGAAGACCAGCAATTTGATCGAATGGGGGTCGAATTGGCGATTGAACTTGATCATGCGCTGTTTTTCAGGATAAATGATGAGAAAGGATTCAGCACTCAGCATTCAGCCAAATCGCGCACTTGGCCTTGGGCGAATTCACGGTTCCCGCCAGGCTCGCACTTGGCCTTTGCCGGTTGCGAAATTGGCGTCATGGCGGAGGGGCTCAATGCTGAATACTGATTGCTAAGAGCCGATTCCTGCTTTTCCCGCCCCTGTTCCCGATTTACAATGCCTCCGCATCTTGTACACTCGCATCTAAGGGAACCGGATGGCGACCACTAAGACCGACCCTAAAGCAGCCGCAGTATCGGAGCGCGAGGTCAGAAGAACCGGCAAGACCTACGAAGGTCTCTCCCACGATCAGCTGATTGAAGCTTATCGTCACATGTACACGTCGCGGCGGGTGGACGACCGCGAGATCCTGCTTAAGCGGCAGCAGAAGATATTCTTCCAGATCTCCGGCGCCGGGCATGAAGCCGTCGGCGTGGCTGCGGCTTTTGCGCTAAAGGCCGGCTACGACTGGTTTTATCCCTATTATCGCGACCGGGCGCTCTGTCTGGCCCTGGGCGCCACCGCGTACGACATGCTGCTGCAGGCCGTGGGATCAGCCGACGATCCCAGCTCCGGCGGGCGGCAGATGCCTTCCCACTGGAGCCTTCCACACCTCAACATCGTGACCGGCTCCTCCCCTACCGGGACACAGATTCTGCAGGCCGTAGGGTGCGCCGAAGTCGGCCGCTATCTGGCTGCTCATCCCAATGCCGCCAGCAAGGCGACCGGCGATTACCGACAATTCAAAGAGGTCAAATTCCACGGGGACGAGATTACATACGTTTCGCTGGGCGATGGCACTACCAGCGAGGGCGAATTCTGGGAGGCTCTGAATACCGCGTCCAACTCCCGGCTTCCCCTGATTTTTGTGGTCGAAGATAACGGATATGCGATTTCCGTGCCGGTCGAAGTGCAGACCCCAGGCGGAAGCATCTCCCGGCTGGTCGCTGGCTTCCCTGACTTCCACTTCGAAGAAGTGGACGGAACCGATCCCGTGGCCAGCTATGCGGCTTTTGTCCGCTCGGTGGCGCATTGCCGCGCCGGGCACGGGCCTGCTTTTGTCCACGCGCACGTGATCCGGCCCTACTCCCATTCGCTCTCCGACGACGAACGCCTGTACCGGCCTGACGCGGAGCGACAGCGGGATGCCCAGCGCGATCCGATTACGCGCATGCAGATGTTCCTGATCCGAGAGGGGATTCTCGACGAAAAGGGCATCAATCAGCTGGAGAAGCAGGTGGATGACGATCTGCAGGTTGCGACCGACCGCGCCTTGCGGGCGCCTGCGCCCACGCCAGACACGGTGACGAAGTACATCTATTCTCCTGACCTTGATCCCACTTCGTCGGTTTTCGAAACCCAGCCGGCGGTAGCGAAATCCGAGGGTGCGGTTTCCGATGGCAAGAAGGCCGCCCCCAAGACCATGGCCGATCTGATTACCGCCACGTTGCGCGACGAAATGCGCCGCGACGAGCGGATTTTGATTTTCGGGGAAGACGTGGCCGACTGCAGCCGGGAGCAATACCTGAAGCAGAAAATGGTCAAGGGCAAAGGTGGTGTCTTCAAGCTGACCGCAGGGCTGCAAATGGAGTTCGGTTCCGACCGAGTATTCAACTCGCCCATCGCGGAAGCCAACATCGTAGGCCGCGCCACCGGCATGGCTACTCGCGGGCTCAAGCCGGTAGTCGAAATCCAGTTCTTCGACTACATCTGGCCCGCCATGATGCAGCTAAGAAACGAACTGCCGCTGATCCGCTGGCGCTCTTACAACACTTTTTCCGCGCCCTGTGTGATTCGGGTGGCTATTGGCGGTTATCTGACCGGAGGCGCGATTTATCACTCGCAATGTGGCGAGAGCATCTTCACCCATATTCCCGGCCTGCGCGTGGTGTTTCCTTCCAACGCGCTGGACGCGGCGGGCTTGCTCCGCACGGCGATCCGTTCCGATGATCCCGTCCTTTTCCTCGAACACAAGCGGCTTTATCGCGAGACCTATGGGCGCGCGCCGTACCCCGGTCCGGATTACATGGTTCCGTTCGGCAAGGCCAAAGTCGTGCAGCCCGGAACCGACCTGAGTGTGATCACTTACGGAGCCGTCGTACCCAGGACACTGCAGGCGGTGCAGAAACTGGAGCGGGAACACGGCGTCAAAGCGGAGTTGATTGATCTGCGCAGCCTGAATCCTTTCGACTGGGAGACCATTGCAGCCTCGGTCCGAAAAACCAACCGGGCGTTGGTCGCCTACGAAGACAGCCTCAGCTGGGGCTACGGCGCGGAGATTGCCGCCCGCATCGCCGATCAGATGTTCGAGCATCTGGACGCCCCGGTGCGGCGGGTGGCCGCGATGGACGTGTATGTGGCCTACCACCCGGACTTGGAGAATGCCATCCTGCCTCAAACCAGCGATTTGTTCCGCGCTATGAAAGAGCTGTCAGAGTATTAGTTTCGCAGCGCCGGCGTCCCGGCGACTGCCGACAAGACGCCGACGCTACGAAGTTGGCCACTTGGGTTCGGCGAGAAACAAGCGACGCAACGTTTTGACCCACGCCACCTAGTCCGGTGCCAATTCTGCCAGGAATATGTCCGATGACCCAACGCTGTGCAGCGTGATACTGCCAAACGATGCCGTACCCTGATACCCGCCGGTGACAAAGACTCTGCCGGCGTGATCGACCGACACCGCGGGACTAATTGTTGTGTTATTCGGGATCCATACTCCGGCATTGGCTGCCGTTTTGGTCCAAAGCAGCCTCTTGCCTGAGTATTTCTGGACAAAAAGATTTGGCTGATCAATCGTCCCCAGAAAGACTCCGGTCACGTACAGATTACCCCTGAGGCCGTAGGCTATTCCAGTGGCGACCTCCTGCTCGCTGCCGCCGTTCCGGAGCGCTCTCTGCAACACTCCTGCGGCATCGTAGGTGACAATCAATACGTCTTGGTTGTAAGGATTCGTGAAATCGCCGCCACCGAGATTGATGTTCGCCCCAGGGGGCTCGGAGGTGACGATGGTCTCGGCCTCTGCTGGCGATCCGAAGTTGATGTTCCCGATGAAGCCCACAATGCTGACTTCACCGGTAGGGCTTACCGCGACGCCGCTTCCCATGCCCTTGTATCCGCCAATGTGATTCACCCACTTGACGTTGCCGTTTCTATCGTACTTGGCTAGAAAGGCGTCACCGGGAAAATCGCCGGTGGTTTGAGCGGGGCTAAAGCCGGCCACGGTTATGTCACTACCGTTGTTGCTGGAGAAGGTGGTTGTATCCTCAAGCCAGCCGGTGACATAGGCATTGTCTTTCGCGTCCACCGCGACCGAGTTGGAAAAGCTGTTAGGGCTGGCTTGGTTGGTTTGACCCCACTGGAAGTTACCGCCGGTATCGTACCTGGCCAGGAACATATGCCAAGTGGTGGCACCCGGAACAGTATTGACGGTTCCGTTCGCTGAGGAAAACGTCGTGTCTCCCTGGGCTCGGCCAGTCATGTAAACCGTGCCGGCAACTGCGTCTACGGCCACCCCGTAACCATTGTTTAGCGCGTCGAACGGTGCATCGCCCGTTTGTACCCAGACGAGAGCGCCAGAGGAGCGGTACTTCGCGAGGAAGATGGTGGCCTGTCCCATACCAGTCACTGTTTTGGTCGCACCGTTGGTGGAGCCGAACGTTGCACTATTTGTAAACCAGCCGGTCAAATAGACATTACCGGCTCTATCAAGAGCCAGAGCCTGACCACTATCATCACCGGGCCCGCCTGCTTGTACTATCCAGAGCAGTTTCCCGGAACGTCTGTACTTGGCAAGGAAGATGTCCTTGCCACCTGCGGACACAAGTGTGGTGCCTGCGAACTGTGCGGTTGAGCTAAAGCCGCCCGTGACGTATTGCTGGTCGTCAGGTCCGATCGCAATTGCGTAGGAGAGATCTTCCCCGCTGCCTCCGAAGCTGGTGGCGCGTACCCAAGACGGAGGTTCTGCGTGTACGGCAGTCGTGATCAGACAAAAGAGCACCAATGCCGACTTCAAGTTGCTGCGAAAAAGCTGCTTGAGCGACGTGACTTTCATGAGAGTAACCTCCACTGAATTTTTTTCAACACCCAGGCCAGCGTCAAACGACACGATGCCGTTCGCGCGTTGGTTCCATCGAGATGCTTTCGTGAATGGCCGAGGGGGAGTTGAGCCGAGGGAGGTTGGGCCGAGAGGGGAGGTTGGGCCGAGGGTGAGTGAGGCCGATGGGGATCGCGGCCCAAAAAATATACGTAAGCGATACCACTCTGCGAATTGCCTGTCAAGGGCGAAAGACGAGGTGCGCCGTTTGTGAAATTTTGACTACAGGTTGCGCGTTGCCTATTTCAGCTACAGGTCTACTCGTGACGCCTTTATTCGGCATTTCCTTTTTGGACTCTCCCAAACAGTCGGTATCGCTTGCCCGGGGTGGCCTCGTTTCGCGTCACTCTGCGATGATTTCCCGGCTAACGTAGTGGCAATCTCCGGGTCTCCCGAGATAGCTGCATTGTTCGGGGCAATCCGTCGCCTTGCTGGGGTATTTGTGGCTTGCACTGTGGAGTTCGTAACCTGTACGTGCCAAACGTTTACGGAATGACCGTTTTGATGGCTCTTCCCGTCTGTCCAGATACCTGAGTAACGTCTGTAGTACTTTAGTTACGATGTGAGGGTAATGTTCGAACCGAGTGTATAAACACCGCATCAGGATGTAGCCTTCGTCTTTCCGAATACTACATATAGCATCATCCTGCAACTCCCTTCGAGCCGCTTTCCAGAAAACAGGTATAAAACCAGGTAAAACCCGAAGATACGCCTTGACCTTGGCAATTTCCCGGTTGATATATGCTCAGCACACCAAAATTCACTCGAACGCATTTTTGTGCGAGGAATTTTTCTCCCAATTTGCCCGGCAGCTGAAGTAAACGGCTGTGACAAGGGCCTGATCTGTGGAAGGGGTATGGAACTATGGCCGACTCGCGGGAAGTGATGAACATTCGCCAGGCGTCGCAGTACCTGGGAGTGAGTCCGGACACGCTCTACAAGTACGTAGGTGAGCAAAAGATTCCCGCTTTCAAGCTGGGCAACCGCTGGCGCTTCAAGAAATCGAGGCTGGACCAGTGGATGGAAGAGAAGTCGACCCAGATGGAAGCGAAAGGCAAGAGGAAACCGAAGGCGGCTGGTAAGGCTGCCGCAGATCAAGGCCAAGGCGGTGGCTACGGCGGTGAGCGGGCACTCGGTAATCGTGAAGAAGATTTCTCTGCCTTCGATGAGCGACCAGGAACTGGCCGAAACCATCGAGAAAGAAGCGGCGCAGCATATTCCCTTCGATCTGACCGACGTGAATCTGGATTACCAGATCCTTTCCGAAGACGCCGGCGACCCGCAGATGGACGTCCTACTAGTGGCAGTCAAGAAAGATAAGATTCTCAACTACACCAACGTACTCTCGATGGCGGGGAAAACTCCAGCTATCGTGGACATCGATGCCCTGGCGCTGCAGAACTGCTACGAATACAACTACGAGCCCGCACCGGGACAAGTCGTGGCACTGTTGAACCTGGGCGCGAGCGTGATGAACATCAACATCGTGAAAGGCACCACGCCTCTGTTTCCACGCGATGTCAGCGTCGGCGGGCATCAGTACACGGATTCGCTGCAGAAGGAATTGGACCTGAGCTTCGACGACGCCGAGTCACTGAAGCTGGGCCACAAAGTGGGCACGGTGAGCGAAGATGCCAAGACGCCCATCTTGCAGCAAGTGACCGAGATCATCGTACTCGAGATTCAGAAGACGTTCGACTTCTTCCGCGCCAGCTCGGCGGGAGAGCACATCGAGAAGATTTATCTGGCGGGCGGTTCCTCCAAGGTTCCCGGCCTGGTCGATGCGTTGCGCCAGGAGTTCTCATTGCCGGTGGAGATCTTCAATCCGTTCCAGAAGATCGGTCTACCGACCGAAGGACCGGGAGTACAGCTGATCGAGCAAAATGCCGGCCAGATGGCAGTTGCGGTGGGTTTGGCCTTAAGGAGTTTTGAAGACTTATGATCCGAATCAACCTGCTGGGCACACAGAAGGGAAAGAACAAGCGGTCCGCCGCTTCGGCAGCCACCGTCATGGAAGTGGGTGACGTTGGCTCACCGACGATGAAGGTGCTGGTCGTGCTGGCTCTGGCTGGCCTGGTCAATCTGGGCTATTGGTACGAGCTGGACAAACAGCATCGGGATATCGCCACCAAGATGGAAGTCGCGGTGCGCAAGAATGCCGAGTTGGCGGACGTGAAAGCGCGCTACCTGGAACGGCAGCGTGAGGCTGAGAACTACAAGCGCCGGGTGGACGTCATCGATCAGCTGCGCGCGGCTCAGTCCGGCCCGGTCAAACTGATGGATACGATTGGCCAGACGGTGAACGGTACCGAAGCGGTCTGGCTCAACACGATGAAGGACACGGGTCCCAGCATCGATATCGAAGGCATGGCATTGAGCACCGACGCGGTGGCCAGTCTGATCGCGAATCTGCAAAAGACCGGATACTTCAAGAACATAGAAATTAAAGAGACCTACCAGGACGATACCTACAAAGAAATGCAGGCATTCAACTTTACCTTGACCTGCGAAAAGGCGAAGTCCTAGGAGGGCGGAGAAAAATGGCGAACTTTGACGAAATGTCGGGCATTAAGCAGTGGGCAGCCCTGGCGGGCGTAGCGCTGGTTATTTCCGCGGCCTTGTATTTCACGGTGTTCAAGAGCCAACGAGCGGCCAACGCGACGGCGCAGGCGAGCCTGGACGCCAAGCTCCGCGAAAACGCGGAACTGGAATCCTACCGGCCGAAGCTGGCCGAGATCGAGCGCCAGCTAGCCAGCCTCAAGCAGCAGCTGGAAATCGAGCGCAAGATTGTGCCCGACGAGAAGGAAGTGCCCGGCTTCATGAAGATGATGAACGCCGAGGCCGCCAAGGCTGGGGTGGAGTTGCGGCGCTATACGGCCAAGCCGTCGGACTCGAAGGAGTTCTACACCGAATTGCCCTTCGAAGTGGAACTCGATGGCCCGTACTACTCGATGCTGAATTTCTTTGACAACGTGGGCAAGCTGGAACGCATTGTCAACGTCTCCGGGCTGCAAGTGGCAACCACCAAGAAGCCCTCGGACGCCAAGGCGAAGCACACTTATCAGTACGCGCCCAACGAGAGCGTCGTGGCTACCTGCACGGCAACCACATTCTTCAGTCACGACTTGGAGCCAGCGGCGAGTTCGTCTGGCAGACCCGGCCAGCCGGCGCCGGTTAAGAAGCAGGGGAGCCTATGAAGCTGACGACAGGAATTCTTTTCTTGGGGATGGTGGCGGGAACTGCCTGGGGGCAGAATCCCGACATTATCGAAAACACGAAGAATACGATGAAGGCAGTTCAGCAGAAGAAGGCGATGGCTTCCGACGCAGCCTTGGCGGCTTCGCAGCCTAGCGCGGCTAATCCACCTACGGCGCCGGTCAGCAGCCAGCCGGCAGCGGCCAGGCAGGCCAGCAGCAAGCGGGCCCGCAGCAAGCCGGTAGCGCTTAAGGTCAAGAACTCGCCTGCGCACAAGAAATCGCAGCCCAAACAGCAGATCGCGGTCGAAAACCAGAACAAGCCCGCGGAAGCGAAAGCCGACGCACCCAAGCACATCAATTTGGCCGGACGGCGCGATCCCTTTGTCAGTCCGGTGGTCAATCGCAGCATGCTGGGTTCAGGTTGCAGCACCGGCAAGCGCTGCCTGACCATTGACCAGATTAACCTCAAGGGTGTGGTGAAGGCGGATACGGGCATGATCGCGGTGGTCGTGAACACTCTGAATAAGGCTTATTTTCTGCGTGAAAACGATCCTGTGTTCAACGGCTACGTAGTCAGGATCACGGGCGATTCGATCATTTTCAAGGAAACGGTGCAGGACAGGCTGGGCAAATCGTTTACCCGGGAAGTGACCAAAAAGATCACGACGTCGGCAGTCTAGGCGTCAACAGAATTAGCCGGTAATCCGGCAAGAAGCGAATCTTGGGAGAAAGATCACGGGGCGAGCCAAGCGCAAGGCCCGTGGGGAGAGTGAAATGCGAAAGCAATTTCTGGCTGTTTTACTGTCGTTGCTGGTAGTGGCGCTCATTACAGCGGCGGCGCAGACGCAGGGCGCGGGCGCGCAGGCTTCCGAGCACGCCGCGCTGCAGAGCGTTAACGTCGTGCGCACTGACGACGGTGTCAGTGTGGAGATCCACGCCCACGGGACTGTGACGCCGCACCTGAGCACGCTGGACCATCCAGCGCGGGTGGTGGTCGACCTGCCCAATACGGTGGTGGCCACTTCGCGCCGCCTGATCAGCGTGGACAACGACGGAGTGAAATCCGTGCGCCTCGGCATGGACGGCCAGACAACGCCGAACACCCGCATCGTGGTTGATCTGATGCAGGCCTGCCAGTACGAACTGGTGCCGGGCAGCGACAGCGGGCTGGTCCTGAAGCTGCGCACCAAGTCGGCAGCCGCCAAGACCTCGACCCCTCAGCCCGCCCCGGCAGCGAAAACTGAAGTTGCCACCGCCCCACCGGTTTCGCCGATCGCGGCTCCGGCGAAGCAAGCCAAGCTGATCCAGGCTTCGGCTCCGGCCACTGACTTTGCCTTTATCGAGCCTTCGTACCGGCCCAAGGATTCGGTTGCTGGGGACCCTGCCACACCGGCAGCGGTCGAGCCTTTGGCACGCGCGCTCGCGGCCGCGGGAAAGTTTGCCGCAAGACCGGAAGGCAACCTGCTGCCCACCCCCAGCGCGGCTATGCAGTCGGCTACCGCGCCGCAGCCGGCAGTCAACATGGCGGCCGAGCAGAAGGTGCAGGCTCAGCAGCAGCCCGCTGCCTCAGGCCCGAAATACACGGGCGAGCCGATCTCGGTGAATTTGAAGGATGTGGATCTGAAAGATTTCTTCCGCTTGATCCACGAGATCAGCGGTCTGAACGTGGTGCTCGATCCCAACGTCAAAGGCACGCTCACCATCGTGCTCGACGACGTGCCGTGGGACCAGGCACTGGATATTGTTTTGAAGAACAACGATCTGTCGCGGCAACTCGAGGGCAATGTGCTCCGCATCGCCACCGTCGAGACCATGCGCAAGGAAGCTGAATCGCGGCGCGCCCAGGTGGAAGCCGAGGCTCTGGCGGTGGACAAAGTCACGGTTACACGTTTCCTCAGCTACGCGCATTCCAAGGACGTCGTACCCACGATCAAAAGTTTCCTTACCCAGCGCGGAGACGTTATCTCTGACGACCGGACCAACGCTCTGATCATCCAGGACATTCCCTCAGTCATGCCGGGCATTGACCGCTTACTGACTCAACTTGACCGCAAGACCCAGGAAGTGGAAATTGAAGCCCGGGTCGTAGCGGCCACTCGGAGCTTCGCTCGCGACATTGGCACCCAGCTTGGTTTCGGTTGGGGCAACGGCACCAGCGCCGTCGGAGGTGCCTCGAGCGTGGGCTCTTCGCCGACTACGGTGAATGGTTTGACGCCGGGTTACATCACGACCGGGAGCTCCGCTACGGGAAGTCAGATTCCGCTGTTCTCGAACTTACCGGTCACCAGCCCCACCAGCGGCCTTACCCTGATCAACGCCAGCAACAATGTGCGGATCGATGCCATTCTGACCATGGCTGAGTCGCGCGGCTTGTTGAAAATATTGTCCCGTCCACGGGTCGTAACCCAGAACAATATTCAGGCTCTGGTTCGCCAGGGCGTGCGCGTACCGATCGTGACCCAGGCGCAGTTGGGCGGACCGCCCACGGTGACTTACGTGGATGCGTTCCTGCGGTTGACCGTGGTTCCGCAGATCACGTCGGAGGGCACCATCTTCCTTAACGTGGATGTCGAAAACACAACCCCGGACTTTGGCCGTCAGGTTCAGGGCAACCCGACCCTCATCACCCAACAGGCAACCACCCAGGTCCTGGTAACCGACGGTGGCACGGTGGTGATCGGTGGTGTGATTCAGACGCAGAACTCGGTCACGATTTCGCAGGTGCCGCTGCTGGGTAACATCCCCATGCTGGGCAACCTGTTCAAACACACCCAGGTCAGCACCAACAACCAGGAGCTGATTTTCTTCATCACGCCGCGCATCATTCAGACCTAGAACGCGGCAGACATAGCACGAGGTAGAAGTAAAACAGCCGCCGGCTTCCTGACTTCAGGGCCGGCGGTTTTGTTTTGTGTCCAGGGGCATGGTCTCTGTCCCCGCCACTTGCTAAACTCCGGGCCATGGCTCATCCCAGCATGGATCATAAAGGCCGTCAGCAACGTCTGCGCAGCGCTCTCCCGGTGCACCGTCTGGATGCGCTGCTGGTCACCCATCTGCCTAATATCCTCTATCTCTGTGGATTCAGCGGCAGCGCCGGTGTGCTGGTCCTGACCGAGGCAAAAAGTGTGTTTTTTACCGACGGGCGTTACATCGCCCAGGCGCGATCGGAAGTGCAAGGCGCGCAGATCTTCATCCGTCGCAAAGCGCCGCTGGCCGCAGCCTCGGATTGGCTGGCCACACACAGCCGCAAAAAGACCGGCGCCCTCCCTTTCCGGGCAGGTATCGAAGGCGAGCACTTGCTCGTGGCGGCGCGAAACCGGCTCGCCGCCAACCTGCCATCGAACTTCCGCCTGCGCGAAGCGCCAAACCTGGTGGAGCGTGCCCGTATGGTAAAGGATGCGCGGGAAATTCAACGCATTCGAGCTGCAGTCCTGCTGGGTGCCGGCCTCTTCGAGCGGGCGCTTGAAGTAATTCGCCCCGGCGTCAAGGAGACTCAAGTCGCGGCGGAAATGGAGTACGCAGCCCGCGAGGCCGGGGCGGAAGCCATGTCATTTCCAACAATTATTGCCTCCGGAAAGCGTTCCGCGCTGCCCCATGGCCGGGCGTCCCGATCAACCGTTCCGGCCAGGGGATTCGTGGTCTGCGACTTCGGTGTTATACTCACCGATTATTGTTCCGATATGACCCGCACCGTATCCGTGGGTCGGCCCTCTTCGGGGGAGCGCAGAGCTTACCAGGCGGTGAAGGAAGCGCAACAGGCGGCGGTTGACGCCGTGAGGCCCGGGATCAGCGTCAGTGAGGTCGACCGCGCTGCCCGCAAGTCATTGCAAAATAGTAGTTTAGCGAAATATTTCACACACTCAACTGGTCACGGCGTAGGCTTGGAAATTCACGAGGCGCCACGCGTGGGAGCCGGGCAGACTGAAATCCTGCAGCCGGGTATGGTGATCACCATAGAGCCCGGCGTTTACCTCCCCGACCGATGGGGCGTGCGGATTGAAGATATGGTCGTGGTCACGGAACGAGGGTGCGAGGTCTTGACACCCACCAGCAAAGAGCTTATCGAGATTTGAAACGTCTGTCGTCGCCGGACACTGGAAGGTGATCCGGCAGTTTGTTGCGCCTTTCCGGCGGGTGCACGAGAAGGTAGAAGTCGGTCCCACCTCATACGATGAATCAGAAAGAGCTAAGGGAACTCATAGAGTTCTTAATCGAGAAGGACATCGCTGAGTTCGAACTGGAGCGCGGCGACGTCAAAGTGCGTATCAAGCGTGGGAGTGAGCCGGTCGCGTCGGTGGCCGCGCCGGACGCGCGTTTTTTTGCGGTGCATCCAGCGGTGCCTGCTTCTCAGGAAGCGCGCACCGGACCTGCCACCGCAAGTCCCGCGGCTGCCCCTTCTGGCAGCGCACCCTCCCCCGGGCCTGAGGAAGGGTTGCACATTGTGCGCTCCCCCATCGTCGGAACGTTCTACGAGTCGCCTTCTCCCGGATCTCCGCCGTTTGTGAAGCCTGGCGACGTGGTGGAAGCCGGGCAGATTCTCTGCATCGTGGAAGCGATGAAGCTGATGAATGAAATTGAGTCCGACGTGGCCGGAGAGATCGTAAAGAAGCTGGTGGCCAACAATGCGCCGATCGAGTACGGGCAAGAGTTGTTTGCCATCCGCCCACGGAGCTAACGAATCTCCAAGGTTCCTGGGGCGCGCATCGCGCGCTTTTTTTTCGTCCGCAAGCGGCTGCTTAAAAGAGCATGTTCAAGAAGATACTGATCGCGAATCGCGGCGAGATAGCCCTGCGGGTGATCTGCGCCTGCAAAGAGCTGGGGATTCGCACCGTGGCCATCTACAGCGAAGCAGACCGCAATTCGCTTCATGTCCGTTTTGCCGACGAAGCCATCTGCATCGGGCCTCCGCAACTGGCGCAGAGCTATCTCAACATCCCCTCGGTGATCAGCGCGGCGGAAATCGCCAACGTGGACGCCATCCATCCCGGCTACGGCCTGCTGGCGGAAAATGCCAACTTCGCGGAAGTCGCCGAAACCTGCAACATCAAGTTCATCGGGCCGCCGCCGGAAATTACGCGGCTGATGGGCGAAAAAGAAAAAGCCCGCGCCGCCATGAAGAAGGCTGGCGTACCCATTCTGCCCGGATCGGAAGGCATTCTCGCCAACGATGGCGAAGCCATGGAGTGGGCGAAGCAGGTCGGGTTCCCGGTAATTATCAAGGCCTCGGCAGGAGGTGGTGGGCGGGGCATGCGTATCGTGCGTGGCGAAGAAGACCTTCCAGCCTTGTTCAAGGCAGCGCAATCCGAGGCGGCGGCGTCGTTCGGCAATGGCGATCTCTACATGGAAAAATTTGTGGAACGCCCGCGGCACATCGAATTCCAGATCCTGGCCGACCAGTATGGCAACGTGGTCAGCCTGGGCGAGCGTGAGTGCTCCATCCAGCGCCGGCACCAGAAGCTTTTGGAAGAGTCGCCCTCCACGCAAATGTCGCCGGACCTGCGCGACCAGATCGGCCAGGTGCTGTGTAAGACGCTTTCCGAGATTGGCTATGTGAACGCGGGTACCATTGAGTTCCTCATGGATGAAGACCGTAAGCTCTACTTCATCGAGATGAACACGCGCATCCAGGTGGAACATCCCGTCACGGAAATGGTCACTGACGTGGACCTGGTGAAGAGCCAGATCCTGCTGGCCGCCGGGGAGCGCATGGAAAGTGTCTTGCACGGGCCGGTGTTGCACCGTGGGCACGCCATCGAATGCCGCATCAACGCCGAGCATCCGGAGAAGTTCACGCCATCGGCCGGAAGGATTACCACTTTCAATCCCCCGGGCGGCACCGGAGTCCGGATCGACACCGCAGCCTATGCGGAGGGCGTCATTCCGCCCTATTACGACTCCCTGATTGCCAAGTTGATCGTGCGTGGCAAAGACCGGGCAGAAGCGGTGTCGCGCATGGCGCGCGCTCTGGAGATGTTCATCATCGAGGGCATTTACACCACGATTCCGCTGCACCGCAGAATCCTGGCGGATCCCGACTTCCGCGCGGGCAAAGTGGACACCACCTTCATCGAGAGATTTCTGGCGCAAACCAGCAAGACAGAGATGCCGGCGGAAGCCCGAGGTGGAAAGCGGCAAGTGGCGGCGAAAACATGAACGCGGAGCCCGGTGCCGCGTAAGCCGTGCCCGCTGTTGCTTGCATCGATCCCATGATTCCGCTACCCCGGCTCTATGCCATCCTCGACGCATCCAGTTTCACAGATGCAGACACTCTCTGTTTGTCAGCCCGCGAACTGGTCGCCGGCGGAGTCACTCTGGTGCAATATCGCAACAAATCCGGAAATGCCCGCCAGATGCTCGAGCAGGCGCGCGAGCTAAAACGCCGGGTCGGCAATTCCGCCAGGCTGATCATGAATGACCGCGCCGACTTATGCCTGGCGGCGGGGTTCGACGGCGTCCACGTGGGACAAGACGATTTATCGCCCGAAGGCGCCAGGCAGGTCATTGGCGGCGCCCTTTGGCTGGGCGTTTCCACCCACAACCCCAGCCAACTCTGCGAGGCTGATCGGACAACCGCAAACTATCTCGCCATCGGCCCGGTTTTTGCCACCGGTAGCAAGGCGAATCCTGACCCAGTGATTGGCCTTGAGGGAGTGCGCCGAGCCCGAGGGTTGACCAAGAAGCCGCTGGTCGCGATCGGGGGCATTACCCGGGCTAACTGTCGCCAGGTCATTACGGCGGGTGCCGACGCGGTAGCGGTGATATCCGACTTGTTACTGGAGCCACGCAAATCAGCAGAGGAATTTTTCCGCATCTTGGGGTAAAGTCGGAACGCCCCGTCAGCCCGTGCTTTCGCGGGGGCCAGGGCGCCCGCCACCACACAAACCAAGGAGGGCTGTGAGTACCGAGACCAAGCCACCCAAACCGACCGCCGCCAGCGACTGGGATCTCCATAGTCATCAAGACAAAGAGTTGGTGAAGGGTCTGGGCCTGACCAGCGCCACCATGCTGGTGATGGGCTCCATGATCGGCTCAGGAATCTTCATCGTCTCCGCGGAAATAAGCCGCGAGGTCAACTCGCCGGCGCTGTTGATCGGAGCCTGGCTGGTAACCGGTTTCCTTACCATCGTCGGCGCCCTGAGTTATGGCGAGCTGGCAGCCATGATGCCGCGGGCAGGTGGGCAATACGTTTACCTGAGAGAGGCGCTGGGACCGCTCTGGGGATTTCTCTACGGCTGGACGCTCTTTCTGGTGATTCAGACCGGCACCATAGCCGCTGTGGGAGTGGCTTTCGGCAAGTTCCTGGGAATTTTCTTTCCATCCATCTCTTCCTCGAACTGGATCGTGCACTTCTGGAAGGTGCCGCCGATTCACATTGGCCCCATGGTTCTGGGTAATATGGAGACCGGGCTAAGCACGCAGAATCTGGTTGCCATCCTGGTGGTGGTAGTGCTCTCAGTGATCAACATCTTCGGCTTGAAGACCGGAGCGCTGATCCAGAACGTTTTTACCGCCGCCAAAGTTTCCGCGTTGCTGGGACTGGTTGTTTTGGGAGTGCTGATCGGGCGCAACGCACAAGCGATGGCAGCAAACTTTCAGGGAAATTTCTGGCATAACGCGGGCTTGGGCGCCCGGCACGCGGTTCAGGTGGGCGTGGGCGGTCCGATGGTTCTGGTGGGCACGTTGACCATTCTCGCGGTGGCTCAGGTTGGATCGCTGTTTTCCGCCGACGCCTGGAACAATGTGACTTTTACCGCCGGGGAAGTGAAGAATCCCAGCCGCAACCTGCCGCTGTCGCTGGCGATGGGCACGGGCGTGGTGATTGCGCTCTATACCGCCTGCAACTTTATTTACCTGAACATCCTGCCGCTGGATGGCAACCCGGCCGGCGGCACCATCCTCGAACGTGGCATCAAGTTTGCCACCGAGGACCGTGTGGGCACGGCGGTCATGTCCCAGATGCTCGGCGACACCGGAGGAACGCTGATGGCCATTGCCATCATGCTTTCCACTTTCGGCTGTTGTAACGGCTTGATCCTTGCTGGCTCCCGCGTCTACTACGCCATGGCCAAGGATGGACTGTTTTTCAAAAGCGTGGCGAAATTGCATCCCACCTATAAAACACCCGCAGTTTCGCTCATGGTGCAGATGGTCTGGACTTGCATTCTTTGTGTCTCCGGCAGTTACGGGCAATTGCTCGACTACATCATCTTCGCTGTGCTGGTTTTTTACATCCTCACCATTCTCGGTCTGTTCGTCCTGCGTCGCACCCGGGCCGACGTGGAACGTCCTTATCGGGCAATTGGTTACCCTGTACTTCCGGCAATTTATATTGTGATGGCTTTATTTATCGATGTCGTACTATTACGCTACAAACCACAATTCACGTGGCCGGGGTTGATTATCGTGCTGCTGGGAATTCCGGTGTATTTCTTGTGGTCGCAGGGTTCAGGTGCGGCGCGGTTGCAGCCGAGCCTTAGTGGTTTGCGGAAATAAGCCGATTTGAATGGACGTTAAGGAAGGCGCGACATGAGCCATGCCAGAAGGCGCCCCAGGCACTGTGGCTTTTAGTCGCTGCGGTTCGCAGTTTCGTCCCGCGACATCATTTTTCCGGAGGCTGTTATGGTCGTCGAGGCTGGCATCAAAGGAGAAACCAAAGGGAAGGCGAATCTCTGGGCTAGAAAGCCGCTGAACATGCTTCTGGAGGAAGCTAAGGAGGCAGGCGAACACAGTCTGAAGCGAACCCTCGGACCTTTCCAACTCACCGCGCTGGGCGTGGGCGCGGTCATTGGCGCGGGCATCTTTGTTCTCTCGGGCTTGGGCGCGCACTACGCGGGGCCGGGCTTGATGCTCTCGTTTGTCCTGTCAGGAACAGGATGCGCCTTTGCGGCTCTTTGCTACGCGGAATTCGCCGCCATGATTCCGCTCGCCGGCAGCGCTTACACCTATGCCTACGCCACCTTGGGCGAACTGTTTGCCTGGATTATCGGCTGGGACCTCACCCTTGAGTACGCCATGGGCGCCAGCACTGTGTCGTCGGGCTGGTCGAACCACTTCATTGAGCTACTGGATATTTTTCATATCAAGATGCCGCTGTGGCTGGCCTATGACCACTGGACCGGGCTACGCGCCGCTGAAAACATTGTTGCCCGCCAAATGGCGCAGGCTTCGGACTCTTCCCTTGCCCCGGGTACGCAGGCCTTTCTCAACAAAGTGTCCGACATCATCGCTGCGCAGTCACCGCAACTCATGCAGCGAGCGCATGATTTGTTGAATGCCCCCACCATGTTCGGAGTCGAGATTGGCTGGAACCTGCCGGCTTTCGTGATTGCTCTGATCATTACCGCGATTCTTGCCATCGGAATCAAGGAAAGCGCGCGCTTTAACTCAACCATCGTCGTCATTAAGGTCTCGGTGGTGCTGTTCGTGATCGGCCTGGGGTTCCGGTATGTGAGCGCCAGTAACTGGGGTGGAGACTGGAAGACGTTTGCACCCATGGGATTCTCCGGAATCGGCGCGGGCGCAGCCTATATCTTCTTCGCTTACATTGGATTTGACGCTGTCTCCACTACCGCCCAGGAAGCCAAGAATCCGCAACGCGATTTGCCCATAGGAATTATCGCTTCTCTGGTGATCTGCACCGCCCTCTACATTCTGGTGGCTTCGGTGCTCACCGGCATGGTGCCCTGGCGCGAAGTTAACATCGAAGCACCCATCGCCCGCGCCTTCATGGATCGGGGACTCACCGGTGCCTCGCACATCATCACGCTCGGCGCGCTTGCCGGACTCACCAGCGTGATGCTGGTTATGCTCCTCGGGCAAACCCGTGTTCTCTACTCAATGGCCAATGATGGTCTGCTGCCCAAGAAATTCTTCGCGGACATTCACCCCAAATGGCGCACTCCGTGGAAGAACACCATCCTGGTGGGACTGCTGGCTGCCGTGGTAGGAAGCCTGGTGCCCATCGACGATATCGGGAAGATGGTGAACATCGGCACCTTGCTGGCTTTTGTCATTGTGTGCATCGCCGTAATACTGCTGCGGCGGACGGATCCAGATCAGCCCCGTCCCTTCCGCACGCCTTGGGTGCCCCTGGTGCCAATTCTTGGTGTCCTATTCAACGGCTACATGATGTATCGACTGGGCTGGATCAACTGGGCTCGCCTGATCATCTGGCTGGCGATTGGGCTGGTGGTGTATTTCACCTACGGCCAGAAGCACAGCAGAGTGCAGGCAATGAACTCCGGAAAGAACTAGGCCGAGGTCGGAGGTTCTACGGGCCTTCCGCGCAACGCGGAGGGCCCTTTTGCTTTATAGTCGTTGGTCGATAGTCGTTGGCCAGCCCGACCCTGGCTTACCCGCGACAGACCAACGACGAACGACCGACGACTGCTATGAAAATCGTCACTGCCGCCGAAATGAGTGAAATTGACCGCATTACCAGCGAGCGCTTCGGTGTCCCCTCGCTGACTCTCATGGAGAACGCGGGAACGGCAGTTGCTGACTTTGTAGTCACGCAGTATCCCTCGGCCAAACGCATCGGCGTAATTTGCGGAAAAGGAAATAACGGCGGCGACGGGTTTGTGGCTGCTCGCAAGCTGCACCAGGCAGGTAAACACGTTCGCGTGCTGCTGTTATCTGAGCCCTCCGCACTGCGCCGCGATGCGGCTGAAATGTTTACCAAACTGCCGGTGGCACCCGTCACCGTGTCTTCCCAGGAACAGCTCAAGGCGGAACCCGCCCGCGCGGTCTTCGTCGCAGATGTTCTGGTCGATGCCATCCTTGGCACGGGCTTCCGTCCACCGGTGAGCGGGTTATACGGCGAAGCGATCGCGGCGCTGAATGCGAGCTGCGCACCCGTGGTGGCGGTCGACATTCCTTCCGGCGCCGACGCCGATGTGATGGGCGAGCAGGTTGGCGCAGTCGCGCGCGCCGATGGGGTCGTGACTTTTACCGCGCCACACCCCGCCCATATTTTCGGAATGCTGACCCGCGGGCCGACGGTAATTTGGCCCATCGGTTCGCCCGACGAAGCCCTTGTCTGTTCGCTGCAGCTTAACCTAGTTACTGCTCGCGAAGTGGCGCCGCTGATCGGGCCCAGATCGCTGGTGGCGAACAAGGGAAGTTTCGGCCATGTGCTGGTTCTCGGCGGATCGACAGGCAAGGCAGGCGCCGCGGCCATGGCGGGGATGGCGGCTCTGCGCGCTGGCGCGGGCTTGTCTACGGTGGCCACAGCGAAATCGGTGCTGGCGACGGTCGCTGGCTTTCATCCCGAACTCATGACCGAGCCCCTGGATGAAACCGATGCGGGCAGCATTTCGATCCGCGCGCTGCAGCAGGGACAAATGGATTCCTTAGCCGGACGAAAAACCGTGCTGGCCGTGGGGCCAGGAATCTCGCGCCATCCTGAGACCGCCGAATTCGTGCGCGGTGTCGTCAGAAAATACAAACTCCCCATGGTCTTGGATGCGGATGGCCTGAACGCATTCGAAAACCGTTCCGCAGAGTTGAAAGACACGGCCGACATTCTGGTCATCACCCCGCATCCCGGCGAAATGGCGCGGCTCACCGGTTCGACCGTTGCCGCCATACAGCGCGACCGGCTGAATGTGGCCCGCACATTTGCCCGCGAGCATGGAGTGATCGTGGTGCTGAAGGGCCACCGAACCTTGATCGCGCATCCCGACGGCACGGTTTGGGTAAACACCACAGGAAATCCCGGCATGGCGACGGGAGGCACCGGCGACATCTTGACCGGGCTGGTCGCGGGTCTGATCGCGCAGCATCCCGATCGCATCGCCGACGCGGTGATAAGTTCAGTCTACCTCCACGGTTTGGCAGGCGATGTGGCGCGGGAGAGCATGGGTGAACACTCGCTGATCGCCACTGACTTGCTCAATGCGTTGCCGGAGGCCTTCCGCCGGACGCGGCAGGCCGCGTCGCAGCCGCTAGTCACCCTTTGCGGCTGATCCCTAGAACTCATGTCCCAGTTACAGACCGTTACTTTTGGAAGGGGATTTTACAACGGCTACCCGTTCGTCCAGTGTCAGAGGAAAAGCCGCAAGCGGCGGGACGACTCGATCTTGCCATGATCGAGTCGTCCCACAATCAACCCGACCACGCGGGAGCTATTCCACTACGCCCTGCGGCCCCGATCAAGCGTCATTTCCCCCCACCTCACAGTTTGGCCCAAAACGGCCCTCAGGGGGCGTCGAAAAAACCCATCGCCCATGTCCATTTTGGGATCACCCCACGACTATCTAGTGTACAGAGTACTGCACGGTTCAGGAGGAGTCATGAAGTATCTGTGCTTGGTCGTATTTGACGAGAAGAAGTTGGATGCCTTGTCCAAGAGCGAGTCGGACGCTCTGACGGCCGAGAGCCTTGCCTATAACGAGGTGCTCCAGAAAAGCGGCCACTTTATAGCCGCTCAGGCCCTTCAACCCGTTCACGCAGCCACCACCGTACGGGCACAGGCCGGCAAGGTGTCGGTAACAGACGGTCCTTTCGCCGAGACCAACGAGCAGCTTGGCGGGTTCATCCTGATCAACGCCCAGGACCTGAACGAGGCCATCCAAGTGGCATCAAAGATCCCCATCATTCGCCTGGGCGGCTTCGAAGTGCGCCCAATCAAGGAGCTAACACCACCGTAGACGGCTGCTGGATGAGCCGACCGTGGCGAAGTTTAACCACAAGTTTCTAAAGAAAGCGAGCGTCACCGTGATAGGCACCTTCTTGAAGATAGCCGGAATTATTGTCTTGGCCGCGCGTCTAGGCGCTCTAGCTCTTGGGCAAACCGTTGCGAAACCGCCGACTCTTACGTCTGTAGGACAGCTTGGAGGCGGGTTCGAGGCGGGTTTGGTGAAGGCGAATGGGACAACGCTTCACTATGTTCGCAGCGGAACGGGGCCTGCGGTCATCCTGCTGCACGGGTTTCCTGAAGACTGGTACGAGTTTCATCGGATCATGCCGGGCCTTGCCAAGAGGTTCACCGTCTTGGCGGTCGATCTGCGCGGCGTGGGCGGATCGGCTACGACAGCGGCCGGCTACGACGCGGCAAACCTTGCCGAAGACATTCACCAACTTGCCCTGCAGCTTCATCTGGAACATGTTTATGTGGTTGGCCACGATATCGGAGGCATGGTCGCGTACGCATTTGCCCGACGCTATCCGCAAACGGCGCGCGGAGTGATGATTCTGGACGCAGCGATTCCTGGGATTGAGCCGTGGGAGGAGATCAAGGCGCATCCAGCGTTCTGGCATATTCGTTTTCACCAGACGGACTTGCCGGAGAAACTCGTTGCTGGCCGGCAGGCGATTTATTTTCGTTACTTCCTCTCTGCGAAACAATTCACCGATGCTGACGTAGCTCACTATGCGGAGTCTTACCGAGACCCGGAACACTCTCGGACGGCGTTCGAGTTCTACCGTGCCTTTCCCGACAATGAAAAATTCAATGCGCAGCGCCACAATTCGATTGCTTTGCCCTTCGTTCTGGGCGCTGGAGAGCTGGACGCTTTTGCGCAATTTCTACCACAGATCGGAGAGGCTATGCGAGCACACGGGTGCGTGAACGTGAGGACCGAAGTTATCAAAGGAAGCGCGCACTACGTTGCGGAAGAGCAGCCTGAGGCCCTGGCGGAGCTCATCGAGCGATACGCGGGACGGTGAAAATTTGCGAAATCTTCAGCTTCCGGTGCTCAAGTGGTCGGACGGAACGCCCGCAGCCACCGATGTGCACTGACACCCGCCGGCAACACCCACTCAAGTCATGCCGGGAAGAAGAATGTCGGAATATCCTGAATGCACCGTGGGCCCTCACCTTTGAAAGCGCAGGGAGCAGTACCTAAGCATGAGAAGAGGGGAATCCAAGTCTGCATTTCTTGAAACAACACAGAAGAAAAAACTCAAGATCAGCATCGAGAGAGGTGTCGATAACAGATCTGCTTATTGATGAGAGGTTTCCGTGAAACTATTGTGAGCGCATGGAAAGGTGAGGGCGTCGCTCCACCAGTAGCGGAGAGATCGCCAGTCAGTCGATCTCTGCTGAGCTAAATCGCGCGCGAACACTTTGCACGATACCATGGAGTGTAACTGGAGTGGGAGTGGACGCGAACGCGGAGCTTATGACCGAAAACACCGCCAAGCGGGCGCGCGAGATTGTGGGCGCTGTCTACCGCGCCGACTCGCGTCGCGTCCTCGCGACTCTTATCCGTTTGCTCAACGACTTCGACCTCGCCGAGGAGGCGCTGCACGATGCCTTCACCGCGGCGGTGGAGCAATGGCCGCGTGATGGCGTCCCTGTGAATCCCCGAGCGTGGCTGGTTTCCACTGGCCGCTTCAAAGCGATTGACAGTATGCGCCGGCGCGCCCGGTTCGATGCGTCTCTTGGGGAGCTTGCCAAGCAACTCGACGCTGGCTTCTCCGGTGCTGTAGAGCCGGAGGGTCAGGATTTAGAAGACGACCGACTGCGGCTGATCTTCACTTGCTGCCATCCAGCTCTGCCACCCGATGCCCAGCTCGCGCTGACGCTACGCGAGGTGTGCGGTCTCACGACAGAGGAAATTGCGCGCGCCTTCCTCACCGCGCCACCTACGATTGCCAAGCGCATCGTGCGGGCTAAGGCGAAGATCCGCGACGCGCGCATACCCTACGAAGTGCCGCCACGGGCCGACATGTCTGACCGGCTGGACACTGTGCTGCGCGTAATCTACGTGGTTTTCACCGAGGGCTACTCGGCCTCATCGGGTGGGTCGCTGACCCGGCCCGATGTGTCGGCCGAAGCGATCCGCCTGGGGCGGTTGCTGGTCGAGCTGCTGCCGGAGCCCGAGGCCGTGGGACTGCTGGGGCTGATGTTGTTGCACGAATCGCGCCGCGCCGCGCGTAGCTCGCCCGAGGGCGAACTGGTCCTCTTGGACGACCAGGATCGTTCGCTCTGGAACCGGGATCACATCGCGGAGGGGCTGGCGTTGGTGGAACGCGCCCTTTCGTCGCGCCGGTTCGGCGCATACACGCTCCAAGCCGCGATCGCGGCGGTGCATGCGGAGGCGCCCAGCGCGGCCGCGACGGACTGGGCTCAAATTGTCGGCCTGTACGACGTGCTGGCACGTGCGAATCCGTCGTCTGTAGTCGATCTGAATCGCGCCGTGGCGGTGGCGATGCGCGACGGCCCCTTGGCGGGCCTTGCCCTCATCGACGCCATCCTCGACCGCGGTGATCTGGAAGACTTCTATCTCGCCCACTCCGCACGGGCTGACTTGTGCCGACGGCTGGGGAGAACAGCGGAAGCCCGCGCCTCGTACCAACGGGCCCTCAGCCTCGCGCGGCTGGAACCGGCGCAGCGGTTTCTCAAGCGACGACTGGGCGAACTGAAGAATTAAGGGGACCCCCAGCTGTCGACGCCGCTCAATTTGGCCAGCACCACGCATCGTCCTTCCGGCCAGTGTCCAATTTTGTAACCGGCTCCCATCTGCCTGATACGAAGGGGCCTTAGCTGTCCTTCGGGCAGTCTTCGCGTCTGCAATCCGTACATGTGCCTTTTGTAACCTGTCGCCGACAACTGGGCCGTGGAATAGTAGGGTGTCTATGACCCACTTTCCCCAAGTGCATCCGCAGCGGCGCTCTCCCCGTATTCAGCTTGGTGGTTCAGTTCCGGCACTCGTCATGCTGGAAGACGGTCAGCGCGCCAAAGGCAAACTCCAAACCATTTCCGTCACCGGCGGCCTGTTGCGGCTTTCCAGATCGCTCGGCCAGGGCGACTTTGTCGAGGTTGCCTTCCAGATCCACGGCGGTCCGGTCCGAGGCATGGCCGAAATGCTCATCCCGGTTCGCGCCGCCAGCGAAGGATCGTTGCAGCCGTTCCGCTTCGTCGCGCTTGGCGATGACGACCATCGCGCTCTGCGCATGGCGGTGGATTCGGTTACGGATCGGAGTTTTCAGGGCATCCGATCCAGCCAGTGGTCCGCGCCGAAACCGATCTAAGAACCTGCGGAAACTCCAAATCCGTCGCGCCACGGGACTAGACATAGCAAGCTACGTCCCTACAGGCAAGGCATCTATACTGGTCTTCGACCAGCATGGCCACGCAAGAATTCATCACCCATTCAGCCGAAGAGACGATTGCGCTTGGCCGCTCGCTGGCCGAAATGCTTGCTCCGCCGAAGCTGGTGCTGCTCCGCGGCGACCTGGGCGCCGGCAAGACCACTCTGGTCAAAGGCATCGCCGAAGCTTTCCAGGCCGCACCCGCGGAGGAAGTCACTAGTCCAACTTTTACCCTCATACACGAATACCACGGCTCGGAGGTCAACCTCTTTCACATCGATCTCTACCGAATTGATACTCCGCGCCAACTAGAGACCTTAGGGCTCGATGACCTCGTCGCCGACAACAGCATTCTCCTGATAGAGTGGGGAGAGAAGTTTGAACGCTTCGAGCGCGAGCGGGATGTGGAGATTGCGCTGGCGAGGGTAGATGACAAACGCGGACAATCAGTTGGACTGCGAGTTTCAGAAAACGACCGGCGCATCCGCATCTCTACCGCGTAGGTTGCGCGCTGTCGGTCACAAGTTAGCCCGTTCGCCACATGCGTCTGGCAGTGAACTTCCGCCCACGCTGTTGGCCCTGGTGATTGTCCTCCCTTTGATCTTGATGATGATAATGACGAGCGCGCAAATCTGCCGCTCTCAGGACGCCGCACCGCCGTCGGTCGAGGACAAAAGTCCTGGCGACAAGAATCCTGGAAACAAAGATCAAGGGCAGAAGCGAGCCGGCTCTTCGACAAAGTCACAAGGCCATGGACGAATGTTTGGCGTAATGCCCACGTACGGATTGGTCGATGCGGGGACCCAACCGCCTCCGTTGACCTCTGGCCAGAAATTCAAATTAGCGGTGCAATATCTCAATCCCTACACTTTCGGTTTTGTGGCGGTCGAAGCCGGCGTCAACCAGGCGCTCAACAGCCCCAGGGAATATGGCCAGGGAGCGGAAGGTTATGGCAAACGATACGGCGCGGGCTTTGCGGACGGCTTGACCGACGGCATCTTCGTTACTGGCGTCTATCCCTCTCTCTTGCACCAGGACCCGCGCTACTACCGCCTCGGCGACGGAGATTTCTCTCACCGAATGGGATATGCGGTGAGCCGCATTCTGGTGACCCGGCAGGATTCCGGGCGACAGGCGTTCAATATCTCGGAAATTCTGGGCAGTTTTACTTCGTCGGCTATCGCCGTGACTTATTATCCTAAAAGCCAGAGAGATTTTTCCAACGTTGCCAAACGCGCCGGGGTGCAGTTTGGCTTCGATGCCGGCTTTAATCTGTTGAAAGAATTCTACCCTGATATCGAGCGCAAGTTTTTCGGCAGGAAGCACAAGCCGCAGTCGGACGCGAAACACTAAAAGCAAATCCCGTAGCGCCGGCCCAACTCTAAAATCCCATGATGTTGTAACCGCAGTCCACGTAGATTACTTCGCCCGTGATGCCAGAACTTGCATCGGAAGCCAGAAACACCCCGGTCGCCCCAACTTCGTTTACATCCACGTTCCGTTGCAACGGCGCACGCTCGGCGTGGGCCTTCAACATCTCGCTGAAGTCGGCAATGCCCCGCGCCGCTAGCGTTTTGATCGGACCGGCCGAGATGGCGTTAACCCGAATTTTCCTCTTGCCCAGGTCATAAGCAAGGTATCGCACACTGCACTCCAGCGCGGCTTTGGCCACGCCCATGACGTTGTAACGAGGCACAACCCGCGCCCCTCCGTAGTAGGTCATGGTAATGATGCTGCCTCCATCTTCCATGAGCGGAGCGGCAGCTCGCGCCAGCGCCACCAGCGAATACACGCTGACGTCGTGAGCAATGCGGAAACCCTCGCGCGTGGTGGCTACGAATTCTCCTTTGAGTTCCTCGGCAGGAGCATAGGCCACACTGTGTACCAGAACATGCAGCTTGCCGTAGCGCTCTTTGAGCTGGCTGAAGAGCCGATCGATGGCCCCGTCATCGGACACATCGCACATGAAGCCTTCCGCACCCGGCAGTGACAGAATCAGATCTTTAGCTTCCAGTTCCAGGCGTTGGTTCTGGTAGGTGACGACCAGCTTGGCGCCCGCTTGGTGCAGTCCCTGCGCGATCGACCACGCGATCGATCGTTTGTTAGCGACTCCGAAGACCACGGCAACTCGACCGTCGAGGCTGGATGACATGCATCTCTCCTGGGTTAAGCCGGACGGGAAAGGATAACAGCCGGGGAAGCGTCTCGCCACAGTTGGTGCTTGAGTGATTGTCGAATTGAGGAGTGTTATCTCGGGACTAATTCTATTTCTGTACTTTGGGTTTCAAAGTCTTTCAATTCTTCAATTCTTCCACTGGAGCCTCGTGTACAGGTGTGGTCGTCCTCACCGGCCAGAGGGCGCTGACAAGGGCCAATGCATAAACCATGCCGATGATGGAAAAGCCCGCCACCAGGTTCCATTGCGCGACCGCGCCTACCAGGAATCCAAGAACGATCTGCAAGAAAGTCCCGGCGAAGTAGAACGTGTTCTGCACTCGCCCCATAAAGTGCTGCGGCACCTGTTCCATGATGCCGGTGTTCATGGCGACGCCACTTACGCCACGCCCTGAGCCCATGACGGCGTACACCGCGACCGCGACCGCGAGCCAAGGCGAGAGCGGCGCTACGACCATCGAAATCGCCAGGAAGCCCATGGAAATCGCAATCGAGCGCCGTGCTCCCATGGCGGCGATGAGTTGCGGCGCATAGAGCGCACTGAGAAACGCGCCTGTACCCCACCCGGCGTTCAGCCAACCATAACCCACGGCGCCGGCGTGGAATACGGTGTCGCTCAAAGGCGCCGTCACCACCACTCCCGTCAGCATCGCTCCCAGAAAAAGCGCCCAGCTGATTCCCAGATTGACCACCGAGCGATGGCCCTGAAGAAAGTCGATGCCCTCGCGCATCTCGCGGATAAAGCGCTCGAAAGCGGATTCTGCGGCGACCAGGTCGGCATGCAGCTCCGCCGGGCGAGGCACCACGTGGCGGCCCTTGCGTACTCCCAGATAAAGCAGAAAAGACGCCAGGTAGGTGGAGAAGTCAATGAGCAAAACTCCGCCCAGGCCGATATGGTTGTAAACGAACCCAACAATGGACCCGGCAATCAACCAACCGCCCTGGATTCCCGCCAACAGAAACGTGTTGGCGTCGACAAACTCTTCTCCCGGCGTCAATTCCTGAATCAGCGCGGTAATGGTTGGCCAGAACATCCAGAAACCCGCCGCCACCAGCGTGTTCATCAGGTACAGTTCCCAGACTTTCACCTTGCCGGCAAACGCCAGGATCGAAACCGTGAGGATGATGACTGCGCGAAGCGCATCCAGCATCATCACCAGCCGGCGCCGGTCTTCGCGGTCAATCAGAACTCCGGTGAAGGGGAGCATTAGCATGGCGGGAAGCGTTTGCAGCACGGCAAACGTGCCCAGCGCCATTTCTGAATGGGTGGCCTGCAGGATGTACCAGGCGACGGCGGCGGAATTCATGCCACTGCCCAGCATGGAAATCATGTTGGCGCCGAAAACGTACCGCAGCGGTCGCTTCTGCAGGATGTTACGCATACTTTAATAATGTAAATGATCAAGACAGGCTGGCCAACGGGCCGCGGGATAGCGCGGCGAATCCAGGTATTCTTTGCGCCGATTGGGTCGCCTTCGCCACCCTTGCGGTTAACAGCTTTTGACCGCAAAAGAACGCAGAGAACTTGCTCAATCGTTCGGAGCCGTCAAGGCCTGGGATGGAGAGGGCCAGTGGATCTGAATCCGTCTGGCTTCGTAAAATAAATAAACCGCGAGCAGAATAATCTCCGGTTCGATGGCATGTTTGTAGCGGGGGAACGGATTTACCAGGTAATACGGAAGAGGATAGATCAGCAGAAAGCAGGCCAGAAGAAATCCTCCCCGCTTCCGGTTGCGCAGCGTCAGCCAGAGCCCGGCAAAGGCAGCGGACGCAGGGAGAAGAAACGCAACATGGCGCGCGATCATCAGATCATATCCGGCCACAATGTTGGCCTGAGGAGGTCCGATCCAGAAGTAGACCACCCGTTCCAAACTAAAGCGCACAAACCGCGCGGGATGCTCCCGCATGAACTCGCGCACCTCCTGCTGTTTTTCCTCCATGAAGCGAAGTTCACCTAACTCCTGAAATCTGCGCATGGCCTCGGGCTGGTTGCCGGGATGCTCACTGCGCGTCCACAGGCCGGTAGACTGATCGTTATTCGCCATGTGCATTTCAAGTGGAAGATTGTCACGCACAAAGACAAATTTGCCGAAAACGGCGTAGTTGCGCGCCAGCCATGGGGTCACCACCAGGGCCGCAATCAGAATGCACAAGCCCGCTCCGGCAAGCTGCTGGAACCGCCGGGGCAGACGCCACAAAAGGTAGATCAGGCAAAACGGCAGCATCGAAAGCAGTGCGGTATTGGTCAGCGCCATCACACCCCACAGAAGGCCAAATCCGATCCACTGGCGGGGGCGCGGCGATTCGTTCCCATTCGCTATCTCATTGGTCAGGCTCAAAGTAAGCCACAAAGCCCAACTCAGCAGGAACGCGCTCAGGCTCATTTCCCACACAACGCGCGCCGGCCAATAAATGGCGTAGGGAAAGAGTGCCCATGTCCAGGCCGTGGCCGGCGCCACGGCAACTCCGTAGATCTTTGCTGCGATTCGGTAGAGGGTGAGACAGGTCAGTGCTGAGAAAATGCTGTTGAAAGTCAGAATCACCCAGGCAGAAAGCTGGCTGTAGACCCCAAACAACTTGAAGACTCCCGCCAGAATGAACGGATAGACGGGCGGCGCCCAGGCGCTGGGTCCAGTGGGCAAATCCGTAGGAGAACTGAAGCCTTGTCCCAGCGCAATCGAACGGGCGATGCGGCCCATTTCCCATCCAAATTGAAAGTGGTCTCGGCGCGGCGTGATGCGGTAGGTGTGGCCGACGGTGATCACGGCCAGGCGGAGCAGGAATGCCACCAAAACAATGAAAAAGACAGAGTGCCGCCAGGATCTTGGCGGGGGTTGAGGTGAATTCTTGGCGACTGCTGGCGAGTCCCTCTCCCCCTGACCCTGCATTGGCTCAGACTAGCACAGGAGAGTTTGCGCCCGGGGTTGACTGCCCCTGGCAAGGTCTTCCTTGCCAAGTCCCCGCTATTCATCGAGCTTGCGCAACCCCCCGCCTCGGGGCTACGATGCCGTCGCAATTGCGGAGGCGCTTATGAAGCGTAGTCGCTTATTCAGCATGCTGCTGGTTCTGCTGCTCTTTGTCCCTCTCCTGCACGCGCAAATAGAAAGCATCACGATTCCGGCAGGCACACCGGAAGATCAAGGGCTGCAGGCGATCACCAAAGAGCCGGACGACCAAAAGAAGTTGGCCATGTACGCGGATTTCCTCAAGCAGTTCTCGTCCAATCCGGCGGCAGTGGCCTATGGAAACTGGCAGCTTGCGCAGTACTACCAAGGTGCCGGCGACTTGCCGAAGGCGCTCGAATATGGCGACAAGGCGCTGGCCAGCGCACCCCGCAACCTCGATATTCTCGTCTCCCTGACCAGCATCGCCCAGCAGATGAAGAACAACAGCAAATTGCTGGACTACGCGGTGCGCGGCGGCGAAGTTTACAACTCCATCGCCAAAGCAGCCAAGCCCGAAGGCACGAGCGACCAGGATTTTGCTAGCCACATAGAAGAGCAGAAACGTGCGGCGAAAAATTCTTATGAGTTCCTCGAGGCTGCTGCTTTCAATGTGATCGTCGACGAGAGCAACGCGAAAGCACGTATGAGCGATATTGAGCGCTTCACTCCGGCCTTCCCCAACTCGCGCTTTGACGAACCGGTTGGGTCGTACGCCATGATGTCGCTCTCCGAGCTGAAAGATACGGCGCGGGTGATCTCTTACGGCGAAAAGGTTCTAACGACGAATCCCAACAGCTTGCCTACTTTGCTGCTTCTGGCTGGTACTTACGTGGAAGATCCTAGGCCGGGGAGCGTGAGCAAGGCGGCTGTGTACGCGCAGAAGGCGGTCGCCGCAGCCAAGGCCGATGCTCCGGACGCCGACCGCGCGCGCAAGCTTTCTGGCGGAGTCGCGCACTCCACTTTGGGCTACGCCTACATGAAGCAGGACAAGACGGCGGCCGCCGTCCCGGAGCTGAAGTCCGCGTCCGGCCTGCTCAAAGGATTGGATGACCAGCAGTACGCGGTCGCGCTTTATCGTCTGGGCTACGCTTACGCCAAACTGAACCGGGTGAGCGAAGCCCGCGACGCTCTGACCGAGGCCGCGAAGATTCCAGGTCCGGTGCAACCGCTCTCGCAGGATCTGCTGTCCAAGGTGAACGCGGCGCGCGCCAAAGGCAAGTAGTCTGCAGCAGTGACCGCCCGTAGAGATGTAGCTGCCTACGTCTCACACCGTCTTCACCATGGCTTGGAGACGTAGCCAGCTAGGTCTCCGTACACGCCCTCCGCCCGACGTCTAAAGCTCCCTCAGTGCTTCACCAGATCATCCGACAACAGAAGCGCTTTCGACGCCAGATTATGCGCGCGCTGCACGTCTCCCGCATCTTCGGCTGCCCTGGCTTGCTCCATGTACTTGCGAATCTGGTTTACGCTGTCCTGTTGGGTCAGGCTTAACTGGCGAGCGGCGAGTTGCTTGAGCTTGTCGTCGGTTGTGGCCAGCAACTGAGTGGTGCTCTGGCGTTGGCGCCAGGCCTGCTCGTCGCTCACGCCGGGAGCCAGCTGAACCAGTGGATCAGCCGTGCCACCGTTGCGCACGACTTTTTTCTCCGGCGCCGAATTGGAGGTTGCAGCGGCAGCGTGTTTTCGGTGACGGTGTTTCCTGGTAGCCGTTTTGGTCTTAGATCCCGGCTTCTTCGCGGATGCTTCTGACTGTGCCTTCTGGGGTTGTTCGGTAGTGTTTGGCGCCGGCGTCGCCTGGGGTGGTAGCGTTTGCTCGGACCCAGGTTTTTCGGATCCAGGTTTCTGGGACCCCGTTTCCTGGTTGGCTTTCGGTGCTTCCTGAGCCGGGCTGGTCGGCTGAGCTTTCTGCGCAGGCTCTTGCGGCGAAGCGGCTTGCGGAGCATCGGGCTGCGGCTGGCTCTGCCCCATGAGTGGCAGAAGTTGAGCGGGAAACGGGACTGCCGCGATGCAAGGATTCGTCAGCACAGACAAAACGAGAATGCCGGCCAGATACATGTTCATCACAGTGTGATGCGTCGAGTGCCTAAGGGTTCATTGAGAATTCTAATTTCCAGCATCGATCTTCGCACTCTTTGCCCGGTCGGAAAACGCTAATCTGAGCTGCATGACCCATAGTCCAGAAATTCGAGGACGCCCGTCCGTGCTAGCTTCGAATCACCGCTTCCCGGAGAGAATCGGAGCGAGCCTGTACCAGCGGCAGACGCAGGCGAAACGTTGTGCCTTGTCCCTCGACTGACTCGAAGTCAACCGACCCATAGTGCCACTGCAGAATCTGATAGGTCTGCGCCAAGCCTATCCCGGTTCCCTCTTTCTTGGTCGTGAAATACAGTTCAAAAATTTTGTCCTGGGCTTCCTGCGCAATGCCGTCGCCCTGATCACGAATCGCGGTGACTACCATGTCATCTTCCCGTCGCGCCGAAACCGTCAGCTGGCCTCCATTCGGCATGGCTTGGACCCCATTGAGCACTACATTGAGCATGGCCTGCTTGATGAAGTCGGTGTCCACCTTCACCATCAGGGGCTCGGACGGAAGCTCGCAAGTCACGGTCACGCCATGTCGCCCCGCATCGGGCCCGGCCAGCTGAACTCCATCCTCCAGTAGACGGCGCAGGTCAGTTTCTTCCAGGTGGAGATCTCGCGGGCGGGTGAAATCCACCAGGATCTGCACTACCCGGTCCAGCCGGTGGATTTCGCTGCCGATAATGTCCATATGGCGGCGCGTGTCGGGATCGACCTGCCGCAGCTTGCCCTGCAGCAACTGTAGGTGAAGCACGATGGCATTGATCGGATTCTTGACTTCGTGGGCCACGCCCCGGGTGATCCGGCTACTGGCCGCCAGCCGGCGTGACATTTCGATTTCATCTTCGATCCGGCGCACGGACTCAGCGTCCCTCATGGTCAGCAGCGCGCCAATCTGAGTCTCCTTCTCCCGGATGAAATCGAGAGAAATTTGTACCCGCCTCCCGTTGGGAAACTCGATCTCGCGCTGTGCGATCGGGCTCCGCCGTTCAAACGCCTGCAGCATTTGCGCCCCGAACTCCGACTCGAGAGAAAAAATCTCCCTGGCCGCGTGGCCCAGCAGCTCCCGTCGCGGACGGCCCAGGAAACGCTCCACCGAAGCGCTCACCAACACCACTCGCGAGTCACGAGTGAACAGCATCAGGCCGTCCAGCAGATTGCCCATGATCTGATCTACGTTGTCTTTCAGGGCGGAAAAAATCTCTTTTGCGTCGCGCATCTGGCGACCCAGGTGAGCGATCTTCAGGCTTACCAGCCCGTATTCGTCGTGACCCGGCTCCGGTTCGGTAACTGCTTCGGCCGTGCCGGCAGTGACGCTATCCAGGCTGCGGCTGATTTGTTCCAGCGGGCCTAACGCGAGATGGGAAAGTCCGGCCGCCAGCAACAGGGAAAGCAGAATCGCGATACTCGAAAAAATCACCGCCTGGCGTAACCGGGGAGTCAGTTCGTTCTTCAGGAAAACAGTGGATACGCCCACTCGAATGCTACCGAAATGAGCTCCGTCCAACTGCAGCGGTATGCGCACGTCGTACACCGTCGGCGGGTTGTACACCATGCGGAACTGCCGCCGAAAGTTGGCATTTTCAACTAGTTGAAAATCGGGCCGGTCGGGAACCGGCTTCCCAACCAGATCGGGATTGGTGTGCAGGATGGCTTTGCCATCGCTGTCCACGATGGCCGCGTCGTAAATGATGGGCCAGGTGCCCACCACCGATTCCAGAAAATTATTGAGATCACGATCGGTCCCAAGGTAATACGCCACCGCCCGCCGCATGGCCTGCGGGTTTGTGGTGTCCACCTTGGTGCTGCTCAGGTCGGGAATCGCATTGGCGGCCAAGTAGGCCAGGTTTGAGGTCAACTGCCCGGCCGATTCATGCGCGGTCGTTACCCGCTGGCGCAGTAATTCGGAGATGTAGATGTAGGAGAACCCCAACACCAGCACCGCGACCATGAAAGTAATGGCCAGTACGATTTTGGTTTTTCGGCGCATGGTGTGCCAACTGCTCCCAACTACTCTTCCCTTGCCAACGCCGCATCCGCCGTGGCGTTGCCGTACTCCTTGAGCTTGTTGTGCAGAGTTTTCAAGCTTATGCCCAGAATCTCAGCCGCCCGGGTCTTGTTGTTATTGGTCGACTCCAGTGTTTTCAGGATGAGCCGCTTCTCAGCTTCCTCGACCGTGGTTCCGACCCCCAGATGCACGGTGTCGCCATCCTCGGTTGAACTGCGCAGGCTGGATTGGCCGAACCCTGGTGGCAGATGCTTGGTTTCGACGACCGCGCCGTCGCAAACGATGATCGCGCGTTCGAGAGTGTTGCGCATTTCGCGCACATTGCCCGGCCAGGAATAGTTCTGAAACGCGTTGAGCACAGCCTCGCTCACCCCGGCGACCTTTCGTCCATGCTTCCTGTTCATATCCTCCAGCAAAGCCTGCACCAGATCGGGCACATCCTCTTTATGTTCGCGCAGCGGCGGCATGTGAACGTTGAAGACATTCAGGCGATAGTAAAGATCGTTGCGCAACTCGCCCCGGGCGACCGCCTCCTCGGGGACCTTGTTGGTGGCGGCCAGGACGCGGACATCTACCGTGGTTTCCACTTTGCTACCCAGCCGGCGCAGTTTGCTGTCCTCGAGCACACGCAGCAGTTTGGCCTGCGTGGCCACCGGCATCTCGCCGATCTCATCGAGCAGCAGGGTTCCGCCTTCGGCCAGCTCGAAACATCCGGTACGCCGCTCCAGAGCTCCAGTGAAGGCCCCCTTTTCGTGGCCGAATATTTCACTTTCGATCAGCGTTTCCGGAATGGCGGCGCAATTGATCGGCACAAATGGCTTGTTCCGGCGTGGGCTGAGTTCGTGGACGGTACGGGCCACCAATTCCTTGCCGGTGCCGCTCGCGCCCGTGATCAGGACCGAAGCCGTACTGGGAGCTACCATTTCAATGAGGTGAAAGATCTCCTGCATCTTCTTTGACGATCCGATCAGGCTGCCCAGCGAACCGGCGTCCCGTAGCTTCCGGCGCGTGACTTCGAGTTCCGCGCGGGTCCCCAGCAACGCGGAGGCGTTTTGCAGGATGGTGTGCAGCCGGTTGGTGTCGATGGGTTTGGTGATGTAGTCATAGGCGCCCATGCGCATGGCTTGCACCGCGCTGTCAATCGTGCCTTGCGCTGTCACTACGATCACCGCCATGGTCTGCGCGTGCGTGGCCAGCTTCTCCAACAGTTCCAGGCCCCCCATGCGCGGCATCTTCATGTCGGTAATCACCAGGGAAGGTGCCCAGGCGGTAACTTTTTCCAGCCCCTCCGCCCCATCCTTCGCGGTTTCGGTCCGATAGCCCCAACTCGTAATCAGCTCGGCCAGACCCGTCCGCTCGTTTTCCTCATCCTCGACGATTAATACTCTTTCGTGGTTCATAGTGGCTTGGCAGCCATTATTGAGGCTTTCTGGCTCGGCTGCAAGCCGCGCCGGAGTTTTCCTGGAGCAGTGTGCCGGGCACCCTCGCCTGCGAACAGCACATCTGGCCCGTGTTCGAGCGCGCATCGGCCCACTGGCTGAAAAAGTTCCGGGCAATTCCGCTCCAGATCAATCAGGTATCAATCTGAGACGCCGACGTCCTCACGATTGTTGACGCAAGTTTCGTCTTCCAACCCTTGATTTGACCTTGCGCTGGAGTAAAATCAATGACCACATAAATTCAGGTGATTGGTTTTCCACGCAAAACGCCCAGTCATTACCTTGCATCTGAGCGTGAACGCAAAAAATTGTCATAAGGTTCTGGAGGATAGAATGTCACTTCGTTGTGGTAGAGGCGCTGCCCGTTTTTCTTTAGTCGCCTTCTGTAGTGTATCGGCGGTAGTGTTGTTATCAGCTGCTGCAATGGCTCAAGAGGCAGAGACTCCCAAAGTTGACGTTTTTCTGGGTTATCAGTGGCTGCATCCGGGCGGCACGGTACCCTCGCCGTTCCAACCTCCGAATGCTCCTATCGGCCAAAAGATGAAAGATATGGACAAAGGCGGTGGCGCCAGTATTACCTACAACTTCACTCCGCACTGGGGACTCGAAGCTGACTACGGCGGTAACGCGGGTGATAACGGATCAGAGCACACCGCGTCCATCGGACCTCGCTTCGCCTGGCGGAATGAAGGAGTCATGTTCTTTGCTCACACCTTGTTCGGATACAACCGGCTTACCGTCGACAATGTGGACACCAGCAATGGCCTCGGAGCGATCTTGGGCGGCGGGATGGATCTGGCCCTCTGGCGCCGGCTCTCGCTCCGGTTGTTTGAAGCCGATTACGTGTGGGCGCACCACAACTTTTCCAACGAGGTTTCTCCGGCCTTCGCCGACTTGCGGCGGCCCAATTTGGAGGGAGTTCGGCTGCGCACCGGCATCGTCTTGAACTTTGGTTATCCGTCCGCCGCAGTTCCGGCGGCCAGTTGCTCTGTACAGCCCAGCGAAGTCATGGTGGGTGAGCCCGTCACCGCCACAGCCAGCGCTGCCAATTTCAATCCCAAACACACTCTGACCTACAACTGGAACAGCACGGGTGGGAAAGTCACTGGCAAGGACAACACTGCAACCGTTGACACCAACGGAGTTGCCGGCGGAAGTTATGCCGTTACGGCTCGCGTCATTGATCCCAAGATGAAGAAGGGCGGCGAGGCAAGTTGCACCGCGAACTTCACAGTGAAAGAGCCCCCGAAGAATCCGCCGACCATGTCTTGCTCGGCGAATCCTGCGTCGGTTCAAGCGGGCACGCCTTCCACCTTGACCTGTACTTGCACCAGTCCGGACAACGTGCCGGTCACGGTCAGCACCTGGACCGCCAGCGGAGGCAGCGTTTCTGGCGACGGCAACACTGCTACTCTCAACACTACCGGAGCATCGGCGGGCCCCATCACGGTGAGCGCCACCTGTACCGATTCTCGTGGCCTGACCGCCCCGGCTTCGACTCAGGTGACCGTGGAAGTTCCGCCGCCACCACCGCCGGAGGCGAGCAAGCTGAGCGAGTGCGAATTCCCCAACAAGGTCAAGCCCTGGCGCGTCGATAACACTTGCAAAGCCGTCCTGGACGATGTGGCCTCTCGGCTGCAACATGACCCCGATGCCAAGCTCGTAATTGTTGGCAATGCTGAACCCGGTGAGAAACGCAAGAACCTGGCCGGGGAGCGCGCCGTCAATTCCAAGGCATATCTGTCCGGTGGCGAAGCCAAGCAAGCCATCGATGCCAGCCGGATTGAGGTCCGCACCGGCAGCGCCGGCACCAAGACCGCCGAGTACTGGGTGGTTCCGGCCGGTGCGACCTTCTCGGGTTCGGGAACCGAGACGGTGGATGAGTCTAAGGTTAAAGCGGTTCCGGATCACCCCGCCGCAGCCAAGAAAAAAGCGGCTAAACCAAAGGCTCAGTGACAGTTGCAAAACCACGGCCGGCCGAGTTTCGCGACTCGACCGGCCCTTTTCTCGTCTGTCCTTACGTAACTTGATAAGGCGGTGTTACGCTGTCAATCTCACCCCGCAAGCGCATAATTCTCCGCTAGGGGCAAAGTTACTTATGATTTCACGTGCGATTCGGACGGGTACCCGCAAGGCATTGATTACATTAGCTGTTGCGATGATCTCGGTTACTGCCCTTTGGGCTGGTGAGTGGACCTCGTTGGGTCCTGACGGAGGCGATGTCCGGAGTCTGAATTTCGACCCGAAAAATCCCGACCGTATTTACCTTGGCACCAGCACCGGGACGCTTTTTCTCTCCAACGATGGCGGACACAATTGGACGCGGCTGGCTCACTTAGGCGGCGATGACAACGTGCTCGATCACATCACCATCGATCCCCAGAATCCCAAACACATCTATGTTTCAGCCTGGAGCGTCGAGAACCAGCAGGCCGGCGACGTGTATCGCTCCCACGATGGCGGTAACAATTGGGAGGCTCTTGCTGGCATACATGGAAAATCGGTCCGCGCCATGGCGATGTCGGCCTCCGATTCCAAGGTCCTGGTAGTGGGTGCGCTGGACGGTGTTTTCCGCACCAAGAACGGCGGCAATAGTTGGGAGCGGATTTCTCCTCCCAGCCAGGCCGAGGTAAAGAACATCGAATCAATCGCCATCGATCCCAGGAATCCTGACGTGGTTTACGCCGGCACCTGGCACCTGGCCTGGAAGACGGACGACGGCGGAGCCAACTGGCATCACATCAACAAGGGCATGATCGATGACTCGGATGTCTTCTCGGTCATCGTGGACTCCACAGACTCTTCCGTGGTTTACGCCAGTGCCTGCTCGGGAATCTACAAGAGCGAGAGCGCGGGCGACCTGTTCCATAAGCTGCAAGGCATTCCGTTCTCAGCGCGCCGTACTCGCGTGCTAAAGCAGGATCCCAGTAATCCGGCCACAGTCTATGCCGGAACCACTGAAGGTCTTTGGAAGACCACCGACGGGGGCAAGACCTGGAAACACGTCACTAATTCTGAGGTCGTAGTAAACGACGTGCTCGTAGACCCACGCGATGCCAACCGCGTGTTGCTGGCGACTGACCGCAGTGGAGTTCTGGCCAGCGACAACGGGGCGCAGACTTTCACTGCTTCCAATCATGGCTACACCCATCGCTACGTCAGCTCGATTCTGGCGGACAAGGACGATGCCAACGCCATGCTTGTAGGCGTGGTCAATGACCGTGAGTGGGGCGGAGTCTTCTCCACCCGCGATGGCGGACAGAGCTGGCAGCAGAAGAGCGCGGGCCTGGGCGGACGCGATGTTTTCGCGTTGCAGCAGGCTTCGAATGGCGCGCTGATCGCCGGCACCAACAAAGGTATGTTCTTGCTTGATCGCAATGCCAGCCAGTGGCGTCCGATCAACAACATCGTGACCGAGAAGGTGGCGGCACGCGTGGTGAAAGGCAAGAAAGGGGCGAAGGCCGTAAAAACGCCCGCGGTTGTGATTCGCTCAGTTCTGGATGCGCGCGTGAGCGATATTGAAGTCACACCGAAGAGTTGGCTGGCGGCCACCGGGGCCGGATTGTTCACCAGTTCGGATCAGGGCAAAACCTGGCACGGCGGCGCAGTGTTAGGCAAGTCTGATTTCGTTTCGGTCGAGTCCGACGGCGACCTGGTTGTGGCCGCCACTCGCACCAACATTCTCTATTCCACTAACTCGGGAACGACCTGGCAGCAAGCGCCTCTGTCTTCCTACATCACCAGCATCCATGGCGTGACCGTCACGCCTGAGGGACAAATCCTGGTGGCTTCGCGGGAAGGCGCATTCCGCAGTGCAGACTCCGGCGCGACCTGGGAGCACGTTGTGAATGGTATTCCCGATAAAAACATCAGTTCGATCGCCTACGACCAGGGCCGCAAGCGTCTACTCGCTACCAGCACGGCCACGGGCGTGGTGTTCGAGAGCCGGGACAACGGCCGCACCTGGCATCGCGGACCCGACTCGGGATATCCCCTGCGCCGCATCAGCGTAGTGCGCGGGCGCTTCGTGGGCGCGACCCCATTCGACGGCGTGATCGTCCAGCCCGAGAACGAAGCCGAGAGCGCGTCAGTCGGTTTCGGAGGCTCGTCTAACTAGCGAGTGACCAAAACTGAACGATTAGCAAATCGACGGAGGAGCGGCTCAACCCGCCGCCTCCGTTTTTGCTTGTTGAGTCGGTCCTCTCAGCCGCGAAGCGGCGGAAGAGTGTAGCCCACGGCATAAGCCGTGGATCCAGAGTGGAAACAGGTCGAGCCCCAGGGGGGCGAAAGAGGCGTCGCCCTCCGGCGCCAGCCTAGCGCGATAATACCTGCAAAAAATACACGGCCACGACCATCGCTCCACTAAGTCACTGACAAATCGATCCCCCCGATGGCATCCGTCTTGCGACTTGTCGAGAAGTGATCGCACGCAGCAGGATTGTCTTATGAAGCTGTCGGATGGTAGTTGGCGGAATGCCGCCGTGCTCTTGGTGGTGCTCATCGGCCTGACTCTGGCGGGCTGTTCGCAGCGTCAGGGAATGTCAACATCGGAAGAGCCTGCGAGCGCGGATCAGCATTTGCCCTTTGACGGCACATCCGACAAGGGCGGAATTTTCCCCACCGGTTCCCTGACCCCTATTGCAATTCCGGCTGGAACTCCGCTCGCGGTTCATCTGCGGGCGTCTTTATCCAGCGCAACTTCCCGGACCGGCGATTCCTTCGAAGCCGTACTGGACGAGCCCATTATCGTCCACGGGAAGATAGTGGCGCCGCGGGGTTCCACTGTGACCGGAAAGGTGCTGGAGGCCAGAGCCGCCGATGACCTTCAGGAGCCGGGCTACATGCGCTTGGCGTTGACCGTGGTTTCACTCAACGGGCAGTCCCTTCCCATACAGACCTCCAGCATCTTCGTGAAGCGCGGCTCACATGGGAAGCGCAATTTGAAGCAGATCAGCGGAGCGTCGATCAACGGAGCCTCGATTGGCAGAGAATCGACTAGCGGCCTCGCCAGGAAGGGCAAAGGCACTCTTATTGGAGCCTCGACCGGAGCCGCCGAGGTCGAAGCCGGCTATGCGACCGAGAACAAGGACGTTGGAGTTGCCCCGGAGCGGCGTCTGATTTTTCGCCTGGCCGAGCCATTACCGCTGGGATTGTGAAAGACCTCTTGTGCAACGTAGCGCCCCAGGGAGCCTTTCCTGCCCGGGCCCGGGCCACACCTACAGCGTGTTCATAAACGCCACCAGGTCAACCTTCTCGTCGTCGGTCAGCAGCATGTTGAAACGCTGGTCGTAGAAGTTGACCACGTCCAGCAGGGTCGCGGCCGTGCCGTTGTGGAAGTACGGCGCGCGTGCAGGCAAACCGCGCAGGCCAGGCACTTTAAACTTGCCGATGTCGGCGCATTTGCCGGTGACCATCGCCCGTCCTGGATCGGTGGTTGTCACTTGGGTGCTATCGTTGCAGAGAATCAAGTAGGAGGGGAGATCAGCCTTAGGAGAACCGGTTCCGATATTCATCATGGCGAATAACGAGTTGCCGCCAACGTTCGGCGCATTGTGGCAAGTGGTGCAGGTGCCCACCGCTTGCGAATTGCCCTGAACATCGTTGAATCCGGGCACGACGGAAATGATCATTGGGCGATTGTTGAACAGCATTTCTCCGCGTGCGATCGACTGTTGCGCGGCGGCGTTCGGACCGCTCGCGCTGGCCCACTTGGGATACAGCGTAAACCCGTTGGGAGTAAACTCGGCTCCGGAGTTGATCCCGGGATAGAAGCGCTGCATCGACAGGAACACGGGACCGCCGCGCGCGCCCTGCGAGCCGAGGTTTCCTGCCACATTGTCTGCCGATTGTGCGGTGAGCAGCGAGGTCTCAAGACTCACGATCTGCCGTAGTTCTGAATCCGTCGGCGGATGGTTTGCTTGGGCATGCACGAGCGTCGCGTTCCTGGCCTGGCTTCGCAAGTCAGGCTCGCGGCCGTCCCACATGATCCCATTGAGAAACTGCAGGTTGGTGGAGGGGAGCGGCCGCCGATAGAGCGCGGGCTGGTTCGCCGTAGTTTCCGGGCATTGATAAGGATCGTTGACGGAGATGATACTGAACTCTGCGTTAGCAGGCACCGGCAATGTCATGCGGATCAGCCCCTTGTTCAGCAGGAGGCTGTACGCCGAGGAGCGCGCTTCCACCGTAGATACGTCGGCACTCGGGCAATTGGCGCCGTCAATGGCGCGAAACACTGGATCCCTGCCCCGGCTGATTTGGAATCGCTGTTGCAGATGCGCCGGAGTGATGCTCCATCCGTCGCCGGCATCATGACAACTGGCGCAGGTCCGGTCGTTCGTTCCTAGTCTGTTGAAAAATGGATTCGAGAGATCGACCGGTCGAAGGTTGAACGTCCTGAAAATGCCGCTGGGATCCAGGAATGGCAGCAGGTTAGGAAGGTGTAACCTCGCGAACGCGCTTATCGTGAACCCCGCCATCACCAGCCCGGCAACGGCCAGCCAAACCCGGCGTCGAATCATGGCTATATCGCCCCTTAGTTCTCACGTCGACTCAGCGGCAGACAAGCATGGCTCGGCCCAGCCTCGTGACATATTTGGAGATTCACAGCAGGGGAGGGAAGATTAATGTACCACACTCAGATCGAAAATCAAGTCGATTCAGGAGCCCTCCGGACGCTTTTCGATGCCTGCGAATGACCGTCTCCTCCTTGGAAAGGCTGGAATGGCGGCCATGGGCGGCCAGATCCAGCCGTCATCAGCCCGCAAGAAAATTGGCATGGTGTTCCACGTGGAACATTTTGTCGTAACCGAAGTGTATTTACACCGCTTTTGCCGGCAACCAGTCAAGAGGAACAAGAGCACGCTGGTAAAGACGTCATAACCCGTCCTTGGACCAAAACCCGAGGGGGGCACAGGATTGTGGTTGTGGCCGAAATGATGCGGCTTTGCCGGCCCAACTGCCCTCGACGGAGATTCGGCAATGGAAGAGGTGCACTACATCATCCGTGGCGGCGTTGATGGAAAAGAACGGTTGCGTCGCAGGTCACGCAGCCCACCACGCTCGATCTGCTGAAACGGGGCGGGGATGCGGGCGGGAATGGCGTGTCTGAAGTGGGCTGCGGCCGCGTGGGGTGTACTCCCGGCAGTCGAGGCAGGGGCTGGCAAACTCGCGCGTGCGCCCTCAGGTGACGGATCATTGGCGTGCGAGGTAGTGCCCTCCATGTTCTTCCGTCACATCATTCTGTGACCGCTGCCCTTAGCAGTTCGCCCGCGCCCGCATAGACTTGCCAAAATGGAGAGCGCGACGGTGGGGAAACCTGTCGCACACGGTTTCCCGATTTGGGAGGGGATGGGCCTTTCGACATGATTCCCGCACCCATTTGGTGCTTTCCCAAAACCTGCTTTGTGGCTAATGCTTTCGTTTGACCGACGGGCTTTGAAAGTTAGGCTGAAGGGTTTTCGATAGTGAGTGCTATTTCGCAACTGCGAACGGAAAGTTCGGGATCGCCCGATTTGGCCGTCCTCCTTGCCGCCGTCCAAGCCTTCCCGGGAAGTCTGGCCGTGGTTGAGTGCGGCGTTGTGCTGTACGCCAATCCGGCATGGGCGCAAATGTTCGAATATGCGGATCCATTGCAGCTGCAGGGGCGAGCGGTGGCGGCCTTCATCCCAGTGCACCTTTTCCACACTCCCATCGCTGGGCGGAATGATCGGGGAAAACTTTGCTCCACCGGGGAATTTGCACAGCTCCGCCAGGACGGCACTCAGATGGAGCTTCAGGTTGCATGTGCCGGCTTCCAGGTGCGGGGCCGGGAATTTCAGGTTGTGAGCGCACGCGACCTCGGACCGCAAAAGCGGGCCGAGACGGAGTTGCGGGAAGCGCAAAGGCTGGAGGCCGTCGGCCGGCTGGCGGGCGGGGTGGCTCACGACTTCAACAACCTGCTCACCGGCATCATGCTGTACTGCGACCTTTTGATTGCTGAACTGGAAAAGGACACCCGTTCCCACCATCACGCGCAGGAGATGCGCATGGCCGGAGAACATGGCGCCAAGGTAATTCAGCAACTGCTGGCAGTGGCGCGCCCACAAGCTCTCGAGTCTCGCGTGTTTGCATTGAATGAGGTGGTTACCGGTATCGAAGAGCTGCTCACCCGCCTGATAGGGGAAAACATTGTCCTGACCACTTCGTTGGCCGGCGATCTCGGCGCGGTTCGGATGGATCCGGCGCACGTCCAGCAAATCCTACTGAACCTGGTGCTCAACGCCCGCGACGCCATGTCCGAGGGCGGCCGCATCACGATCACCACGCGGAATTGCACGGATTACCTGCAAAGCGACATGCCAGAAGAAGGAAACGACCATGAAAAGCCGCAGCTTGTGCCCTGCGTGGAGCTGACGGTGAGCGACACCGGCTGTCGCATGGACAGTAAGACCTTAGGCCGCGCCTGCGAACCCTTCTTCACCACCAAGGAGTCGGGCCGGGGCAGCGGCCTCGGACTGGCTACGGCGTGCCGGCTGGCGAAGCTGGAGGGCGGAATTCTTGTGGCCGAAAGCCAGCCGGGAAGAGGCACGCGGGTTTCGCTGCTGCTGCCACGGGTCAACCAAAACAGTCTTGACCAGCACAGTGTCTTCCATTCGGCAAGCTCCAATTTGGAAAGATCGGCTACTAAAGGGTCCGATTCGACAAGTTCCGGTCCAAAAGTTCGAATTCGAAAGTAGAGAGGTGATGCACCATGAGCACAGCCGCACTCAGCGTCCCCAGTTCCGCTCAGATCGAAGGGGCGAACTTTCTCAATCTCCTGATCGTGGACGACGAACGGGCCATCCGGGAAGTCTGCCGTGACGTGGCGCAATCGCTCGGCTTCAACACCGTGGTGGCGGACTCCCGCGGAGCATGCGTATCGGATGTTAGAGACGCAGAACATCGATGTGGTGCTGCTCGACCTGAAATTGCCGGGAGCGGGAGGGCTGGAGGCCCTGCACCAAATCGGTCAGCGCAAGCCGGATGCGGTCACGGTGGTAGTGACGGGATATGGCACGGTGCAATCCGCTGTCCAGGCCATGAAGAACGGGGCTTACGATTACGTCACCAAGCCTTTCAGCATGGAAGAACTCCGGTTACTGCTGGAGCGGGTGTCCGGCCACCTGAAGCTGAAAACGGAAAACCGGACGCTGCGCGAAAAGATCAAGTCCAAGCTGGGATTTGGCAGCATCGTAGGCCGGTCGCCGGAGATGGAAAAGTTGTACCGCATGATCGCGAAAGCGGCGTATAGCAGTCATCCCGTGCTAATCCTGGGAGAGAGCGGCACGGGCAAGGAGATGGTGGCGCGGTCTATCCATTTCTCCGGACCCTTCCACGACAAACCGTTTATTCCGGTGGACTGCGGCTCGCTGGTTCCCACACTGATCGAGAGCGAATTGTTCGGCTACGTCAAAGGAGCATTCACCGGGGCGGTGCAATCCCGCGATGGATTACTGGCAATCGCCGAAGGAGGCACGGTGTTTCTGGATGAGGTAGGAGAACTTCCCGTCGATCTTCAGGCCAAGCTGCTGCGGTCCATTCAGGAGCGGGAGATTCGTCCTGTGGGCAGCACCAAACGTATTCCCATCAACGTCAGGATTCTAGCCGCGACCAATCGCGATCCGGAGCAGGCGGTGGCCCAAGGAGCCTTCCGCCGGGATCTTTACTTCCGGCTGAACGTGTTGAGCCTGAAGATCCCTCCCCTGCGGGAGCGGCGTCAGGATATTCCGCTGCTGATAGGCCATTTCCTGGAGCGCCTATCGCGAGCCTCGGACCATGAGCGAACCCTGAATGATGGCGCCATGAAAGCCTTGCTCGCCTACGATTGGCCCGGCAACGTGCGGGAACTCGAGAACTGTCTGGAGCGAGCCTGCGCCTTTACTTCCGGACCGATGATTCAGATTGGAGACTTGCCCAACGCCATTCACGGTGTCCCCTGCCGCGTCGCCACCGAAGCGAACGGCTCCTCTAAAATCCTGCCCATGGCGGAACTGGAGAAGCAAACCATCCTGGGCACGATTGCGCAATTGAACGGCGACAAGCTGCTTGCGGCCAGAATGTTGGGGATCGGTAAGACAACGCTCTACCGGAAGCTGAAGGAGTATGTTGCGCAAGACTAGACCTGAAAATTGGGTTGTCGGTATTGAGACGGAAATAACTGGTTAGTTAAGCTAGGCCTTGTTTATACCAGTACTTCCGAGTAGGCCGTCGTCCCCCCGCAATCGGCGGCAAGCGTCAATGGAGCTTCCAATCTCCCGCCCGGGAGTTCGGACATGTCTGGGCTTTCACTTCTACGAGTGATCCGTTCCTGAGACAGACGATCGCTTATGTGAACGGCCTGCTTCGCGGGCGAAGATTAGACTCGCCGACGCTAGCGAGGAATCGAGAGATCTTCTAGTAACAGCAACGTGATTAACCAGACTGCTGCACAGTCCAGTAGTGCAAACGAATGGTTTCAACGAGTTCCCAAGATTTAATTTGGTCACAACTAGGCGATTTTAGGCAGGCTTAGGCGGAGTTGTTACCAAGGTTGTTACCAAATTTTCCGAACGCTAAACGCGTTCTGGCGACCCCAAATGTAGAGGCGACATTCAGCAGTGTGGCGTAGGGGCGTCAGGTGGCCGTTGCCCCGCTATTTGAACACCTTCAGTGGCAGGGCATCGCTTTTTGCGTCGCACGAATCCAGGCTGGACGGGGCAGCACATATCGTATGGTCACGCTGGCACCTAACCACTTGGTGTCTTCCGACTCGGCATGCGCCTGTCGCAGCCAACCCCAAAATCAAGACTGATCGTTTAGGGCGCAAGTACCGGGTTGTGAGTTTATCGCCAAACGCTCTACACCGGCAGGTAAAGGCCTTCGTTTTTGAGATTAAAGCGTGTGCGGCCACAGGCAGTAGAATCTTCCGCATAAAACCGATTCCCTGGCGCGTCCAACTTGGCGCTGTTGCAGCCGGTTATGCGATGGTTTTGTTGGTTGCAGCGTTGCTTGTATATGTGCGCCACATCCAGTACGTCAATCATCCCGCCGACGTGATGTCGTACGGCGGCATGTATGCGTTTGGCGACTTGATCCTAGGACTCTTTATCGGCGGCCTTTTCTTGATACCGACGCTTTTGCTTGTCCTGGTCATCCGGAAATCGGAGACGGCGTACACGAGATATTCCCAGACTCTTCTAGGCCTCAGCCTTACCGCGCCCATTTGCCTGGGAGTTCTCCTCATCCCCGCCGTGAACCAGGGGAACTCGTTCCTGGGCTGGTTTTGTATGGATCGTCTGTTTGCCTCGCCGATCTTCATTGCGGGGCTGGCGGTCAGCCGGTTATTGGCGCGATTTGGCCGCGCGAAGCGCCTGACCTCGTATGCGTTGTTGGTCGAGTTGGGAACAATCGCCTTGCTGGTAACGCTGTTCTTGTTTTTAGTCGGGACCCGTCGAGGGTGAACGCGGAGCCGCGAGTACGGTTCGGAATGATTGACGCTATCAGGCGT